>Ga0308157_10006108_pt1 | contig 14632 bp, 10 predicted proteins | sample PhyBR1_FD_201035 | JGI IMG/M metagenome (GOLD analysis project Ga0308157, IMG submission 201035) | Phyllosphere microbial communities from UC Gill Tract Community Farm, Albany, California, United States - DLSLB.R1 | ecosystem: Host-associated > Plants > Phyllosphere > Unclassified | place: USA...
GCGGGCGCGACCGATCAGTTCGTCAGTAAATCCGCGCCCATCTTGAGCGCAGCGTTACCGACTGGTGAGCGTATTCAGGTCGTTCTTCCACCCGCTGCACCGGACGGCGGATCGATATCGATCCGCAAGCAGGTCGTCAGCAATTTTAGCTTGGAGGAATACAGGGATAGCGGTTCACTGGACAAGGTTTCTGTTGCTGTTGGAGGACTGAGCGACATTGACCGTTTGCTGATCGAATATCTGAAGCAGAACAGAATTTTCGATTTCATCAACACAGCAATCACCCAACGAGTGTCGATGCTGATCAGCGGCGGCACATCATCGGGAAAGACAACCTTTCTGAATGCCTGCCTTAAATCGGTTCATCCGAAGGAACGGATTATAACGCTGGAAGACACCCGCGAACTGTTTCCCCCCCAGGAAAACTGCGTTCATCTGTTAGCTTCAAAAGGTGGGCAGGGCACCGCTGACGTCACAATTCAGCACTTGCTTGAATCGTCGCTTCGTATGCGTCCTGACCGTCTGTTCGTTGGCGAGATCCGCGGTGCCGAAGCGTTTGCATTTCTTCGCGCCATTAACACCGGCCACCCAGGTTCCATGTCGACAGTTCATGCCGATACTCCACAAGGAGCATACGAACAGCTCGCCATGATGATGCAACAAGCGGGGCTATCTGGCGGATACTCGAAGCATGATCTCATGTCGTATATCCGGATGGTCATCCCCATCGTCATCCAGTTGCGTCGCGACGGCGGAAAACGTGGCGTATCGGAGATATTTTTTGCACGAAGTGAAGAGCCATGAGCAAGGGTTACAAAGCGGTCTATCTGATATTTTGTGTCGGCATAGCCTTCCTTGTCTGGACCCTGGCTTATGGGGTCGTACTCGGGGTAGTTTATAAAGACACCCGAGTTTTGAATATCACCATCACCGAAAATCCCTTTGCTCCGCTTCAGCAAGTCTGGGCCTACGCGTCCAACTCAACTCTGCAACGAGTTGCCATCGGTGCCTTGTTACCTGCCATCGCCGCCGCCGCTTTTGCAGGCTATCTTGGTCTTAGGGCTCACGAAAACCCCTTGGGGGATGCGGCTTTTCAAGACCTCATGGGCCTTCGCCGGGGAAAGTGGTTCCGTAAGAACGGGCACATATTCGGAAGGTCTGGTCGAAATGTCCTGCGAGCAGCAGACAGTCGCCATCATCTGATAATCGGTCCTACACGATCGGGAAAGGGAGCAGGTTATGTCATTCCAAACGCTCTCATGCATGAAGGGTCTATGATCGTATCCGACTTAAAGGGTGAAATTTTCAAGGCGACAGCCGGATATCGCAAGAAGAATGGCAGTCAGGTCTTCCTCTTCGCTCCCGGCTCGGAGATGACAAATCGTTATAATCCTCTGGATTTTGTGCGTCCGGAGCGCGGCAACCGCACAACGGATATTCAGAATATCGCCAGCATTTTGGTTCCCGAAAATGTTGGCTCTGAAAACTCAGTTTGGCAGGGCTTGGCTCAACAGGTCGTAGCCGGGATTATCAGCTATGTTCTGGAGAGCCCCTATTATCATGGGCGGCGAAACCTCAGCGAAGTCGTTTCCTTCGTGAACAGTGGTGTCGATCTTCAGGCGCAAATCAAGTTCATCAAGGAAAAAGAGCCAAACCTTTCAAAATATACCGTCGAAAGCTTCAACGCGTTTCTGGCATTGTCTGAACGCGCCGCAGCATCCGCGCTCCTTGATATTCAAAACGCTCTCAGACCCTTTAGAAACGAACGTATCGTTGCCGCAACTGAAGTAACCGACATGGATATCGCCGCCATGAAACGGCGTCCTATCTCTATTTATCTTGCACCCAATATTACCGATATTACGATTCTGCGCCCGCTTCTCACATTGTTCGTGCAGCAAGTCATGAACATCCTGACACTGGAACACGATCCTAATTCGCTCCCTGTCTATTTTTTGCTGGATGAATTTAGGCAGCTTAAAAAGATGGACGAGATTATGACCAAGCTTCCCTATGTGGCTGGTTATAATATCAAGCTTGCTATCATCATTCAGGACCTAAAAAATCTCGACGAGATTTATGGCGAGACTTCGCGTCATTCGCTGCTTGGCAACTGTGGTTATCAGCTGTTGCTCGGTGCCAACGACCAGGCCACAGCGGAATATGCATCCCGTGCACTCGGGAAAAGAACTATCCGCTACCAGTCGGAATCCCGTACCATCGAAATTCTCGGTTTACCCCGTCGTACAAAGGTTGAGCAAATTCGCGAGCGCGATTTGATGATGCCGCAAGAAGTACGGCAAATGCCAGAAAGCAAGATGATCTTGCTGGTCGAAGGACAACGGCCAATCTACGGCGACAAGTTGCGATTCTTCAACACCCAACCCTTCAAAGCCGCTGAAGCTTATTCGCAATCGCACGTCCCTGATGTGCCGACGATTGATTATCTACCTCATAGGCCGGTTCCAGCACTCACGAGTGAATACACGAAAGATGGGCAACGGGCCGCTGAGCAGACAATTAGCCCCCTGCCCTACAACCCTCAGCCAGATGAAAAACCTCGGCCGAAAGCTAGCATAACCGCTTCCCCGTCGATTCCGATATCTGGTGCCTGGAACCAAGAAAATACCAGGACGGTCAATCTGAACGTAAAATTGCCATCAACAGGCATAGACAAGAAATCAGCAATACCACCGGGTAATATCGATGATCGGATAGAAGAAGTCGAAGCGAAACTTAAACCGAGCGCAGAACGATTATTACAGGCGGTCAACGAAAAAGTTGATGCTTCTGGCACACCGCCTCAAAAGCGGAAAAGTTATCTCGACATATTCAACGCTACAGTGCCAGACCCCGAGGATATTGTTCTAATGAGCAATGTCACGTTGTGAACATAAACGCGGCGCGTAGGCGAGAAGTTGAGTGAAACTCAGCAATTACGCCGAGGGGGTGCGGATAAAAACTTTGACTGGTTTTACCCGCACCCCAAGGCCGGAGGATAATGGACCGCCCATCCGGCCAGATCGAACCACGGGCTTCCAAGCCGGGGTTGAAAGGCGAGCCGGAACGCCAACCATTGCGTTGCAGCCCGGGTCATCATCAGAACGATGACGAAAACGACGGTGATTTGTCCTCAGAGTATTCGGCCTCCGCGCATACAGGCTCCAATCGGCAAAAAAGATGGTGCAGATCAGAGAATAGCCGTTTGAGCGATTGTCAACAGCAAAGGCAAAACTGGAAGCCCTCCGGATACTACCGACGGCAAATCGGATGGAGGGCCTGTGTCGATATCTATGCAGGCTGTGTCAGAGCAAAAGGAGGGAGCTCATTTCGATCAAGTCGAGGGACCCATTTTCATTGCCAAGTTGAGCAGGTTCAACAGCGCCGGATCGCGGTTCTGGGGCGACCAGACAGCCGAAAACGGTATAGTTTCAGGCTCATCACGTATCGGCAAGAAGACCACATTCGTTGCACAAGGAGCCACACCCTCTCGAACGAACAGAGAAATGCCTTGCCCGGCCGCTATCATTCGCATCAGTGTATTGCGTTCGACGTTGAGCCGAACGATTTCACGTGTGAGCCATCTTCCGACCGAACGCACCACAATCAAAGCATGTACCTGAGGTCCGGTGCCACTTTGACGTACGATAAATGTTTCCTTTGCTAACTGCCGCCATTCGACATCACTATGGGTCGCCAACAGATGTCTCGCCGGCAATGCCACCATGGGGCGGTCACGCCAGATTATGCGGGTGTTGAGGTCGGGAATTTCGTAGGTGCTTGCCATGAAGGCCACATCAAGCACACTTTCGCGTAGCATAGAGCAAGCATCCTGTGCCGTGCCCTCAGTGATGACCAGACGAACCTTAGGATATTCAGTATGTAATATCTCCAACATGCGGTCCAGAAAGCAACCCGCCGTGATAGCATGATGCGTATAGTGACTTCACCTTCGTGACCGTTCTTCCGCATCCCGACGGCGTTGAGAGCACGGTCCAAGATTTCTATTGCAGTGTTGATTTCGTTAATAAAATGACGACCTGCTTTAGTTAATCGTACGCCGCGCGTTTTCCGATCGAACAGAGTGATCCCCAGATCGGTCTCAAGCGCTTTTATGCGTGCGCTCACGCTGGATTGACTTGTTCCGAGAACTTGTGCTGCGCGGTGAAAGCTGTTTCCAATCTCATGGCATCTCCTCGCTCTCAATGAGCTCAGTCACTCCTCCGCCCCACGTAGCATCCAATCAGTGGTTCGTTGTTCGCAGGTCACTGCTTTCGCGACTAATAACTTGAGGGGAGCTTGTTAAAGCCTCCCTCAAAACAACTGAACCAGATCTCAATTTCTTTCTTTACAAATGTACGCCAACCGGTGTGCTTTCTCCTGCGCTATATGCAGGAATTCTTACGCAAAGCATGATTAGCAATGCTGCTACAAGCATTATGCAGCTACCAATGATGAATACGCCGATGACGCCGCTCAGACCAAACATGACTCCCCCTGCAGCAGCCCCGGCAGCGATTGCACCCTGTACGGAGGCGACAACCATTCCACCCGCACTTTCTGCTTGATCGGGGACAGAGCGCGCTACCCATGTCGACCAAGCGACAGGCACACCTCCGAAAACAAGTCCCCAAAATGCAACAAGAATTGCCAATCCAATTCCACTTACGTTCAGAAAAGCTAGTGATAAACCCGCTATACCTACCAAAGCTGGCATAACCACCAGCGTCGAACGCAAGCTCCGTTCCATCATCCAGCCGCCAAGAAGAGTCCCTGCAAAATTCGCCACACCGAATCCAAGCAGAAGAAGCGCTAGCCCATCCGCGTTCACTCCTGCGGTGCTCTCCAGAAATGGACGAATATATGTGAAAAGAGAATAGTGACCGGTATGAGCGAGAATGCACCCCAGCATCCCTATAGCGATACCCGGACGTAATACAACGTCCAATACGGATCGCAATCCAGCAGTCTTTGTACGAGGCGGCAGTTTAGGCAAGGTGAACCACTGAAAGATCAGCGTCACCAATCCGATGGCGGCGGCTGCAAAAAAAGCGCTTCGCCAGCCAAACAGTCCTCCCAGATAGCTCCCCAATGGTACGGCAACTACCGAACCCACGGCGATCCCGCTAAAGACAATCGATAAGGCACGCGGAAACACCGATGCCGGCACAAGTCGCATAGTAACTGCCGCCGCCATAGCCCAAAACCCGCCCAAAGCGACCCCCAGAAAAACTCTCATCAGTAAAAGGATTGTCAAACTTGATGATATCGCAACCAATAAGTTGGAGACGACCATCAGTCCCGACAAACCCAACAAAACCGACCGACGATCAAAGTTTCGGGTGATAACTGGCAGCAGTAAACCTGAGAAAGCTGCAATCACCGCTGTCACTGTTACTGCCTGCCCGGCAAGCGCTTCCGACACTCCCAGTTCGGCAGCCATAGGGGTTAGAAGACTTGCAGGGAGATATTCCGCCGTCAACAAACCAAACACGCCCATTGTGAGCGAAAACACCGCAACCCAAGCTGTCGATTCCGTGTCGTCATTTTCTTTGCTGCGGCGGCTCGTTTTGGGCACGGACTTATAGATAGTGTCATTCATATGCGCTCAACCTTCAGGATATTTCTTCACAGAAGATGGAACCTAGACAATCTACTCAAGACGATCTATGTTCATCTCACCTATTTTTTTGACAGAAAATCCTAAAATGTCTTCTCTCGATCCTTTCGCACTGTCATCCGATCTCGTGACTGAACTGCTTTCCGGAATGCGCCTGAAAGGTGTCCAGTATCGTCGCATCCAAACGGGCTCGGAGTTCGGCCTGAGCTTTGACGCCGATCCAGGACATGTCTACTTTCACTACTTGGCCGTCGGGGCAGCTCTTCTGCGTTGCTCAGATGGCAGTCTGCACCAACTCACAGCAGGGAATGCGGTCCTTATTCCTCAAGGTCAGGAGCATGCATTGTTGTCTGCTGAGACTGTGTGCGCTGAGCCTATTGAGAGCTTTGCTGTCACTGCGCTTGGCGAAAGCGTCAGCGGAGTGAATACTTGCCCGTCCACAAGCGATATACCGAGCGCAATACTATTTTACGGATGTATGGAGTTAGATTTGGCCGGCATGCAGGCTCTTGGCCAACTGATGCCGCCATTCATGTTGGCTGACGCGCAAAACGGACGTTATCCAGGCCTTGTACCAATCTTCACCGCCATGAAAGATGAAATCTGCGCCGGACGAATAGGATATGCAGGTATTCTCGCGCGCCTGGCCGAAGTAATGGCAGCTATGATCGTCCGGGGTTGGATTGAGTGTGGATGTGACGATGCTTCCGGTCTCGTTGCTGCGCTGCGAGATCCCCGTCTGGCTCGGGCAATTCTTGCCCTTCATCGTGAACCCGGCCATGATTGGTCGGTTGAAGAGCTTGCAGCGGAATGCAATATCTCGCGGTCAGTTTTTGCGGGACGGTTCCAATCTACGATAGGTATCCCGCCATTGCGGTATGCTGCGGAACTACGAATGCGACTCGCAAATCAGTGGCTCACCCGAGATGGCCTACCAATCGATACAGTTGCACACCGTCTTGGTTATACATCACAGGCATCCTTCAGCCGCGCCTACAAACGGGTGATGGGTAATCCTCCAGGTGCAAGCCGCCATTTAAAGGTTTCTTCCCGATAATAGTGCGGACAGCATGTATGTCTTGATATGGGGCAAACCGGATGCACGACCACACGTAGGCTGTCAGGCTTCTTTCGCGCCTAATATATCAAAGCGAATTGCGTTACCAAAAGCCCATTGGAAGAAGGCATTTAATGGAGTTACCGGCCGATATCACCTCGTGGTGGAAGACACAGAATTAGAGTGCCCCGATCTGTCAGACACTCTAATTCGTAAATTTTCATTTCACCGCTCTTTACAGCAACAGGTGAACAACCTTATTTGCGGAATGTAGCGCTTCCTTCTATTCAAAATTGCGGCCATTGGCTGCCAGCACCCAAGAACCTATCAGGATACATCACTTGATAGCTCAATGCAGCACTAAGAACTGAGGAATCCTCTCCTCGCGCGCCAATTATTTGCAAGCCTATAGGCAAACCATTTTCACTGAGGCCACAGGGTACAGAACAGGCTGGTTGCTGACTTAGATTTATTGGGAAACTGAACGAACACCATTCAATCCAGCTTTGAGAATTGCTACTCTCGGGAATATTCACTCCAGCCTCGAATGGTAAGATTGGGACTGTCGGCGACACGATGTAGTCGAACCTGGAAAGTAACTCATCCATCTCAGACCCGTATCGGCTGCGACTGACCTCTGCATCCATCCTTTGAACGGCGCTATAACTTTGACCAATGCGAGCTGTTTGGAGGAAATTGGGATCAAGTTCATTGTAACGGGATGGATCAATTGATGCGAGCCGATTGGCGGCACCTACACACCAATGACGATTATATATGTCCAGCAGAGTATCCTGGTACGGAATTTGTATCTCCACTATTGCCGCGCCAGCGGCCTCAAAGTCCTTCAAAACACGTTCGACCGCGTTCGCTACGCATTCGTCGACATCTCCGACACAAGGCGTTTTCCAGTAGCCTATCTTTTTTCCACGCCATTCAATCTTGGAAAGAGAAACCGCAGAAAAAGGCATCGGTGGCTGCGTCCAGTCCCGCATATCTCTACCTGACATAACGTCGAGCATTGTCGCAGCATCTGAAACAGTGCGTGTTATCGGACCGACATGCGCGACTGTACCAAACGAACTCGGTGGATAGGCAGCAACGCGACCATAGGTCGGTTTGTGGCCGACGACACCGGTAAAGGACGCAGGAATTCGGATTGAACCGCCACCATCGGTGCCAAGATGAAATACACCGGCACCGCAGGCGGCTGCCACGGCAGCTCCGCCCGAAGATCCACCGGGCGTAAGCGAAGGATCCCAAGGATTGCGTGTTATACCGAATGTGGGACTATCTGTAACAGCCTTACCGCCATATTCGGGTGTCGTCGTTTGCGCAATGAAGGTAGCCCCCGCTTTGCGCAGCCTCCAAACCGAAGGCGCATCATGTCTGGCAGGCGTATCAGGTGTTGTCACACTACCATACCGGACTGCCCAGCCTGCTACATCAACAATATCTTTTATTGTAGTCGGAATGCCGTCAATAGACGAAAGAGGCACGCCATTCTTCCAACGGGTTTCCGATTCTTTCGCCGAATTCAATGCTCCAGCCCTGTCGATGAAGGTGAAAGCGTTGAGAGGAGCCTGAATTTTTTCAGCGCAATCAAGTGCTGCTTGAACCACCTCAACCGGTGATAGCTCGCGCTTTTGGTAAGCTGCTCTAAGAGCTGTACTGTCCATACGGCAAAGATCGATCGTTTCTGACCAGGCACTTATCGCGTTTTGATTATTTTTCATGCTTATTTCTCATAGGTTGGCGTTAGATAAGTTTGCAACATCCATGGGTAGCTACGTGCTCCACAGCCGCTACGTTCGCGGCTGCTGAGTTGGAACCAAATTATTTACGAAGAAACCGATACATTGGGCTTGATGTCAGCTACCGGTGAGGAAGCTCCAGACGGGTCAATATCTGCGAGATCTACGCCTGCGGTTTCCCGGATCAAAAGCCCTGCAGCAATTGCGACTAGCCCCAAGGCGATGAGGTAGTAGTGATAGAGATACTCATAGCCAATATCTGCAAGATAGGTATTCAGATAAGGTGCAGTTCCACCAAAAATGGCGACGGAAACCGAAGATACGAAACCTACGCCCTGCGCACGTGCTTGCGTCGGAACCTGTTCTGACAAAACAGCGGGAAAAATCGAAGCGATAAAGCCCCACGCTCCCAGCCCCATGATTTGCGCCCAAAAGAGGGTTTGGGGTTCAGTAGTCACAATATTGGCAATCGGGTAAGTCAAAATAACAACCAGAACGCCCCAGATGATCATCACAGGTTTACGCCCTATTCGATCCGAGATGGTTCCACAGATCGGCAGCCAGAACAGGCACAGGATCATGGCAAGCAAACTGGCGCGATAAGCCCCTCCCGCATCCATACCACGTGCGATTGCGGTCGATGGACCAAACGTGACCCAGGTGTAATATGCAACATTTGTGGTGCAGTTCAGCATGACGAGATTTCGCGCGATGCGAAACATCTCCATTCGGGATAATTTGCGTGTTTCGCGCTGCTGGTTTTGTTGCTTGAAAACATGCGATTCCTCGACGGAACGACGCATGAACAGCGCATAGATTCCAAGTATGCCGCCAATTGCGAAGCCTATACGCCAACCGTAATCATTCATCGCCTCCGGGCCAAGCAGGGAGGTAAGGCCCGCCGCAACTGCAGTTGCGGCCATCACTCCCAACGTTACACTTACGAATACCGAGCTCGACCACAGACCCCTATGCTTTTTTGGAGCAATTTCCGCCACATAAGTATAGGATACACCCGTCTCCCCACCATGAGCCAACCCCTGCACAGTGCGCAAAATTAATAGTGCTAAGGAAGCAGACAGGCCAATGTCTTCGTAGTTGGGGATGAGTGCGATCCCCAGGCTGCTTATCGCCAAAAGCGATATTGTGATTACCATAATGTTCTTACGGCCAACTCGGTCGCCCAGACGTCCGAATACTAGCCCACCAATTGGACGTGCAAAAAAACCAACCGCGAATACAGCAAGGGTGGCTAACAACGCTGATCTCGCATCGGTCTTGTCGAACAGATTGTGGGCTAGGTAGACAGAGAATGTCGCGTAAAGTGTCCAGTCGAACCATTCCAGTGCGTTACCAACAGCGACGGCACGTAACGATTTCAGGCGCCCCTTCTGGGACATAGTATCAATCATATATTCCTCCTGATTGCTAAAGTCTGCACAGCGCAAGACGCACGTCCTCCCTCCCAGAAAACAGCTACACTCAGACAAGCGCAGTGCGATCCAGCCAAAAAGTTCCGATGCTAAATTGCTTGCTGTGCCTGTTCCCTTTTTCGAGTGATCACGGTTCAGCAAAATACCGTGCGTGGAAAAAACAAAATTATTGCATTTGTGTCAAGTAATGATTTATAGTGTCATTAGATGACACAATTGCGAATCATCACCACAAACTGGAGGCCGAATTTGACTACTGAGAAAAACTCTTTGCCGAAGGTCCGTTCGGTTGAGCGCGCAATGGCGCTTCTACGAGCATTCGGGCCTGCCGCGCCGCGACTGTCTCTCACCGACCTCGCGCGAATGACCAACCTCGACAAAGGCACCACCAGACGCCTGTTGCAAACGCTCGCTGCTGACGACTTCATTGAGTTTGATGAAACGACGAAGACCTATGCTTTAGGCCCAGGCATTCTCTTACTTTTTCCGGCCGTACAATTTGGGCGAGACTTACGTGATGTCGCTGCACCGGTCCTGGCTCGACTCGCTGAACAGACTGGTGCCACCTCTTTTATCTGGACATATTTTGATGGGGCCGCTCTTTGCGTCGACCGAGTAAAAGGTCCGAATCTTCACATCGATACACGATGGTCGGCAATTGGCTCCCGGGTTTCACTTAATCGCAGTGGCGGCCCGCGCGTTCTTCTCGCCTATCTGGATCCAGAAGAGCGTAGCCAAGTTTTGAGCGGATCCTTGGAGCGCCACACCGAATTTACAGTAACCGACAAAATTGAATTGGAAGCTGCAGCTATCGAAATACGCCAGCGTGGCTGGGAGTTTGCTGTAGACGATTACATCCTCGGAATGGCAGGCCTCGGAGCACCGGTTTTCAATCAAAAAGGAAAAGTCGTTGCCAGCGTCAGCATCACCACTTTGACCCCGCAATTTGCGATGGAAGAGGGTCGCCCCAGTGTTGCATCTCTTGTACTCGCGGCCGCCTCTGAAATCGGAGCCCGACTGCGTCCTGATCAGTAGAGCTCTTGCCTCATCAAGGAAGATGCCAATTCATCACAGCTGGATACCGTATGCAGAAGAAGCCCTCTGAAGAACAGCGCCGCGAACTGGGGACGTTTCTCTTCCGCCGCCGCGCGCACCTGAAGCCTACCGATTTTGGCCTACAAATGGAAGGGCGGCGCACGCCAGGATTGCGCAGAGAGGAAGTAGCAGTTCTCGCGGGGGTTAGCGTAAGTTGGTATACATGGCTTGAACAGGGGCGTGATATACAAGCATCAGCCGATGCCTTACGCCGCATAGCTAAAGTTCTGCAATTTGATCGTGTCGAATTCGCCCATCTCTTTGCATTGTCCGGCCGTCAGCCTCCCCAATTCAATACCCCCGAGGGGCTCAGCAATGGATTGGAATTACTTGTCCGGACCATGAATCCCATACCAGTCTATATCCGTAATTCAAGATTGGACATCCTCTTCTGGAACGATGCTATTGCCAAGTTATTCATCGACTACGGTTCATTGCCAGCATCCGAACGAAATACGCTATGGCTGTTATTTCTTTTCGAGCCGTACAGGACTTTGATAATTGACTGGAAACATATGGCCCGAGGCATGATAGCGACGTTTCGAGCGGCTCGCGCACTGGCTGTAGATAAAGCGCCCTTTGACAGTCTAATCGCAGAGCTTTCGGATAGAAGCCCAGAGTTCAATGAATGGTGGCAAGACAGAGATGTTCAAGGCTTCGATGAAGGCTGTAAGCGACTACAACACCCTAGCATGGGGAAAATCGAATTTACCTATGTCTCACTCACTCCGCAGGGTCGTCCGGATCTTTCACTCGTAAGCTATATACCACGCAGTTCTGACGGGGATGATCAATCATAGGATAACAAGACATCTTACTCAGCTAAACGAACTCGTCTTTGATCCCCAAAAATGCCGGCCATTTTTTTGCTGCCGAGGAACTGAGGAGACGAGACATTTTGCATAATTTTCACATTCACGACCGTGCTGCAGTTTCGCGCAATCCGGCAACCGGCGAATTGATCGCGACCTATCCATTTCAAACGCCGGACGAGATAGAAAAAGTCCTGGATCACGCACAGAAGGCCTACCGGTCATGGCGAGATACGCCGATGAGCGTGCGGATTGCCACTTACAATCGGCTTTCCACAATCTTGCGTGATCGCTCAGATCATCTGGCCACGCTCATCACCAATGAAATGGGAAAAACGATTAGCGCAGCGCGCGGCGAAATAGAAAAATGCGCGATCACAATCGATTGGATCGCACAGAATGGACCAAATATTCTCGCAGATGAACCGGTTTCCGTACAGGGAGACGACAATGTCCACATCTCCTATCTTCCGATCGGTACGATCCTAGCGGTTATGCCTTGGAACTTTCCCATATGGCAGGTCATTCGTGCCGCAGTTCCGATCATGCTATCGGGGAATGGCTTTTTACTGAAACACGCAACTAACGTCATGGGTACTGCTCTCGTCCTTCAAGAAGTTTACGAAGCGGCCGGGTTCCCAAAAGGACTGTTCGCTAATTTGACTACGGATAACGAGAGTGTTGCCCGTGTGATAGAAGATCATCGCGTTGCAGCCGTCACGGTGACGGGCAGCGTCGGTGCAGGTTCCGCGATCGCTTCAACAGCGGGTAAGTTCCTTAAGAAGAGCCTTCTGGAATTGGGAGGTTCGGATGCCTTCATCGTATTGGCCAACGCAGACATCGACAGTGCAGTCGCTGCTGGCATCAAAGCTCGTTTCCAGAATGCAGGTCAGGTTTGTCTAGCGGCGAAGCGCTTCATTCTTGAAAAGCCGATTGCCGAAGAGTTTACGCGAAAATTCATTGCCGCTACACGACAGCTGAAAGCAGGAGATCCCTTTGATCCTGATACCTCGGTAGGGCCAATGGCACGATCCGATCTACGCGATGAGTTGCACAGGCAAGTCGAACGCACGATTGAAGCGGGCGCCAGTCTCCTGCTGGGAGGACAAAAGATCGAAGGCCCAGGGAACTTCTATCAGCCAACGGTGCTTGCCAACGTCACACCGGGAATGGCGGCCTTCGACGAAGAAACCTTTGGCCCTGTAGCCGCGATCACCATCGCCGATCATACCGAAGATGCAATTCGGCTCGCCAACTTCAGCGAATACGGTTTGAGCAGCAATCTTTGGACGAACGATCTTGAACTGGCGAACCGTGTTGCTTCCCGCCTTGAGACCGGGGGCGTTTTTATCAACGGCTTCTCCGCCTCAAGCGCCTGCATCCCCGTTGGAGGCGTAAAGAGAAGCGGATATGGGCGAGAACTCTCTCATTTCGGTTTGCGTGAATTCACGAATGCTCAGGCAGTGTGGGCAAAGTCAGTCGTCTGAAGCCGATAAATTGTATACAGAGTAAGGAGCACCTAAATGCGCAACAATGAAACAAGCCCTGTTTTGCAACCAGTGACAATCGGTAGCTTGTCGCTGAAAAATCGAATCGTTATGGCGCCAATGACGCGTAGCAGAGCGAATGAGGCAGGCGTGCTTCCCGCCTATTCTGCTGATTACTACGCGCAACGTGCAAGTGCGGGCCTGATCATTACAGAAGCCACCAATATTTCTTCGCAAGCTCGCGGTTATCCGCAAACGCCAGGTATCTGGAGCGAAGCCCAGATCCATGCCTGGAAAAACGTAACAGGTGCTGTCCATGCCAAAGGCGGCAAGATATTTCTCCAGTTGTGGCATACGGGGCGTATATCACATCCAGACATGCATGGTGGAGAATTGCCCGTTGCGCCTTCTCCAATTCAACCTATAGGGCAAATTCGTGTCCATGAAGGCATGAAAGACTTTGTTACGCCCCGAGAATTAGAGGCCTACGAGATTACAGCTATCATCGATGACTATCGTGTTGCCGCCCAGAATGCTCAGGCGGCAGGCTTCGATGGTGTCGAAATCCATTCTGCCAATAATTATTTGCTCGAACAATTCATTCGTGACAGCACAAACCGGCGTTCCGACCAATACGGCGGAACGATTAGCAATCGCTTGAAATTCCCCTTGAAGGTAATTGATGCAGTGGTTGACGTATGGGGAGCTGATCGTGTCGGCATTCGGATTTCACCCGTGACAACAACACCTGGCGAGACCCCTCTCGACAGCAATCCAATGAAAACATTTTCAGCTTATTTAAAAGAACTCTCCAATCGACATTTACTTTATATACATGACATAGAAGGCGTTACACAATTGAGCCGTGAGGAAACTGGAGAGCTTTCTTTTGCCAAGCTCCGACAGGATTTTAGTGGGCTGTATATAGCGAATAATCAGTACACGCTTAGCCTGGCAGAACAGGCATTCGCGGAGGGCAGAGCTGATCTATTTAGCTTTGGTCGTCCTTTTATTGCCAATCCAGATCTAGTTCATAGGTTTCGTGTGGGCGCGCCCTTGGCGGAAGCTCCAAAAGAATATTGGTATGGCGGAGATTCTAAAGGGTACTCAGACTGGCCCAACATATAGCAGCCATTGAAAAATCATTACTGCCCGTCCGGATGACCGTAATTTAGCCGATGAGCCTACCCCAAGCCGACGCGACACGTGTGCAACTCTTAATCGAGAACTCCAGTAATAGTCGCTATTAACCAATTCCGGCAAGCAGCGCAATGCGCTGCACCGACTTTGCTGCCATTATGCTGTTCATGGGCACGTCAAAGTGGCCGTTACGATGTTGTCCTGCGAGCAGGAAAGGTTACGCGGCGGCGCGAA
>Ga0308157_10006110_pt1 | contig 14625 bp, 12 predicted proteins | sample PhyBR1_FD_201035 | JGI IMG/M metagenome (GOLD analysis project Ga0308157, IMG submission 201035) | Phyllosphere microbial communities from UC Gill Tract Community Farm, Albany, California, United States - DLSLB.R1 | ecosystem: Host-associated > Plants > Phyllosphere > Unclassified | place: USA...
CGTCAAGTTCATGCTGATGTCGCCTATCCTGATCGATTACATAGGGAACTTCGTACGCATAGCTGTACTCGCTCCGACTTACTTCCATGATCGCGCGACTGCAGCAGTGCTGTGGAAGAAGCAGTGGAAATACGCGTTGATCGTTGGCGCGATCAGTCCTATTTCGTATGTGCTGGTGTTGTATGCAGTTAAATTGGCACCTCTGTCGCATGTCGCTCCGGCACGTGAAGTATCCATGCTTTTTGCGGCCATCATCGGTGGTCACTTGTTAAAAGAAGGTGACCGCACGCAACGCTTGATAGGCGCGATCTTCATTGCGCTGGGTGTAATCGCACTGGCGATCGCCTAGCCTGCGTTAGGCGCACAGACTTCCAGTCAGATCCTCTTATTTCTTTTTTTCATACAGCTGAGTTGAATCTCGAAGGGTTTCTTCTTTCGGGAGAATTCCGCCCGTCGATTGCCGCAATTTCCCATGTAAATGGGATGCTGGGAATATCCGTATCTTCGCAAAATGTCCGTTCGGATTCGCGTCGACGGAGCTTGTATGTCAAATTCCAGGATGTCAGGATTTTCATTGATCGAAGTCATGATTGCAATATTGGTCCTGGCGCTCGGCGTGGTAGGTGCCGCAAGCATGCAGCTGATTGCATTGCAAGTGGCTCGACAGTCTTCCTTCCAGACTACAGCCTTATACCTTGCGCTACAGATGGCAGACAGCATACGTATCCATACACATCATCTGAAAAATGGTGATGCACACCATCCTTACCTGGCGATAGATTATCGAAGTGCCGACGGCCAGACAGTACCCATAGATGGGAATAGCCATTGCTATGGCAAGGAAGCACAATGCAGCGTCGATCAGTTAATCCGCTTTGAGATCGCGCTCTGGCTGCGGCACTTGAGAAAAGAACTACCCGGCGCGCGCGTTCGCGTATGCCGGGATGCTCAACCATGGGATGCAGGTAGCCAGCAATACACTTGGAACTGCACGCAAGGAACTGCAGCAGATACAAATGTAGCAGTCGTCATCAAGATAGGCTGGCCTGTCACTAGCCTGTGGCAGTGGCCGGTGCCAGATCCGCTCCTCGATTTTCCTCCCATCTTAGTACTGCCCGTCGCAGCGTAGGCGCGATGAAAACGCTTGCTGATCAAAGCGGATTGACGATCGTTGAATTAATGATCGCCATGACCATAGGCTTGCTCCTCATTCTGATTGCGACCGGTCTCTTGTTATCGAGCAGGACGGCGTATGTGGCGCAAGATCAACATATACAGGTGCAGGAGACCGGGCGGTATGCGATGGAAATACTATCGCGGGCAATACGGCAGGCCGGATATAGAAATCCGGATACCGCATACCTCTTACCGTACAACAGCGCAGAACGTGAGCCTGATGTAGTCGGGATGGATGCCGCCAGTCTCAAGCGATCAACGGCAGGCATGGATGTCGCTGGAGCCTCCGCAGTGGTCAATGGCAGCGATGTGCTGGCATTGCGTTTCTCTGGTGATATTGCGATTTTCAATTGCGCAGGATTTGCCGTTCCGGCACCTGCTTCTCCTTTGGTTGCCGGTGAAGACAACGGTGGGAGCATTTTCTTCGTGGGCAGGGACAGGTCAGGGGAGCCGGAACTACGTTGTAAATATCGTTCGAGGCAGGGCTGGAATGCGGATGCCATTGCCCGCGGCATCGAGTCTTTCCAGGTTCTGTACGGCGTAGATGTTGATGGTGATGCTGCGGTAGATCGCTATGTTAATGCCAGCGATATTGAGGCCATGGACGATGCGATGACCTTGCGTGGTGAGAATGCCATCGTGCGCCTGGCGGACAGGAAGCGCCGTACACATTGGAAGAGGGTGCGCTCGGTTAAGGTGTCCGTATTAGTGCGAAGTGTCCAGTCGGCACGGTATGGCGAAGCGACGACAAGATATCACCTCTTTGACGATGCATATACAGATACGAGCGATATCGGTGTACATATCAGTGAAATGGATATCCCAAGGATAGAACGCAAGCGCATCAGAAAAGTATTTACGCAAACCATACAGCTACGCAATGGCATTTAGCTGCTGCCATTCCTGGGCATCCATGATGCGAACTCATGGCAATCAATCCGGTGCCGCGTTACTTACCATGCTGATGATGCTCTTGCTAGTGTTGATGTTGGGGATAGCGGCTGCACAAATTGCTTTGCAGGCTGGAAAACTATCGCGCAACGAAAGAGACCGGCATATTGCTTTCACAGCAGCAGAAGCCGCCTTACTGGATGCCGAGATAGACATCCAGCATTCAATTTCCGCTGATAAGTCACGTAGCCATTTATTTTCCGCCGATAGCAAACTTGGTTTCCCGGTTGAGTCCGGGGACGTGTGTGCCAGCCATAGCAGCAATCTCTATCTGGGTTTATGTCGTTCAGTTGACAGTAGTAAAAAGCCCGCCTGGATAGGGATTAATTTCAGTGATGAGACGGACGCCGGGATGCACACGGTTCCCTATGGACGCTTTACCGGGAATTCATTTCCGTCAGGTTTCGCATCGATGTCTGTGAAGCCGCCACGTTATGCCATTGAATTAATGGATGACCGCAGCGTAAGCGATCTCACAGGCACGCCCGCCTATTTTTACAGGATTACAGCGATAGGGTTTGGTGCGCATGAAGCGACGCAAGTGGTATTGCAAGCTGTATACCGGAAGCCATTGCCGACACTAATAAAGGAATCAACGATTGCTCCTGCGGCAGGACGTGTGAGCTGGCGTGAAATTATCAACTGGCCGGAACTGAACAGCAAAAGCAGAAACTAGGAGCGGAGATGGAGAGGCACAAAGGATTCACTTTGTTAGAACTATTAGCCGCTTTGCTCATCATGAGCTTGCTGGCAGGAATTGTTCTGCAGTCTTACCAGCATGTGCTTATGAAAAGCAGGCGCGTAGAGGGGCGTGTAGCTTTGATGGCCCTGATGCAGGAACAGGAGCGGCATTACTCATTGCATACAACCTACTTTGCATTTTCTGCTGATTTGCCGGTAGTGAACACGAATGGAAGAAAATGGTTTTCAGGAAAAACAGCCCAAGCCAGTTTCTATGAACTCAGTGCGCAAGCTTGCGATGATAACGGCGTACGGCAGTGCATACAGCTGATTGCGCGGCCCGGGACGAATAAGGTGAATGCATCCTATCGTGATCCTCTCTGCGGGACGCTAAGGCTGGATAGCCGCGGCCACATGCAAGCAGATGCGGATGGGTGTTGGTAAGGCGATGAGGCATACGTGTAGTAGCTGGGGTATATCGATAGTCGAGTTGCTGGTGGTGTTGTCGATCGTCTGTATCGTGCTGGCCATTGGAGCGCCAGGATTCCAGCGCTTGTTGGAGGCGCAGCGCCTGGCGACAGTTTCCAATGCTTTGTTAATGGCTGTTAATCTGGCGCGCTCCGAGGCTATTCATCGCGGCCGTCGGGTCGATCTGGTGCCGCTGGATAACATGCAATGGCGGCATGGATGGCTGGTGTTCATAGACGAAAACAATAATCAGCGGCCGGACAGCCACGAAGTCGTGCTGCATACCTATGCAGTGAAAATAGCCGATTTGCAGATCACTCCACGCTTTAGCGATTCAAAAGTACAATATGTCGCATATAGCGGTAGCGGGCGTAGCCATAGCAATGCTGGTGGACAGGTTTCGCTATCCGGCCACTGGTTACTGGGGCTTGGACCGCTGAAGCGCAAAGTCATCATCAATTTTCTGGGGCGACCGCGTATTTGCGACCCGCTGAAAGACAAGACAAGTTGTTGACAGGCGTATAGGCTGCAGCAGCCGGTAAAACCATATCAATAGTAAAGACTCTCGTGGAAATTCATAGCGACGTACAAGGAATCCGACTGGCATTGGAACTGGCCGCCAAAGGCATGTTCACGACCACGCCCAATCCGCGTGTCGGCTGCGTCATCGTCAAGGAAAACAAGGTCATAGGCAGCGGCTATACGCAGCCGGTCGGACATGCGCATGCGGAAGTGCAGGCACTGAATGATGCAGCGGATCGCGGCTTTGACGTCAGTGGTTCAACCGTCTATGTCACGCTGGAGCCATGCAGCCATCATGGTCGCACGCCACCCTGCGCCGATGCACTGATACGCGCACGCGTTGCACGTGTAGTGGCTGCTGTCGCAGATCCGAATCCGCTGGTATCGGGGCAAGGGCTGGCGCGCTTGGAGGCTGCAGGTATACAAGTCACTTGCGGAGTACTGGAACAAGAAGCGCGTGAAATGAATATAGGCTTCCTGTCACGCATGCAGCATGGCAAGCCCTGGGTGCGGATGAAGTCGGCTGCCAGCCTGGATGGCATGACGGCGCTACATAACGGCATTAGCCAATGGATTACCGGCGATGAAGCACGTGCCGATGGCCACTACTGGCGTGCGCGTGCTTGCGCAATCCTCACCGGCATTGGCACCGTGATGGAAGACGATCCGCAACTGAACGTGCGTGCCATTGATACGCCGCGCCAGCCGCAACGCATCGTGATTGACAGTCATTTGCAGATCAGCCAGCACGCACGCGTATTAACCGGAGGCAGCACACTGATCGTAGCTGCGCAAGCCAATCCGGAAAAAGAGAAGCCTTTGCGTGACCTGGGGCATGAAGTCATCATCCTGCCGAATGCCAGTGGCAAGGTAGACCTGGCGGCATTGATGCAGGAGTTGGGGCGTCGCCAGATTAATGAATTGCATGTCGAAGCTGGCTTCAAATTGAATGGCTCACTGATACGCGAAGGCTGTGTCGATGAGTTGCTGGTGTATCTGGCGCCAACCCTGCTGGGCGATGCGCAGCGCATGTTTAACCTGCCTGCGCTGGAATCGCTAGAGCATAAAAAAAACTTAACTTTCCATGAGGTCAAGCAGATCGGTGCCGATTTGCGTATCCTTGCTCGTTTCATCTAACTTATTTGCTCATCATGTTTACTGGAATCGTCGCTGCCATAGGCAAAATCACTCACATCACTCCGCTCGGCGATACAGATGCAGGGCATCGCCTGACTGTCGATGCCGGCGGCCTGCCTCTGGCCGACGTTGCCCTCGGCGATTCAATTACGCTCAATGGCGCCTGCATGACAGTGGTCGCAAAAACCGACAAACAGTTTGACGTTGACGTCTCGCGCGAGAGCCTCAACTGCACTGCAGGGCTGGATGCGATAGGCGAGGTGAACCTGGAGAAAGCAGTGACCCTGTCCGAACGCCTGGGCGGCCACTTGGTATCCGGTCACGTCGATGGACTGGGCACGGTCAGCAAGTTTGAGCCAGTCGGTGAATCATGGCTGTTGGCGGTCGATGCACCTAAAGAACTGGGCAAGTTCATTGCGGTGAAAGGATCTATTGTCATCAACGGCGTATCACTGACGGTGAATACCGTGGCGGATAGCGCGGACGTATGTACTTTCTCGGTTAACCTGATCCCACATACTGTACAAGTCACCACGCTTAAGCATCTGAAAGCGGGCAGCAAGGTCAACCTGGAAATTGATTTGATCGCGCGTTATGTTGAACGGATGCTCTCTCAATCTCGTTGAGATGAATATAGGGAGAAATCAGGTGCGCGCAAGTTACAACCGCGCAGATTATTTTCAGGAGCGAAAAGAAATGATGCAGGCTTGGGCCGATTTTATTTTGCCCAGATAGGTACATCAAAAGATTAGGAGGCTCTTCATGTATCGGCAGACGGTAAGGAAATCAAGCAGTTATATTGATTTGCACCGAAAATCGACCCATTTAACGGCGTAACTTGCATTCGAAACTGAGCCACATATAGACCACAATCCTACTTACCAAAGTGAGTGGGGAGAATGGAGTGATCGAAGTGGTACTACTTAGATAGCCGGTGGAAAGTGGATCAAATTGTTCCAATGTATCGAGATACATAGCACTAGTGTATCTGGCAGAACTAGGGATGGTCACGCTCAACCTGACGCAACCTATACTTGCGCAGGCTAGCGATAAATTCAGTTGCTATCAACGGCCGCCCTAGCAAGAAACCTTGAGCAAGGTTACAACCATGCTGCCTTAAAAAATCAAGCTGCTCTTGTGTTTCTACGCCTTCTGCTACGACCGTCAGACCCAAACTCTTACTCAAAGAAATAATAGAACGCGCTATGGTGGCATCCGCTTCGCAACTGGGAGTGTTCAGCACAAAACTGCGGTCAATCTTGAGGCATTGGATCGGAAAGCGTGACAGATAACTTAAGCTGGAATAACCTGTTCCGAAATCATCGACAGATAAATACACGCCTAACTGGCGCAAGGTGCGCATGGTGGCGGCGGCCTCGTCAGGCTTGTGCATCATCATGCTTTCGGTAATTTCCAGTTCAAGCTGATAGGCTGGCAAACCGGAATACGATAGGGCTGCACGGACTTTTTTAAGCAGTGCTTCATCCTGAAACTGTTTTGCCGATAGATTGACGGCGATCGTTAATGGAATGCCAAGATTGTAGTTCCATGACGAGGCTTCCATGCATGCCGTGCGCAATGCCCATTCGCCGATCGGAACGATCAGTCCGGTTTCCTCGGCCAAGGGGATAAATTCTGCAGGAGAAACTTGGCCGCGAACAGGATGTTGCCAGCGCAGCAGGGCTTCTGCTCCTACTGGCCGGCCGCTCGCAATGTCGATTTTGACTTGGTAATGAAGCTGGAACGCCTCAGTCCTGACCGCCTCCCGTAATTGATCGATCAGTTGCAGCCGTGTCTGAGCGGCATGATCGAGTGTCGGAGAGAAGAATGCTACTTGGTTGCGCCCACTTTTTTTGGCTCGGTACATCGCTACATCTGCAAGGCTCAGAAGGTTTTCCGTATCGCTTGCGTCTTGCGGGTAAATGGCAATACCGAGACTTGTTGTGAGATGAGTCTCTCGCCCTTGCACCCAGTGTGGCCGGGCCACTTCGGCCAATATCTTTCTCGCCATGGTGCCTGCGACCTTCACATCTCCGAGCTGCCTCAAGAGGATTGCAAATTCATCGCCGCCCAGTCGATAAATGGAATCCATCGGACGAACGCATTGTTGCAGATAATCAGCAACCTCTTGCAGCAGTGCGTCGCCCGCTCTATGGCCTAGGCTGTCGTTGATATTCTTGAAATCGTCCAAATCCATTAGAAACACGGTGAACTGCTCCATGTTGCATTGAGCATCTGCAATGGCTTGGCTCAGATCGCGCTCGAGCAGTAATCTGTTACCTAGTCCGGTGAGGCTGTCATGGGTAGCCTTTTGCTGGAGATGAGTGTTTGCATTCCGGAGTGCTCGCGTGCGCCGCCGAACCATTTGAGCGAGTTCGACCGGGCGCATAAGCATGGAACGTGTCACGATGGCAGTAACAAATGCAACCAACAGCACAATCAGATACTGGGTCAAGTACGCTGCATTGAAAAAAGAATTAGGGGTGATGGACGAAACTGTGAGTTGCCAATGCCCGCGAGGAACCGCAATGGAGGTAGATGTGGTGGCTCCAGTCAGAGGAGCGGTGCTGCTTAGCAGCGTCTGTGCTTTTCCCGTAATAGGATGGTAACGCCACAGGCGGTAAGCGAGTGCTTGTTGTTGGTCAAGGTGATCGAACTGGCCGAAGGTCACAATGGTATCAATAAGCACTACCGCACTGACGAAACCCCAGAAGCGTTGATTGCCCCGAGCATCCGGCGTGAACACAGGATAGCGCCCTACGAATCCAGGCTTGCCTTGCCGAAGTTTGGTTGGGATGGCGATGTGCAGATCGCGGGTCTTTACGGTTAGAGCGGCTTCTTCCTGACTCAGTGGGTCTTGAAACAAATCGTGGCCTACGGGGCCCTGGTTTGCCGTGGCGGGGAATATATGGGTAACGACACCTTCAGGGGCGAGCTGAAGATTATCTACACCGGAATAGAGTGGGAGCAGTTTGCTCGACAATCGTTCGAGGCTGGCCAGATCCGTTGGATTCTGCTGCAGTATGGCGGCCATTGCGTAGGTAGCCGACAAAGTTCGATCTACCAATTGCTGCACCAAGGCGCCATGTGCAGAAGCAGTTTCCGAGTGGCGCTGCTGGCGTTCCGATGCGCGGGCTCGCTCAAGCGAACCAATTGTGGCGCCGCCAACGGAGATCCCTAAGATGAATACCAGTGCTGATAACAAATTGGCTCGTCTTATTCCTGCACGAGTAGATGAGCGTGCTTTTGATAGTTTTTTCACTACTGAAATGAATTTGAGCATCAGACTTCTGCTAGATGACTATGACCGTAACATTTATTTAGGCGCGACGCTGTTGAGTTTCCCGCTAATTACGATTGCTTATCAAACTCCGGTTCTTCTACATGATATCCAATGGCATAGGGCGTGACTGGCCTCACATTGTTATCTGAATTGGGCTGCCATCTGGTTCGAATTTTTGACATATGCCTAGTCTACGTGCGGACATCGTCAGCGTTTGTTTCTCTTAATAGGATTAGTTACGTAGTCATTCCTCATGCCTTCCGCGCCTTAGCTACATCCGCATCCGAACTAAGATCGTTAAAAACATGATCATGTTTTTATTCTGCCCGTTGTTAATAGTCTTGATAAGAAATTTTTATATAAAAGTATTTTATAAAGTGTCAAGAAAATACACATAAAAATCCGGATGAATTCCAATGAAATATTTATATTTTTTATGCCTGAAATTTACGTATTTTCGACGCTGATGAGATAACTGGTGAATGGATGATAGCGGTCGAGTATTGGGCAAGGTGCCAGAATCAACTGATCTGCTATTTAAGAAGGAATAGGCGAAAGAGCACTGAAAGTACGTCAGGAGATCATGGATGTGCGGTATGACTGCGCACGACCTATTCTAAAAATTATCTAGACCTAGATAAGCGTATGTGACTGCGGGATATGGTTCAAATATATGCTGCTGAGCTACTAGAGATAATTGCTGGTTTGCTTGCGGAATTGATCCCCTCTAACTTATCTACCGCCCACTTTCGTCGAAGATGGCGTCCCGTTTTTACGATCTTTTTAAATCCCAGCGTACACAAGTCGATATGGATATATTTCAAAATCCGAGCGTGAATTAATTTCGTAATCGTTCTATTTCATCAGGATTTTTATGATTCGATCCTTTGATAATTAAAACTAATATCAAGATCAAAAATAACGATCTCGATCAAGCTATTCGTAGTTTGCAAAAAAGGAGCAGGTGAAATAAACCAACGCTATACGATTATTTCTTGCGCTATCTGAACTATCAGGTCCTGACTTTTTATTTGTTGGACAGTTTCTTATCCATATGAAGAAATTCAGGGTGTGCCCTCAAGTTAGAGATGGAAGGTCGTATTGATCTAAGAAAATTGACTGATGCCAGTTTGGTGTTTGCAATAGACCTCTATAAAAAATAATTACGAGGCTTTCATGTCGCAAGGGGGAATGCAATTGGGCATAGACAAGCTAAACGATCAATCTCTAAATGTAATCCTAAAACTTCCACCAGGATGTGACCGACAGGGTAACGAGATTGGTAGATGGGTTCAGGATGAGATGTATCTTTATCTACTCCAGTATCTGTATGCGACCCGAAAAAGCCAAGCAAAGTTTAATCAGCGTGTATTAATCGATCCGTTTTGTGGTTCGGGTCACATCTCTGGTATGTATAAATCCATTGCCAATGATAACGGCTTGATCGCTGCACACCTTCAATCTGTAATCTCAGGTGCTCCTTTTACGCAAATACTAGTCGGTGACAGCGAACACGAGAAAGTGCGTGCATATGAAATACGACTTGCGGCGATAGGAGCGAATGTACAAGGATTCGTCGGATCTGCAGCCGAAACGATAGAGGCGATGATCAATACTATTTCGTTCGGAACTTTCACTTTGGCTTATATTCATCCTGACAGCCTACAATACTTGTCGTTCCACATTATCGAGCGACTATCAAAACTGCAGAACATAGACTTCGCCATTCACTTTAATCTGATGGATCTAACTGGCAATATCGATATGAATCCGGATTCGCAAATGGATCAGTTTGATCAGGTTCTGCCGGGCTGGAGATCTAGAATACCTATCGATGAATTGTCTAAAGCTAACTTCCCTGGGTGGTTTTTCAGCGAGTGGTGTGACGCGATGCGGAAACTAGGCTTTAAGACCTATCCCCATCTGCCCCAGATAACGGATAGTAAAGGACGTACCATCCATCGGATGATATTTCTCTCTCGTTGCGTACTGCCCACTGATTGCGCCCGCATAGCTAACCTTAAACACTCTTCACTAGCCTGATATTCGGCCTGTATTGGTTCGATGGAATTAGGATTGCCCATTTCGATAACTTTCGACACATTTTGGGGTAATAGAAACCTGGTAATGAATGCCAGTTCAATTTATAAAATCAGTGCTGCTACCGCAGACACAAGCGACCATATTCTCGTCAGAGGATAGTAGTTTGGAACGGCAACGCGTTGTATATCAGAAGAGAGGTAGAGCCTACCAAGTTCAGCATTAATTGTCGGCGCTGCTTAAAGAATTATTGAGTTCTTGATGTGCCGAGGTATGAGTAAGGAAATCAAGGAGTTAAATGAGCCATTGAAATGAGGGGCATTTTTTATGGCAGGTCGTGGGACTCTCCAGCGAGTCATTGGAGGTTGGAGGCATAACTTGTCTGTATGCACTTCAATGTGTAACTTGAACATTTGATCATCGTGTTCGCATCAGATTCAATGCTGACATTCAATTGAAATTGATGAACGTCCGATCTTTCGTGATCCACCCGTATGCACTCTGATATGTGCGATTGTGTTCTATACGTGGAGCAATTTTGCGTAACTTTATGCAGCTAAATGGATCGTTTTTCGATAGAAATCGACATACTTATCTCTTTGAAAATCAGCATATTCACTTATCTCTTATTAAGAAATACTCGTTCTTAGGCACAGAGAATAAACAGAATGTATTGAATATCATCCTATTTCATCGGGATTTCCAGGTGGAAAATATTTGATAATTCCACAGCCTCATCCAAAGTCATTAGCGTACCTTTTTCACACTACATGGTACGGGTCAAGTAGTTGCCATCCAGATATTGATTCAAAAACGGGAAATTGATTATTTTCGATTACTTACTACGTACCTGTTGCTTACAAAAATGCGCGAGCATTTTTGAATACTTCATATGAAAAATTCACATAAGTCTTTTAGCGGAAACGAAGTATTGGCTTTTACTCTCGGTAAAGAAGAGTACGGGATCGATATTTTAAAGGTGCAGGAAATTCGCGGTTACGACGCAGTAACAAAGATCGCTAATGCACCTGAATTTATAAAAGGCGTGATTAATCTGCGCGGCGTGATTGTTCCGATCGTTGATATGCGCATCATGTTTAATCTGGGTGAGCCTAGTTACGATCAGTTCACCGTTGTCATTATTCTTAATATCGGCAAACGGGTTGTGGGGATTGTTGTTGATAGTGTTTCTGATGTAATTACGCTGAGTGCGGAGCAAATTAAGCCAGCGCCAGAGATAGGGACAACGATGAATTCTGATTATTTACTTGGTTTGGGAACCATAGAAGAACGTATGTTGATTCTTGTCGATATTGATTTGTTGATGTCTTCAGCAGACATGTGTTTAGTTGAAGCCGACATCGGCGCTGTTTAATTTTTCAGTATGTGGTGTGCCTCCGACGTCGTTGGCATTATTTTTATATTGCGGTAATTGATACGATCGAACAAAAATGAAAATAAGAAATTTGAAAATTGGCGCACGACTTGGAATTGCTTTTACCTTGTTGTTGGTACTTATGGCTTTTATGACCGTAATGGGCGTGTGGCGCTTACAGGATGTGGCACAGGCTACTACCCAGATGGAAGAGGCGACGAGTAAAGAACGTATGGTGCATGATTGGATTAGGGGAATTTCAACCAATAGCGTACGTACTTTTTCTCGGTTAAGAACGAGTAATCCGGAAGACGAAAAAATTCTGGCTGCAGAAATGGCAGCGGTAAGCTCGGACGTTAGCAGGATACAAAAGGAATTAGAGCCTTTGATTCTCAGTGCCGAAGGGAAAAAAATGCTGAGTATCATTGCCGAACAAAGAAAAATCTATAGCGGAGTTCGTGATGATGCGTTCAAGTTAAAAGCGGAAGGTAGTGCTGATCTGAGTAAGTTCATTGAAACAAAAATGAAGCCCGCTGCAAGCTCGTATGTGCAATCAGTTCAGGACTTAGTGGATTTTCAAAAAACTATTTTTGAAAGAACAAAAAGCCATGTAGATGAAATCTATGAGGCCGGACGTAATATGTTGATTGTCCTCGGTGTAATCACGCTGGCACTGGGGGTAGTAATGGCCTGGTTTTTAACGCGTAGTATCACAAGGCCTTTGAATTATGCAGTGAGTGTGGCGCACGTGGTTGCTTCTGGTGACTTAACTGGAAGGATCCAGATTGATTCTCGAGATGAGGCTGGACAATTGCTGCAGGCCTTAAAAGAAATGAACGATAACCTTACAAGTAGCATCGCACAAGTTCGTTCAGGTGTTGATACCATTGCAACCGCATCGAATCAAATTGCGTCCGGTAATTTGGATCTTTCGTCGCGCACTGAGGAACAGGCCAGTTCGCTGGAGGAAACAGCATCTTCGATGGAGGAGTTGACTAGTACCGTTAGACAAAATGCTGAGAACGCACGGCAATCGAATCAACTTGCAATGTCAGCTTCCGAGGTGGCAGTACGCGGCGGCGCAGTTGTGTCACAAGTCGTTGATACCATGGGTGAAATTAACGATTCCGCACGAAAAATCGTCGACATCATCGGTGTGATTGATGGTATAGCGTTTCAGACGAATATCCTTGCTTTGAATGCAGCTGTAGAAGCGGCACGCGCAGGAGAGCAGGGCCGCGGTTTTGCTGTAGTCGCATCGGAAGTACGTAGTCTTGCACAACGGTCGGCCGCAGCTGCGAAAGAGATAAAGACCTTGATTGACGACTCGGTCAGTAAAGTTGATACGGGTAGTAAGCTGGTAGAAGAGGCGGGATCCACTATGGTGGAAGTGGTCGATAGCGTAAAACGCGTGACCGATATTATGGCTGAGATTATGGCAGCAAGCCAGGAGCAAAGCGCGGGTATCGAACAAGTGAACCAGGCGATCGCTCAGATGGATCAAGTGACCCAACAAAATGCAGCTTTGGTGGAGGAGGCTGCCGCTGCTGCGGAATCGTTAAATGAACAGGCAGTGAATCTGGCAAATGCGGTAAGTACATTTAAGTTGGAAGGAATGGTGAGTAACACTAAAGTCACGTCACATCCACCTGGTTCGATCAACAGGGTAAGGGAGCCGCGTCAATTAGTAACAGCCGCTGCGCCAAAGAAAATCTCCAATGAAGCTCGTGCGGTTGGCGGCGATGATTGGGAAGAGTTTTAAGTATCGCGGTCGGCGGTGCTTACTCGCAGCCCTACTCACTTTAGGTGGTAGGGCGTCGTTTTAAACGTGAACAAGAGTTTTCCAGCTTTGTTAAAAAATGTTTGAGGCGCTGGCTAGTATTAGTGAAGTGACTAGCGTAAGGATCTCCAGCCTTCCCGCTTCTCGACAAGAAAATCAATTAAAACTCGTACTTTCGCTGGCATCTGCTCGCGGGTCGGGGCGTAGATATAAAAGCCTGCGAAAGGCTTGCACCAGGATTGCAACGCACGCACCAACACGCCGGATTTCAGATACTGCTGTACTGCAATATCGATGTGTTGGATGAGACCTGCACCTTGCAGTGCCGCTCGGATCATTCCTTCGTCGTCATTGGTAGTGATGTGGCCTTGGGGTTCGACCGTAAAGGTATGGCCACCCGGTTCGGGAGAGGTGAATTCCCATGCATATATCGCGCCGCTAGTCAGCCTGAAGCGGAGGCAATTATGCTGTGCCAAATCGGTTGGAGTGACGGGCATGCCGTGCTGCGCGAAGTAATTGGGTGTTGCGACCACTGCCATTTCCAGCGGTGGTGTGATGGGTACTGCCACCATATGCTCGGCAAGGCTTTCGCCGATACGGATGCCAGCATCGCAACCATCGGCCACAATGTTGGCTAACGAATCGTCCATGACCAATTCCAGTTGGAGTTTGGGATAGCGCGTACAAAATTCCTGTAAATGAGGCTCAAGTAAAGTCCTGGCGGCTATGCGTGACGTGTTCACACGTACTAGACCTGAGGGTTCGTCACGCCTGTCGCTCATGGTGTTTATAGTTCGATCCATTGCTATTAATGCCGGATACCACACATCATAAATGCGCTGTCCTTCCTCCGTGAGCGACATGTCCCGTGTGGTGCGATACAGCAACTTAACATTTAGGCGACGCTCTAGTGCCTTGACGTTCTGCGAAAGATTGGCTCGAGATACGCCCATCTCTGCCGCCGCTTTGGTGAAGCTCCGGTGATGGGCTACATGAGCGAACCAAGCCAAGGATGGGAGTATTGAGGGATCCATTTTATGCGCATTGTTAATTTAAAAATACAACTGTAGTTCAGATTGATGGCTATGACAAACCAAAGCATGGACGTACAGTCTCTGTGTTTGGCGGCTCATCCTTTGGAGGATAGTGACCAAGCGATTTCCAATCAGCGGCCACTAGGAGGCACCATGCAAAGCATCAAGATCAAACACA
>Ga0308157_10006111_pt1 | contig 14619 bp, 11 predicted proteins | sample PhyBR1_FD_201035 | JGI IMG/M metagenome (GOLD analysis project Ga0308157, IMG submission 201035) | Phyllosphere microbial communities from UC Gill Tract Community Farm, Albany, California, United States - DLSLB.R1 | ecosystem: Host-associated > Plants > Phyllosphere > Unclassified | place: USA...
CTCGGCACCGCCTTCGTGATCGTCACGCACGACATGGAACTGGCGCGCCGCTGCGACCGCGTGCTGCGCATGACCGAGCACGGGCTGCAGGCAGCAGAGGGCTGACGCCATGTGGATCGATACGCACGTTCACCTCGACGCACGCGAATACGGCGGCGATGGCGCCGGCGTCGCGCGCCGGGCCGAAGCGGCTGGCGTCTCGATGATCGTCATCATGGCAGTCGAGCGGGGCAATTTCGACACGGTCGCGGCCCTGGCGGCAGGCAGCCCGAACGCCTGCTACGCGCTGGGCATCCACCCGATGTGCGTGCCGCAGGCGAACGATGACGACCTGGCGTACCTGCGCACGCGTGTCGAAGCGGCGATGGGCGATCCGCGCTTCGTGGGCATCGGTGAAATCGGCCTGGATTTCTTCATCCCCGAACTCACCACACCCGAGATGCGCGAAAAGCAGGCGCGGTTCTTCCGTGAACAGCTGCGCATCGCGCGCGATTTCGGCCTGCCGGTGATGACGCATGTGCGCCGCTCGCAGGACCAGGTGCTCAAGCACCTGCGCCAGATTCGCCCGCCGAGTGGCATTGCGCACGCGTTCAATGGCAGCTTCCAGCAGGCGCAGAATTTCATCGACCTCGGCCTGCACCTGGGCTTCGGCGGCAACCTGACCTTTACGCGTGCGCTGCAGATTCGGCGCCTGGCCACCGAGTTGCCGCTCGACTGGATCGTGCTGGAAACTGACTCACCCGACATCGCCCCCAGCTGGATTCATCCGGGCCGCAACAGCCCCGAGAACCTGCCCGGCATCGGCGCCGCGCTGGCAGAACTGCGCGGCGTGGACACGGATGTGGTGCGCATTGCGGCCCATCGCGCCTCGCTGGCTGCGATCCCGCGCCTGGCCGGGCTGTGCACTGCCGTCTAGCCAGGCAGCCCGGCGAAGTTCCCGAAACGGCGTCTGGCATCTGTGATACCTGACAAAACGCTATCAGTACGGCGTGCCAAGATGTGCTTCCCCGCGAAGCGCATTGGATGGACAGGAGATTCACGTGGACAACACCAGCGAATTCCTGCGCATGCTGCAGAACGACCGTTCGCTATCGGGGACGCACCGGCCCATCCGGCTGCGTCTCGGCCACGCTGATCACCCGCTTGCCACTATCCTGTTGCCGCAGCGTGTCACGGGCAGCGAAGCCATCTGCGGTGGCCTCGAGTACACCGTCACCTGCGTTGCGTCCACACCGCGCCTGCCGCTCAAGGAACTGATCGCGCTGCCTGCCGAGATCGGGCTCGTCACCGATCGTGGCGGATTGCGCGGCGTGTGCGGCATCGTGGCCGAAGCACGCGCCGGCGATTTCGACGGCGGCCTGGGCGTGTACCAGCTGGTGATCCGCGACGCGCTGGCGATCATGGAAAAGCGCATCAACAGCCGCGTGTTTCGCTACCAGAACGAACTCGAGATCGTGCAGGTGCTGTTCGACGAATGGCGCCTGTCGAACAGCGTGCTGGCCAGCGCCTTCGATTACGAACTCGATCCGCTGTTCGACCCGCGCCAGTTTTCGCCGCGCGAGCAGACCATGCAATACAACGAGTCCGACGCCGCCTTCGTGCGCCGCCTGCTGCGCCGGCGCGGCGTGGCCTGGACCTTCCGCCCCGGCCACGCGCGCAGCAGGGCGCCGGGCAGCGAACGCGACGCATCGCCCGCCCACACGCTGGTGCTATTCAACGATCCCAACACGCTGCCCCGCAACAGCGCCGGCGCCGTGCGCTACCACCAGGGCGGCGCCAGCGAAGAGCGCGACACGATCGTCTCGTGGTGCGCCGCGCGCCGCCTGCAGGCTGGAAGCACGACCCGGCACAGCTGGGATTATCGCAATCCACTGGGCACCAGTTTCATGACGGCCACCGCGCGCGGCATGGCCGACCAGGGGCCCAGCGGCAATGGGCTGGCCGCCAGCCTGGACGACTACCAGGTCGAGATGCCCCATGCCGGCAACGATGTCGAAGACCACTGGCGCCTGGGCCAGCTGCGCATGAACCGGCATGAGCTCGACACCAAGTGCTTTCATGGCGTGGGCACCGTGCGCGACCTGCGCGCCGGCGAGTGGTTCACCCTCAGCGGCCATCCCGAGATCGACACGCACCCGGCCGCCGAACGCGACTTCGTCATCACCGCACTGCAGGTCGAGGCCGAGAACAACCTGCCGGCTGAAGTCGCGCAACGCGTGCGGCGGCTGATGGGCACGGCGCTGTCCGGCGCCGATGGCGCGTTTGCGGCGTCGGTGCTTGGGCCCGCGCCGGCGCATGCGCTCGCATCTTCGCCCGCATCCGGCGCCATGCGGGTGCGGGTCACCTTCGACGCCGTGCGGCGCGGCATCCCGCTCGCCCCCGGTTTTGATCCGCGCACCGACCTGCCGCATCCGCAACTGCAAAGCGCCATCGTGACCGGTCCGCCCGGCGAAGAAGTCCATTGCGATGCGCTGGGCCGCGTCAAGATCCGCTTTCCCGGCATGCGTACCGATGACCACCGGCATGCACACGGGGCGGGGGCGTCGGGTACCCCTGCGGATTCGGCCTGGGTGCGCGTCGCATCCAACTGGGCCGGGGCTGGCGCGGGCAGCCAGCAGCAATCGGGCACGCTCGGGATGCCGCGCGTGGGCACCGAGGTCCTGGTGGCGTTCATGGGCGGCGATCCTGACCGGCCCGTGATCCTGTCGCAGTTGTACAACGAGCGTTCGCAGCCGCCCGCACTCAGCCGCGCGGGTGGGTTGCCGGGCAACCGCTATCTGGCCGGCATGCGTAGCCGCGAGATTGGCGGCGCGCGCGGCGGGCAGCTGCTGTTTGACGACACACCGGGCCAGATCGGCGTGCAGCTGGCCAGCGACCACGCGGCTGCTGAACTCAATCTGGGCTGGCTGTCCGGCCCGCGCACGAACGGCACGGCAGGGGCGCGCGGTGAAGGCGCCGAACTGCGCAGCAGCAAGGCCGTTGCCGTGCGCGGTGGCGAAGGCATCCTGCTCAGTGCCGGTGGCAGCGACGCCGATGGTGGCGCCCAGCTCGAGCGCTGCGCGCTGGTCGGCATCGCCGAGGTGATGCACGGCGTGCTCGATGAACTGGGCCGGCTGGCGGGCGCGCATGGCGAAGATCATGCGGCCAACCCGCGCCTTGCCGAGCTCACCGAACGCCTGCGGCGCTGGCATGACGGTTCCAACGTCGCCCCAAATCTGGCGCAGGGCGGCGCGCCGATGGTGGCGGTGAGCGCGCCGGCCGGCGTGGTGCTGGCCAGCGACGACGCCATCGCGCTGGGCGCGCGCACCAAGATCGACATCGTGTCCACCGGCGACACCGAACTGGCGGCCGGACGCAGCTTGTTTTTGCGGGCGTCGCGCGCGCTCAGCCTGTTCGCGTATGACCTCGGCATGAAGCTGATTGCAGCGCGGGGCGACATCGTCGTCGAAACCCACAAGGGCGATATCGAGATCAAGTCATCCAACCGGATTCGCCTGATCGCCGCCGCCGGCATCGAGCTCGAAGCGCCCTCGGTCAAGGTGGTGTCGCAGGGCACGCAAACCGACTGGCACGGTGGCGCGATCACCCACCAGAGCAGTGGCAATCACGTCATCAAGGCCGCCAGCGTCGACTACCTGACGGGCGGTAGCGGCATGCCGGCCGGCCTGCGGCTGCCGGCCACCGCCCTCGAAACCGATGAGCGCGTAGTGGTCATCGACCGCCAGACGAATTTGCCGGCCAGGGGGCAGCGCTATATCGCACAGCACGAGGACGGCACCAGCATCGAAGGCATCACCGACGATGACGGCCGCACCAGCATCCTGCACAGCTACGCCATGGGCGACATCGAAATCCGCTTGCTGGCCGATGACCAGTCCAGCGATCCGACGCCCACCAGCACGGAAAGAGCATGAGCGAGCCAACCCGGCCCATCCACCAGCCCACCGTCGAGCGCGACGGCAGCCTGGTGGCCCATACGGTCGCCACACCAGTCGCATTCAAGGTGCGCGCCCGCGTCACGATTGGATCGCGCAAGGTCATTCCCGTCATTTTCGTTCCCGGTAGCATGGGCTCGAACCTGCGGGCGCGCGCCAACTCTAACAAGCGTGACGACGACGCGCTGCGCCCGGGCGAGCCCGCATGGCGGCCACCGAATCATCTCGCCGGCAAATACCGCGAGGCCGACGTGTGGGAAACGCGCGCGCCTGCACTGCGCCAACGCATCCTCGATCCCGCCATCCTCGAGGTGGATCCTGACGGCGAACTCGACTTCCCGCTCTGCGGCCTGGAGGCTGACGTCATGCGCGAGCGGGGCTGGGGAGAAATCCACGCCGACTCGTACGGCGCGCTGCTGGTCGACCTGCAACGCCACCTGGACAAGACGTTCCAGCTCTCGCCCCACGGAGCGCGCCTGGTACGCCAGCACTGGAAGCGGGTGATGCAGTGCGACCCCGAACGCTGGGGCGTGCGGCAGATCGAGCATGTCACCGAAGCCGAACTCGAACACTACGCCGGCTATCAGTATCCGGTCTATGCCTTCGGCTACAACTGGCTGGCGTCGTGCGACGTGGCGGCAAAAAGCCTGCGCGCCCGGATCGACGGGATACGCGCCTTCTGGACCAACCGCAAACATGCATGCCGCCACGTAATCCTCGTGACCCACTCGATGGGCGGGCTGGTCGCGCGTGCCTGCGCGCGCCTGAGCGAGGGCGCAGGCGGCGCCTCGGACATCGCCGGCATCGTGCACGCCGTGATGCCGGCGCTGGGCGCGCCCGTGGCCTACCGGCGCATGGCCTGCGGCACCGAGGCAGGCAATTTCACCAACGGGCCACTGGCCAATTTTGCGGCGTCCGGATTCGCCGACATCGCCGGCGATACAAGCGCCAAGACAATGCCGGTGATGGCGGTGGCGCCCGGCCTGCTGCAACTACTGCCGAATCATCTGTATCCGGCGCCGTGGCTGGTGATCAAAACGTTGCGCGGCGTAAGCGCGCACGAGGATATGCGCGACATGGTGTCGCTACCGGACGGCAATCCCTACGATATGTATCGCGACATGACGTCCTGGCATCGCATGATCGACCCGGCATTGGCGGACCCGGCGCAGCGCTATGCCAAGCTGCATGGCGGGCCGGTCAAGAAAATTCTCGACGCCATCAACGAGGCGGAACGCTTTCACCGCCAGGTTCTTGGCGTCGAAGGGAAGGACGGCAAGAGCACGCCGTACTATCATCGCCACTCCTACGCTTTTTACGGCGCGGACAAAACGCTGAAAGCGTACGGCAAGATCCGCTGGGTGGCGCGCATGCCCTCGACGTCGCCGGCAGTGCTCACGACCGCAAACGTGCGGGCGGCAAAGCTGGTCGCCGATGGTGGAAAAGGCAGTGCCGGCATGCGTGAGGTGGAAACGGCGAACGGTGTCCGGCTGCGCTTTGTCTTGTGGCCGCAGGACGAACAAGGCGATGAGACGGTGCCGCTGCAATCTGGCGCAGGGGCGGCACCGCACGTGCGCGGCGCGTTTGCGCCAACGGGTTTCCGGCACCAGGACAGTTTCCAGCACGAAGACATGCTGCTGCTGACGCGCCATCTCATCGTCAAGATCGTCCAGGAAGTCCGATGAAGCGGCTGAAGAGCCGCCAGGTGCGTTGGATCGGTATAGCGATGGCGTCAGCCCTGACGCTGGTGTCCTTTCTCGCGAACTCGTTCCAGACCGACGAGGATAGGCAAAAGGTGGCAAAGATGACCGGCACGATGAAGACCGTCTGCGTGGGCCGTTTCCTGATCGACCTTCCCGCCGAGGCGACGGTGCGTCTGCGACGTGGCTTCGTCGGCGGTTACGACGTCGCCAGTACCGACCGTGAAACGGACGACGACTTCACGGAACGTCTTGGCGCACTGGAAAACACGCTGCTTGACGGGAAAGACGAGTACGGCAAGCTGGAGTCGGTGAAGGACTTGCTGTCTGCGACGGGGCAGGGCAAGGTGTTCGTGCACAACCGGCGACCGGCCCAGACCATCGAAAACGGCCACATTGTGGCAATTGAGGACGTGGACGTGCACGGCCTGCTGAGACTGCCCCACATCAGCATTGACGCGCAAGCGCAGGGCATGGCGCCGGGGAGCGGGGACGGGCTGGCACGCGTGTTGCGCCGGTTTCGCGAGCTGCAGCCCGGCGAGATACCACGCGAGCCGGGGTTTTGCCTTGACCATGCCATCGTGCTCGACCCGTATGACGACGCGGACACGGAAAGCGTTGTACTGTTCGCCGGCCTGCCAGGTCATCCTGACGTGAATATCGTGCTCTCGTCGATGGCAGGGGTGACGCCCGCCCCGCGCCTGCTCGAACGGCATGCCATCACGGTCGACCGCCGTCCGCTGTTCATGCAGCTTGCTTTCTCGCATCTGCGCGAGGCGGCGCGCGCCATCAATGGCCTTGACGGCGATGAATTGGTCATGCGGGTGCGCGAACCCAATTTCACGACCGGCTATTCGTTTCAGTGGGAAATGCCCGGGCGCCAGGCAGATGTCAACAGGCCGTTCATGACGCTGGAGCTGGCCGCCGGCACCAATCCGGCGGGTGGCGGCAAGCCGGTGCAGTCGACGTTGTCCGAGGGGGCGCTGATCGATCTGTGGGACCGGATCGCCGGCAGTCTCCGGCTGCGGCCAACCGTAGCCCAGGCGCCAGCAGTTGTCGAACTGCCGTTCACTGCGCTTGGCGCCATCGCGCTGGCCGGTGACAGTTGTCCGCACACGGGCTGGTGGCAATGTACCGAGGTCAACGCGCGCGTGCGCGTCTACAACGGGCAACGGCAGTACATCGCCGAAGGCAAGCGCATGCCGCAAGCGCTGCTGCTGCCGCAACCAACCGTGTGGCAGCGGGTAAGGGGCTTGCAGCCGAGCTATGAAAGCCGGAGCCCGACCCGGTGGCGCCTGGCGGACAAGCGCTACCGTCCCCGCGCGCCGGTTCAGGCCGCGCCAGCGCTTGCCGAGACCGGGTTAGCCGCGCCCGGTCGCGTGCGCGATCTCGCGCCCCTTGATGCGTCTGACCTCGGGCCCGGTCTTGCGACCGGTCTGGAGCCTGGTTTTACGTCCGGCGTGACGCCCGAAACGGACCTTATGCCACATGGCGACGCCCTGATCGGCTGCTCCGCGCAAAGCAGCGTACCTTGTCCGGCCAGCGGATGGTGGCGCTGTGACGACAGCGATGCGCTCGATGGCACGCGCTGGTTTGCTGCCGGCAGCCTGTTGCCACGTGCATCGTTCGCACACCGCGTTCGCCGGCACAGCAGCTGGACACTGGTGCGGCTTGCAAGCCAGCCTTGAGTGCATCGATCCGATCCGAACAGCCGCTTGACGCGAGAACAGGAAGGAGATGTCATGCAAGGATCGGCGACCCGCCGGAAAGACTGGATGGTCCGCCCGACCGCCGTGGCGACGGCTAGGCTCTTCGTCGCGCCAATGCCGATCGGGCACAAGTCGGGCGTCAGCCGCCCGGCCGCCTGAGCGACGTTTGTTCGCCAACCCATGCGCAGCGCCATCCTTGCCTTCACCGCAGGCGCTGCCTGGCTCCAGACCCGGCCCGCATTGCCGGGACCAGCCAGTCTTGCTGCGTGCGCGGCCACGGCCATCGTCGTTTGCGCGATTCTGCGCGGCTTGCCCCGCAAACTGATGGCCGGCCTGCTGCTTGGCGCCTGCTGGGCAGCGCTCCTTGCCCACAGTGCGCTGAACGACGCATTGCCGCTTGCGGACGAAGGCCGCGACATTGCCGTGACCGGCGTCGTCGCTAGCCTGCCGCACCGCTTCGATGGCGGCGTGCGCTTCCAGTTCGCGGTTGCGCACGTCGACACCCCTGGGGCCACCGTGCCGCCCAGGATCATCCTGTCCTGGTATGGCGCCAGCGCCGCCAATCCGGCGTTCGTGCTTCCAGGCGAGCGCTGGCGCCTTGTCGTGCGCCTGCAGCGCCCGCACGGCAACGCCAATCCGCACGGCTTCGATTACGAGGCGTGGTTGCTGGAACAGGGCGTGCGCGCGACGGGCTACGTGCGCCCGGCCGGCGCGCGCAATGCCCGCCTGGCGGCATGGACGCCGGACGCCGGTTACGCCGTGGAGCGGGCACGGGGCTGGCTGCGTGGCCGTATCCTGGCGGTCCTGGACGGCAAGCCGTATGCAGGCGTGATCGTCGCGCTGGTGATCGGCGACCAGCGCGGTATCGACCAGGGGGCCTGGGACGTGTTCAACCGGACCGGCATCAGTCATCTCGTCTCCATCTCCGGCCTGCACATCACGATGCTGGCGGGTCTGGGTGCGTGGTCGATGTCGTGGCTGTGGCGCCGGTCGTTCTTCACGGGGGCAAACCTGCCATTGCACTTGCCGGCGCAGAAGGCGGCCGCGCTGGCGGGCGCCCTGGTGGCGCTGCTGTACGTGCTGCTCGCCGGCTTCGGCGTGCCCGCCCAGCGCACTTTCTACATGCTGGCGGTGGTCGCACTGGCGCTGTGGTGCGGGCGCATCGCCTCGATGTCGCACGTGCTGTGCCTCGCGCTGGGCGTGGCCGTAGTGCGCGATCCGTGGGCGATGCTGTGGCCGGGCTTCTGGCTGTCGTTCGGGGCGGTGGCGGCGATTTTGTATGCGTGCAGTGGCCGCCTTGGCGTGCCCACGCGCGGCTGGCGCGCCGGTCTCGTGGTGGCGGCGCGCACCCAGTGGGCCGTCACCCTGGGCCTGGCGCCGCTCACACTGCTGCTGTTCGGGCAGGTGTCGCTGGTCAGCCCCCTTGCCAACGCCGTGGCCATTCCCGTCATCAGCCTGTTCGTCACGCCGCTCGCGTTGGCGGGCAGCGTGCTACCGTCGCCGCTGGCCGATCTGGTGCTGGGCAGTGCGCACCTGGCGATCGTCGTCCTGGTGTGGCCCCTGACATGGTTGTCCGCGCCCGCGTTGGCCATATGGACCGCGCCCGCGCCGACACTCTGGATCCTCGTGCTGGCCCTGGCCGGCACTGCCTGGATGCTGGCGCCGCGCGGCTGGCCGCAGCGCTGGGCGGGTCTGGCAGCCTGGACGCCGCTGCTGACGCACCTGCCGCAGGCGCCGACGGCAGGCCGGTTCGACGTCACGGCGTTTGATGTCGGCCAGGGCATGGCGCTGCTGGTCGAAACGCAGCACCACCGGCTGCTGTACGACACCGGTCCGCTGTACGCGCCGGGCGCAAGCGGCGCCACGCGCGTGATCCTGCCGTACCTGCGCGGCCGGGGCATCGGCCGGCTCGATGCACTGGTGATTTCACACAGCGACCTCGATCACGTCGGCGGCGCCGAAGCAGTGCTGCAGACCGTGCAGGTAGGGCAGGTCATCTCGTCAATGCCCCATGGCCACCGGCTGCTGGGAAAGGCCACGCGCCCGGCCCGCTGCAGCGCCGGCCAGGCCTGGCACTGGGACGGGGTGCGCTTCGAGATGCTCGCGCCCGATAACGCCAGCTACGCCAACCCGCGCTTGAAAAGCAACGCGCGCAGTTGCGTGCTGCGCATCAGCGCGGGTGGCAAGGCGATCCTCTTGGCCGGCGATATCGAAGCGGCGCAAGAGGCGGCCCTGCTTCACCTTGACGCCGACCGTCTGCGCGCCAACGTGCTGCTCGCGCCGCACCATGGCAGCGGCACCTCGTCGAGCGCGGCGTTCCTGCAAGCAGTCGCGCCGACAGTCGGTATCTTCCAGGTAGGCCACCGCAATCGGTATCGCCACCCGCAAAAGCTCGTCTACGCGCGCTATGGCGCCATGGGCATCGAGCGCATTCGCACCGATGAGCGGGGCGCCGTCACGTTAAAGTTCGGGCCCGGCCTGGACGTGACGACCTACCGCGCAACCCACGCCCGCTATTGGTACGGGCGTTGAGCCGCAGACGTCATCGTCCGGTCGCAGGCAGTGTGATCGTCACCTGCAAGCCGCCGCCATCGCGATTGGCCACCACGATCTCGCCGTCATGCGCCTGCACCACGCGCTGCGCAATCGCCAGCCCAAGCCCGTGCCCGTCGACACCGGTGCGCGACGCGCCGGAGCGGAAGAACGGCTGGAAAATCGCCGGCAAGTCTTCGGGCGCGATGCCCGGCCCACGGTCGCATACCCCAACCTGTGCCACGCCATCCACGGCGCGCACGGACACCGCCACAACACCGCCCGGCGCGCCATGTCTGGCCGCATTGCGTACCACGTTCTCGAGCGCGCTCCAGAGCAGGTCTGGGTCGCCGCTGACGTTGACGCTGTCGTCGGCATCGAAGTCGACGCGCAGTGGCACGCCGTGATCGTCCGCGGCCTGGGCCTGGCCAGCTTCAAAACGCGCATCGGCGACCAGCCCGTCGACCAGCTCCACCAGATCCACCGGTTCGCGCCGCAGCACGTCGGGCGACGCTTCCAGGCGCGACAACGTCAAGAGTTCGCCGATCAGCTTGTCCATCCGGTTGCTTTCGCGCTCTATGCGTTCGAGCGTGATGCCGATCTTGTCAGGCTGCTGGTGCGCCAGGCCCAGCGCCGCCTGCATCCGCGCCAGCGGCGAGCGCAGTTCGTGCGAGACGTCGTGCAGCAGGCGGCGCTGGCCATCCATCAGCGCGCGCAGGCGGGCGCTCATGCGGTCAAAGTCGCGGCCCAGGTCGACCAGTTCGTCGCCGCCCTTGGCGCCGGGACCGAAGCGCGGCGCCAGGTCCCCGGCGGCGGCGGCCTCGAAGGCGCTGCGCAGGGCGCGGATGGGGCGCGAGAAATACCAGGCCAGCAGCGCCGCGAACAGCAGGCTGGCCAGCACGGTGGCGCCGATCACGACGCTCTGGCCGATACGGCGCCGCGGGCCGGGACCGGGCCCGAGGCCAGGCGTCAGCGTATCCGGGCCGGTACCGTCGCGCAGCCCGTCCTGGCGGCCGGCGTCGCGGCCGATCTGGCGCCCGAAGTCACGCGACACGAAGGCGATGTACTGCTCGCCGCCCGGGCCGACCAGGCGCCGCGCGCCGCGCCACACGGCGCTGTCGCCACCCTGGGCGCCGTCGCGCAGCTCGCGTTCGACTGCATGCATGAGGTCGGCCGGCACCGCGCGGCCCAGCAGTTCGCGGCGCGATGCGTCGAGCACGAACAATTGCGGGCGCCGCATGTCGGGCAGCAGGCTGCGCAGGGCGGGCAAGCCACCGTGGCGCAGCGTTGCGGCGGCAGCGTCCAGCGCGATCGCTGCCGGCGGGCCGCTATCGAGCACGGGCGTCGCGCGCTGGCGCGCCTGGTCGCGCAGCCAGAACACGCCGCCCACGCCGATGGTCGCGGCCACCTGCGCCAGCAGGATGCACAGGAAGAACTTCCAGAACAACCGGCCCATGCTACTCCCTGATCAACTGGTAGCCCTGGCGGTAAATCGTCTGCAGGCACGAGCGGCCGTCGGCCAATGGCCCCAGCTTGTGCCGCAGGCTGCTCAGGTGGACGTCGATATTGCGGTCGAACCGCGCCAGTGGCCGGCCCAGGCCCTGTTCGGACAGGTCGTTCTTGCTGACCGGACGGCCGGCATTGCGGGCCAGGACTTCGAGCAGGTTGAATTCGGTGCTGGTCAGGTCGAGATGCTGGCCATCCCAGGTAGCGCGGCGCTGTTCGGGCAGCATCGTCAGCTTGCCGACGCTGAGCACGACCCCGGGGCCGCTCTCGGGCACGGCCTGGGTGCGGCGCAGGATGGCGCGCACGCGCGCCGTCAGTTCACGCGGCGTGCAGGGCTTGGCCACGTAATCGTCGGCGCCCAGTTCGAGGCCCAGGATGCGGTCGGCGTCGTCACCGCGCGCCGTGAGCATCAGCACCGGCATGCGGCTGCCGGCGCGGATCTGGCGCAGCGCTTCGATGCCGCCCGCGCCGGGCATCATGACATCGAGCACCGCGATGGCGTAGCCGCCGGTCAGCGCGGCGCGCGCGCCATCCTCGCCATTGTGCATGCAGGTGACGGAAAAGCCTTCCTGTTCGAGGTATTCGGCAAACATGCCGACCAGTTCGACGTCGTCGTCGATGAGCAAAACGTGATTCATGTCGACAGGATAGCGCAGCAGGTCGGCGCCGTCTGCGGTGCTTTACGCGGATTTACCTGACTTAGACGCGCTTTACACGCCGCCGCCACACAATGGCCGCTTCCACAACACGAGAGGTCCACGATGACACGACCAGCTTCCCCGCGCTCCACACTATCCGGGCTGCGCGCCGTGACGGCATTCTCCGTCTGCCTGCTGGCCGCGCCCGCCGTCCTGGCCCAGCCGATGCCGCCATCGGACGGTCCCGGGCACGACGGCCCGCCATTCGGTCAACGGCACGAGCGCGACGGCGAAGCCGGTCCGTTCGGCACGCCGCCATTCCTGCGCGGCCTGAACCTGAGCGAGGCGCAGAACGAGCGCGTTTTCACGATCCTGCACGGCCAGGCGCCCCGGCGGCGCGCCCTGGACCTTGCCGGGCGCAAGGCCGACGCGGCCCTGCGCGCGGTGGCAGGTGCACCGGAATTCGACGGGGCCGCAGCATCCGCCGCCGCGCAGGCGCTGGGCCAGGCGATCGCCGACCAGGAGCTGCTGCGCCTGCAGACACGCGCCATGCTCAAGGCAGTGCTCACGCCACAACAGCGTGCGCAGCTCGACGCGCCGCGTGGCAGGGGCCGCAAAGCTGATCATGAACGACACAATGCCCATGAGGGGGACAGCAGAAAATGAACGCAGCACGCCATCATCAAGCCACCGGGCAGCACGCCGAGCACGATGCTGACCATCACCAGAGCCTGGGCGCCGACCTGGCCCGCATGCTGACCCGGGCCGCCACCCGGCGCCAGTCGCTGCGCTGGCTGTTTGCCGGCGCGGGCAGCGCGGTGTTGCCGCTCGCGGGTTGCGGCGGCGGCGTCAGTGCCGACGATGGCTTCGGCCTGTCCAGTTCCACGACGACGACGGGCGCGGCCAGCACCGGTAGCGGTAGCGCGGTCTGTTCGGTGATTCCCGAAGAAACGGGCGGACCGTATCCGGGCGACGGCACCAACGGCAATGCCAATGGCGTGGCCAATGCGCTGGTCCTGTCCGGCATCGTGCGCAGCGATATCCGGACCAGCGTGGGGGGCGCCAGCGGCGTGGCGGCCGGTGTGCCGCTGACGATCCGTTTGAAGATCGAGAACGTGGCGCAGGGTTGCGCGGCCGCTGCCGGCGCGACGGTCTATCTGTGGCACTGCACGCGCGAAGGCGGCTATTCGATGTACAGCAGCGGCATCGTGGGCGAAAACTACCTGCGCGGCGTGCAGGAAGCCGACAGCGACGGCTACGTCACGTTCACGACCATCTTCCCCGGCTGCTATGACGGGCGCATGCCGCACGTGCACTTCGAGGTGTATCCGTCGCTGGCCAAGGCAACGAGCGCCGCGAATCGCATCAAGACATCGCAGTTCACGTTCCCGCTGGCGATTGCCAACGAGGCCTACACCAGCAGCGGCTATGCGAGCAGCATCGGCAATCTGGCGCGGATGAGCTTTGCAACGGATAACGTGTTCAGTGATGGCACGGCGCTGCAGATGGCGAGCGTCACGGGCACGGCCAGCCAGGGCTACAGCGCCACGCTCACAGTCGGCGTAAATTGGTGAATTCGTTCTAAACGCGCCCCCAAGATCGGCACGGGGGCGGGAGACGCCATTACAATGGGCCGCACAATTTGACCACCATCGCTGACCATGCCCAAACCGCTGCTGCACTTCGCCCACGGGAACAGCTACCCGGCTGGCACCTACAACCGCCTGCTGGCGCAGCTTGCCGAACATTACGACGTGCGTACGCTGGACATGCACGGCCACGATCCGCGCTACCCGGTGGGCGATGGCTGGAACACCCTGACCGACGAGCTGATCGCGCACCTCGAAGGCTATGGCCAGCCGGCGATCCTCGTTGGCCATTCGCTGGGCGGCGCGCTGTCCACGATGGCGGCGCGGCGCCGGCCCGACCTGGTGCGCTGCGTCGTGATGCTCGACTCACCCGTGGTGGCCGGCTGGCGCGCGCTGGTCTGGCGCCTGGCCAAGCTGGCGGGGTGGGGCGCACGGCTGTCGCCGGCGCGCTTCTCGTACAAGCGGCGCGAGCACTGGCCGGACCGTGACGCCGCCTACCGCCACTTTCAGGCCAAATCAATCTTCCAGGCCTGGGCGCCGGGCGCGCTCGACGACTACATGGAGCACGGGCTGGCGCCGCATCCCGACGGCGTCACGCTGCGCTTCCGGCGCGATGTCGAATCTGCCATTTACCAGTCCCTGCCGCACCACATGGGCGCCGTGATCCGCGCGCCGTTCCCGGTGCCCGTCGGCTTCATCGCCGGCACCGTGTCCGAAGAGATGCGGCAGGCAGGGCTCGCGTCCACGCGCAAGCTGGTAGGCCAGCACCTGGCCATGATCGAAGGCGGCCATCTGTATCCGCTCGAAAAACCGGCCGAGACGGCGCGGCTGGTCCACGCGATGATCAAGCGTCTGCTGGGCGGCGCCGCGGCGGGCAGGTAGCAAATCAATCATGATCAGGCCTCACGGCCAGCGCCTTTTCGCGTAAAATCGCGTGATTTTCTCCCTGCTGGAAACCCACAAATGACTATCAAGAGCGACAACTGGATCCGCCGCATGGCGCACAGCAC
>Ga0308157_10006113_pt1 | contig 14611 bp, 26 predicted proteins | sample PhyBR1_FD_201035 | JGI IMG/M metagenome (GOLD analysis project Ga0308157, IMG submission 201035) | Phyllosphere microbial communities from UC Gill Tract Community Farm, Albany, California, United States - DLSLB.R1 | ecosystem: Host-associated > Plants > Phyllosphere > Unclassified | place: USA...
TTTTTCAATTCACTAGTTTCTAACATAAATCGTTTCACCTCTGAGAACATTTTCCATACAGGATAAACAATTTTTGATAATTAGTAAAGCATGTTCATATTGTAGATACAAACAAATCCAACAACCTTACACAAGCCTGACAACCGCTTCTCTTCCCTACCACAGCCTCAGTTGCTATTGTTATGGGTCAGATACTTATTACACTGACCAGTGTTAAATAAGTCCTCCCAAAGTCACTGGAGTGGGATTGCACTACACACAAGAACCTACTAGGTTCTCACGAGGTTATTCACCATTGACCGTTGCGTCTCCTACTTCCGCCACAGCAACATATGAACTATCCGCAGGAGCTGAACCCCACATCCTTTAGTTTATTTGCTGCTGTCTATCGAAGCTTAATTACAACGATGAGGGAGATTTCCTCCCTTCAAATTGTTTTTGTCGATGTCCTGTTTCCTAATCTTTCGACACTATCATAATAAATCATTTGCTAGGTAGTTGATCGGTACAAAAAAGGTATAAAAAGGAAAGCTTCTGGGTAGTAAATGGGTATAAAAAGTGTAAAAACTGGCTACTTAAAAGCAACCAGTTCTAAGGAAGAAGCAAATTGAATGATGATTTTGTTCGATTCTGCTTTTACAGATTCCTCGCTCGTATTATTTCTTTGAGCAGTTACATAAATCGACATACCGTTGATATAACGATCATAGAATATCTTTTTCCGTCTTTCTGTTACATCAGGTTTATGCGGATGCTGAATTGCTGAATAGCCACGAATAAATAATTTGTGCAAGTACTCAAATTCTTGTTGTGCTTCCTCTTTCTCAATCATCATTCGTTCTGCTTCAAATGTATTATTTGCAGTAGAAGGTGGAACCAAGGAGTAAGATGCTGTTACTTTAGGCTCACGAGGTTGACCTACCCTACATCTAGCTGACAGATATGCTGAAAGGAAAACACCAACATTATGTTTTGTGCGATCCATATCCACATCTTTTGCCTCTGGTGTCTCATACTTCTTTACATCGAAAAGTACCATCCATTGATTCCTCCATTTATGATATAATAATTGTGTCAGAATTATTAATTAAGGTCGGAGGAATCCGGCTTTTTTTATACCCATGCTTATGCTAAGCTTTTCAAGTAGCGAGGTTGCACTCGTTACCCATATACATGTTGAGCTATCTGGCGGAAAACTGATGGCTCACTATTTCAATATTCTGCTAAGGACAGCCAGTGGTCGGCTGTCTTTTTTATATTTAATGAGAAGCCTTACTTATTTTTTTATCTTTATTACGAAAAATGATATTATCTATTGATAATAAAGCGTATAGGAGATGGTTGAGTGACTATGTGGAGCATGCTGTTATTTTGGATTCCCGTTTGTATTGGTATTGTCGCGTTTTGTTACTTTGTCAAACACTCTAGAACAAATAAGCTCCTCATGTTATCTTTTTTACCTATAGTATTTTTTATTGTACAAATTGTTAAACATACCTATATTGAATCGCAAGAAATATTCATTTTTTATGTGGTAGGTTTATTTATCTCTGTGGTCTTTTTCATAATGATACTTTCCTATTTTTATAGAAAATAAATTTTTCTCTTAGAAGTACATTCTTTCGCTGTTTATATAGTCTTCATATCCACTAATCGAGCAACTGCAATATTCGCTTTGCTCTTTGCCAGTCCTCTATAAAATTTGTTACTTTCTCAAATTTCATTGTTGATCCGTCTTTATTCCATATAATTAAGCTTTTAGCGTTTTCCATCTTGACACTCCTATTCCAATTGTTAAAAATTTTTGTGCTACTTGCCTCTAGACAAGTAACTTTTTATTCGTTTGGTTTCTTCATCGAAAAACTTTTGCAACCATTTATTAAGTATTCTTAAATGGAATTTCATTACGAGAAAGGAAACAAAAAAAGAAGTTATTGTAGAGACTAAAATGACTATTATCAATCCCCTCATCCTTCCACCTCTTTCACTGGCACAGCAAATGGCCAGAAGCGTTCGTCATTCCCTTTGATTTCCTTTTCAGTAAAAGTTGGAATATGTGCTTTGTTATTTGTATAATCAGCGTTTCCTTCTTCATCTAAAAAAGTATATTTCCATCCACCTTTATTTTCACTCAATATCACATAATACATCGGCTCTTTCTCGACCTCGTAGCCATCTTTCATGCGAATGAGTGTTTCGATTGGATTTTTTTTCGAATTGGCAAACCATTGATGAAATTCATTACGATATTCTTTGCAAATCTCCATCGCTCTAACACATTCGTAGAATATTGGAATTTCTAAATTATCCTTTGCATCCTCAAACCACTTAGCTACAAACTCAGGCAACACTGGCTTTTGCTGTTCCTCCTTCATAAAAACTAACCAGTGAGTTTGACTCCTTTTATTTCCAAACAAAGGGCTATATGGTTCAACTGCTTTCAACACGTCTTTGAGTTTTACCTGGTTCTCATTCCATTTGAAAATCAATGTTCCACTAGGTTTCAAGACTCGCATACACTCTGACATACCTTGTTTTATATCTTCTGGCCAGTTCTCTTTATCTAACTGTCCGTATTGACCTTTCATAATCGAATTCTGGCCAGCCCATTTTAAATGTGGCGGATCAAATACAACTAAATCGTAAACATTATTTTCAAAAGGCATGTCCCTAAAATCAGCTACAACATCTGGTTTCACATTTATTTTCTTTCCGTGGATCTCGTACTCTTCTTCTCGTATATCCATATACGTTGCAAAACTACAATCTTTATCGAACCAGAACAAACGACTACCACAGCATGCATCTAATATTTTCGGCATTCATTCCACTTCCTTTTAAATGCTTCTCTCTTCTCCGCCTTCTAAATAAATGATCCCAGATTTCTTATTAAGGCTTACGCATCTGATTTCTTGATTAGAACCTCTTTCGTAGCCAGCATCTTGATAACTCTTTTCGTAATAATCCACGGTTGAGACTAAGACTTCCGCTTCTGGGTTAAGTTGTAGAATTGGTATTAATTGTTTTGCTTTCATTTACTGTTCTCCTTCATAAAAACTAACCAATGTGTTTTTGTTCACTTGCTTGAATATATCTGAGTTTCAATCTTATTATTCGTCTCTAAATCTCTAACGTGTTAGCGTTAATTTGTGGGGGATTTAGGGGGTGGCTCATTTGTTTATAACTGCAAAAGTTATCTTTTGGGTGATAGTTATTCTTTTCGTCCTAGTTATTTGTAGATTTGCAAAATGTAATGCTCAATGTTACACAATGTTTCTTTTTGCATGTCCGATTTTTTATTTTATAATTAAAATATTTAACTATGGACTTGATCAATCGTTATCTGTTTTTATTAGATATTTGATTGGCCTATTTCTCGCAGTTGTTACTTTTATCGCATATCTAATCTATCGCTTTAAAAAGTAACAACTAAACCAGTCTTTATGGCTGGTTTCTTAGTCTATTGCTTCAATATTTCACTATTCTCGTACATATTTCCGATGACCCTTACATAAGGCTTTAGCCTAGCTAATAATAAATCTCCGGCACACCATGTTAAGTCGTGTTGATTCCATCCAACTACATAATTGCCTTCGATTTCTATTCCTGCACCACTATCTTCTTTTCTTTGAAATGGATGATTTTCGACCGCTACAATATCCCCAGCAAAAATCTCCACACCGTTCTTATCTTTCAGTCCTGTGGATTGCATGAGTATGGTATCGACTTCAAAACTGTACCAATCACCTCTACCGTTTTCTATGGATAAATAGCCTATATTATCGCTAAAATCTATTAATTCAACTTCATGCATTGACTTGTTTTTCTTATCCCACGCTCGAAACTTCGGTATCATTTTTCTTCCTCCATACTCTCAAAAATAGTAATAGCTTTCTCTAAGCCTTTTCGTTCTTCGCCAGTAGCGCATGTGTATAGATAGCTTCTTAATCGACGAATGGCTTTACTGATCGATATTCGTTTCATTTGCTAATCTTCTTAGTAGTCAAAATCATCGGCTCTGGCATAATCTGATCATCTTTCAAAAATTCATTTGAATAATGATTTCGTAGCTTTTTGTTATTGGTAAATGTTTTCAGCAACCACTGACTTGCTTCGCTTTTGTCCTTGCCAGTGAAATAAATTTTTCCAGTTCGTATTCCTGCAACTTGAATCACCTTGTTCACCTCAAATCATTTTTTCGTTGATTAAATGGATCAGCAACAAACTGATATCAATAATCTTTTGATCCATTATTTCAGCGACTACACTTGGTTTCACTCCTTGAGAAAAGAGCAAGCGGGCTTGCTCTATCTCTTCATCCGTCCACGTGAATTTTGCATTCTCAAGGATGATATTGTATTCTTTCAAACGCATTATTCTTCAGGGAAAATGATGTCATCTTTTGATTTGGACCAGCTATCCGCAAATGGCGCAAAGTATTGTCTAGCTAATTCGATTTGATCGATTAAAGCAGTCTCAGACAATTCATGATCAGCTGCAATTTCATTCAGGTTGTCGCCTTCCTCCAAACGAATTAGAACGTCTCTGATATTCACAGTTACTTTTTCAGGCAGTTGTAGGGTTGTCGCCTTTTTAATAAACTCATCGATTGTTTCTTTTGAAACAAGAATTTTCACGTTTTCAACTTCTTCTACATCGTCACCCACATCGAGAGAAGTTTGTTCTTCTTTTTTGATTTCAGTTGTACCATCTGGATTTACTACGTACTCAATGTTTGGTTTTTTCGTCTGCTTATTAACTGGCAGAGTGTATTCAATCGTTTCTGGTTGAATCACGACAGTCACAGTCGATCCTAGAAACTCTGTCAGTTTTTCTGTACTTCCTCTAAGAGATCCGTTACTAACTACTAGTAACACTTCTGTATTCCCATTTGATTTTGATGTTACTTTCTTTAATTCAGGTCTGAAATTTACTTGTTTTGTCATTTTATTTTCCTACTTTCTTTGATATGATTTTTTTAAAGGAGTTGAATTTAGAATGTTTAATATGCCTAAAGAGCATTTAAAAAAACTTATTAGAAGAGTTCGTTATAAAATTATAGGATCAAAAATTTATACTAAATTCTTTGATAAACAAACAGATTCACGAAAAATGAAAAAATTTCTAAAAAATGTAGCTAATGGCAAATACAGTTTGAAAAATAATATAGGTAGAACTAATGTTAATCCAGAAGATGACTTGTTTATTGTTGAGATAGCAATCGAAAATGAATACGTAAGAGGCATTGAATTAGATATAGACGAATTTGTTCCTTATTTAAATGTATCCTATCCCTCTGTTACTGTTTTAGGAGAAAATTTCTTGCGTAATCAATCTTTTTACAATAAACACCCTATTTGGTCAGCAATTTTAATAGCAATTATTTCATCGTTCTTCACTCTGCTCATAAGTGATTTTTTCAAGTAACTAATTCTATATAGAAGCTTGTCACTGGAGCTTCTTCTTTCTACGTTCAGATTGTCTTTTCCGTTGCTGTCTCGCCGATTCAAAACAATCCATTTCGATAAACTTATTGATCTTTGAGTCGAACTTTGCGAACGTAACAGGAAAGCCATATCTATGAGCAAACATTTTCATTTTGAGCATAGAGTTAGCGTCTTGATAACCTTTGACATCAATCACTTTTTTTACTTGACCATTTTCATAAATTACAAAATCCGCTCTATAATGGATTGGTGCGATCTTACGCCCATTGCATAGAAATCCTTCTTGAAGCAATACATTCTCCTGCATCGAGCAATAAGTTTCTGATAGAGGCATGAAGCTTATACCATTCCGCTTTAATTTCATGTAGTATCTAGCTTCTGCTTTTGAATCAAACATGATTCCGTCTACTTCGTGCTTTTTGTTTCCGTATTTGCTTCTTGTTGCCATTGCCTATGCTCCTTTTTTAATCTAGCAATTCGATCCTTCACTTTTTCGCCATTTCTATTACACACCGGACAAGGTTCGCAAGTTGACCAACCAAGCGATGTCTTGTACCAAATCATCAGTTCATCATTACATCTTAAACAAGTCATTTTGCACCTCTCATCCAATCTTGATTGTTTTTCTTTGGTGTCACTTCTTTCTGAGCAACTACGAATTTAGTTTTTGCATGCTTTCGCTCACGCTTAATTGTCTTGAATATTTCGCCACCACATGTACTCGCAACTAGTTCAGCAGCTTCGTAGCTTTCGTGGTGATGTGCTTGCTCTGCTGAAATGACACCTTTTCCATTTTTGTCTAAGTAACACATTTTCTTTACTACAAATGTCACACTGGATTCCTCCTCTTGTCCTCGGTATTTTTGAATACTGCAATATTGCCTTTCGTCCCATTCATCACACGAGAGAACACACGCTCGCCGTAGGCATGTTTTAATTGTTTCGACGACAAATTAGTCGTGAAGATGGTAGCTTTGTTTAAACGAGCTTCTGTGAGCGATGTAAGCACATCGACATCATAAGAAGTTGCTTGATTGTTTTCTTCCATTCGACCAAGTTCAGCTCCTAAATCGTCAATCACGACAAAATCAGATTTTTTTATTTCAGCCATCAATGATCCTGTGATCGATTTTCGTGCTTCTGGATCATTCATCGCAAACTTTAATTGCTCAAGTAGCTCTCGATAGCTGATAAACGAACAAGATATTTTGTAATTTGATTTTTTCATCACTTCTTGAATAACCGCAGCACCTAAGTGTGTTTTACCCGAACCTGGTCTACCGGTTATCACTGCATGAATTGTGCTACTGTCTACAATTTTTGTAACCCATTCTTGAGCCATCTGTTTCGCTTGAAAAGTTTCAGCATCAACAGTTTTGTAATTATCGAAATTAAAGGTCCAAATGGCATCGTCCGTAATCATTGAGCTATTCAACATTCGATTGATTGCATCTTTCTTTCTAGCTTCATTTGCTTTCAAAATGGCTTGTTTCTGATTCTTCGAAACCATTTCCCGATAGCCACAAGATTTGTTAATGCAAGTTGGGCCGCATCGATCTGTGCCATCTTTGTTCTTCGCTTTCCAAACATATAAGGAATCACTGCAGTTGGGGCATTTGGATTCTGTGATAGTTAGTCCACCATATTGCGCTGCCATTGCGCTTAGTTTTTTATCCATTACCATTCCTCACCTGTTTCTGGTAAATCTTCCGTTGCAATTGTTTGTTGCTTTCGTTTGTCTTTTTGAGCCGTCATCTTGTCAAAATGTTTCCGAAGACTAGTGGGTGACTGAACCACAGTGGACCAAAACTCATGGCTAGTTGACCAAACAATCATGTCTTGAACTTCTTTTCCGGTCCGTTTATCTGATTCAATAGTCAAACGAATTGTATTTGCCCATTTATCCAAATCAGGTTCTTTGATGTTTTGATTTTTTCGAATGAGTTTTAATAAAAGAATCGCTAATTTTTTATTTGGATTATCATCTGCATACTCTCGTGTTTTTCGAGAGTTGCGAGGATTATTATTCTTATCATTCTTATCATTCTTATCATTCTTGTTTGTTGTCACTGGCTTGTCATTCGATTGTCCGTCGCTTGTCACTGGCTTGTCACTCGATTGATAGTCAGACCAATTTATTATTGTTATAACGCTATATCTAGCGTTCGATTGGATTGTCAATAATTCTTCATTTTCAAATTTCTTAAGCCATCTCCATAGCGTTCGCCATGCAATTGCTTTGTCACTCGGGACTCCTTCGTTGTACTCTTTTGCTATTGCATAGGCTCCTGTGACGAATTGTCCGCTTGTCAAACGTACTTCTTGACCGTTAAATAAAAATTTTCTATCTTCATGACTAGCCTTCATTAAACACAATATCCATAGCTTGAACATATCGGAATTGGTCCAAACGAATGAACTAGTCACTTTACGGTATAACTTGATGTATCCTAGATTCATTCGCAAAGCACCTCCGTTTAAAGATCGTCCATGCTAGTGAATCCAGTAATTGAAAGGTTACCTCGACAATACTCGCACGTACCACAAGGTATCGGTCTTTCTTCGCCATTTTTCACTTTGACAATTCTTTCAATATTTTCTTTCAGCATGATTAACTCGTAACTCATCTTGTCTTGATCAATCGTTATCAACCTTGCCTCGCTAGGCGTTTGTTTAGAAACCGCTGCAATGATTGGCATAAACGTCTTTCCGTATTGCTGTAAAAGAAGCTCTTGATAGATTGCCATTTGAAGCGCATATCCAAAGTTGACGATAAACGTTTCTCTTGATCCGTAATTTTCATTCCACTTGCGTTCATGCATATCCTTCGTTGTTTTGATATCAACGAAATACCCTTCTTCGACATTCAGACAATCGATTTTACCTTTCCATGTCGCCCCAAATAATTCGCCAGTTACAATTGTTTCTTTCTCGCCTTGATAAATATTTATGAACGCTTCTTCTTGTTTCAATCGCTCAATCATTTGTTCGGCGATCTGGAAATCTTTCAATAGTCCAAAAGGTTTGCGACTAGAAAACATTTTGGATTTATTTTCTTCTTTAAATGCTTCATGTACTTCTTTTGACTCAAAATAAGAATGTACGTAGTTTCCAACTAAAAGAGCTTTAGGGTCAGATATCGGTTGCCAATCGCCTTTAAGTTTTGCTAATGCCGCCGCTTCGCAATTCAAAAACAATTTATATTGTGATGTTGACATGTAGTGCCAGTCAGCTTCATTTGAATAGTAATTTTCATCAGAAAGGATAGTCATCATCATCGAATTCAGTGACATCGTCTACACCTTCCTCACGTCCGAAATTTGGCACATCTAATAATTCTTCTTGAATCGGTTCGCTCACTGCTTCTTTTATGATTGGATGAGCTTGTTCGATTTTTTGATATCCTGGCATATTCGCAATACGAGTGTTTTCCTCTTGAATATCGTCAGGGATCATAATCTCTTCTGCTTCTTTTTGAATTGGTTCAGCCTTCTTGTTGGAGAACAGCTTCTCTTCAAGTGCTACAACCTGTTTAGGCTGTGGTGTAACATCTTTACGCTCATCATCGAATTCATTTTCTAAAGTGTCTTTTGCTGCTTGAAGTAATAAATCATTGTCATTACTTGTGTTGATCAATGATTTAGCTGCTCGATTGATTACTGTACGCTTAGCCATTTCCTCCGGAAATTCCTTTTGAGGTCCTGAACCTTTCATTTTGGATTTCGCCCAACTTTGATCGATTTGTTTTTTGGTCATGACTGTCGTAATTTCTTTGCCATTCGCTAACTTGATAACTACATAAGCCGCAACAATTTCATTGTCTAAATTCTCAAACTTCGTTTCGTGTTTAGTGACAACCATGTGTGGTCCATTCATGCCAACTTGAAAATCATCACCTTGTCGCACTACAACTGGAGTAATATCAGCTCCACCAGTCACACGATCAAGAACTGCCATCGTTCCAAAATACGAACGCATCAGCTGAACCTTATTTCCGTATTTGATAAAATAGCATTGTTTTTTCGCTGGAGATAACCCTTGAATGACCATATCTAGAAGCGCATTAGAAATCGATGTTTTCATTTCCTGATTAGTTGCCGCCATCTGTAACAGATTTCCGCCTGTATTATTTGTCAGTTCGAAAAAAGCACTCTTCAAAGCATTTTGTGGACTATATCCTGGTGGCATTTCTAAGCCTTGTTCTCGAAGCCTTTCTAGATTTCCAATCACCTGTTCATCTAGTGAGCGTTGTGTTGTTTGTGTTAAATCATTTGCCATATTTTATTCTCCTTTGTTTTGCTATACTTATTTTGAAAGTGAGGCGATAAAAATGTATAAGTTGAAAAAAGATACCTATAATGAGCTTTCTGGAATCTGTCGATTAGTTATGCAGAACATTAGAGATCTAGAGGAAGGTAGTAAAATGGACTTATTCGATCCTCGTATTAGTAATGAAGAATATTATTTATACTCATCTGTTCTTAAAAACTATAATTCTTTAGGGAATCAGTTGCTCAATAATTGGGAAACTTTAAAGTTTGACGATATAGACGCTTTTTTCACTAAACTGAGTACGTATATTAAATACTTAGATTTGTTCATTAAAGAACCAACTATAGAAAATCAGTTGAGATTAACGTCTATTTACGACAGTCTTGATAAACTTAATCAGCGTATTTAAGATCATCATCTGCAAAAACAATCAGGATTGTATCTGTCATAATTTGTCCGATATGAAAATTTGCATCGAATCCATCAGATGGAATTTCTCTTCTGAATTCATTTAACTTTTTGTGTAAAAAGAACAGTTCTTCTTCTTTCATCGAAGGAAGAAGTTCTTTTTTTGTTGCCAAAACTTTATTGAAAAACTCTTTGCTTAGACTTTGTAATTCATTCGCTAATTTTTCTGATACATCATTTGTCATCCCTAAATTCCTCCTAGTGCAATCTTTGGAAAATGTTGTTGTACATATTCCAAAATATCCGCTTCTTGCACGTAGCCATCTTCGGTTAAATAGCAAGAGTCACCTTCATAAATAGGATTGTCTTGCCAGTCAGTAGCTACTGGCTTTAGATCTTTTTGCGGTTCCTGTCTGGCACCTAATGAATCAAAGTCTTTCATCACGAACCTCCTAGAATTCCCAGAACAGTTTCAACGTGTCGTTGTCTTGTTCAATACTAGATACACCCTCTGTTTCCAATGCTGCTAAAAATGAAGGTGTTAGTCCTTTTGAGCGGATCGTGCAACTCGTTTGACCATAACTTGCAGCAGTCAAAATCTTTTCTTGGATATCTTGTTGAGCTTTATTCATCATTGCTTCAAATATTTCATCGCCTAAACCTTTTACTGAGATCATTTCTTTCCTCCTGTGATATAATGAATTGAAAGATTTTTTTGGACACGATCATGCTTGCCGGCGGTCGTGTCTTTTTTGTTTCTGATTAGAAACATCTAGCCAATTGATCAGAAACAAACAAATGCTATAGATTACGCCAAATACCAAATTAAAATGTGTAATAGTAACCAACATCGCTAACATAAATCCAACAATTATAACGTCTGATTTATTCATTTTTTATACCCTCCATTCAAATATCTAAACAAAGCTATACTGCTAAATCGCCACTCTCTTCCAACTTTTGCTGCAGGAACTTTTCCTAGCTCAGCATCTTTAGTTAGTGTTCTTGTGGTAGTTTTCAAGTAGGCAGCAGCTTCTTTGGTATCCCAGATTTCATTTTTTATCTCAGCCTCTATTAAAGAAGCTTTGAGATCTTTGATGTTAACTAAAGCTAGATTTGTCATTTTCCGACCTCCTGTTCTCTATAACTCATACATAGCAATAATTGAATCAATAATTTTGTTCGCTTCAGCAGAAGTTCTTTTGCCACTTAAAATTAATGATAAGTAGCTTTTGTCGATATTGAATCTATCTGCAAGCATTGTGTATGTTAAAAAACGTGAATTTTCAACATAAGCTTTTATTTTTTCTCTGTCTTTTTGTGTAATTTCAGCAATGTCAGTCATTTCAAAACTCCTTTCCTAAATACCTGTAAACAAATTTAACAACTATTTTCTAAATTCATTGACAAACAATAGAGTTTTATTCTATACTTTGTACATAGTTAAATAAGACATACAAACATTGATTTAAATAGCTTTCTTGGCGGTTGGCGTTTATTAATCAATAGTATTTTTATTGTTTTTTTAGTTGTTAAATTTGTTTACAAGAATAAGTATAGAGCTTAAACTCTATTTTGTCAACGAAAAATAGAGTTTTATTCTACGCTTTTTTCTTGTCAGTCTAGAAAGGTTGACATATCAATGAATCCATACGAAAAAATAAAAGAATTAACAAAGCAAAATGGAATATCTGTGAGAGAACTAGAAAAAAGGTTAGGATACTCAAATGGATATTTCAGTAAATGGAAATCCGTATCTCCTAATTCGGAGGGCTTAGCAAAAGTATCAGATTATTTCGGTGTTTCTGTGGATTACTTATTAGGAAGAAAACAAGCTCCTGAGTGGGCAACAAAAGTTGATTTAGTTGAACTCGACAAACTGCTAGATTCAAATGTCAATATGGCGTATGGCGGAGAAACTCTGACAGACGAACAAATACAGCGTGTTAAAGATATTCTTACTGCAACTTTCTGGGATATAGTTAAAGAAGACAAAGAAAAAGGCAAAGAGAAGTGATTGTTTATGGAGTTGGATACTATAAATTTAGTCGAAAAGATCAAGCGGAAGTATCATTCCGCTAATCCTTTTTACATTTGTGAAAATATGAACATTGAAGTTAAATATGTTCCTTTTATAGATAATCCTAAAGGTCAATTTCAAGAAATTCGAGGACGTGCTATTATATTTTTGAATGATACTCTTAAAAATTCTGAGGAGCGCTTTTACATTTGCGCTCATGAGCTTGGCCACGCAATCTTACATCGTGGTTTATCTAGTTATTATGTATCTACAAGGACATCTCGCAGTAAATCAGAAAGTGAAGCTAATTGTTTTGCTGCGAATCTCATTGTCTCTTTATATAGAGAAGATACTGATCGATACCCTCGCAAAATTGAGGAATTGACTAATTTGTACGGCTTGCCAGAAAGCGCTTATCGTTTTTTGATTTAAGTACACAAAAAAAGTCCGTGCTACAACACGGACTAAAGATCTCATTTCTAAGATCGGCTAAATTAATTTTAACATAAGATTAACAAACATGATGGTAGGTGAATTTTTTTGTCAATACAAATAATTTCTAACTGTACAATTTGTTCCAAAAATAACGAATTTGGATTTGCTGTCGGAGAATACACCAATAATCATTTTCATGAGTTAACTTGCTCAAATAGGGGACACAAAATTAAATATTTTCATGCAGTACCAGATTATCCAATATTCTTTCAAAATGGTTTATATGCATATCATAAAAAGGAATATTTCGAAGCATTTACTTCGCTTTATCATAGCTATGAAATGTTTAGACTAACCTTTGTTCAACTCGTCATGATGGAGAAATTCAATTTTTCATACAAAGAATTGATTGATTATCTTAAACCGATTTCTAAAAGTTCAGTTCAAATTGACGGGGCCTTCAATACTCTATATGCAGCATTTTTTAATGAAATTGCTCCAGATATTCCCGGTAAAATTAAAGCATTAAGAAACACCGTCATTCACGGCTCTCATTATCCTGTTGAAAAAGATGTCTCTAAGTGTGCAAAGGCAATTTTAGTTTTTATCAACTCAATAGAAGAAAAGCTACCACTAAGCGACAGCTATCCACACACGCTTTTTCAAAAACTAGGAGATCTTAGATTAGAGTATCTTCAAATCGAAAAAATTTTGAGGAGATCTGATTTAGAAAGTGGAGCTTCCACTTTGATGACTGATAATTCTAATGTCATAGGTCGAACTCCCATTAATGGTTTGAAGGATTATAATAAATCTCTTTCTTTCGAAGAGGCACTTGTTTACTCAAAGGCTAGCTTAGAAATATTACAAACTAACTCAAAGATTTTCGAATCTATTCACAATAAATAATTACCTCTTATTCCCTTGTTTAAATATTGTTTTTGCTAATTGATTCAATTGAAGTGTAATGTCCCTCATCATTAACTGCTACAACTGTTTTTACAATGTAATTATCAGGTAATGATTCTAGAATTTTTATTAAGCTTTTACGTTCATTTCTCTCACCTCTTAATTGAACGGCCTATTTATAGTCAAATTATATAATTAAAATGAAAAAAACACGATCCCACCCCACCAAGAGTTAGATCGTGCAAAGACAACAAACCTACACAATAGGCTTCTTTACGTGTCTATTGTATCAGAGAAAGCGAGCTGATTCAATTATGTCAGAAGTAACAGGATACTTAGAGCAAATAGACAACGAAACATATAGACTTAGAGCCGTATTAGGATATAAGCCAGACGGCTCAGCCAAAAGAAAAAGCAAAACTATAAAAGCCAATAGTAAAAGATCCGCATACAAAGAACTAAATATTTGGTTAGAACAATTCGAAGGCATGAATGATGATTCATTAGATTTATTCAGTATCACATTTGGTGAATTTTACAGACAAATATGGTTAAAGGAAGCTGAAAAAAATTTAGAGCCAAAATCTTATCATAACTATAAGCGAATGATCGATAATAGATTTCTTGATAAATTCGATTTTATTCCTCTAATTGACATCAAACCATACATGATAAAACGAATTGTTGTTAATGCTCAAAGAATCAATACAAAAGATCCTGAGAGAAACTCTGATAAACCTTTATCAAGAAATACAAAGCTTCGTATGTTATATGCCGTTAACAACTTATTTTTGATGGCTAAAAATGAGTACGGTGCAATTAAAGAAAATCCTGTGGAAAATGTAAAAATACCGAAAGAAAAAGGCGTAAAAAAGAATATCGAGGAACCTTATTCGGAAGAAGAAATTCATGCAATGCTAAAAGCAGCATTTGAGGAAAGTATTGAAATTAAAACTTTAATTGTTCTAGCATTTATTACAGGAGCAAGACAAGGGGAAATTGCAGCTTTAGAAGAAAAAGATATTGACTTTGACAAACAAGAAATAAGATTTCATCAGCGGATATCAGAAGTAGATGGAAAATCAGATATTCGGTTGCTGCCAGGCTTAAAAAATGATGA
>Ga0308157_10006115_pt1 | contig 14607 bp, 11 predicted proteins | sample PhyBR1_FD_201035 | JGI IMG/M metagenome (GOLD analysis project Ga0308157, IMG submission 201035) | Phyllosphere microbial communities from UC Gill Tract Community Farm, Albany, California, United States - DLSLB.R1 | ecosystem: Host-associated > Plants > Phyllosphere > Unclassified | place: USA...
GTTATTGCGGCGGGGCTCACCTCTTCCCATCCCGAACAGAGTAGTTAAGCCCGCCTGCGCAGATGGTACTGCAGTTATGTGGGAGAGTATGTCGCTGCCTTTCTTTTGAAAAAACCCTGTTTCTATTGGAAACAGGGTTTTTTATACTAATATTCAATTAAAGTATTAGGTACCTTAGCTCAGATGGTAGAGCAATGGACTGAAAATCCATGTGTCCCTGGTTCGATCCCTGGAGGTACCACTTTAATGCTCGGATGGTGAAATTGGTAGACACGCTGGACTTAAAATCCAGTGAACAGCAATGTTCGTGCGGGTTCAAGTCCCGCTCTGAGTACTAAATGAGATAAAGAACTTTTGTTCTTTATCTCATTTTTTTTAGTGTTATATTTTTTTTCTGGTAATATGGTTAAAATAGTGGGTAATTTTTCCCTTTTGAATAGTTATGTTTTCCTATCAATTGAGGGTATTGACTCTGAGAATCAACTAATTAGTAATAAGTTTGATACATATACAAAAAGGAGGAAATGAAAACCTGTGTTTTTATTTGATTTTGTGTTTTATCACAAAAAATGACTTATTATTTTGATATATAATGTAAATACTACCTAAAAAAGTTTAAACTCACGATGCATATTTAAACTCATTAAACGCACAAGAAGAATATTCTAATTTAGAATTTTGCTATCTTTTAGTTTTTTAAAAATGAAAAAGTTATTAAAACGAATTTCAATAAATTTATTTATAATCATATTGTTAAAAGAATTAGAACAGTTTTTACCTGCTATTTTACCTATTAAATAATATTATTAAAATTATTAGATCAAGTCAAAAAAATGGATGTTAAACAAATAATTTGTTGCCTTTTGGAACTGACTCCTTTTCCCATTTAACTTCTCCATTTTCAATAACAACAACCATTTTGTCCCCATCTTTTACTTCACCAGCAATTATTTTTTTTGCTAATGGTCTTCTAAGATGAGTTCTAATAATACTTTTTATTGGTCTTGCTCCGTATTTCGCATTGTATCCGTTTTCAGCTAAATAAAGTTTAGCTTCCAGTGGAATTTCTACAGAAACATTAATATTTTTAAGTAAATCCATAAACTCTTTTTTAAGATGGATTTCGAATATTTTTAAAGCGTTTTCTTTACTGATAGGAGCAAAGGGAACAATTTCAGTCAATCGCCCTAAAAATTCTGGTCTGAAATAATTTGACATGATTTCCATTAAAGACGATGAACTTGGAATTTGCCCGCTATTGAATGTTTCTACAATATGGTCTGCTCCAATATTTGATGTAAAAAGAATAATAGCATTCGAGAAATCACCTTCTTTCCCCAAACGGTCGTGCAATTTTCCTTCATCCATTATTTGAAGAAATACATCATAAACAGAAGCGTGTGCTTTTTCTATTTCATCAAATAAAACAATAGAATATGGTTTTTGTCTTATTTTATTAACCAATAAGCCACCCTCCTCATATCCTACATATCCCGGAGGTGCGCCATAAAGTAAAGCTGCCGAATGTTCTTCTTTAAATTCTGACATATCGAATCGGATGATTGCATTTTCATCTTGAAAGAGAAATTCAGCTAGGCTTTTTGCTAATTCCGTTTTTCCAGTTCCTGTTGGTCCTAAAAAAAAGAATGATGCAATAGGCTGACCGGCTTTGCTCAATCCTGATCTTGATTCTAAAATGGAACCAGCAACTGATGCAATACAATGATTCTGTCCAATTACTCTTCGGTTTAAAACTTCCTCAATATTATTAAGTTTTTGTTTTTCTTCTTCTTTTAGCTTTCCGACAGGTATTCCCGTTTTTTTGGCAATAATTAGCGATAAATCAATAGGCTCAATATGTATGCGTTTGTCTAATGCTTTTTCTTCAAGAGAATTAATTAAACTTTCAATGTGATTGATAATAGATTCAGAAGTTTCAAAAGTGTTGCTTTCATTTTCTTCATCTATAATCATCAAAAAAGAAGTTTTATTAACTAAATCAGTAAGAAACCAATTGTATTCTTTCAGTAAATGCTCTTCGGATAAATTATTTTCATTTTTCTTTAAATGATTTAATTTATCGAGAATAGATTTTTTTTCTTTTAAAAAAGTTTCACCTGAGGTTTTCAATACCGACATGGTGTGATCTATAAGATTAATTGCTGATTCGGGCAGACTTTTTTCCTTTAAATATCTTCTTGATAATCTAATGGATTCAGAAATTGTTTCATCATCAATTTGTATTTTATGATGTTCCTGATAGATTTTAATGGATTCTCTGATCATTCGGAATAAAGTTTCATCATTTGATTCTTCAAGTTTTACAATTTCAAACATACCAGATAAGCCTTGCTCTTTTTCAATTCGCTTGGAAAATTCGTCAATAGTAGAAGTCGCGATAATGTTTAATCCTTTAGCTAATTCACCTTTAAGAACATTTGACACTCCGGAATCACCCCCATTTTTATCCAATAAAGTGTGAATTTCCTCTATTATAAGAATAGCTTTTGGATATTGTCTTAACTCTTGGATACAATTTTTTAATCGATCTTCGACTTCGCCTTTGTAAGATGCACCAGCAATCAAAGAAGATAAATCAAGCTCAAAAAGTTGTACTTTATTCAGAGCGTCAGGAATCTGATTCGAAATTACATTTTGAATAAGTGTGTCAATTAATATGGATTTTCCAATTCCACGATCACCAATCAGCAATACATTTGGCTTTGAAAATCGACAAAGAATTTCCTTTATTGTATTTAATTCTGTCTCTCTACCAATCGCAATTATTCTTTTATTCTTTTTTTCTAAATTTTTATGAATACAATATTTAGATAAAAAACCTTTTTTTACTTCTGGTTTACCGTTATCGTTTTGAGGAACAACTATTTGGTCTTCTAATAATTCATTTCTAGAAATAGGATAAGTTTTCATCTGATCAAAATTAAAGCCAACCCCCGGAGAGCTTATGGCTACCATAATAGCATAAAGGCTAATTTCTTCTTCATTTAATGTAATTCTTACCAATTCAGATTCTTTGATAATGTCATCAATTAAATCACTAGGTTCGGCATCAAGAACATGAGTACTTTTTGGTTCTTCTTCCATTCGAACTTCGGCCCATTCATCAAGATAATAAACGTCTTTTCCCATAGCTTCAAGTCGTTTTAAAAGAGATAAATCTCTGTTTAAAATAGCTTTGAGTAAATGTGATGCGGAGTAAAATTTATTCAAATTGCTTTTAGCAATCTTTTTGGCAATTTCTAGTGCACTTAATAGTTCTGTGCTGAAAATGTTTTTTTCTTCTTCCATAATGTTTTAATCTTTAGTCCAGATCAAATATTTTTTAATTTTATAACTGATATTTAAACCCTTAATGCAATTGTTTTGTTTGTCTTTTTTAAGACGTATTGATTCAATTTTTATTTTTTTTCCTTTAATGGAAGCACATAGCTCAGAAAAAGTCAATAAATCACTATCATTTTTTACAATCGGAATATCCAGATCATCGCATAAATATTCTGCAAAATCATCTTTCACTTTACTTCCTTCGGCAACTTTGGTTAATAAAATTTCAAATTGGTCTTCTGACAGTTTAGGAGCTTTTTTAATTGTAATTGTACTGTCTTTAACTGTTTTTGTTTTTGGAGCAACAGGAACATATTGTAACATTTCTTCCAGTGGATCTTTTTTCACCGTTCCCCGAGGTAATTCAAAAGCTTCTGTTTTTTTTTCGTACACGTACGAAGTTATATCAAGAGGATTCGTCTTTTTTATAACTTTTGGATGAACATAAATAACTTTTTTAGCAACACGGCTAAAATCTCCATTTATAACTAGTGTAATTGTCTTTTCACCAGAAGTGGAAAAATTATAAACGGGGTCAGAAGATGTTTCATCAATGCTTTTATTTTCTCCAAAAGCCCATTCCCAAGTTTTGGCATCTTCTGAAATCGATTTGAAATAGGCGGGTTGTCCTACGGTGATAATCTTGGGTGCAATAATTTTAGGGGTTCCTAACTTATCTGCATTATTTTTATCTTTTATGTTGATTTCTTTCGTGTGTCCGCAATCACCATTTATTGTCAAAGTGACATAATACTTACCTGGATTTTTATATACATGGAAAGTATGTTTTCTTATATCAATTTCGGACCCATCACCAAAATCCCACTTCCACGACTTTGCATTTGGGGTTTTGTCATAAAATTCGATTGATTCATCTGTTTGTGAATAGTCCGTGAAAATATAAAATTTCGCATCGTTACAATCAACATGATTAAACAACTGTACTATAAAAACTATAACTCCCATTAATAGTATAATTGCGAAGAAAAAAATTACCCTGATATCAATATTTCTTTTATTCATATATGTTTTTAAATGTTATATAAGTCAGATATTTCTATTATAAAATAAAACAAAAGTAGTTTTATTTATTTTAAAATTATTAAAAATATTACAAATAAATTACAAAAATAATTTGTATTCTTACAAAAATATTTATTACGTTTGTAGCAAATAATAAAGAATTGTAAATAAATTCTCTGCTATAAATGTAAGTAATAGCGGATATAGTTGTATAATAACAATTTTATTATTATTTATAATACAAAGGAAATTTATAGTTATGAGAAAGGTAATTTTATTAGTATTGATTATGATTTTGTGTATTAAAATCAATGCACAAAACTATATTGCTCAAATACCTTTTAAATATGATTATTCATTAGAATCATTAAAAAAACAATCACATATAAAGGAAAATGGATTGGATAATCAAGTAATCGTTAATGATAATTCTGAAAATTTGAATGATGATATTTTGGTTTTAAAAGAAAAATATTCCATCATACTAGCAGTAATGCCCAATAAAATTACGAACTACAAACTATACTCTTATATAGATCCCTGGATTAATACACCATATAAAGAAAAGAGTTTTTCAAAGAAAGGTATTGACTGTTCTTATTTTCTACAGTCTTTATATAGTGATGTTTATAAGGTGACCCTTCCAAAAGACCCTTCTGGAATGTGGAAATCTAAATCAATTCAAATTTTTACCGGAAGAAGTTTTCTAATGGAAGGTGATTTAGTGTTTTTTAGATATGACAAAGACCATCCAATATCGGATGTAGGGTTGTATCTTCATAATGATAGAATTTTGGCTTGTACAAATAAAGGTTTGGCAATATATAATTTCAATGACGAATATTTTCAGTTGCGTTACATAGGCGCCGGACGAATTAATGAAGATGCAAAGAAAAAATAAAAAGAGTCTTGACGAACTTGCATACGAAATAGAAAATATTTCCTATGATATTAGAGCTGAAGTCGTAGCCAATGAGCTCTTAGCAAGTAAAAATGTTCATCAAGAAGAAATTGTGGTTTCTAATCAGGGACAGTTCTCAAGAGCTTACAGAAGTGATATTCTAGGAGCTACAATTCAGGATGACAATTATAACAGACAAGAATTTATAAATATACAATTATCTAGAGATAGTATTTATGATGCCCTTCCTGAAGGTATTGTTCATAGTTTGAGCGAAAACAGTGCTGATAAATCAGTGAAGCAAATGATTCGAGAGCATAAGCATCAGAAGAAACAAGAAGCTGAAGCACGTGATTTTTTTGCTCCTTTCGAGAATGAGATTTTTCATTATCGAACGAAAATTGAAAATGTTGAGAGGGATTTTCTTTATAAGCTAAATGGGAGTAAACCGCTGGAATTTTTTTATGATTTTTGGGGATTATCACCAGTTTATCCGGCAGTATTGGTATCAAAATTTATTCAGCTGTTACCATATGCTTATAAAATAGTCGGTGATATAGATTTGGCTTGTCGTTGCTTGTCTAGCATTATAGAAGAGAAAGTTAGTTATGCAACAACAACTTCTAAAGAATATAGTGAAGAAAATGAACAGATTAAATTGGGAGAAAATAGATTGGGAGTTGATTTCATTAGTGGAAAAAATTATATAGACTACTCCCTTAATTTGACCTTGAAGATTGGCCCAATCAAGAATAAATCATTTGATAATTATATGAATAATGGTGAAATACATCTATTTATTGATTGTTTTTGCGAACACTTTTTCCCAATAGAAGTGGAGGTAAAGACTATTTTATTAATGAACCAGGAAACCGAAGAATTTAATTTTAATAAACAACCTGTGTTAGGGTATACAACACGAATTTAAAAATGATAAAAAAACATTTAGCGGCCCTTATTGATGTTAGGCTTATCGTATTTTTAGTTTTAATTATTGCACTTAGTGTCATTCTTACAATGGTATTTAGTGATAAGATAAAAGAATTTGCAGTAAAGTTTAAAAGAAAATTTTATATCTATCTTTTTTCATTTGTTCTTCTTTACGCTTTAGTAGGTTTTTTAGGTTATAATAAATTGTTCACCGAGTTATCGGATGAGTTTCTTTTTTACCAAATAGCTTCTTTATTATTCGGAACTCTTCATGTGTATTTATACAGGTGGTATTTTGATGAATTTAATCTAAAAGCATTGGGTATAGAATTACTATTTGCTTTTTTGGTTATCCTTTATTCCAGTGTATTGTTTGTTATGATTTATACTGCATTAAACGGTATTGGCCTAACATTTTTGATGTGTTCTCATTTTCTTGTTTTTATAGTTCCAACGGGTATTTACGCTGTATTTAATTACATGATGCAGATTCCGCCCAAAGAATATGTTACGTGGAAAATTCCTGAAAGAAAAAATCCTTTTCCTGAAATTGACAATGTTGAGATGAAGGATTTACTACTTATAACTTTATTGATTCAAAAAAGTCCTGAAAGCATAGAGTATACTTCTATTCGATCTAAAGGTCCTGTCAGAATTGATTTTGGAGCTTTATTTTATCATACCGTTTCAGGATATAATGAACATAATGCAGAAAGTAAAATTGAATTGAAAGAGAATGGGCAAAACTGCAACTGGGTATTTTTTTTACAGCCAAAATGGTATCAAACTGCCAAATATGTCGATGCTAAATATACTTTAGGAATGAACGGGATTACGGAGAATTCAGTAATTATTTGTAAAAGACAGAAAAAAGAAGAAAAAAAATTAGATAAAAAAGAAAAGGAAAACGAAGGTTTTATGTATGAACCGAAAACTGAAAAAAAAGAAAAAGCGGAGTTAATGAATTAAAATACTTTTAGAATTAATGTATCACTTAAAGGAAACTGAAACATCAGAATATCAAAAACATCGAACTTATAAAATAAGGAAGGATGATACACTTCAAAGTGTAGCCCGCGAACTTGGTATAGATGCTCAGGAACTCAGAAGATACCATAATCTATATTGCCAAATTCCAGATTTGATTGAAGCAGATTTTAAAAGTCATTTAGAGTTTGTCATTTTATCTGCTGAAAAAGCAAATATTAAAACAAATGATGAAATAAATAATAAGCTTAAGAAAGTCAATTTTGGAAATGATTACCGGCTTCCATTTTTACCAGAAGGTCTTGATGAAAATTACAAAGTAAAATATACTTCTGAAGTTGGCGATGAGATTGATGTTACAGAAATGAATATAAGTGTAAAATGGCTTGCTGTTGATAAAAATAAGTATCATCTAATTCAAATTAACAGGTCGACAGATATTTATATTAATGGTAAAGTTCCGGACACAATAATGAGCGAATTAGCAGTAAAAACAGCAGAAGTTTTATATCCGCTAAAAATAGTTGTTGACGGATTTGGTAAATGGATGGACATTTATAATTATAGTGAAATTGAAGATCGTTGGGGAAGAATAAAAGGAGAGCTTTTAGATTATTATGAAGGCGAAGTAGTAGAAACCTATATTGAACATACAGAGAATGCACTAGAGAATGCCGAAACATTATTAGCATCTATTCGTTCTGATTACTTTTTGAGAACTTTTTTTAATGGCATTCATATGAGTTATACAGCTGATTATTCCTCTAAAAATGTGGTTTCCTTTCCATTAGAAAAAGAAGAAGAATCAATTTTTGAAATACAACAAAAAATCGCTCCTTATTTAGATGATAATGATTTTATTAAGGTAAAACAAGAAGGATTTTATGTAGATACTAGTAACAATATTTTATATGAATATGCCCCTTGGAAAGGGAATTATGAGGCAGTTTATTTTTTGAATTCGGATTCCTATTGTATTGAAAAAATGAATCTACAATGCAGAATTGAATATGATGAACCAATAAGAATAGCGATACAAATTGAACTTCTTAGCAAAGTTTAATAAAAAAACAGAAGTGTTTTTAAATACTAAAGAGTTTACGAGTAGATTATATTTTTAAAGTCAAAACAATGAGTGAAAAACATGTAGTAGTCCAAGGGGCAACAGTAAAATGTAAGTTTAGCGTAGAGCCTAAGTTAGATAAGCTTAAGGTAAAATCGCAAAATAAGCATTATGCCAATGATAAAGACGCCAAAGAAAAACTTATTGCAACTGACAAAGAAATTGGACAAACTTTAGAGAAAAATACTTTTGGAAAATGCAAAATGCAGCCAAACGGAAGTGGAGATTACCTGCCTTGTCAAGCCACAATCACCCAATGGACTGGTTTCTATGAGAAAGTAATTTTATCTAATAAAGGAAAAATTTTATTAGAAGACAGTAAAGGAACTTGCCCTATAGGCGGTCCTGATTGTATAGAAATTGATAAACATGGACAAAAAGCGGAACCAGGAAAGAAGAATGCAAAACAGGCTAAACCACAGGTGAATAATCAGATAAATCCTTTGGTAAATACCGCAAAATTCAAACAAAGTTTAGAAGAGAGTGATTCTATTTGTAAATAAAATAAAACAGTATGTCAGATTTTAAAATTATTGGAAATACTGCTCCCATAGTAGGGAAGGAAGAATTCTATTCTATAAATAATTCTTTGCCGACTCTATTGCCTCTACAAGGTTTTTCAAATACTAATAAAAACATTTTTGAAAATCCTATAAAATGGGAGGTACATGTTTTAGAAAATGGTAGGTGGCGTAAAACAAAAGAGAATGACAAAACAGGAAATAAAGTTTCTTATACTTTTTTACAGAAAAGTTTGGAGAGAAAGGGGATTCGTATCTATGCTCGCAAGGGTGAAGAATTTGCAAAAATTGACATAAAACCTAATAAAGCTGAGGAACCTAAAATTGATAGTATTGAGTTTCTAGATAACTTGGGGAATAAACCTGCTCAACCATTTGCATATGGTCAAACTCTTAAGGCAAGAGTACATTGCTTGCACATGGAAAAAAGAACAATATATGCGACCCTATGGGAAGATGATGCTGAGGGAGCTGGACATAACAAAGCTAATGAGAAAAATAAAATGATAACTCTTCCTGGAACTGTAAAAGATGGAGTTGCAGATATTGATTTCTTTTTAAATCCTGATTTTACTAAAATTGCTGATGCAATAAAAGCCAAAGGAGACAAAAGTGAAGGCAAAACTCATGAGTATTATGTTACTGCTGAATTTTTCAATAAAAAGACAGCAAGTAAGAATACTAATATAGCTAATCCTAATGATAAAAAAGTAGTAGCCCCAAAAGTTACCCAAAATAAACAAACTCCAGCTCAGAAAAAAGGGACATCTAAAAAGGAAAATAAAGTTAAGTTAGGCAATGATAACATTTATGATTGGTTTGAGAGCACGTTTAAAATAAAGCCAATAATTTTTCCCAACGCACATTCACCTACCAATGCAACTCCTTTAAAAGTTGGTGAATCTGATAAAAATGATGAAAATGGAAAAAATATTTGCCCGAATTGTGATAAAGCAGTAACTGTTGAGGATTTACTTAAAATTTTCCCAAAAGCTGATTCTTCAAAATTAAAGAAAGTAGCTGATACATATTCTAAGTATATGAGTAATTTAGGTATGAATACTTGCTGGAATAAAGCACATTTATTTGCACAAGCTAGAGTTGAGTCAGGTTTAGGTTTGGATTTAAAAAAAGGCGAAGGTTTTAATTATTATTATGAAAGTTTGTCAATTTTTAAAGCATTTCAAACAAATGAAGGTAAAGAAAAAGCCAAATTGTGGGGAAGACCATCCATTCGGCCTAAAAAACCTGGAGTTTCTTTAGGAAATCAACAAAAAATAGCAAATTGGGCATATTCCCCTCCTGCAGCAAAAGCACATGAAATAGGTAATACTGGTTCTAATGATGGTTGGAAATATAGGGGAAGAGGATTAATTCAGGTAACAGGGAAAGCATTTTATAAATATTGTAACTTATTTACAAAAAAAGAGAATATAGATGTTTTAGAACAACCTGACTTGATAGGAGAAAAAATTGAATTATCAGTTTTAAGTTCAATGATATTTTTTAAATGGAAGAATATTAATAATATAGCTAATAAGACTCAAGATGTAGCGAATAAAATTTGTCCCAAAGTGGGTAATGATGCTCCAGTGAAAGATGAAAAAGGTAATTCTTCGTCTAATCATAGAGAAAAACAAAAGGTATTTAATGATATTACATCAAAAACTTTTAAAATTGACGATTGTAAATGGGGAGAAAAAGTTGAAACTCCTAAATTAAAAGGCAGATTTTCAACTTATGATGAAGAATATACAGCAGATTCAAAAACAGCTTATATTAATGTTATAGTTCCTAAAGATAGAACAACAGAGGGAGTATTTGTTTTTTTCGATGATTCTGAAATTATTTTGAAAGGATATGCATTAGCAATGGGAACTGTTAATAATAACTTTTTTGAGCGCAATGGTAAAGGAAGTACTCCAACAGGACTTTGGTCTTCTTCTTACACTAAAACACATATTGGCGAAGCCAGCTATGGTGATCATGGTTTGATTCATTTAAATGGAATGACTGGAGATGCTAAAAAAGCAACTGCTCCAGGAAAAAGAGATGGTATAGCTATTCATTCTGGCCATACTACTAAAGTTGGAATAAATGATAATGGTCCTTTAATGGTTACCTATGGATGTGTCAGGATATATAATGCAGATATGAAAAAGATTGTAGAAAACTATAACATACTGAAAGAGAAAGGAAAAACTATCAATGTATACGTAGAAGAGGTTGATTCTATGAGTGATGTATATAAAAAATATGATTTAGTTGCTGACCCGAAGGATAAAAAAAGAAATTACAGTAAAAATGCAAAACAATAAGGTAATGAAAAAAACAATGATTTTATTTATGATAACTACTCTAATAGGTAGTTGTAATTCCCAAACAAAAGAAAAAAAAATGGAAGTTAAAATTTCAATAAAAAAGAATGAAGATAAATTATATGTAGAATATTTACCATTAATGGAAAAACTATTAAAAACCAATGGGTATAAATTTCTAGCTCATAAGGATTTCAAAAATAAAATTAATGAATATTTTGGTGTAGATATAGATACCGCAAAATTTAATGATGTATTTTTGGAGCAAGGGCTTGGATTTACAGCAATGAGTAACGAGGGGTTTATTGATATTTATGAGGTTGATCGAGGAGTTATTGATGGAGCAGGTGACGCGTTTGCCGATATATTAAAAGAAGATATGAATAATGCTTATAATGTTGATTTTGTAAATTATAATAAGATATTATTCAATGATGATTTAACTGCAATATCGAAAGTAAATAAAGATTCTGGTAAAACAGAAGATATTGTCGTCTATTTAAATTATGAAAAAAATAATTTTCTCTATAGTTCCTTTATTAAGAATTTAAAAAAAATAGATAATTACAATGATGATTTTAAATGGCATTTATTATGGTATAATAATAGAAGTAAATCAGAAATAATTAGAAAAAAAATAATTTTAGATATTACAAGTAAAAAGCCTGAATTTATTTTTGATTTAGCTTATTTTCTTCATTCTAATACAAATAAGGTTAAAGACAAGGTTGAACCAAAATTATTGGAAGAAACCTTGGCTTATTTGATTGAAACTGAATTGAAGTATTACGATGATAAAGATTTGAGTGATAATAAGGGATATAGTTTATTAAACAATTTTTATGTTCAAAATCCTGAGTTGTTAAATAAATTTAAAGCTAACAATTATTATAAATATGCTTTACTTAATAAATACACTCAAACATATTTATTAATGTCTAATGAAAAAGAAGAAGTTTTTTTTGGAACAGTAATAGATACGGATGGATTTGTCAATTTAAGAAAAGATAAAAGTAATACTTCTGATATAGTAGAAAAAGTTAAAACAGGAGAAAGAATTGAGGTTTTAGATAATACTGGGAATTGGTGGCTTGTAAAAACAAAATCTGAAAAACAAGGTTATGTATACAAATCAAAAATAAAAATTGAATAATTAATATAAAAATTGTATTTTTTAGTAATATTCATTAAAAAGGCATGTTGTTGCGGTCTTAATGATAAAAGAGAATAGAAATAATTCAATAAAAGAAAAAAGATACTATTTTAGGTAGGCTCATGAACATTAAACTATGTTTATAATCAATAGAATGGAGTATTCTTAAGTGCTTATTATTCAATAATGAGACACACAAGCATATTTATAGTTTGATTATATTTTAAAAAAATAGTGAAAAAAATGCGTCATCGCTGTATTTTAACCCGTAAAAACTTATTTAAAATTGATTAAATATTATTATAAAAAAAAATTTTTTTATGGAGTAGAAATAATTAAATGTAAAAGATTAGATCCCTTTAAATTAAAAAACAAATAAAGTATATGATAGAAAAATTAAGTCATTTTCCCGTAAACTGGATCGATGGGATGAAGATAAACAAAAGTCATTTTTTGTCGATGCAGGATAACGTTTCCGAATTAGTGAATGACGCCATAGGCATTCATACCACACCAATAAGTTATGGATTATTAAATTCAGGAAATCATAATAGAGAATCTACAAAAATCACATTAGGAATAGATAATCATAAATTACTACGCGTTCGTGTGGAAGAATGTCATGCAATTACTCCAAACGGATCGAGAATTGAAATCAGTAAAAGTAACACAGATACATTAGATCTTCAGGTTGCATACCCCGAAGATACTTATGAAATCAAAGAAGGAGAGCAAATGGTTTTGTTGGCTTGTATTTCGGTTAATTCTAAGAAAAGAATTCCATTTGGAGAACCTGATCCAGATGAAGTGCCGCCAAGATATCCATACACATTGCCAGAATATAAACTTCATTTAATCAAGGCAGAGGAATTTCGTTCCGGAATTGGATATGGAGGATTCTATTTGGCAATTGGCAAAGTATTAATTGGCGATACAACTGTTCTCGATGAAGATTACATTCCATCTTCAGTAACCGTTGCCTGTCATCCAAAATTGGTTGACATGCATGCGCAAATTGCACGTTCTTTTGGTCAAATTGAGATTTATTCTGTACAGATTTCTCAAAAAATAAACAGAATCCAGCAAACTGGCTTGTTAGCTCAAACTGTTATGCAACTAGCAGATAATACAGGCTATTATTTAGGGAGCTGCCTTACTCAGTTTCGTTGGTTTACTTTGCACCAGCATCCAGCCTCAATGCTCAGTACAGTGGTATCATTTGCCAGAGTGATGAAGAATTTTATTGACTCAAAATCAGGAGCAGGAAAAGAAGAGTTACTCAATTATTTTGCCGAATGGTGTGATTTTTCGCAGGGAGATCTCGAAATATTATTTACATCGTTAATCAATGCCGGTTATGATCATGTGCACATTGATAAAACGGCAACGATAATAATGAATGCCTTAGCAAGAATTGAAAAGCTGTTCGAGACACTTAACAAACTGGATTACATTGGGAAGAAGAAAGAAAATATTGAATTGTTCGTTGCCGAAACCGATAAAAAAGATATCATTCATAACCCGAAACGCCACGGTTTTTTTATAAAAGATTAAAACAAAATAGTAATAATAAATTATGGAAGTATTAAACAAACAAGAACGTCAGAAAGCTTTTATTGCTTTTCTAGTGGCATTTATCCTTACTTTTTCGGTAATGCTGATTGCAGTTTCCTTCAATTTTTATATGCCTGTGGCTGAAAACAAAATGCTTAAAGCGGAGAATGAAATGATGAAAAGGGAATACGATTACCAAACTAATTTTTCGGCAAAAATCGATAGTATCAGAATGACAATTGATTCAATCAATTCACCAAAAGTAGATAATGATTTTCAGCAAAGGTTAGCTAATGTTATGATTGCCAATATGTATCAAAAAATACCAAAAGATACCACCGAGAATAAAAAGCTGTACAATAATGTCATTTTGGCCTACAAGAATATTATTGACTATAAAAAGCAAATCAGGAGCCTTACTCACAATTCACATTTAATTGATAGCTTAAATCAATCGGCTAAAACATACAAGGAAGAGTTGGAAAAGGTAAGCAGAGATTTGGATGTATGCCGCCAAATCTACCAAAATCAATAAATAGAAATCATAGAATAAAATAGTAAACAACCATTTAAATTTAAAATTATGTTATCAAACTATGGAATTGGAGGTAATGAAGTAAAACTTGACGCTGATGAAGCGATTAGTGCAATCCCTCAAAACAGAACACTTGTTGCTCAAAAATTAACTGTTGATGCTCCCGTAAAACCGGAATTGGTCGAAGGAATTACAACTATCGAGAAAGCTTTTGAGC
>Ga0308157_10006117_pt1 | contig 14604 bp, 13 predicted proteins | sample PhyBR1_FD_201035 | JGI IMG/M metagenome (GOLD analysis project Ga0308157, IMG submission 201035) | Phyllosphere microbial communities from UC Gill Tract Community Farm, Albany, California, United States - DLSLB.R1 | ecosystem: Host-associated > Plants > Phyllosphere > Unclassified | place: USA...
ACCGCCGAAGTGTGCAAGCAGAAGAACCTGCACCTGGTGGTGGGCGGCGGCGTGTCGATGGACTCGCTGCCGGCGCTGCGCCGCCTGGCCGCCGTGCACCTGACCCGCTTCGAAACCCGCAAGGTGATCTTCGAAGGCGCGGCCGCCAACAATCCGAACATGGACAAGGGCCTGCTGCAGGCGGTGCATTTCGAACTGTTGTGGCTGCAGAACAAGCGTGACTACTACGGCTTCATCGAGCGCGAAGATGCGAAGCGCATCGACATGCTGGAAGCGCGCTGGAAAGTGCTGAACACCTGAGCATGACGGCCGCCACCCACGCTACGGGCGCGCCGCCGCGCGCGCTGGTCTTCGGCGCCACCGGCGCCATAGGCTCGGCCATCGCGGCGCGCTGCGCCGGCGCGGGCTGGCAGGTCACCGCAGTGTCGCGCAGCGGCGGCGGCGACGATTTCGATCCGGCCTGGGATGCCATCCGCACCCTGGCCTACGATCCCTTCGCCGCCACGGCGCAAGCCGAGGCCGCGCTGCGCGAGGGCGGCCCCTACACCGCCGTGGTGTGGGCGCAAGGCGCCAACAGCACCGACAACGTCTACAACGTGGACCTGGACGCCCACCTGGCGCTGTACCAGGCCAACTGCCTGTACATCCTGGCCACGCTGAAATGGCTGCTGGAACACAAACTGCTCGCGCCGCGCGCGCGCCTGTGCGTGATCAGCTCCATCTGGCAGAACCTGGCGCGCCAGGACAAGCTGTCCTACTGCATGAGCAAGGCCGCGCTGCAAGGCCTGGTGCTGTCGGCCAGCGCCGACCTGGCCAAGGAAGGCATGCTGATCAACGCCATCCTGCCCGGCGCGCTGGACACCCCCATGACGCGCAAGAACGTGGCCCCGGCCCAGCTGGAAAAGCTCAGCGGCGCCACGTATTTCAACCAACTCCCGGCACTGGAGGACGTGAGCCAGCTGGCCCTCTTCCTGTGCTCGCCGCAAAACACCGGCATCACCGGCCAGTTCATTGCGGCCGACCTAGGTTTCAGCCATGTCCGACTACTTTAAGATCGCTTCCAGCGCCGGCGACTACGCGGTGCGCATCGGCGGCGGCCTGTCCGCCGACGAGCAGGGCGATCCGTCCCAGCAGATCGTGCTGTGCGACCAGTTCTTCGCCGACGCCTACCGCGCCCAGGGCCTGAAGGTGATCGCCATCGAGGCCACCGAAACGGCGAAAAGCCTGGACCGCATGGGCGACATCATCGTCGCCATGCGCGAATTCGGCGCCAACCGCAAGACCCGGCTGCTGGCCGTGGGCGGCGGCGTGATCCAGGACATCGCCACCTTCGTGGCCTCGGTGTATATGCGCGGCCTGCAGTGGAACTACCTGCCCACCACCCTGCTGGGCATGGTGGATTCCTGCATAGGCGGCAAGTCCTCCATCAATGTGGGCAGCTATAAAAACCTGATCGGCAATTTCTACCCGCCGCAGAACGTCGTCATCGACATGGCCTTCGCCGCCACGCTCAACACCGAGCAGCGCGTGGCCGGCCTGTGCGAAGCGGTGAAGATCTGCTTCGCCCACACCGGCAGCGCCTTCGGCGACTACCTGGCCCTGAACGCCGGCGCCGCCAGCAGCGCCGACACGCTGCAGGACGTGATCCGCCTGTCGCTGCAGACCAAGCGCTGGTTTATCGAGATCGACGAGCACGACCACAAGGAACGCCTGCTGCTCAACTACGGCCACACCTTTGGCCACGCCATCGAAAGCGCCTGCGACTTCGCCATCCCGCACGGCATCGCCGTGGGCATAGGCGTGCTGGCCTCGCTGCATTTCGCGCGCCTGAACCATCACTACGCCGCCGTGCCGGAACGCGTGGCGCAGCTGGAACGCTATATGACCGGCCTGCTGGGCGCGCTGCCGCAGCTGCCGGCCCAGATCGCCCAGGTGGCCGTGGACGACCTGCCCAAACGCTTCGAAGCGGACAAGAAGCACGGCCAGAGCCACTACGCCGTCATCGTGCCGGACGCGCAGGGCTACCTGGTGCGCATGGAGCTGCCCAAGACGGACGCCAGCCGCGCCATGCTGCTGCAAGCCTTCCGCGCCGCGCTGGCGCAGGCCTCCGGCTCGGCCTGACCATGGCCGGCAACGCCACTTCGCCTGCCGCCGCACCGGCAGCCGCCCTGGCGCTCAGCGCGCCGCTGGCGGCCGCCCTGCGCGCCGCGCCCTGGCACTTTGTGGTCACCGGCGCCAACGGCTGGCTGGGCCGCGCCACGCTGGCCGTGCTGCGCCAGGCCCTGGGCGGCGATTTCGCCACCCGCGTGACCGCGCTCGGCTCGCGCGCCGCCAGCCTGGAGCTGGACGGCCATGCCGTGCCGGTGGCCCCCCTGCTGGACTGGACGCCGCCCGCCCACACCCCGCTGCTGGTCTGCCACTACGCCTTCCTGACCATGGACAAGGTGCAGGGCATGAGCGCGGACGACTACGTCGCGCGCAACGAAGCCATCCGCAACACCGTGCTGGGCTGGATCGCGCAAGGCGCGGTGCGGGCCGCGCTGGTGCCCTCCTCCGGCGCCGTGTACGACTACCTGCGCGGCCTGGAAGACCCGGAACTGGCGGCGGCGCGCAATCCGAACGCGGTGCTGTACGGCCGCCTGAAGCACGAGGACGAACTGGCCTTCGCGGCCGCCTGCAAGCAGCACGGCGCGCGCCTGGTGCTGCCGCGCGTGTTCAACCTGGCCGGCCCCTGCATCAATAAATTCGACGCCTACGCGCTGGCTTCCTTCATCGCCCAGCTGCTGCAGGGCGGCGCCATCGCCATCAACGCGCGCCGCCCGGTGCTGCGCTCCTACTACTACATCGGCGACCTGCTGGAGCTGTGCTTCGGCCTGCTGCTGCGTGCGGACGCCGCCCCCGTGCTGCGCTTCGACACGGCGGCCGAGGAGGTGGTGGAGCTGGAGCCGCTGGCGCGCCGCGTGGCCGCCGTGCTGGGCAAGGCGGCCGCGCCCGCGCCGGCGAGGAGTGCGCTGGACCCGGCGCTGCCGGCCGACCGCTACGTGGGCGAACGCGCCGGCGTCGCCGCGCTGGAAGCCATGCTGGGCCTGCGCCCGATGGCGCTGGACGAACAAATTTCCCGCACGGCTGATTACATCGCCGGCGCACTCACCAAATAAATCAAGGCAAACCAAGGACCGACATGAAATACAGCGACTTAATGGCCGAATGGCTCAAGAGCATGGGCTACACGCACTGCTTCTACGTGGCGGGCGGCAATATCATGCACCTGCTGGCCAGCAGCGCCAAGCATTTCAAGATGGTGTCGGTGATCCATGAAGTGGCGGCCGGCGTGGCCGCCGAGTACTTCAACGAAGCCAGCACGGACGGCTCGAAAGCCTTCGCCTTGGTGACCGCCGGCCCCGGCATGACCAACCTGGTGACGGCGCTGGCCGGCGCCTACCTGGAAAGCCGCGAGCTGCTGGTGATCGGCGGCCAGGTCAAGACCGCCGACCTGTCGCGCGGCACGCTGCGCCAGCGCGGCATCCAGGAAATCGACGGCGTGGCCATCGCCCGCCCGGTGTGCAGCGTGGCCGAACTGCTGGACGAGCCGGTCTCGCGCGCGCGCATGGAACAGCTGGTGCTGGACGCCAACCACGGCCGCAAGGGTCCGGTCTTCCTGGAACTGCCGCTCGACATCCAGGGCCGCAGCGTGGACCGCGCCGAACTCGAACAGCTGGCCCCGCCCGTGCCGCCGGCGCTGCCGCAGGCCAGCGACGCCACCATCGCCGAACTGGCCGCGAAAATCCGCGCCGCGCAGCGCCCGCTGCTGCTGCTGGGCGGCGGCGTGTCGCGCGCCACCGCGCAGGCGCTGCAGGACCGCTTCGCCGCCATGGGCCTGCCGGTGACCACCACCTGGAACGCGGCCGACCGCATCGCCGCCGACCACCCCAACTATTTCGGCCGTCCCAACACCTGGGGCCAGCGCTACGCCAACCTGCTGCTGCAGCAAAGCGACCTGCTGCTGGCCATGGGCACCCGCCTGGGCATGCAGCAGACCGGCTTCAACTGGCAGCAGTTCGTGCCCAAGGGCGAAGTGGTGCACGTCGATTGCGACCTGGCCGAGCTGGAAAAAGGCCATCCGCGCGTCGAGCACCCCATCCACGCGGACGCCAACAGCCTGCTGCTGGCGCTGTCGCGGCAGGACCTGGGCCAGCACGGCGACTGGCTGGCCTATTGCGCCGAGGTGAAGGCGGCGCTGCCGCTGATTGAACAGAACAGCACCGGCGCGGACTATATCTCGCCCTACCGCTTCGTGGAGCAGCTGTCGCGCCGCTGCCATGCGGACGACGTGGTGATCCCGTGCAGCAGCGGCGGCGCCTTCACCGTCATGATGCAGACCTTCGCCCAGCAGCGCGGCCAGACCATCGTCACCAACAAGGGCCTGGCCTCGATGGGCTACGGCTTGTCCGGCGCCATCGGCGCGGCGCTGGCGCATCCGGAGCGGCGCACGCTGCTGGTGGAAGGCGACGGCGGCTTCGCGCAGAACCTGCAGGAAATCGGCACCGCCGCCGTCAACAAGCTGAACCTGAAGATGTTCATCTTCGACGACAACGGCTACGCCTCGATCCGCATGACGCAGAAGAACTACTTCGGCGGCAGCTACATCGGCTGCGACATCAATTCCGGCCTCGGCCTGCCGGACTGGGAACAGCTGTTCAAGGCCTGGAACGTGCCGGCCCTGCGCATCGGCAAGGACTTCGACGGCAGCGCCGGCTTCGCCGCGCTGTTCGACGCGCCCGGCCCGGCCGCCTTCATCGTGTCGATCGACCCGGAGCAAAGCTACTTCCCGAAAATCATGAGCCGGGTCACCGAGAGCGGCGCCATGGAATCGAACCCGCTGCACCAGATGTCGCCGGCGCTGGACGACGCGCTGCAGCGCGCCACCATGCGCTACCTGGACTGATACCTTACTTAAGCAACGAGACTTTATGGCCAGCACACCGCACACCGCCGCCCCCGCCAACCTGGCCGACGCCGCCCAGCAGGCGTTCACCGAGGCCGGACAAGGCAGCCTTTCCATCACCGGCCTGTTCGACATGGCGGGCCGCATCACCGAAGCCGGCCAGCCCGCGCTGGCCATCCAGCTGTACCGCCTGTGGCTGGACAACACGCCCTCGCCGCTGTCCTACGCCGCCAATTTCAACCTGGCGGTGCTGCTGGTGAACGTGGACGAGGCGGCGGCCGAAGCGGCCTACCGGCTGTCGATCACGCAGAACCCGCAGTTCGTGGAGGGCTACCTGAACCTGGGCACGCTGCTCGAGCGCATGAAGCGCCCCGAGGAGTCGCTGGAGCTGTGGCGCAAGGCGGTGGACCTGTCGCCGGCCAACACCGCGCCCACGCGCGCGCTGCGGGTGCAGGCGCTGAACAATCTGGGCCGCCTGCAGGAGATCCTCAAGCGCCTGCCGGAAGCGGAAAAGGCGCTGGCCGAAAGCCTGCGCCTGGACCCCAACCAGCGCAACGTCATCACGCACTGGGTGCACCTGCGCCAGAAGCAGTGCAACTGGCCGGTGTACGACACCTCCATCGGCATCAAGAAGAAGGTGCTGATGGACGGCACCTCGGCGCTGGCCATGCTGAGCGGCTCGCCCGACCCGGCCATGCAGCTGCACGCATCGAGCCGCTATGTCGAGGAAAAAGTGCTCAAGGGCGTGGACCCGCTGGCCACCGGCGGCTATGTGCACGAGCGCCTGCGCATCGGCTACCTGTCGTCGGACTTCTGCTCGCACGCGGTGTCCATCCTGACGGCCGAGCTGTACGGCCTGCACGACCGCACCCAGTTCGAGGTGTTCGCCTTCGACTGGAGCCACGAGGACGGCTCGCCGCTGCGCGCCCGCGTGATCGCCGGCATGGACCACCATATCCGCATCGGCGGCCTGTCCGACGAGGAGGCCGCGCGCCTGATACGCTCCTGCGAGATCGACATCCTGGTCGACCTGCACGGCCTGACCCTGAACGCGCGCCACAACATCCTGTCCTACCGGCCCGCGCCGGTGCAGGTCACCTGGCTGGGCCTGCCCGGCCCGACCGGCCTGCCGGAAATCGACTACGTGATCTCGGATCCCTTCGTGCTGCCGCCCGAGCTCGAGCCTTTCTTCACCGAAAAGCCGCTGCACATGCCGCACACCTTCCAGATCAACGACCGCCAGCGCCAGATCGGCCCCACGCCCACGCGCGCCTCCTGCAGCCTGCCGGAAGACGCCTATGTGTTCTGCGCCTTCAACAACACCTTCAAGATCACGCCGGAGGTGTTTGAAAGCTGGATGCGCATCATGAAGGCGGTGCCGGGCAGCGTGCTGTGGCTGGTGGCGGAAAGCCCGGTGGTGCGCACCAACCTGCGCCGCCACGCCGAGCAGCTGGGCATCGCCACCGAACGGCTGCTGTTCGCCGAGCGCGTGGTGCCGGCCGAATACCTGGCGCGCTACCAGGTGGCCGACCTGTTCCTCGACACCGCCCCCTTCGGCGGCGGCACCACCGCCAGCGACGCGCTGTGGGCCGGCCTGCCGGTGCTCACCTGCGCCGGCCGCACCTTCTCCTCGCGCATGGCGGGCAGCCTGCTGCACGCCATCGGCCTGCCGGAGCTGGTGACGCACAATATGGAGGACTACGAGGCGCTGGCCATCCGCCTGGGCAACGACCGCGCCTACAGCGGCGAGCTGCGCCAGCGCCTGGCCGACAAACGCATGACCACGCCGCTGTTCGACAGCGAGCGCTTTGTACGCGACCTGGAGCAGCGCTTCAAGGACATCGCCATCCGCACCGCGCCGGCGCCGGTGCTCAACGGCCTGCCGCTGGTGAGCATCCTGCTGCCCACCCACAACCGGCCGGACTACGCCGAACTGGCGCTGCAAAGCGCGCTGGCGCAGACCTATCCGCATATCGAGATCGTCGTCAGCGACAACAGCGACGACGAGCTGACCCGGGCCCGCTTTGCGCCCTACCTGGCCAAGCACCCGAATATCCGCTACTACCGCGTGCCGGGCTACAGCGCGATGGAGAACGGCCGCAACTGCTTCCGCCATTCGCGCGGCGACTACATCAACTACCTGATGGACGACGACCTGTTCCACCCGGCCAAGATCCTGCGCATGATGTCCTTCATGCTGACCGATCCCACGCTGGGCCTGGTGACCTCCTTCCGCCAGCTGATCGACGCGGCCGGCAACGACATTGCGCCGATCCCCGGCACCGAACGCCTGTTCGAGACCGAGGCGCGCGTGACCGGCGCCTCGCTGGGCCGCATGCTGCTCACCGACGGCAACAACCTCATCGGCGAGCCGACCACGGTGCTGGTGCGCCGCAGCGCGCTGGAACGCGAGTTCGGCGTCTACGCCGGGCGCCAGTACACGGCGCTGTCCGACGTGGCCACCTGGCTGACCGTGCTGCGCAACCACGACGCGGTCTACCTGCCGGAAACGCTGAGCTACTTCCGCCTGCACGGCGGCCAGGACCAGCGCGCCGAGAGCACCCGCATCCGCTGCAACCTGGACTGGCTGCAGCTGTACACCGACGCGCTCGAACGCGGCGAATACCTGCCCGACCGCGCCGCCGCCGAGGAACAGCTGGCCAGCAAGCTGACCACCATGGTCTGGTTCCTGGGCAGCGTGCGCAAGCATATCCAGGAGAGCAAGTTCGACCTGGAAGCGATCCAGTCCGTGGTGTCGCAAGCCACCGGCGTACTGCTGCGCAGCACCAGCAAAGAGGACGAGGCGGCATGAGAACCCGGCCCTACGTCATCCTCACGCCCAGCTATTGCGTGAGCGCCGGCGTGCGCGTGATGCACCACCTGTGCCACGAGCTCAACGGGCTGGGCTTCGACGCCAAGCTCATGCTCACGTCCAACCTCAGTCCGCCGGGCGAGCCGCTGGTCAACCCGGCGCTCAACACGCCCGTCATCAACGGCCTGTTCCCCGAGCACTGGGAGCGCATCAACGAGGAATCCATCGTCATCAGCTCGGACGGCGTGATCGGCAACCCCTTCAACGCCAAGCGCCTGGTGCGCTACGTGCTGGGGCGCGAGAACCAGCCCACCGCCGCCGACGAGTTCCCGCTGTACTACTCGCGCACCTTCCCGATGGACAAGAGCAAGGCCGTGCATACGCTGTACTACCTGCCGATCGACCTGAGCGTGTTCAATCCCAACTACGCGCCGGCGCGCGACCAGGACATGCTGTGGCTGGGCAAGGGCGCCAAGTTCTGCCTGGAGCGCCCGCCCGGCGTGGTCGACATCACCTACAGCTGGCCGCCCACGCGCGAGGAGCTGGCGGCCAATCTGCGCCGCACCCGCTATATGTATTCCTACGACGCGGTGAGCGCCACCAACGGCGAGGCCGTGCTGTGCGGCGCCGTGGTCATCCTCAAGCACCTGAGCTACCACGACTGGGAGTGGACCCGCGCCGACGTCGAGGCGACCGAACTGGGCGCCGGCGGCTTCGCCTTCGACGAAAGCGAGGCCGAGATCGAACGCGCCTTCAATTCGCGCGGCGAGCAGATGGAGCGCGCGCGCCACATCATGGCCGCTTACCGGCCCAGCCTGCTGGCCTTTGTCGAAGCCAGCCAGGACAGGTTCCGCCTATGAAGCTGTGCGCCCACCGCGGCCACTGGCTGCAGCCGGCCGAGAAAAACAGCCTGGCCGCCTTCGAGCGCGCGCTGGCCGGCGGCCACGGCATTGAAACCGATGTGCGCGACGCCGGCGGCGCCGCCGTCATCGCGCACGACCTGCCCAGCGGCGGGGAGATGAGCCTGGACGCCTTCCTGGCGCTGTGCGCGCGCCATCCGCAAGCGCGCCCGCTGGCCCTGAACATCAAGGCCGACGGCCTGCAGCAGCTGGTGCGCGCCGCGCTGGCGCGGCACGCCATCGAAGGCGCTTTCGTGTTCGACATGGCCGTACCGGACGCGCTCGGCTACCTGCGCGCCGGCCTGCCGGCCTACACCCGCTGCAGCGAATACGAGAATCCGCCGCCCTACCAGGAACAGGCCGCCGGCCTGTGGCTGGACTGCTTCCACGGCGAATGGTACGGGCGCGAGCTGATCGCCGCCTGGCTGGAGCGCGGCAAGCCGGTCTGCCTGGTCTCGCCCGAGCTGCACGGCCGCCCGCACCTGGCCTGCTGGCGGCAGCTGCGCGACTGGCAGCTGCACCGCCATCCGCTGTTCAGCCTGTGCACCGATTTGCCGCTGGACGCCGAGCAATTTTTCGCATGATTTTTCACATGAACCGCGCCGCATGACGACACAAAACAAGATCCAGGCCATCATCTTCGACATGGACGGCGTGCTGGTGGAGGCCAAGGACTGGCACTACGACGCGCTCAACCGCGCGCTGGGCCTGTTCGGCATGGAGATCAGCCGCCACGACCACCTGGTCACCTACGACGGCCTGCCGACCAAGACCAAGCTGCGCATGCTCTCGCTCGAGCGCGGCCTGCCGGAAGGCCTGCACGGCTTCATCAACGACATGAAGCAGATCTACACCACCGAGCTGATACACGCGCGCTGCAAGCCCACCTTTCACCACCAGTACGCGCTGAGCCGTTTGCAAAGCGAAGGCTACCGCCTGGCGGTGTGCTCGAACTCGGTGCGCAGCACGGTGGCCCTGATGATGGAGCGCACCGCCCTGCTGCCGCTGCTGCAGTTCTACCTGTCCAACGAGGACGCGGCCCAGCCCAAGCCCGCGCCGGACATGTACAACAGCGCCATCGCCCGCCTCGGCCTGACGCCGCAGCAATGCCTGATCGTGGAGGACAACCCGAACGGCATCCGCGCCGCGCGCGAGTCGGGCGCCCATGTGATGTGCGTCAGCGACGTGCACGACGTCAATTACAGCAATATCCGCAAGATGCTGGCGGAACTGGAGGCCGGCCATGCTTAACATCCTGATTCCCATGGGCGCGCAGTCGGTGTTCTTCGAGCAGGACCCGTCGCCCTACCCCAAGCCGCTGGCCGAAATCAACGGCAAGCCCATGGTGCAGCACGTGATCGAGAACCTGCAGACGCTGGACTGCGAAAAGCGCTTCATCTTCATCCTGCGCGACGAGGACTGCTCGCGCTACCACCTCGACAGCTCGGTGCGCCTGCTGTGCGACGGCCACAGCCACGGCTGCCAGATCATCCGCACCATGCGTCCGACCCAGGGCGCGGCCTGCAGCGCGCTGCTGGCCATCGACCTGATCGGCAACGACGCGCCGCTGCTGATCGCCAACGGCGACCAGCTGTTCGACGCCGACCTGAACGCGCTGCTGCGCGACATCGAGGCGCAGCAGGCCGACGCGGCCTGCCTGACCTTCGACTCGCTGCACCCGCGCTGGTCCTATGTGCGGCTGGAGAACGGCAACGACATCGTGGAGACGGCGGAGAAGCACCCCATCAGCCGCCACGCCATCGCCGGCTTCTACTACTTCGCGCGCGGCAGCGACTTCGTGCTGGCGGCGCAGCGCTCCATCGCCAAGGACGCCAGCGTGGACGGCGTGTTCTACATCGCGCCGGTGATGAACGAGCTGATACTGCAAAACAAGCGCCTGAAGGCGCTGCCGCTGCCGCCCGGCAGCTACCACACCTTCTACACGCCGAAGAAGATAGAAGAATACGAAAACTCGCTGCGGCCCTAAGGAGCATCCCATGCAAATATTCAAACAGGCCGACATGGTCAAAGGCTGGTTCGTGGGCGATTTCACGCCCACCGTGCTGGCCACCCGCGCCGCCGAAGTGGCCATCAAGACCTACGCCGCCGGCGCCCGCGAGGAGCGCCACTACCACAAGATCGCGCAGGAAATCACCGTCATCCAGAGCGGCCGCGTGCAGATGAACGGCCAGCAATTCTCGGCCGGCGACATCATCCTGATCCAGCCGCTGGAATCGACCGATTTCGTGGTGCTGGAGGACACGGTGACGGTGGTGGTGAAAGTGCCGGGCGCGGTGGACGACAAATACCTGGGCGAGCCGGAGGCGGCATGCTGAACATCGTCCTGCCCATGGCCGGCCACGGCAGCCGTTTCGCCAACGCCGGCTACAGCGTGCCCAAGCCTTTGATCCCGGTCGGCGGCCAGACCATGACGGAGCTGGTGGTGCACAATCTGCGCCCCAGCCAGCCGCACCGCTTCATCTTCGTGTGCCAGCAGGCGCACCTGGACCGCTACGGCCTGGCGGCCCACCTGGAGCGCATTGCGCCCGGCTGCGCCATCGTGCCGGTGGACCAGGTGACGCAGGGCGCGGCCTGCACCGTGCTGCTGGCGCGCGCCTTCATCGACAACGGCGCGCCGCTGATGATCGCCAATTGCGACCAGTACGTGGACATCGCCATCGACGACTACCTGGCGCGCATGGACGCGGAGCAATTGGACGGCCTGATCATGACCATGACGGCGGACGACCCGAAATGGTCCTTCGTGCGCCTGGACGCGCAGCGCCGCATTACCGAGGTGGTGGAAAAAGTGGTGGTCTCGGACGAGGCCACGGTGGGCATCTACAACTTCCGCCGCGGCGCCGATTTCGTGGCGGCGGCCGACAGCATGATCGCGCAGGACAAGCGCGTCAACGGCGAGTTCTACGTGGCGCCGGCCTACAACGAGATGCTGGCCCGGGGCAGCCGCCTGGGCTTTTACAACATCGGCAGCGACCGCGCCGGCATGTACGGCCTCGGCATTCCCGAGGACCTGGACTACTTCCTGCGCGAGCGCTGGCGCGCCGCGTAAATCAGGCCGGGCCGCGTCAGGCCGGGCCGCGTCAGGCCGGGTCGCGTCCCGACAATTCCGGCGGGATGCGGGCCACGATGTCGGCCACCGACACGGCCGGATTGCGCTCCACGCGGCCGCCGAAGAACATGTCCTCGGCGTGCTCGTGGAACACCGATTCCATATAGCGCGGCACGCCGCGCCACACCACGGAGTCGAACAGCGCGCGCTCCATGCAGATCAGGTCCGAGATCACACCCAGCTCCTGCAATCGCATATAGGCCAGGCTGTGGTCCACGTGCGACGACACGTGGTAGCTCTGGCCGGCCGCCGACAGCTCGAACAAATGCCGGTACACCGCCAGCAGGCTGGCGCTGTGGCCGATGTTCATAAAGTCCGGCATGCTGTGCGGCTTGTCCATGTGCATGTACTCGATCAGCACCGATTTCGGATAGCTCAGCAGCTTGCGGAACTCGGCCAGCACATGGTTGAAATTGACCGACACGTCGCTGCGCAGGCGCAAGGTGAGCGCCTCCTTGCCGTAGTGCTCGCAGGCCAGCTCCAGGCCGCGCAGGGCGCCGTAGTACAGCTTCTGCTTGCTGTTCGGCAGCACCAGATCTCCGCGCACGTCCTGCGTTTTCAGAGTGGACTGGTCGGACAGCACCAGGTGGTCGAACAGCGAGCGGTTGGCGTTGAGCCACTCGGCGTCGTCGTTCCAGCCGCTGTAGATGATCTTGAAGCCCTGCACCCGGAACACATAGCACAGCGCATGGATGGTGTGGCTGGCGTCGAAGGGCACGCTCAGCACCCGGCGCGCCTCGATGTCCTTGCTCAGGTTTTGCGTGACCGGGTTGATGCCGCTGGCGCGCAAGGGGCCCTGCAAGACCAGCACTTTTGTAATTGCCATTTTTTTTCTAGGTTATGGTTCGCGTATCGACTCGTCCAGCGCCTTGGTCAGCGGCCACAGCAGGTAGGACATCACCGAACGCTTGCCGACGACGATCTCGGCCGTCAGCGTCATGCCGGGCAGCAGGCGCTGCGTCGGCTCCAGCTTGCGCAGCTTGGTGCTGCCCATGTTCAGCGTGCCCAGGTAGTAGGCGTCCGTACCCTGGCCCGGCAGCACCTGTTCGCGCTTGAACGAGTCTTCGCTGATGGTGCGCAGCTTGCCGTCCAGCATGCCGTGCCGCTGGAAGGGGAAGGCGTCGATCTTGATATGGGCCGGATCGCCGGGCTTGAGGTGGCCGATGTCGAGCGAGTCGATTTCGACCTGGGCTTCCAGGTCGGCGCCCAGCGGCACCAGGGTGAACATGGTTTCCGCTTCGCGCAGCACCGAGCCGGGCGACAGCTTGGCGATCTCCAGCACCACCGCGTCGGCCGGGGCGGTCAGCTGCACCAGCTTGTGGCGGCGGTCGGCCTTGGTCAGCTGCTCGTTGATGCCGTCGCGGTCGCGGGTGGCGGTCAGCAGGTCTTCCATCATGCGCTGGCGCCAGTTCTTGCTGAAGGCGGCCTGCTCGGCCTGGGCGGCGTTCAGCTCGCGCTGCATCTCGACGTCCTTGTTGCGGCCCATGACCATGGTGCGCTCGACCTCCAGGCGGCGGTCGCGCGCTTCCAGCAGCTGCATCTTGGCGCCGAAGTTCTCGGCCACCAGTTTTTCCTGCATGGCCTCGATCTCGGACAGCGACTTGAGGCGCTGCGCCAGCACCTGCTGGTCGCGCTGGTTGGTCTCGATGCCGGCCTTCAGGCGTGCGATGTTCTGCTCCAGGCGCATTTTCTGCGCCTCGTAGTTGGCCTGGCGCTCGGTCGACAGCTGCGCCTGCAGCAGCTGGTCGGCGTCGCGCCCGCCCGTGCCGGCGGCGCCCGGCTTGCCCGACAGCTCGGCGCGCAGGCCCTCGGCCTGGGTGTCCAGGCTGCGCAGGCGGTTGCGCAGCTGGGCCTCGTCGGCCTGGGTGAAGGTCGGGTCCAGCGTGGCCAGCAGCTGGCCCTTCTTGACCACCTGCCCGGCGCGCACTTCGATGGTCTGGATAATCGCCGTCTCGAGCGGCTGCACCACGATGTTGGGCTTGGGGTTGACCAGGCGGCCGTGCGCCATCACCACCGTCTCCACCTGGGACAAGGTGGCCCACAGGATGAAGGTGACGAACAGGCCCAGCAGCACGTGCAAGGTCATGCGCAGCCAGCGCGGCAGCGGATTGCGCTCGATGGCGTCGGCGTCGGGCAGGAACTCGATTTCAGTCTGGCCGCGGCGTTTCGGGCTTACAGGTGGCTTGTTTGCTGGTTCCATAAATGCTGATAAGTGTCGCTACGGGTAAGCAGTTCCTGGTGGGTGCCGGCGTCGACCAGCTGGCCCCGCTGCATGACCAGGATGGAGTTGGCGTTGACCAGGGTGGACAGGCGGTGCGAAATCATCACCACGGTGCGGCCCACCGCGATCTTGGACAGGTTGCGGATGAAGATGGCTTCGCTTTCCGGATCCAGCGCGGAGGCCGCCTCGTCCAGGATCAGGATGCGCGGCTTGGCCAGCAGCGAGCGCGCGATCGACAGGCGCTGCTTCTGGCCGCCCGACAGATTGCTGGCGCTTTCCTCGAGCAGGGTGTCGTAGCCCATGGGCAGGCGTTCGATGAATTCGTCCGCGCCGGCCGCCGCCGCCGCTTCGGCGATTTCCTCGAAGGTGGCGTCCGGCTTGGTGACGGTGAGGTTCTCGCGCACGGTGCCGCGGAACAGGAAGTTCTCCTGCAGCACCACGCCGATCTGGCGGCGCAGGTGCGACAGCTCGATCTCGCGCGCATCGACGCCGTCGAAGCGGACGATGCCTTCCTGCACCGAGTACAGGCCCTGGATCACCTTGGTCAGCGTGGTCTTGCCGGAGCCGGAGCGGCCCACCACGCCCACCACGGTGCCG
>Ga0308157_10006118_pt1 | contig 14603 bp, 13 predicted proteins | sample PhyBR1_FD_201035 | JGI IMG/M metagenome (GOLD analysis project Ga0308157, IMG submission 201035) | Phyllosphere microbial communities from UC Gill Tract Community Farm, Albany, California, United States - DLSLB.R1 | ecosystem: Host-associated > Plants > Phyllosphere > Unclassified | place: USA...
TGAGCCTTTCCGCATTCTGGCGCTTGAGCAGAGGAATGGAAAACGCCTTGGCGCGGTTCTTCGCTGCGGTGCGATCTTTGACCAGAGCCGCGCGTGCCAAGTGCAAGTCTTTGAGATCATTGTGGATGGGGCTTGGCACCGGACGTGGTGACAGTTTCAGCAATGAGCCCATTTTCGCCAGCATTGCAGCGTCAACCTTGTCGGTCTTTGCAAGCGTGCCCATGCCTTCAAACATGCGTCGAGCCCTGCGTGGATTAACTTTGACCTGTGGAAGATTGGCTGCAGCCAACGCCCTGTCTGTATTAGCCCTGTCCTGCTCGCAACATAGAACAGAGCACAGCGGAAAAGATTCATCGAAGACTGGACTGATGTGATGGCACCAATTGCCGGTCGCAAAGCCTGTTGATAGTTATCATGTTTAAAGTGCGTTTGTGCAGGGGATCGTTAAACTACACCGACGCAAATCGATCGCTTCATTTTTTCGGTGAATAAATAACCTTAACCGGAGCGTCATGCTTGTAGGTTGCAGCGGAAGGTCCGTACTTCGCATTGAAGCTCGGATGCCACGCTCTCAGCTCCGTATCAGACATCCACTTAATTTCCAACTGATCGGCAGGCGCAAATCCGTAAAATTGCACCAGAGCATTTATGGCCGATTGGCACTTTTCCGATGTGCCGGATTTAAGAATAGAAACCTGCGTCGTTTCCGCCCATGTCAGAGACCCGTTTTGCGGACATTTGCGAACTTCAACGTGATATTGTCCGCTCGGGGAAGGCAGGTTAGCAACAACTTTGTTCGGGCCGCATCCTACCGCATAAACAGACAGAAAAATCAGAACCGCGACCTGGCTTTTCATTTGTCTATCTTTCTCTTCAGCAGCTCATTCGGCTTATGGCCGCTTGACTATTGTGTGGGTTTCTACATCCCGTTAAACACAAAAGATTGCTGATGGCTATAAGTATTGCATTTTCTGGATAATATATAACCCTAGATGACCGAAACGATTAACAGGTGGCCTGTATCCGCGTCAGCCGAAAACCAGAAGCCTTATGAAGGACATTATTCCAAAGATAATACAGCGGCTACCCTGGATGCTCACTTGCTTCGAAGGGCCGAAGACCGGCATTCTATTTCGCTATCGACAAACGTCCCCATGAAAACCAACCAGGTTGCGCGGGAAGGATCGAAGGCGAAGGAACAGCGCTGACAGTACCGAATGGAGGCTTTAATGCAAAAGCCAAAGAATCTGTTCAAAACAAGCGCTATCGTGAAATCGGTATACAGTTTCTGGATGAGTACACAATGGAACTGCAAGAGGTTGGCGGATGCTCATATTACCATGGCGCATCTTGCGGTTTTAACGGGGTCGTGGAACTCGACGCTAGTGGCATTTAAATTTGAGCCGAAAATCTTCAGATAAAAAGCAAGGCTGGATTAATCACAGTTTTGCTATAAAAGTCATATGAAACACAACTCATCAGATTGGCTCATGGCGCGCCATTCATCACTACCGCCGCGCCAACTTTCAGATTACCCTACAACTATTTCGAGGCCTCCTTATGCAAATCCGCCAGGTCTCCAACGATAGCCGCTGCTTCATTTTGCAGAACGTCTTTTGTACTTTTGCGCGCTTTTTCTAAGGCAATTTCAGCGCTCAAACTCCGCTCGTTAGACTGTAGACCATCGTCCTTATCCGCATCAACTTCATCATTGTTCTTACCGCGCGCCTTAAGGCGATTTGCTTCAGCAAATATCTCATCGCGACGTGTGGCTTCATTGAGAGATATGATTGTCTTTTCGCGCTGTGCCTTCAAGGCAGCGATGTCCTCCAAAAAACGCTGAAATTCAGATTTATTCTTTACTCGGCTATCATGCCGTTCTTGCAGCTGTAAGATCGTCGCCGCCATATCGCCAAACGACTTGTATTTCGCGGCCTTCACCTGGCTCCACGGCAGGGCGTTATCGAAGCTAGATTCACCAGTGGTCTTGATATTAAACGTACCGGGAAGATTGATATCAGGCGTCACGCCACGTAGCTGCGTAGTGCCGCCATTTATTCGGAAAAACTGCGCAACCGTCAACTTCAATTCGCCGAATTTCGCTTCTGGATTCTGAACTACTTCATCAAGATTTATAACGGTTTGCACCGTTCCTTTACCGAAACTAGGCTCACCGATAATCACCCCTCGTGCGTAATCCTGAACCGCTGCAGCAAAAATCTCAGACGCCGATGCTGATCCACGATTTATGAGAACTCCTAGCGGACCATTCCAGATCGGAGTCGGAAGATCATCACTCTCTATTTTCACTTCACCTTTTGCATTGCGCTGCTGAACGACAGGCCCTTTGCCAACAAATAGGCCGGTGAGATCAATCGCTTCGGTCAATGACCCTCCCCCATTATAGCGAAGGTCAATGAGGACGCCATCAACTTTATCTTGCTTCAGTTCCGCTACCAGTTTAGCGACATCGCGGCTGGCGCTTCGATAATTCATGTCACCTTTTCGACGAGCTTCAATATCCTCATAAAATGCAGGAAGAGTGATTACGCCTATCTTTCGCGTCGTAGTTCTATCGTTTACCGAAATGATGGTCTTCTGGGCTGCTTGTTTTTCGAGGCTGATCTTGTCGCGAACCAGGCTGATAATGTGATGTGCCCCATCTGGTCCCGCGTCCGCCGGCAAAATATCCAGACGCACACTCGACCCTTTGGCACCGCGTATCAGTTGAACGACCTCATCAAGACGCAGTCCGACCACTTCTTTTATTGGACCGTTTTCATCTTGACCAACCCCAACGATACGATCTCCAACTGCAAGCTTTCCTGAGGATTGAGCGGGGCCACCAGCCACCAGTTCGCGGATAGTCGTGTAATCATCGCGTTCCTGTAAGACAGCACCGATACCCACAAGGGAAAGTTTCATAGCGATGTCAAACTCTGCCGAAGCATTCGCACCAAAATAGTCGGTATGGGGATCGACGGATGTCGTATATGCTGCCATGAATATTTGGAAAACATCGTCGGACTTCGACTTATATGCACGCGCGAGCGTGTTCTCATAGCGCTTGTCCAGCGTCTCGCGAATTGTGGCATCGTCCTTGCCAGCAAGTTTCAGACGCAGCCAGTCGTTTTTGACGCGTTTGCGCCATAAATCGTTGCGGTCCTTGTCTGATTGTGGCCAAACAGCCTTATCGCGAACAATCGGGTAGTCTTCCTGAACACTGAAGTCGAATGTTTGATTAAGCAGACTACGTGCATAAGTCATCCGGTCAACAACACGCTGCCCATAAATATTGAAAATGGCAAACGGAATGCTCAGGTCTTCCTGGTTGATGGCATCGTCAATTTCTGTGCTGCTGGTCTTGAAGCTATCTATATCAGACCGTAAGAAAATCAGCCGGTCAGGATCAAGGGAATCGATATAGCGATTCATGATCTTGACTGACAGAGTATCATCCAACGCAACCGGCTTGTAATGGAACCGCGAAAGAAACTCTGCCGTCAAACGTGCGGCTTGAACCTGCTGCGTCAACGGCTTTAGATCTGGCGGAGGGCCTGCTTCAAAAGCGTGTGAGGGAGACGCAATAATTGCAAGGAAAAGAAAGAGAAAAACAAACTTCTTGCGTAACAACTTGCACCCCATTTTCTCGAAGCAGAATATTCAAACCATAATTTATGTGAAACAATTATGGTCTTTTAGCAACCATTCGCGTTCTTATTGACCACTGAGATTACGAACCTTGCCAAAATAGCGCTGAAGGTGCCGTCATTTTCCAGTCGAAATAGAAAGTCCGGGCGGTGCCCGGACCAGTTAGACGTTCACCACCTGCGGTAGCGGCTGGTCCACGCTCATCGCATGATCGAGAACGCGCTGGAGATTTGCAGCGTGCCGGAAGTTCGGCTCCAGCCCCACACCATCGGCGACCGATCGAGCAAAACGCTGATAGTTCGTTTCGACCGGGCTCACTTCGATCTCACGCCAAACCGGAGTCTCGATATCTGCTCCAATAGAGCCACGGAGGGTCGAGTCTGCGGGCGTATGAATGACTTCAAGGGCACCTTTGTCGCCGTGAATGCGTAAACGCAATTCATTGAGATGCCCAGTTGCCCAGCGGCTGGCATGTATCACACCCAGTGCACCATTCGAATATTCTGCCATCATCACAAAACTGTCATTCGCATCAAGCACATATTCGCCGATGTGATTATTGTCGGCCTTATCGAAAGTTTTTAGTCGTGCCGATGCGCGCTCGACGTCGCTGCCAATTGCATAAGATGCAAAATCAAGAATATGAATGCCAACATCGCCAAGCACTCCGTTGGAGCCATGGCGCGTGGAAAGCCTCCAAAGCCACTTGCTCTCGGTTTTCCAATCGCCCCATGTTTTCGACACCAGCCAGCTCTGCAGGTACGAAGCCTCGAAGTGTCGCACCTGACCAATCTCGCCCGACATCACGATCTCTCGCGCCTTTTGCAACGGGGCGACATTGCGATAAGTGAGATTGACCATACTGATGACGCCTGCCTGCTCGGCGGCTTCGGCCATTTCACTGGCCTTTTCGTAACTTTCGGCAAGCGGCTTTTCGCAGAAGATGTGCTTACCTGCACCAATGAGCGCCATTGATGTTGGATGGTGGATCGCATCTGGCGTCACATTTGCAACAGCATCGAAGCGGTTCCATTCAAGAGCATCTTCAAGCCGCGTGAAGCGATTGTGTATGTCGTGATTTTCTGAGAAAGCGTCAACGCGTTCCGCTGAAACATCACACGCTGCAACCACTTCGACACCATCAATGGCTTTGAAAGCCTCAGCATGGTTCTTCGCCATGCCGCCAGTTCCAAGGATAAGAAGACGCATCATGCACCTCAACGATAACCGGCTTCGCCCGCCTTATGAAGTTTAGGCCCCCGCTCTACAACTGGCTCCAAAGCCTGGTCTACGGGAACATTTGGCGCTGTGTGAATACCAGTCCAGGCGGGCCGGGAATTATAAGCCCATTTGACAGAGTTGCGGAGTACAGTCTGCACATTCGCGTCGTGATAGGTCGGATAGGTTTCGTGACCGGGACGGAAATAGAAGATATTACCTGCACCGCGGCGCCATGTCAGACCGGAGCGAAATACCTCGCCGCCCGCAAACCATGAGATAAATACGGTTTCGAGCGGTTCAGGGACTGAAAATTGCTCGCCATACATTTCTTCGTTCTCAAGCACAAAATTCTCATCAAGACCTTGTGCAATCGGATGACCTCGGTTCACGATCCAAACCCGTTCACGTTCGCCTGCTTCACGCCATTTCAATGCACAGGGCGTACCCATCAACCGTTTGAAAATTTTGGAAAAATGCCCTGAGTGAAGGACTATCAGCCCCATTCCCTCAAAAACGCGTCTGGCCACGCGCTCAACAACTTCATCTTTTACACCACCATGATCTTTGTGCCCCCACCAGACCAATACATCCGTGTTGGCAAGGCGTTCCTCTGTCAGACCGTGCTCTGGTTCCTGCAAGGTGGCTGTGGTGGCTTCAATATTGTTATCAGCATTCAGCGCACCTGCAATCGTGTTGTGCATTCCATTCGGATAAACAGCACGAACGATTTCATTAATCTGCTCGTGAACATTTTCACCCCAGACGATAGTGCGTATAGACACGAGTATTCTCCTTAATTGTGGCCTGTGAGCCCTTGTTTGGATTGAACGATGGGGATGTAAGTGCCTATTGATAAAACCAATGCCCGAAGGCAATTGTTCCAAAAAACGATCTTTTTATTGGAAGGGTGGCTCTACCGAATGTCAACGCTGTACGACTTGTAACAGGTCGCACAGGCGCTATTGGCGTTGTGATGCGGCGTAATAGTGAGTTTCACTTCGCTGAGTTCATGCGCGGTATGGCTGAAAGGCTCAGTCAAGATGAGGTGGATATCCTGGTCAGCCCGATTGCAAATAACGGCACGGAAGATGAAGTGGAATTTTTCCAGCGCCTTGCCACCAGCCGACGCGTCGACGCTATAATCATAACCTCACCCAAACCGAATGATGAACGCATTCGCTTGCTAAATGAATTAGGCATGCCTTTTCTCGTTCATGGTCGTTCGAAAATCGATATTCCACATGCGTGGCTTGATATCGACAACGAAGGTGCCGTTTATCGTTCTACCACCCACCTGCTTGATTTTGGCCATCGTCGTATCGCTATGATCAACGGTCGCCAAGGTTTTACATTCTCACTAGATAGGGACATCGGATACCGTAAAGCTCTCGAAGAAAACCAGGTTGAATTTGACCCAGATCTCGTCGAACACGGCGATTTCACAGACGAGATCGGCTACCGCTTAGCGAGAAAACTCCTAGAGCGCGATTTATGGCCTACAGCATTCGTCGCAGGTGCGATGATGAACGCTTTGGGCATTTATCGAGCGGCCCGTTCTTTCGGTTTAACCATCGGCGGAGATATTTCCGTCATTGCACATGATGACGTGATTTCATTTCTGAGCGCAGATAATATGGTGCCGTCACTTACAGCAACACGTTCATCAATGCGCGCTGCCGGCAAACGTTGCGCAGATATGCTCATGGATATCCTTAATGACAAAGCGCCCGCCAATATTCACGAGCTCTGGCCCGTTGAACTAATCTTAAGAGAAACAGCCACTCGAGTTCCGAAAGATGAGGTCAATTTACGCAACTAGAGCGTATTGCGCAAAGTATGAAATGGTTTCCGGACAAGATGCGCGTTAACACAAACGGTTAGAGCGCTGATCTCATTCAGTCAATTGAAATGCGCTTTCGCGTTTGGAACTGTGAGAAAAGTCACTCACGAAATTCTCGAGTGCGATCGCATACTATCTGTGAGAGCTTTCTTGTTCGCCAGAAGGCTTACCCCTTTTACGAACAACCGTTCTGACCTGAGCCCTTCAATTCCCTCACTACATGGGGTAAGGAATTTGATTCTTCGTTGAACCATTTGGGACGGCAACCGTTATGAGAGTGCATGACACGTTCACAGGGTGACCTAAATTGGTTCATAAAAAAGCGACCGAGCGTCGACAGTTGCGAGAATCTCTGCCCTATTGGCAGACCACACCGCATATAACGGTCAGAACGAAGCAAACTCCATCCAAACTGCACTACGATGTTGTCATTGTCGGGGCGGGCATCAGCGGGGCACTTGCGGCTCAAGCCCTTGCGAACGGCAAGAGAAGCATTCTGATAATTGATCGCCGAGCGCCCGTGCTCGGGAGCAGTATGGCGAGCACAGCCATGATCCAACACGAACTTGATGTCCCTCTTTTCAAGCTCAAGAAATTTCTAAAAAAAGAAGCGGCAGAATGCATTTGGCTACGGTCGGCACAGTCGGTCAAATCAATCGTTTCTCTGGTCCACGAGCACAATATTTCATGCCATTTACAGTCCAAAAAAGCTCTGTATCTCGCAGGTGATGAATATGGGATGCGCGCACTGGCTTCTGAAGCCGAAGCACGAAATGCTATCGGCATTGGCGCGAGTTTTCTTGATAACCGGCTTCTGAAAGACCAGTATCAAATTGATAGAACTGGCGCGATTGTAAGCGACATATCGGCTTCAGCAAACCCGGCACAACTCACTGCCGGTATTATTCGTTCATGCATCAGACAAGGTGTTGAAGTGGTTGCGAACACCGAAATCACGGATCTGGTTAGTGTCTCGAATAAAGTAGCCTTATCAACTGCTGCAGGTACGATCATCACCGCCTCCAGTGCGATCTTTTGTACAGGGTATGAATTCCTCAAGTCTTTGGCTAACAATGATCACCAAATCATATCGACCTGGGCTATAGCCAGCCCGGATAATGTTCAGCTTCCCGCTTGGCTTGCAAACCATCTCGTTTGGGAGGCTTCAGACCCATATCTTTATTTCCGTACTGCTGAAAATGGCCGTCTTATCGCCGGCGGAGAGGATGAACAATCTGACGACGCTTATCTGGATGAACAAAAATTAGTCAAAAAGAGCCACAAAATTGCGAAGAAAGTGAAAGCACTTATCGGCTGCAATGTTGACGAGCCGGAATACCGTTGGGCTGCCGCTTTTGGCTCGACCTCACTTGGCATCCCTATGATCGGTGCCGTACCCGGACATTCAAATGTTTATGCCGCAATGGGGTATGGGGGAAATGGCATAACTTTTAGCAAAATTGCCGCCGAAATCTTATCAGCTCAACTTAATGGCAAACTAGACCGGGATGCAGATCTCTTCCCGTTCAGATAAATCTTCAAAATGCTCTCTGTTCTACAAGCTACCTAGGTTGCAGTCTGCTTACAATTATCAACAATTTTAACCATTGCGGAACGATTTCTGGGTTCAACGGTTTCATTCTTTGAGGTGAAAAATTATGACTATAAAGACCACGCGTAGCCAAACGCTCACAAATGTCCGGGAGCCACTGTGCTCCGCCTCCCTGATGGGAAAGCAGAGTTTTTGTGGCCATTCAAAGATTAAAAAGCCGGTGGCGCCATTCGTGATATGGTGGCTGCTAATGTTGGGAGGCGTAGCGATTTGGTATGTTTCTAGTTGATTGACGCAGTTGTTTGAAACTTCACTCACAGACAGGAAAAGTCATGATCAAATATCAACAGAATACCGATCCACTGACACAAGATAGCGATGTCAAATACTTAACTGAGAATTCGGATCTCTCACCATTACAGGCCAAGGAACTGATTGAGAAAATAGGTCGCAATCGTATCGAACTTCTTAAGAAAGCTAAGAACTTTAAAGCCGAAAGCTGATGAATTAAATCGCCCCCAATCATGTTCGGTCCATATGCTAATCAGTATCCTTTGAGAACGATACGGCTAGCGAACAGTTTCGCCCCCGATTTCAAAGCCTAACGTGTTATATTTAAAGGAATGGGTCGTGCCACGCGCTTTTGGAAAGGGTTATCTCAAACTCTCATTTCTGACCTATACAGTCAAACTCACACCGGCCACCGGGGACAGCGGAAAAGTTCGCTTTCCCACCTGAATGGAAAGACCGGCTATTGTATTCTCAGCCGCTACGTAGATTCAGTACCACAGTTCAACAACTATCGCGGAGCTGCGAGCCTGATCCTATGTTCCGAAGAGGTACTCGCAACTGCAATGCGTATAGGTGAAAACACACACCGGATCGCATCAAGATACGAGTGCCATGATGCGACCGTTCCGATAGCAATCCTCGATGGCTACCGGAACGATTCTTAATCACAAAATTAAGCAATTTCATATGATGAAACGCCCCAGCAGCGTTTCTAAACGAAAGTTTTATTGCAGTTTACTTCGCACTTGCGTTTTACTTTGGCGAGGGGGACCGTTAGAATGCCTTTCGAGAGTGAAATTTATCGCCAGATATTTAGCTCAGAAGAGTTAGAACAGGTGCGAATGTCCTATGTGCGATGCTGCGACTTGCTAGGTACTTGGCCAAACACACACGAGAGCGAAATTCTCTTGGCTCAATTTGTTTTGAGAGCCTTTGAAGAGAGTAACCACGATCCAGAGCTTACCGCCCTCCGCGCCTTTGAAATTGTACAAATGCTCCATTAGTTGAAAAGCTTGAGGGTTTCCCACAGAGATGTTCGACTTCCTCCGTGCGGGCATTACGCTCAGTAGCCGATATTGTGGTTGCAATTTCCCATGCGGCATTCGACTCCAGCTTTAATGGGAGCACGGCGGAAAGCAGGATCGACACACTAACCTTTTGTTGAACGCAGTACGTTCCCATAATCGACTATTCTCCAAGCCGTTTCACAATAATCGCTTCGGACCAATGTGGAGTGAGCCATTGGCTTACCGAACAAACAAGCAATTCGCCGACAAATTGACAACATTATTTTCTGACATTTCTTCATTAAGCTGAAAGACCGCGGCTACGCTGGTTACACAACAACCGAGCCCTCAATCTGCCAGAATTCTCCACTTGGCTCTTCTCTATAAGTTTGTTGAGATATGAACTCCAGGATTCTTGTCGGAATTATACGGGCCGATGGCGTGTAACTTGCAACCCACTTCTGAACTGTCTTGATTAAACTCCGGTTTATAAAAGCAAAGGAGAAAAATCAGTACGGTAAAAGAACTCTCTCTTGAATGTGAAATGATAAATATACACGGAATAAATTTACTCGACTCTACACTATTTAAAGCTGTGCAGCCATGACTCCCCCCGAGATTAACCAAAATTCTTATATAACAGGTGAATAAATACCTGAATCATGAGATACTCATGTCGATCCAGGCAACCCTCAGCGGAGCTCCAATTTCTCATGGAGAAATAAAATGAAAATCCTCCCCTACCTTCTCTGTCTGCTGTCACCTTTTGTTTGGCTATCCGCAGCGTCCTCTGAGCCTCTATCTGAACCAACAAGTAAACCCATCCTGACCATATCGGGCAACATCTCAAATACTAATGTAGGTGACACAGCGCAATTCGACCGTGACATGCTGGAGCACATAGGACTGCAGGCTGTTGAAACTGCAAATCCATGGTATGACGGTCGTGTGCTGTTTGAAGGCGTGTCGATGGACAAACTCATGACACTCGTAGGCGCTAAAGGAACGAAAGTGACAGCCATCGCGTTGAATGACTATGTCAGTTCGCTGCCAATGGAAGATTTCAAAAAGTTCGATGTTATTCTGGCCATGAAAAGGGATGGGAATTACATGGCTGTTCGTGATAAAGGGCCCTTATTTATCATCTATCCGTATGACAGCGACCCGCAGCTTCAAACCCAAACCTATTACACACGTTCAGCTTGGCAGGTTGCCAAGCTAATAGTTGAATAAAGGTAGAATGTGAGACGAATCTTGGGCGTCATCATATGTTGTTTTGTAATGGCAACGGCTTATATCGCCTATGTCATTGCAGAACGACAGACCGCGCTTCAGAAATTTTCCCGCTATAATGATTCTTGGTCTATCGGTCAGACCGTGTCGGAGTATATGCGACTAGAACACGTTCTGGCGACATATGCGTTGAATATGAATGACGACACACTAGAAGAAACACACCTTCGACTCGATATTATGCTTGGGCGCTTGGAATTGCTCCAGCAGGGAAACTTACGTTCTTTCATTCAGGATAATCCGCAGCGGCGTGAGCTGTTTACTAAACTAAGTGATGCCCTGAACGATCTTGATAATCGGCTCGACCAGCTTGACGCTGAAGCAATCAAATTGCAGCTTGATTCAATGGCCACATTAGATGGCCCCATGACCGCACTCGCTTCCTCGGCAGTGGAATATGATGTCGGGCTTATTGATGCAGCTCAGGCTGAAGTGCGTCAATTACATCTGATTTATACAGCCCTTGCAGCGGGGCTTATCCTTTGCGGTGTCGCGTTGTTCATACTTTTACTTCGTCATAACAGGCTTCTTGATCGGGCCCATGGCAGTATGCAACGCCTGACAAGTGAACTTCAGCAGGCGACATGCGAACTGCAGTCGCAGAATTATCGCCTCGAACATGACGCACATCACGATGCACTTACCGGTCTGCCCAATCGTGTTCTGTTTCGTCTGGATTTAGAGAAAAGACTTCTTGCAGCAAAGACCGGGCAAAAATCAGCGATTATTCTTTTGTTGGACCTCGACGGATTTAAGGACGTAAATGATACATTGGGGCATGATATTGGTGATGCACTTTTGCAAGCAGTGGCAGACCGGCTAACCGGGCTTGGACAAAAAGACGACATCGTATGCCGATTGGGTGGGGACGAATTTGCCGTATTGTCAACAGGCATCCCCGAACAAGAGGCACTCGAATTTTCTAATCTATTGATGGAAAAAATTGGCCAACCCTATCACTTGGGCGAACTCGAAATTAAAATTGGCACCTGTATCGGCATTGCAATTTCTAAGGGCGAACCAAACACAGAAGAACTCTTCAAACATGCTGATCTGGCACTTTATGAAGCTAAAGCGCTTGGTCCAGGACATGCCAGCATCTTCAGGCCGCAAATGCAAACACGATTGCGTGAGAAAAAGTCTTTCGAAGCAGATCTTCAAAAATCGCTACTGAACAGCGAGTTAAAAGTATTCTATCAACCACAGGCCCGCACGGATACGCGAGAAATTTGTGGTTATGAAGCTCTGGTTCGTTGGAATCATCCTGTTCGTGGTGCTGTGTCGCCGCTAGAGTTCATTCCAATCGCCGAAAAAATTGGATTCATACATACACTTGGAGACTGGGTTTTAAAATCAGCGTGCTCAGAAGCTGCCCGATGGAGTAAGCCACTCAAAATTGCAATTAATCTCTCTCCCGTTCAGTTTGGTAGCCCGAACCTTATTGAAAGCGTAATCAACGCGCTGGAACAGAGTGGGCTTCATGTCGGCCGATTGGAACTTGAGATTACGGAATCAGTACTTCTCGACAAAAACGAACATACCCTAAATGCTCTGCGTCAATTAAAAGCCTTGGGTATTCAGATTGCTATGGATGATTTCGGAACCGGTTACTCATCCCTAGGGAGTCTCAGTGGCTTTCCGTTCGATAAAATTAAAATTGATCGATCGTTCATACGTGATGTCACGACACGGCTTGATGCTTTAGCAATTATTGAGCTCGTAACGGGTATTGGGCGGCGCCTAAAAATGATCACGATCGCAGAAGGAATTGAGACTGAAGAGCAATTCGAATGTCTGAAAAGGCTGGGCTGTGATCAAGTTCAAGGTTTCCTTATTGGAGAGCCAGTTCCCGCTTCTGAGCTAACGGATGTCCACGGTTATGACGAACTGGCACTCAGATCATAAAGTTGGCCACAAACTTCATAGATAAGAATATTGCAAAAGGTAGCTTAGTATAAAAAAATCGGATACTCACCACCTTCATATCACATAAGATGTGCGCGCTAATACGCATAGATTTGGGCGTTAAGGTGTTAAAAATACATGGGATCAATGTACCGATTTCTGCGGATGAGGTCTCGCCAGTTATCTGGCAGGCTTTGACAAGTGGAAATTATGAGGCCAAAGAAGCAAACTCGATATTCAAGGCGGTAAAACCGGGTGATCGAGTTCTGGAGCTCGGCTCTGGTCTTGGAATCATTACGTCAATCATTGCAAAAATTGAAAATGTTTTTGTTTGGGGCTTCGAGGCCAACCCGTCCACGGCGGCACTTGCTCATCGCGTGATAGAAGCAAATAAACTGGACAACGTTGTTTTATCACAGGGCATTCTTACGGCAAATGAACCGTGTTCTATCCGGTTTTACGTACGTCGTGATTTCTGGATGTCATCAATGGATGAAAACCAGGGCCCATATGAGCGCAGTATCGACTTGCCTTCATCCAATATTGACCAGTTAATTGCTCTTCTTGGTATTAATGTCATCGTGATGGACATTGAAGGCGCCGAACTTGACTTGCTCAAGAATGCCAGCCTGACGGGAGTGGAGCGTATTGCGCTTGAGTTGCATGATCACCTCTATGGTCTTGCCGGCATCCGAGATATTACATACGCGCTGGCGACTAGGGGGTTTGCATACGACCCACGAGGTTCGAGTGGCCCATGCGTCCTTTTTGCGAAGGAAGACGGTATCCGTGAATATGACCCTGGATAAAGCCTACTGGGTCCAGCGCTATTATGACACTTAGCGATGTTGAAATTATAGCGGAATACTCAGGCTTATTTGAATCGGATACCATCTTTTCAACTGCTGGTTTGCAGCACAATTATACGCGCTTCCCGTACAAAATCACCACGTCACGTACCGCGCCCGCTCCGCCAATGATGGCGAGCGCATAGAGGGTTCGTGGAGATTCATCGTTATTACGCTCGCACAAGTAACTAAAGCACCAATTAATGCGCCTATGGCGCGAGCACCAGCTAACCTTAAAAATGTGTTTTTAGCGTAACTATTTGAGAATGCTGTGTTTTCTGCCATTTCTCAAGTGCATTTTTACACTCGCAATACAATCGCTCGCGATTTAGCAAAGCAAGTGGGCTTATAAGCAGGGTTGGATAACAGACTGGACTAACTTAAGGAGATTATCCTTACCCCAACTTGTCAAATGGGAAAAGACACCGGCAAGTGGGGTGAAAAGACCAAGCCATCCGAGATCACCTTAATACGACTGCCCGTTGGCAAGGATTGAAAAATACGGCTAACGGAACAAGAAGTCCAATAAGAGTTAATCCTGCACCGGGACCACTGGGCCAAGATTATAAACCAAAACAGAAAGCTCCCCGCACTGAGCGCGAAGGCAAATTGCACTGTGACTTGATGCAGCGCGTGTATACCGTCGCAGGAATATCTTCAGTGCTATCCATGTTTGAAGCCTTTCAAAGACAGCGTTTGCGAACTTGAATAGCCACGCAAACGTCCATCTTCGTCAAGTACGGCATCGCGGCAACCCTTATTGTTGTTTGGAATTGTCAAAGATGGAACGGATTTGATCCAGTCGATTGACGACTACGGCGACCCCGAAACAGACTGATCCTAGCCCAAACGAAATCGTACCAAGAATTAGAGCATATCCTTTGAACTCTGAATCGATTTTGCAGTGACAGTGAGCGATCTGTCTGATTCAAGGTTTCCAGTTATGGAGGCTTTTGATGGGACGAGCATTAAGCACTGATTTGCGATCACGCGTT
>Ga0308157_10006120_pt1 | contig 14602 bp, 8 predicted proteins | sample PhyBR1_FD_201035 | JGI IMG/M metagenome (GOLD analysis project Ga0308157, IMG submission 201035) | Phyllosphere microbial communities from UC Gill Tract Community Farm, Albany, California, United States - DLSLB.R1 | ecosystem: Host-associated > Plants > Phyllosphere > Unclassified | place: USA...
ACAATTTGAACATAAGACACTCGATGCAACCAAAATTACTTTTAAACAAGCACTTTTAGTTGGACTTGCTCAGTGTGTTGCCATGATTCCGGGAACTTCACGTTCAGGTGCGACTATTGTGGGTGGAATGTTTGCGGGTTTATCACGTAAAGCTGCTACAGAATTTTCTTTCTTCCTCGCTATGCCAACCATGTTAGGCGCTGCAACTTTTGACTTGATTAAAAATGCTGACGTACTGACCGCTGATAATATGATTAATATTGGAGTTGGTTTCGTTGCTGCCTTTATTGCCGCGCTGTTTGTTGTAAAAGCATTGGTGTTGTTTGTAGAGCGTCATACATTACGCGTATTTGCGTGGTATCGAATTGCATTAGGTGTCATCATTTTGATTGCAGCAATGTTCTTTAATTTATCGGCTTAAATAATTCGATGAAGTGAAAAACCTAGAATGTTCTAGGTTTTTTTATGCCTGAAAATTGATTTGAATTGCCTATTTATACAAAGTAAACGTAAGACAGATGTTTTCATTTTAGGTTCATTGTTATATTGATTTAAACAAGATATGGAGCATATGAATGACCCTTCCAACCACTATGAATATTATTGAAATTACGGCTCCTGGTGGGCCTGAGGTCCTAAAAGTTCAAGAGGCGAATATTCCCGTACTTCAAGCCGATGAAGTCTTAATTGAGGTAAAGGCTGCTGGAATTAACCGACCTGATGTCTTACAGCGTATGGGCTTATATCCGATGCCTAAAGGCGTTACTCAAATACCGGGTCTTGAAATTGCCGGTGTCGTGGTTGCTGTAGGTGACCAAGTGGAACAGTTTAAAGTTGGAGACAAAGTCTGTGCTTTAACAAATGGTGGTGGCTATGCAGAATACTGCGCGGTAACTGCAACTCAAGTATTGCCAATACCTGAAAATTTATCATTTACTCAAGCTGCTGCGATTCCAGAAACATTTTTTACAGTTTGGGCAAATCTATTTGATATTGGCCGTTTAAAGAAAGATGAAACCGCACTGATTCATGGCGGGGCAAGTGGTATTGGAACCACAGCTTTAGCGATTTGCCAAGCTTTAGGAATTAAAACTTATGCTACGGTTGGAAGCGAAGATAAAGTTGAAGCACTCTCAAATTTCACTACAGCAATTAATTATAAAACCCAAGATTTTGAGCAAGAAGTTTTGAAACAAACTCAAGACCAAGGTGTTGATGTCATTTTGGACATTGTGGGTGGTTCTTATTTCACGAAAAATTTAAATCTATTAAAACGTGATGGTCGACTCGTCATTATTGGTTTTATGGGCGGACGCATTGCAAAAGAATTTGACTTACAAAAATTGATTTTAAAACGTGCCACCATTACGGGTTCAACCATGCGAGCACGTAATAGCCAAGAAAAAGCAGAGATTGCCCAATCTTTGCATGAGCATGTCTGGCCGCTTTTGGCACAAGGTAAGTGTTTACCTCAGATCTATAAAACGTATGCTTTTTCAGATGTACAAAGTGCTCATGCATGTATGGAGCAAGGTGACCACATCGGAAAGATCGTTTTAGAAATGAATGCGTAAAGCTGTAATCACTAAAGTTTAGGTGAACGACAGGTTCGCCTAAACTGAGCTTAGTAATTTTTTATTAAATTTGCGTATTCCCTTGGTGCTTTAGATAAAGGAACGAATATCGATATTGTGTATATGCTGTGTACCTTACCTTACCTTACCTTACCTTACCTTACCTTACCTTGTCTAGTCGGGGAAAACCTTGAAAAACTCGGTGTCGAAATTTTAAATGATGGTATTACTGGGCAATGTCATAGAGACCATAAACTATGAATAGGTGATCGCCCACTTGCTTCAAATAATTTAGGAAAACATGCAGCTGAATCTGTTGGCTGAATGAAGGATTGAGAATATTGTTTTATATAAATAGGGCTTTTTATTAAGTCCTATTTTTTTATAAAAAATTCAAAAAAACAGCTCTTTTATAATTTAATTAAATGTTTTTTTTGATTATTTTTATTTAAAATTCAATTGAATTATTAAGTTTAATTAAGATTTATTAATAATAAATAAAATCTATGAAGGTGAGCGAGAGTTTAAAAAATATAATTAATTCATTTGTTTAAAAAATTTATTTAAAAATAGCCTATATTTATAAATGTTGATTTATTAGGCAATAGTGTTATCTTTTGTAGAAAGATCGTTCTTTCTATTTGCCTTCTGATTTATCAAAAAAATTAAAGATAAATAGGTAGAAGTTACGAAAAATAAAAATAGGAATTTTTTTATTAAGTAAAGGAGAGATTAGGATAATCAAAATTTAAAAATATTGCTTATAAGTAATTAGAGCTCTCGTAATCCAGTATTGAGAATATTTGTATGGAATGTTGGATAATTTATAAAAGATCTTATTCAAAGTTATAAATTTCCAACTAAAAATTTGGAATTAAAAAATGAAAAAATATAGCTTGCCACTGTTAGTTGCTCTTTTGCTACTACAGAGTGGTTGTAATGATGAAAATCAGGATTTACCAGAGCAAGGTCATAATGGACCGACTATAGATGTACAACATGATATGAAGACATCACCACAAGTAAAAAATAATAACGAGTAAGCTTGTAGTTAATAAAAATCTTAATAATCAATTTATTAAATTTATTAATAAACTGAAAATAATGGATATCTGATGAAAAAAATAATTGCCTATATTATGGGGGTATTTGTGCTCATGTGTTACACATTAGCGCATTCAGCCTCAACAACTAATGGTGATGCTGTATCTCAAGCGTATGCGGTCAGCAATTCACTAAAAATTCAAGAAAATGTACCTGGTATTAGTCTAATTGGAGGGCAGATTACTCATAGCCAAAATTTAATTTCAGGAAAATTACCTTACTCCATTTCTTATGTTGGTTCAGTACGTAATAGTTTATCTGCTTCCAATGATTATTTTGATCAGTTTCTCACAACAGGGGGATGGACTGACAACTATCAAAATAGTGTGCGTTTCTTTAGTATGAACGATGCTGCACATCCAACTTATGGTTACTACGCCATTCGTTTACCTGGCTCTAGACAAGATATTTGGCTACATAATACTACCCGCTCATTTTGTTCGGGGGGTGTTATGCGAGCATACTCGTCTGATGTATTAGGGGTGCTGGCTTATCAGAATGGAGCAAATTTAGTTTGGTCGTGTGAAACACATGGTTATCAATTTACTGAAAATGCGAATGGAAGTATTACGATCAACTATCGTGGTACAACATTTACTACAACTACGAATAAAGTGACCCAATCTGGTACAACATATTTTCGTATAGCCAGTGTTCAACAACCGCAAGGGGATAAATTAACATTTGGTTATGATAGTTACTTAAATATGGTAAGTGTTGCTGATGGCCGTAATAATCAACTTACTTTCTCAAGAACTTATCAAGCTGGAACTACACAAACCGTTGCTGAAAAACGATTGATTACCAAGGTTGAACTTACGAGTGGCATTGGAACTAAACAAAATGCGACTTTTACTTATGGTTCATATAATAGTCAGGATGCAAATGGCAACACAGGGAGTATTTATTATCCAGTAACAGCGACTTCAACTATAAGTGGTCAAACGACCTTTGGTTATACTCCAATTAAACAGTGGGCAATTGATGGTTATTTGAACTTTATAGGAAAAACAATCAGTAATACAAATGCAGCTACTTTAACCTCTTTAAAAGATTCGAATAATGTATTACGTCGTGAATGGTTGGTGACACAAAATTATGCAACCTATAATTCCAATACAAAAACTTATGCAACAGCCAAAGTAACTTTACAGGTACGGACGCCAATTGGTAGCAGTAGTGCAGATGATTATACAGTCAACTATGATGACAATGCTCGTACTGCAGTTTTGACTACAAAACCTGATGGGATCACTAACAGTACAGTAACCTACACAATGGTCCCTAAGCCGAAATTAAAGGTTAGTGAGTCGGGTCAGCAGTATAATGATGATGGTGAACTTGAAATTACAGTTTCTGGTACGCTGCCAGCTTTGACTATAGATAATCAGGTTCCGAAGACAATTACCATGCATAGTTGGTATGATTTTCTTCCTCAAATCGTTATGCAAAATGGTTTAGTAATTACTCAAGATATTGATGTATCTGCGAGACCGATCAGTACAAGTTATGCTTATACTAATTTACCTACAAAAACAACAACGTATAGTTATGGAACTTTAACAAATGGTGCAGCTAATCCATATCTTGTACCTACAATCGTAAAAACGCCATATTTAACGATTGCCAATCAAGTTAATGCCAATGGCCAGATTATTAAACAGACACAGACATCATCACAAACGGGAAGTACGAGTAAGGTTACAGACTATACTTACTACACTGACATAACAAAACCAGATTATGGATTGATAAGCAGTGTTGATGGACCGAGAACTGGTACGCTAGATAAAATAACCTATGTTTATGACACTTTTGGTAATTTGGCTAGCCAATCACAAACTGTAAATGCTGTAGCTAGAATTACTCAGTACATGACATATAATAATTTTGCTCAACCTGAAAGAACTGTGTATCCAACAGGTCTTGTTGAACAATATGTTTATAATGCTGACGGGACACTTAAAAGCCAGACTGTCGGTGTTGGTGGAGCGGCAGGTACTATTACAGGTCAAACAACCTCTTATATTCATAATACTCTTAAGCAAAAAATTAGTGAAACAAACCCAGATGCTGAGGTAACACAATTTGCATATGATACGATTGGTCGTTTAGTTCAAACTACATTACCGAATGGTAATCGTATTCAAAAAGCTTATTTCCCTAATGGGGCTGTCTCAAGCGAAAAGAGCTTATCTAGTTCAGGTGTAGTTACTGCTCAAAATTATCAATATCTTGATACAAATGGTCGAGTCAGTAAAACTCAGCAGGGTAGTGATTCGACGCGTAGAACTACCACTATCCTTTACGATGTGAATGGGAACGTTGGACAAACTACAAGTGCAGAAGGAATTGTCGAAAAATGGACCTATGATGGCTTTAACCGTTTAGTTAGCCATATGGATGGTATAGGAAATATAGATAAAAAAGCTTATGACCCGCAGGATAATGTAATTCTTGCAAAAGATGCTTTAAATGCAGGAAGTGATCCATTTAGTTATCGTAACGGTAATGTATTAACTCAGGAAGTGAACACTGATTATGGCACTAAGACTTATAGTTATAACGAAGCAGATCAGTTAATTCAGCGTTTGCATGGTCCACGTAAATGTAATTATAACACGCTAGATGAATTAGGCCGTTATAAAGCATTTGTATGTGCTGCAAATAATGGAACTACAGCAAGTGAATATCAAGTCAATGATAATTATAGCTATGACCAAAGCCGTTATGGTCGTCTAGATAAAGTTACAACTAGTGTAACAGGCTATGATGTAGATACTTTATATACCTACGATGCATACGACCGAGTTACTCAAAAAGGTACCACCAACCAGTTGTTTAACCGTTATGCGAGCACCCCTGGTAATACCCTCAATGTCAATTATGGTTATAGTACTGGCGGTAAACTGACTTCAATGACTTTACCATCTGGCCGTAGTGTTACCTATAGCTATAGCACAACGGGAATGCTGACGGGGATTAACCTAAACGGTAGTGCGCTTGTTCGTAGTTTGAGCTATGACGGAGCTAACCGGGTTACAGGCTGGCAATGGGGAGCATCGGGTAATGCAGGTTACACTCAAAGTTATAATAATGATGGATCTATAGCGAGTTTAACGAATAAAGATAATGCATCAGCAGTCAATTATTCATTAACTTATGCCTACGATAAAGATGGGCGTATTAATTTAATTACCCGTAATAATGGTACAGCTGATACGTATAAATATGATGCAGTTGATCGTCTAGTATCTGAAAATCGAAAAACAGGAACTACTTCGAATTACGGTATTGGTTATACCTATGATACGAATGGTAATCGGGTTAAATATGGTGCCACTGGGCAACATATGCAGTCAGCTTCTATTATTAACTCTACATATACTGGTAATAAATTAGTTGGATTAACCAAAGATGGTGCTGCACAGAGCCTTACAAATACTGCTAATAGTGAGTTAAGTTATGGTACTTATTTACCGACTTATGATTATAGTGGCCGTCGTAAAGTAGACCGAGCAAGCACAGATTACTATTACATGAACTACAACCATAAAAATGAACGTAGTTTTAGAGATAAAGTAGCTAATGGTGCGGTGGCTACAATGACTCAATATATCTACGATGAACAAAGTCATTTAATTGGAGAATATGACAAAACTGGAGCGCTTGTAGAATATGTATGGATGGGAGACAAACCAGTAGCCGCGATTTATGGCAGTGGTGCGGCAACCAAGATCTATTACATTGTTACAGACCATTTAAATACACCAAGACGTTTAGTGGATGGTGTAACTCATGCGGTAGTATGGAGTTGGGATTCGACAGCCTTTGGTGTAGGTAACCCGACAGGATCAATCACGTTTAACTTACGTTTCCCAGGTCAATATTATGATGTGGGCACTAATCAGTTCTATAACCACAACCGTTTCTATAACCCTGAACTTGGTCGTTATATGGAACCGGACCCGATTGGGTTAGAGGGTGGTTTAAATCCATATGCATATGCGGGTAGTAACCCTGTGATGAATATTGATCCGAGTGGGTTAGAACTTACACCCATGAATTTTGATCAAATGATGCGTTATAATATGTCAGGAGTAGATGCTGCGCAACGAGCTCAACAAATTTTAAGATTTGATACGTTCATCAATTCAAGAAATTTGACTCAAGGTGAAATAGATATGTCACGAGGTGTATTTGGAGACAGAATTAATTATGATTTGCCGAGAGTTATTAGTGTGCCAGTGACGGTAGATAACAGAGCTCTAGCACCTTTTGGTGATATAATTTTCCCACGTAGCCAATATAGAAATGACTTTTCTTTATCTAGTGTTAGTGCCTCACTGCAAGATACATTTATTCATGAAATGACCCATGTTATGCAATATCAACAAGGTATTGATGTTTTTAAAACTGGGTTATCTTTACAGTGGGACTATAGTGTAAATAAAATTAATGTTTACGATTTTCAGTATGTTACTAATAAGCCATTTTCTTCATATAATATTGAACAGCAAGGTGATTTTGCTGTAGGAGTATTTAGAGGTAGATTGCCTAATATTATAAAAAACCGTGGAGCTGGAGGTAGTTGGTAATGGGGAAATTGTATAGCTTATTATTTATACCATTATTAGTGGCATGCTCTGGTACAGTTGATTTGCTTGTTTCGGGTAATGCTAATAAAGGAATTATATTTCAGTTATCTAAAAGTGATGCCAAAAAGTTTGATAGTGGTTTTGGATTTTATGTAATGGATAATAGTGCTGTTCCTGTGGGTGCATTGAAAGAAACAGTATGGGAGATCAAGATAAGCAGGGAAATAAGTTGGTTTAATTTTAAAAATGATTACACCTATAAATGGACTTATGGAGTTAAACCAAACGGATTTAAAGAGATTGTAAAACCCAAGCAGTTAAAGTTAAATACCCAATATTATTATTCGATTGATGGAGGGGGCTATCATGGTTCAGGTTGTTTTTATTTAAATGAGAACAAAATGGTTGTAGATAGTAAAAGCTGTTGAGTCGGGTGTAGTTTATCTTGTATAGGCATTACTAGTTTAGGTTTGTATCTTAACTGATGAGGTGAGCCAGCCTTTTTGATATATTATTTTTCCTAGTGAAAGTGATTTAGAAGAGGGTGGTTTATTAAAATAATTTTTTAAGTCTTAGTATGAAATAGGGTGCTTTATAAATTAAGTGCCCTATTTTTATTTAAATATAGTAATTGTTTTGTATTTTTCTTGAATATTTATAACTTAATAAAAATATATATTAAAAAATAAAGCTATAAAACCAGCTACACATTTTTGATTTTTTATTGACCAAAGTAATTGTTTTTTGTATAAAGAGTGTTCTGTATATGTTTTTATTTTGATAATTTTTAGTAACTAATAGGAAAAATTAAATGTTTAAATTAATTAAGGAGTTAAGTTTTTTTTGTTTGGCATTTTTAGGAATTCTTATACTTTCTGGCTGTGAAACAAAGCAAACTTCATCAAAAGAAAATGATGCTATGGTCGGGTACGCACAAGACCTCGCTAAAAAAGAAGCTGAATTTGCTTCTGAAGAGCAGTTAAAAAAACTAAAAGATCATAATAGTGATGTCGTTATTAATCAGACCAGTAAGTAAAAAAGCTTAGGTATAAATACCTGAGTTTAATTTTTACATAAAATATTTTTAATTTTTTAATAAGAATATTTTATTTCATCTATTAGTTAATGTTAGATAACTTTATGAAATTTTTAAATAATATAGTTCAACATATAATTTTATTCTGTATCTTAATTATATTGGCTCTATTCAATCAAATTGTTCATGCTGAACCTGAAGACATCGTAGCTTATAATTATGCCGCCGCACAAGCACCTGGAATACAATCTTGTACAGCAGGCTATGATTTACTATCTGGTGATATCACTTATAGTAAAAATCAAATTACTGGCGCATTACCTTATAACTTAAGTTATCGGGGACCTTTACGTCGGAATTTTTCTGCTGCACAAAATTTCTTCCAACCAGAAACAAGTAGTTTAGGTTGGACGGATAATTATCAAGGGCATATTCTTGTTCAAGATATATATGTGAAAAATATAAGTTATAGCTATCGTTATAAATCTTCGGGTGAACCAAGAGAGCTTGAGAGTTATGATCCGGTGATAACGTCAGAGGAAAGGATAAAATCGATTATAGTACGCCTACCTGGTGAAAGTTCAGATACGGCTTTTCTAGAAAAAAATGGCACTTTTAAGCGCGTATATTCTGTTGATTCCGTATATGATTTGAATACATCTGGATTAAGCTCTACGTGGAGTGGGGGATCTTCAGATAATTTAGGAGAATATACGCTTAACCGTTCAGGGAATAGTTTAATAGTCTCTAAAAATGGGATTCAATACACTATAACGAGTACTTCATATCCGATAGTTTCACCACAAACGTCTACAAGTACAAGATATGTTTATTTCGGGACAGATGGCTGGACTGTGGGTGATAGACAATGGCCATCTTCTAATATACCTTCAGGCGCCTTTTCAAATACTACACGTTATAGTGAAAGTATCGCTACTGTCTCAATAAATCTTCAGCGAATCGTAAAAATTGATAATATGCAAGGAGGGGTTCTCAATTTTCAATATGATAACAAAATGAACTTAACCCAAGTGAATGATCAATATAATAATAAACTTGTATTTGAACGAACTTTTCATGATCCAAATCTTGCAGCAACCCAGACTTCAGGCGAGTCTCGTTTGATTACGAAAGTAATTTATACTGCTGCTCAAGGGGGAACACAAACAGCTACATTTAATTATAAGAGTTATGCAACTAAAGTTCCGACCACTGGTTCCGATACTACAGTATTTGCATTGATCAGCTCTGACTCTACAGTTGCTGGGTCGTATAGTTATGTGAATGAAATGACTGAAATTGGTGCTGTAAAACTTTATGTTGCCAGAAAAGGATATACACCTGATACGAGTTATTACTTTCCAGTTTTAACACAAGTTAAAGACTCAACTGGCCAGATGGTACAGCGTTGGTTTATTACTCAAAATTATGTGGTGATTGGCACTGGAAAGAGCGCTAATTTCTCGATTGCCGCGACTACACTTAGAACCTATCTAAATTCATCAGCCTCACGTGGAACAACTGTATATTATGATGATAATCGTAATATGATTGAGTTAAAATCCACTGTAACTCCTGTTAAAGATATCATAACAAAAATAAAAACTGCGTCAGATGGAAGTATAGAAATAACAGGCGCACCTTGTTTAACTGTAAATGGACGCCCTATAAAGAATGCAACGTTTGATGCTAAACGTAGCCGATTAATATATTTTACTGATAGGAATAATATTCCTACGTCATATAAATATGATAGTTATAACCGAATTACAGAAATTGCGGAAGCGAGCTTCCAAATTATGGAGCGGAAAACTTCTTATGCTTATGGAGTACTAAATAATAACGCGGTTAATCTATTTTCCACACCGACTAATATTGTTGCGCCGAATTTAACGATTTCAAACGTTATTAACCCAAGAGGACAGATTGTTACGCAAACACAGACTTCAAGCCAGACAGGAAGTACAAGTAAAGTAACTACGTATGGTTATGATGAAACGACCACAAGTAAACATTTTGGTCGTTTATTAAGTGTAGACGGTCCACGTTCTGGTACAGCAGACAAAATTATTTATGCCTATGATACTTACGGTAACCTAGCGAGCCAAACGCAAACAGTGAATGGCGCTGCCCGTATCACACAATATTTAGGTTATAACATTTTTGGAAGTCCTGAAAGAATTGTTAATCCATCAGGTTTGGTTAGTCAGTTTATTTATAATACTGATGGAACATTAAAAAGCCAAACTACTGGTGTTGGTGGAGCGACAGGTACGATTACAGGGCAAACAACCTCTTATACTTATAATACAATTAAACAACGCATTAGTGAAACAAACCCAGATGGAGAGGTTACAAATTTTACTTATGATCAGGTAGGTATTTTACTAGAAACTAAATTGCCCAACGGAAATCGTATTCAAAATACCTATTATGATACTGGCACACTAAAAACTGAAAAGAGAGTTACAGCTCAAGGTGGTATTTCTTTAGAAGTTTATCAATGATGATAATGGACGAGTCGGTAAAACTCAACAGGGCAGTGATGCGGCTCGTCAATATACAACCTTCATTTATGATGGCATTGGAAATTTAATTCAGAGCACTAGTGCAGAGGGTATAACTGAAAAATGGACTTATGATGCTTTTAATCGTGTAACGAGTCATACGGACAGTGCTGGTAACGTCGATACGAAAGAGTATGATGTTAACGATAATATTGTGCTTTCAAAAGACGCTTTAAATGCAGGTAGTAACCCGTTTAGTTATCGTAACGGTAATGTATTAACTCAGGAAGTGAGCACTGATTATGGAACCAAAACTTACACTTATAACGAAGCAGATCAGTTAACACAACGTTTGCATGGTCCACGTAAATGTAATTATAACACGCTAGATGAATTAGGCCGTTATAAAGCATTTGTATGTGCTGCAAATAGTGGAACTACGGCTAGTGAATACCAAGTTAATGACAATTATAGCTATGACCAAAGCCGTTATGGCCGTCTGGATAAAGTTACAACGGGTGTGACAGGCTATGATGTAGATACGTTATATACATACGATGCCTATGACCGAGTTACCCAAAAAGGTACCACCAACCAGTTATTTAACCGTTATGCGAACACCCCTGGTAATACCCTCAATGTCAATTATGGCTATAGCACGGGCGGTAAAATCACTTCAATGACCTTACCATCTGGTCGTAGTCTTACTTACAGTTATAGTAGTACAACGGGAATGCTGACGGGGATTAACTTAAATGGTAGTGCGCTTGTTCGTAGTTTAAGTTATGACGGAGCTAACCGAGTTACGGGTTGGCAATGGGGTGCATCAGGTAATGCGGGTTATACTCAAAGTTATAATAATGATGGATCTATAGCGAGTTTAACAAATAAAGATAATGCGTCAGCGGTTAATTATTCATTAACTTATGGCTATGATAAAGATGGTCGTATTACTCTAATTACCCGTAATAATGGTACAGCTGATACGTATAAATATGATGCAGTTGATCGTTTACTTAGCGAAAGCCGTACAACAGGTACAGCAGCGACTTACACTATTAGCTATACCTATGACAAAAATGGCAATCGTTTAACTTTAAATGCTACTGGACAACACATGCAGCCTGCTGCTAGTGCTGCCTATACCTATGCAGCTAACACAAATAAGCTTGCAAGTTTTACAAAAGGTGGCGTTGCACAGACTTTCAGTCATACTGCCAACAGTGAGCTAAGCTATGGCACTTATTTACCGACTTATGATTATAGTGGTCGTCGTAAAGTAGACAGAGCAAGCACAGATTACTATTATATGAACTATAACCATAAAAATGAACGTAGTTTTAGAGATAAAGTCATTAATGGTGCTGTATCTACAATGACTCAATACATCTACGATGAACAAAGTCATTTAATTGGAGAGTATGACAAAACCGGAGCACTTGTAGAATATGTATGGATGGGTGACAAACCAGTAGCGGCGATTTATGGCAGTGGTACGGCAACCAAGGTCTATTACATTGTTACAGACCATTTAAATACACCAAGACGTTTAGTGGATGGCGTGACTCATGCAGTAGTATGGAGTTGGGATTCAACAGCCTTTGGTGTAGGTAACCCGACAGGATCAATCACATTTAACTTACGTTTCCCTGGTCAATATTATGATGTGGGGACTAATCAGTTCTATAACCACAAGCGTTTCTATAACCCAGAACTTGGCCGTTATATGGAACCAGACCCGATTGGGTTAGAGGGTGGTTTAAATCCGTATGCATATGCGGGTAGTAATCCAGTAATGAATGTGGATCCGAGTGGTTTATCATTCTCTCAAATGAATGATTTTATGTTGTCAAATACATCTGGTGCTCCTGGATTAAATTTGTCCAATATATCAATTAATTATGTGACAGATAGATTTTTAAATAGTTCTAGTGAATATAGTAACTATCAGGCGATGAATGTGACTTGGGTTGGAGCACTTGCAGCAACAGGTCGTGGGGCATCTATTGGCGGGCGGGCTGGTGCTCTTGGCGGAACAATGATTGAGCCTGGTGGTGGAACTATTATTGGGGGAGGGGGTGGAGTATTAATAGGCGGTGTAGTTGGGCTAGGTGGGTACATAATTACGAATAGTATCTTGAATGAAAATAGTTCATCACAAAGACCTACAAAGACACCAAATGAAGGTGAACCTAATTCACAGCATATTAATCCGGGAAGTGGGCAAGAAAGATGGTATGGACCTGATGGTAAACCTGTAAAAGATATTGATCATGATCATGATCATGGGCAAGGAGTACCCCATGTTCATGATTGGCAGCGAGATGCTAATGGAAAACCTATTCGAGGTACAGGCAGACCATATAATCCCGATATTGATAAATATAAACGGTAGTTATGATTTTTATGTGGATGAAAATATGTATTTAGTTGATTTATTTCGGGTTTCACATGATGCAATCTTAAGAGGATTCTTTTATGATAAAGGTAATATCCTGACTATTTATATTGATTTGGAGTCTGAGGTTAAATATAAATTAACCTTGTATGAGGTGATTGAATTTAGAGTTGTCGAATTCGGGATGCAAAATGTTATTTCTAGGATGATTGAATATAAAGGCCATAGTGTGAAATATGAAGATGTTATAGGGATTTTAAAATGGGTTTCTAGTAGTTCTGATTCATCAACATATTGGTCGGATAAACAGATGTTTGAAATATTTGGAAAAATTAAAAAAAATACTCTAAGTTTGATGTATGTTGAGCCAAGTGTAGGGTGTGAGTGTGCATTTCTATTTGAAAATTATAGTATTGCGGAGGTTTAATACTATACTTTGAATTGAAGGATTATTATTGATTTTTAATTAAACCCAGTTATTTTAATTAGGATAACTGGGTTTTTATAATTGTAGCGATTATTTTGTTTTATTTAATAAGAATTATCTATTTAATGGGTTTTTGATAGCTTTTATGGAAATATTTTTTAGTAATTTAAATAATGTATACTTTCTTTTAAATATGATTAGCTAATATTTTTTATAGTGCTGTTTATGAAATTGATAATAGATAAAAATAAATTTACTAAAAAATATAATATTATTAATTATATTATATTTCTGATGTACGCCCTGCGGGGCTCGAACCCACGTCGGTCGCTTAGGAGGCAACTGCTCTATCCAGTTAAGCTAAGGGCGCATAATTTTCTGATTATAAACAAAAAAGCCATTGTCTAGACAATGGCTTTTTATATTTATTTATTCTTCAGGATTCTCAACGGAATCTAGTTTTTTAGGATTTAAATAGTCAAAAAGTACGAGCATTGCTGTAATCCAAATAGGAATCATCATTACTGACTCTTTGAAGCCTTGAGTCCACATAATATAGAGAACTACGGCAATAAACGCTAAAACTAAGTAATTACTAAAAGGTGACCATAACGCTGGAAAAGATGTCTTAATATTCGCGTGCTTAACAAAACGTCTATACTTCAAATGTGTAATTGATATCATTGCCCAGTTTAGAACAAGTGCACCAACCACAACGTACATAAGATGTCCAAGAGCATCTTCAGGTACAAAGTAATTTAAAAGGACACAGCCAAAGATTAATAAAGCAGAAAGTAAAACAGCGGGAATAGGAACCCCTTGTTTATTGGTTTTCGCAAAAACTTTTGGCGCATTCCCTTGTTGAGCGAGACTGTAAAGCATACGACTATTTGCAAACATCCCACTGTTATAAACAGATAGGGCAGCAGTTAAAATAATAAAGTTAAGAAGATGTGCA
>Ga0308157_10006122_pt1 | contig 14589 bp, 9 predicted proteins | sample PhyBR1_FD_201035 | JGI IMG/M metagenome (GOLD analysis project Ga0308157, IMG submission 201035) | Phyllosphere microbial communities from UC Gill Tract Community Farm, Albany, California, United States - DLSLB.R1 | ecosystem: Host-associated > Plants > Phyllosphere > Unclassified | place: USA...
CCCGGCCTGACCCTGCCGGAAGTCGCGCCATGGGCGGCGCCGGTGTGGCACTTGTACGTGGTGCGCCATGCGCAGCGCGACGCGCTGGCCGCAAAACTGGCCGCCGCCGGCGTGGGCACGCTGGTGCACTACCCGCTGCCGCCGCATCTGCAACCGGCATACGCCGAACTGGAACTGGCCGAGGGCAGCCTGCCGGTGGCCGAAGCAATCCACCGCGAGGTACTGAGCCTGCCCATGGGACCCACGCTCACGCTCGACCAGGCGCGCCAGGTGGTGGCGGCAGTGCGCGCCGCCGTGGCCGCGCTGGAGACGCCATGACCGCGCGCTACATCAAACCGCAGGCGGTGCACGGCCACAAGCTGGTGTTTCGCGACGCCCGTCCGGACGATGCCCTGTTCATCCTGGGTCTGCGCACGGACGCAAAAAAGGGCCGCTACCTCTCAACCACATCGCCCGACGTGGCGCAGCAGCGCGCCTGGCTCGAACGCTATGCTGCCGACGACACGCAGATCTATTTCATCATCGAGAACCTGGCCGGCGAAGCCGTGGGCACGGTGCGCCTGTACGACCAGCGCGGCGATTCGTTCTGCTGGGGCTCGTGGATCAAGAGCGACCAGGCGCCAGCCAGCTTTGCCATCGAATCGGCACTGATGATTTACCACTACGCGCTGCACCTGGGATTTGGTTCGGCGCACTTCGAAGTGCGGCGTGAGAACACGGGCGTGATCGCCTTCCACGAACGCTTCGGCGCCCGCGTGGTCGATGCAAACGACCATGAACTGTTCTTCGAGCTCGATGGGCAGGCGATCCGCGCCGCGCTCGATCAGTTCCGGCGCTTTCTGCCGGATGGCATCCGCATCACGTAAGCACTTTCACTACCCGGACACACCATGTCGACGCCCCTGTTCTTCTGCATCACCCACCAGCAACCCGAATGGCCGCTGCCCGACTTCCTTACCATGGTGGGCACCGGCGGGTATGTGCCGCCCACCGGCATCGCGCTCAGCGAACGCTATCCCGACCTGGCCTTCCGCAACGAGCACCTGGGCGAATTCGCCGCGCTGTTCGCGCTGCGCCGGCTGCTGGCCGACGAACCGGCCGACCGCATGGTGGGCGTGTGCCATTACCGCCGTTTCGCGCTCACCGTGCCGCTCGGCGACATCCGTGGCTTTAACAGCTACGCCCACCCGGACCTGCTGCCGCGCGCGCTGCCCGAACACTTCTTTGGCGACGGCCGCACCGTGATCGTGCCGTCGCTGGTGCAGTTTGCCGGCAGCGTGCTGCGCCAGTACGCGGCCGTGGCCGAGGCGCGCGACCTGCTGATGTACTTTGGCGCGGCCGTCGATGCCGGCGCCGTGGACCAGAACCAGGCCGCCGACTTCCTGAGCCAGAACGCCTTTATTCCGGCCGGCACCGCCGCCTTCATCCCGGTGGGCTGGTTCCGCGACATCGTGGCCCGCGTGGAACTGGCCACCGACCACTTCATGCGCACCACGCACATCGAACGCGAGGGCCAGCAAAAACGCAACGCCGGCTTCTGCGCCGAGCGGTTCCATTCGATGCTGCTGCAACAGCACTTGGACCAGCACGGCTGGGACAAAGTGATTGCCACGCCGATGACCATGCTGGCCGACTTCGGCGCGCGCGCCTGACCCTTCCAACCTTTTCAGCAAAGCAGGATAGATGCCATGAAAGCAGTGATACTGGCCGGCGGCCTCGGTAGCCGCATCAGCGAAGAGACCACCCTGAAACCGAAGCCGATGGTGGAAATCGGCGGCAAGCCGGTCCTCTGGCACATCATGAAAATGTATTCGCACCATGGCATCAACGACTTCGTGATCTGCTGCGGCTACAAGGGCTATGTGATCAAGGAATACTTCGCCAACTACTTCCTGCACATGTCCGACATCACGTTCGACATGCGCAACAACGAAATGAAGGTGCACCAGCAGTACGCCGAACCGTGGAAAGTCACGCTGGTGGACACGGGCGAAGACTCGATGACGGGCGGGCGCCTGCGCCGCGTGCGCGAGTACGTCAAGGACGAGGAAGACTTCTGCTTCACGTACGGCGACGGCGTCTCGGACGTGGACATCAACCAGGTGATCGCCTTTCACCGCGCGGCCGGCGTGGACGCCACGCTCACCGCCACGTATCCGCCCGGCCGCTTCGGTGCGCTCGACATCCAGAATGGCCGGGTGGGCTCGTTCAAGGAAAAGCCGAAAGGCGACGGCGGCATGATCAACGGCGGCTTCTTCGTGCTGAAACCGAAGGTGATCGATTTGATCGCCGGTGACGACACCACGTGGGAACGCGAACCACTGGAGGCGCTGTCCACCAGCGGCCAACTGGCCGCGTACCAGCACGACGGCTTCTGGCAGCCGATGGACACGCTGCGCGACAAGACCTATCTGGAACAACTGTGGCAATCGGGCCAGGCGCCGTGGAAGGTATGGCAATGATGTTCGAACAAGCCTATGCAGGAAAACGGGTACTGGTCACCGGTCACACCGGCTTCAAGGGTTCGTGGCTCACCACCTGGTTGCTCAAGCTGGGCGCCACCGTGGCCGGTTTCTCGGACTGCGTGCCCACCGAACCGTCGATGTTCAAGGAAACCGGCCTGGCCGACAATATCGAACACCACCTGGGCGACGTGCGCGACCTGGCTGCCGTCACCCGCGTGATCGAAGCATTCAAGCCCGATTTCGTGTTCCACCTGGCCGCGCAGGCGATCGTCTCCACATCGTACAGCGACCCGGTAGGCACCATCACCACCAACGTGGTGGGCACCGCCAATGTGCTCGAAGCACTGCGCCTGCTCAACCCCAACTGCGTGGCGATCATGATCACGTCTGACAAATGCTACGAAAACGTCGAATGGGTGTGGGGCTACAAGGAAACCGACCACCTGGGCGGCCGCGATATCTACAGCGGCTCCAAGGGTGCGGCCGAAGTGATCATCCACTCGTACGTGGAATCGTTCATGCGCAAGCCGGGCTGTAACGTGCGCGTGGCAACGGGCCGCGCCGGCAACGTGATCGGCGGCGGCGACTGGGCCCGTGACCGCATCGTGGTCGACTGCATGCGCGGCTGGTCCGAAGGCAAGCCGGTGGAAATCCGCAGCCCGTCCGCCACCCGTCCATGGCAGCACGTGCTCGAACCATTGAGCGGCTACCTGACGCTGGGCGCAGCCCTGGCGCGCGACGCCAGGCTGCACGGCGAATCGTTCAACTTCGGCCCGCGCTCGGAACAGAACCGCACCGTGCTCGATCTGCTGAAAGACCTGAGCGCGGCCTGGAACTTTGCCGACACCGGCGACGCCTACCAGGTCACCGCCAATATCCCGTTCCACGAAGCGGGCCTGCTCAAGCTCAATTGCGACAAGGCGCTGTTCCACCTGAAATGGGAAGCCAACCTGCAGTACGTGGAACTGGTCGATTTCGTCAGCGACTGGTACTACCGCTACTACCGCGAGTCGGCCGACATGTTCGCGCTCACCCAGGCGCAGATCGGCGCCTACGAGCAGCGCGCGCAGGAGCGGGGCCTGGTATGGACGCGGTGATCCCGGAGTCGTTGCCGCTGCTGACGCCACTGCGCCGCATCGCCAACCCGCTCGGCGACATCTACCACGCGGTCAAGGCCACCGACGACGGCTACGCCGGCTTCGGTGAAGCGTATTTCACGACCGTGCACCAGGGCGCGGTCAAAGGCTGGAAACAGCACAGCCGCATGCAACTGAACCTGGTGGTGCCCGAAGGCGCCGTGTGCTTTTACGTGCGCGACGACAGCGGCCACCAGTTCCGCCATGTGCTGGGCAGCCTCGGTGGTGCAGAGTATGCGCGCCTGACCGTGCCGCCCGGTTACTGGGTGGCGTTCCGTGGCGTTGGCCCGGGCCTGAACCTGGTGCTTAACGTGGCCAGCATCGCGCACGATCCGCTGGAGGCGACCAACGCACCACTGGAATCGCACGCGCTGTGGGGTGACGCGTGAAGCTGCTGCTGACCGGCGCCGGCGGCTTGCTCGGCAGCGCCGTGATGGCGGTGGCGGCCGAACGCGGCGACCAGTGCGTGGCGCTGGCGCGGCCCGTGCTCGCGCGCGGCGTCCCTGCGCCATCGGCGGCGCAGCTGGCGCAGTCGCTGGCCGGCTACGACGTGCTGGTGCACGCAGCCGCCAACACCAACGTCGAAGCGTGCGAAACCGCGCCCGACGACTGCTACCGCGATAATTTTTTACTCACCGAACTGCTGGCCCAAGCGGCACGGCTGGCCGGCGTGCGCATGGTGTTCGTCTCCAGCACCGGCTTGTACGGCACCGCCAGCGACGCGCCGTACCGCGAATACGAAGCAGCCGCGCCCACCACGCACCACCACCGCAGCAAGCTGCTGGCCGAACAATCGGTGCTGGCGATGGACGCCCGCAACCTGGTCGTGCGCACCGGCTGGCTGTTCGGCGGCAGCGCCGTCAATCCCAAGAATTTCGTCGCCCGCCGCATCGACGAGGCGCGCGCGGCGCTGGCTGCCGGCCGCCATCTCGAATCGAATGCCGAACAGCGCGGCGTGCCGTGCTGGAACCGCGACATCGCCTCCCGCCTGCTGGACCTGGCTGATGCCAGCGTGGCCGGCGTGGTCAACTGCGTCAACAGCGGCAATGCATCGCGCTGCGACTACGTGGCGGCCGTGGTGCAGCTGTCCGGCATCGCGGTGGACGTCCAGCCGTCGACAGCGGCGAGCTTTGCCCGCAGGGCGCGCGTGTCCAACAACGAAATGGCAGAGAACTGGAAAATGGCAATGCTGGGCTGGCCCGACATGCCCGACTGGCGCGCCAGCCTGGCCGCCTACCTGCACGGCGAACTCGCCAACTATTAAAGACATGGATAGGACCAAGACGATGGAAGAACTGGACGTGGTGATCCTGGGCGGCGGCGTTGCCGGCCTGGGCGCCGCCCTCAAGGCGCGCGAGACCGGCCGCAGCGCCGTCATTTTCGAAGCGCGCGACAGCGCCGGCGGCCTGCTCGACAATTTCACGGTCGACGGTTTCCGCTTCGACCACGCAGTGCACCTGAGCTTTGCCACCGAAGAAAAAGTGCGCGACATTTTCGACCGCACGCCGTACCTCACGCATCCGTCGGACTCGTACTGCTTCGAGGGCGACCGCTGGCTCAAGCACCCGGTGCAGAACAACCTGGCGCCGCTCGAACCGGCCGCCAAGGTGGAGCTGATCAAGTCGTTCCTGGCGCGGCCTTCAGCGCTGGCCGGCGACGACTACGAAAGCTGGCTGCGCCACCAGTACGGCGACGCCATTGCCGAGCGCTATCCGATCCGCTATACGCAAAAATACTGGGCCACGCCGGCCAGTGCGCTGTCCACCAACTGGATCGGCCAGCGCATGCGCCGCGCGGAGCTGGACGAAATCCTGTTCGGCGCCATGACCACGCAAACGCCCAACACGTATTACACCAAGGAGATGCGCTATCCGAAGGCGGGCGGCTATAAAGCGTTTATCGCGCCGCTGATCGCGGATGCCGACATTCGTACCGGCCACGCGGCCGTCGCCATCGACACGGCAGACAAAACGGTGCGCTTTGCCAACGGCGCGCAAGTGCGCTACCGCAGCCTGGTGAGCACGCTGCCGTTGCCGGTACTGGCACGCATCGCCACCGATGCACCGGAACCGGTGCGGGCGGCGGCGCAGCAGCTGAAGGCCACCTCGATCGACCTGGTATCGGTGGGCTTCAACAAGCCGCTGGTGAAAGACTTGTGGTTTTACATTTACGACGACGACATCCTGGCCAGCCGCGCCTATTCGCCGTCGGTCAAGTCGCCCGAGAATGTGCCGGCAGGTTGCAGCTCGCTGCAGTTCGAGATCTACAGCCGTGGCGAGGAGTCAAGCTACGACGGCGAAGCGCTCAAGCAGAACACGCTGGCGGCGCTGGAAAAGATGGGCATCGCCAAGCCTGAGGATATCGCCGTGATCGACCACCGCGTGCTGCGGTTCGGTAACGTGATCTTTGACCAGGGCATGGAAGCCCATCGCCAGTGCGTGCTCGACTGGGCGCGCGCCGCAGGCATCGCCAGCTGCGGGCGTTTCGGCGAGTGGGACTACCTGTGGTCGAACCAGAGCTTATTGAGCGGCTACAACGCACTGTAAACCCGGCCCCGCTGCCAGCGCCACGCACGCCGTACCAGCTGGGGTCAGACCCTAGCGCTGACCTTGCTGGGGTCAGACCCCAGCGCCGGCCTTGCTGGGGTCAGACCCCAGTGCTGACCTTGCTGGGGTCAGACCCCAGTGATGGCCTTGCTGGGGTCAGACCCCAGCGCTGTGGCCTTGGCCGTGCGGGGCGGCCGTCTCACGGTTCGCGGATCGATTCGTCCAGTGCCCGCGTGAGCGGGTACAGCAGATACGACATCACGGTGCGGTGGCCCACCACCACTTCGGCCGATACCGTCATGCCGGGCATCAGGTGCGTGCCCGGTTCCAGTTTTTTCAGCTCGCCCGTGTACGGAATCCGGCTCAGGTAATAAGTGTCCATGCCGCCGCCGTTCTTGTCGGCGTTATCGCGCTTGAACGAATCCTGGCTCACAGTGCGCACCTTCCCTTCCAGCATGCCGTGCTTCATGAAAGTGTACGCATCGACCTTGATGTGGGCCGGCATACCCTGCTTGATGAAGCCGATATCGACCGAATCGATTTCCACTTCCGCTTCCAGCTCGGCGCCCAGCGGCACCAGCACGAACATCTGCTCGGCCTCGCGGATCACCGAGCCGACCGAGAACTTGGCGATTTCCAGCACCACGCCGTCGGCCGGCGCCACCATCTGCACCGCCTTCAAACGCTTGTCGGCCTTGGCCAGCTGCTCGTTGATGCCGTCGCGGTCGCGCGTGGCGGTGAGCAGGTCTTCCATCGCCTTTTGCCGCCAGCTGCGCTCGAACGCGGCGCGTTCGGCCTGCACCGACGCCAGCTCGCGCGCCATTTCCACTGCCTTGTTGCGCTGCATGTCCATGTCGCGCTCCACTTCCAGCCGGCGGTCGCGCGCTTCCAGCAAATGCATCTTGGCGCCGAAGTTTTCCGCTACCAGCTGTTCCTGCATCGCTTCCACTTCGCGCAGCGATTTCACGCGCTGCATCAGCACCAGCTGGTCGTGGCGGTTGGTGTCGAGGCCCGCGCGCAGGCGCGCCACGTTCTGGTCCATCTTGGCTTTTTGCGCTTCGTAGTTGCCGCGCCTTTCTTCCGACAGCTGCTGCTGCAGGCGCGCGTCGTCGCTGCCCGCCTGCGTGGCGTTGGCGCGGCCTCCCAGTTCGGCGCGCAGGCCGTCCGCCTGGTTATTCAGGCTGTCGAGCCGCACGCGCAGCTGGGTTTCGTCGGCGGCGCTGAAGGTAGGGTCGAGGGTGGCCAGCAACTGGCCTTTTTTCACCACCTGGCCCACCCGCACGTCGATGCTCTGGATGATCGATGTGTCGAGCGGCTGCACCACGATGTTGGGCAGCGGGTTCACCAGCCGGCCGTGCGCAATCACCACTTTATCCACCGGCGACACGCTGGCCCAGATAATGAAGCCCACCAGCGTCAGCACCAGCAGGTGCAAGGTCAGTTGCACGAAGCGCGGCAGCGGGCCGCGCTCGATGGCGTCGGCGTCCGGCAGGAACTCGATTTCCGTCTGCTCCTTCTTCTTGCGACGGATCAGAGGTGGCTTGTTTGCTGGTTCCATAAATGCTGGTAAGTGTCGCTACGGGTAAGCAGTTCTTCATGACGGCCGGCGTCCACCAGGGAGCCCTGCTGCATGACCATGATTTTATCGGCGTTGACCAGCGTGGACAGGCGGTGCGAAATCATCACCACCGTGCGGCCCACCGCGATCTTCGACAGATTCTTGATGAAGATCGCTTCCGATTCCGGGTCGAGCGCGGATGCCGCCTCGTCCAGGATCAGGATGCGCGGGCGCGCCACCAGCGTGCGGGCAATCGACAGCCGCTGCTTCTGGCCGCCGGACAGGTTCGACGCGTTTTCTTCCAGCACGGTGTCGTACCCCTGCGGCAGGCGTTCGATGAATTCGTCGGCGCCGGCCGCCACCGCAGCGGCCACCAGTTCCTCGAACGACGCATCGGGCTTGGTCACCGACAGGTTTTCACGCACCGTGCCCCGGAACAGGAAATTCTCCTGCAGGACCACGCCGATCTGGCGCCGCAGGTGCGACAGTTCGATCTCGCGCGCGTCGATGCCGTCGAAGCGCACGATGCCTTCCTGCAGCGGATACAGCCCCTGGATCAATTTGGTGAGCGTGGTCTTGCCCGAACCGGACCGGCCCACGATGCCCACCACCGTGCCCTGCTCGATGGTGAAGCTGGCTTTGTTCAATGCCAGGTTCTGCGCGCCGGGGTAGCGGAAGATCACGTTGTCGAACTTGATTTCCCCGGCCAGCAGCGGCCGCAGGCCGGTGGCGCCGGCGCGCCCTTCCGGCGCCCGGTTCATCACCTCGCCCAGCATCCGCACCGACAGCGCGGTTTCCTGGTATTCGTTGACCAGGCCCACGAGCGAAATCAAGGGTTGCGTCACGCGCCCCGACAGCATCTGGAACGCGATCAGCGCGCCCACCGACAGGGTGCTGTCGAAGACGTCGGCAGCGCCCACCACGATCAGGGTCACCGGCATCATCTTGCCCAGGAAATCGGTGACGGAATTGCCGGCAATCGAAATCTGCCCCACCCGGAAGTGCATGGTAATCGCCTCGGCCGAACGCTGGTCCCAGATGCGGCGCTGCGACGGCTCGATCGCCAGCGCCTTTACGGTGCGCATGCCGTGGATGGTCTCCACCAGCATGCCCTGGCGCTGGCCTTCGGCCGTGTACAGCGCGTTCAGGCGGCGCTGGAACGTGGGCACCATGGCTAGCACCACGCCGCCGATCAGCGCTGCGAACAGCAGCACGATCAGGGTCAGCTTGAACGAGTAGCTGAACAGAATCGGGATGAACACCAGCAGCGAGATCAGGTCGAGCGCAGTGAAGAACAGCCGGCCGGTGAGAAAACTGCGGATCTTCTCCAGCTGCTGCATGTGACGCGTAATCACGCCGGCGCTGGTGGTCTCGAAAAAATCGATCGGCAGCGACAGCAAGTGGCCGAATACGCGGCGCGTCAAGCGCATGTCGATCTTGTTACTGGCAGCGAGCGTCAGGGTCTGGCGCAGGAAGCCGAACAGCGCATCGAACACCAGCGCCATGGTGATACCCACGGCCAGCACCTGCAGCGTGGTCACGCTCTGGTGGGTGAGCACCTTGTCGATCACCAGCTGGAAGAAGATGGGGGACGCCAGCGCCAGCAACTGCATGGCGATGGCGGCAATGAAGATGTCGCGGAACGCCGCCTTCTGGCGCAGGATCTCGGGTATGAACCAGCGCAGGCCGAACGGCTGCTGGGTGTCGGTAAAACTGTGCTCGCGTTTGACGAACAGCACTTCGCCGTGCCAGCGCTTTTCGAAGTCGGCGCGCGACACCATCATCACGGTGGCGTTGGGAATGGCGGGATTGAGCACGGCCACCTGGTCGGGCGCGCCCTCCTCGCCCGGCTTCACGCCCACCACGATAATCATGTTGCCGCCAACCAGGCGCGCCATCAGCGGGAACACGCCGCCCTGCGCCATCAGCCGCGCCCAGCCCACCTTGTCGGCCTTGGCTTTCAGGCCGATTTCGGACGCCATGCGCAGCAGCACGCCGTTGCCCGGTTCTTCCGCGCGCAGCGCGTACTCGTCGATCAGACGCTCGGGGTTGATTTGCAGGCCGTGGTGCTGTGCAATCGCTGTCAGGCACTGTACCGCGGTGTGGGGAAATTTATCTTGCATAGTCCTGATCGAAGGTGGGCGCCGGGCACGAATGACGGACTTGCCAGCCCTGAAATTCTACCCTGCTCGCAGGACACATGTTGTTCGGAAGAACAGGGTGGTTTACGCCGCTATTCGGCAGATAGCCACCTTGTTCGTGCCAAAAAAAACGGCAAGACCCGCAGGCCTTGCCGTTCTGTATGACAACCGCTGCCGCTTATTTGGCAGCCAGGATGCCCTGGGCGTGGCCGCCTTGCAGCGCTTTCAGGCGCAGCGAGTCGTCGGTGGCCGCCTGGTGCGTCGACGCCGTCAGCTTGTTCTCGTAGTTGCCGATGGCGCTGGCCATGGCCGCCACGCTCGCGTTGACGCTCGATGGCAGTTCCAGCTTGGCCGTGTTGGCGGTGCTGGTGGCGGCCGCGTCAAAGCTCGACAACGCGTTCGACAGGCTGCTGACCGAGGCCGTCAGGGTGGTGGCCTTGCCGCTGTCCTGGAACCAGACGTCCGCCGCCTGGTGGGTGGCGCCGTCGGTGGTCTCGTACGTCGAGACCAGGCCGATCAGGTTGCCGTTGTCCACCACGCTGGCTTTCTGGACGTCGAGGTTCAGCTTGGCGATGTTGAGGTCGGCGAGCGATTTGAGCTCGTCGGCCTGGCTCACGCCGTCGGCATTGCCATCCACCCACACGCGCAGGTTGGCAAACTGGCTGTCCTTGGCATCGATCACGCCGTCGCTGTTGGAGTCCAGCTCCGCCAGCGCCTGGTAACCGTCGGTGGCCTTCTGGCCGTTGGCCAGCGTCGTGCCTTCACCGAACAGCTCGCTACCATCGTTGATGGTGCCGTCGCCGTTACGGTCCAGCACCAGCAAGCCGTCGCCGCCGCCCACCCAGCCGACGTTCGATTTATTGCCGTTGGCCAGCAGGTCGAACTGCACGCCGGCCGACAGGTTCAGGGTGTTGATGCCGTTGTTGTTCAAGTCCAGTACGATCGGGCTCGACAGCGGCATGGCGGCCTGCTGCGCTGCCGTCACCGCCGATTTCAGCGACGACGCATACAGTGCATCGACTTGCGACATGGTCAGCGACTTGATCTGGTCGGTGGACAGGGCGCGGAACTGGTCGGTGGTCAGGCGCACGAACTGCTGCGTGGTCAGCGCTGCCAGCGACGCGGTCTTCAGCGCCACGATGTCGCGCGTTTCCAGCGCCGCGATGCTGCTGGTGGACAGCGCACGGATCTGGCTGCTCGACAGCGCGTTGATCTGGTCGCTCGACAGGGCCACGGCTTGCGCCGTGGTCAGGCCGGCAGCCAGCGCCGCGGTGGACAGGCCGCCGATCTGGTTGGTGGTCAGGGCGCTGACCTGGTTCGTGGTCAGTGCCGACAGCTGGTTGGTGCGCAACGCGGCCAGGGTCTGGGTTTTCAGCGCCACCAGGTCGCGCGTTTCGAGCGCGGCCAGGCTGGCGTTGGACAGTGCCGTCACCTGGGCGGTGCTCAGCGCACCCACCTGGTCCGACGTCAGCGCCACCACCTGGTCGGTGGTCAGACCGTTCGCCACCTGGGCCGTGGTCAGCGCCGAGAACGACGCGGTGGACAAGCTGCCGATCTGGTTGGTGGACAGCGCGCGCAGCTGGCTGGTGGACAGCGCGCCGATGGCGGCCGCTTTCAGCGCGTTGAGGTCGGCCGTTTCCAGCGCCGCAATGGCGTTGGTGGACAAGCCGGTCACTTGCTGGCTCGACAGCGCATTGGCCTGGGCGGTGGACAAGGCCACCACCTGGTTGGTGGTCAGCGCGGCGATGCCGGCCGTGGTAAAGGCGCCGATCTGGGTGCTCGACAGGGCGACAACCTGGTTGGTGGTCAGCGCGCCGATCTGCGCCGCTTTCAGCGAGGCCACGCCGGCGGTGGACAGGCCGGCAATGTCGGCCGTTTCGATGGCGGCGATGCCGTTGGTGGACAGCGCGCCGATTTGCCCCGTGGTCAGACCGGCGATCTGGCTCGACGACAGCGCGACGATCTGGTTCGTGGTCAGGCCGTTGGCGATGTTGGCCGTGGACAGGGCTGCCAGCGACGCATTGGCCAGGGACTTGATCTGGTCGGTGGTAATGGCGGCCACCTGGCTCGAACCAAGCGCGGCAATGGCCGCGGTTTTCAGCGCGCCAAGGTCGGCCGTTTCCAGCGCGGCAATCGCGTTGGTAGCCAGTGCCGCCACTTGTTGCGTGGTCAGCGCGTTGGCGCCGGCGGTGGTGAGGGCCACGACCTGGTTGGTGGTCAGGGCCTTGACCTGGCCGGTGGTCAGTGCGGCAACAGCGGCGGTTTTCAGTGCAGCGAAGTCGGCCGTTTCCAGCGCGGCCACCGCGTTGGTGGACAGCGCAGCAACCTGCTGGCTGCCCAGTGCGTTGGCCTGGCTGGTGGTCAGCGCCACGATCTGGTTGGTGGTCAGCGAGGCCACGCCGGCCGTGGTGAACGCGCCGATCTGGTTGCTCGACAGCGCCACGACCTGGTTCGTGGTCAGCGCGGCGATTTGTGCTGCCTTCAGCGATGCCACGCCGGCGGTGGACAGGCCGGCAATGTCGGCGGTCTCGATGGCGGCGATGCCATTGGTCGACAAGGCGCTGATTTGCGCCGTGGTCAGGCCGGCGATCTGGTTCGACGACAGCGCAACGATCTGGTTGGTGGTCAGGCCGTTGGCGATATTTGCCGTGGACAGCGCTGCCAGCGACGCATTGGCCAGGGTCTTGATCTGGTCGGTGGTAATCGCGGCCACCTGGCTCGAACCGAGGGCATTGATGGCCGCCGTTTTCAGCGCGCCGAGGTCGGCCGTTTCCAGCGCGGCTATCGCGTTGGTGGACAGCGCGGCCACCTGCGCCGTGGTCAAGGCATTGGCGCCGGCCGTGGTCAGCGCGACGACCTGGTTGGTGGTCAGGGCCTTGACCTGGTTGGTGGTCAGGGCGGCAACCGCAGCGGTTTTCAGCGCGGCGAAGTCGGCGGTTTCCAGCGCGGCAATGGCGTTGGTGGACAGCGCGGCCACCTGCTGGCTACCGAGCGCATTGGCCTGGCTGGTGGTCAGCGCCACGACCTGGTTGGTGGTGAGCGAACCCACACCAGCCGTGGTAAACGCGCCGATCTGGTTGCTGGACAACGCCACGACCTGGTTGGTGGTCAGCGCCGCGATTTGCGCCGCTTTCAGCGAAGCGACGCCGGCAGTGGACAGGCCGCCGATGTCGGCCGTCTCGATGGCAGCGATGCCGTTGGTGGACAGCGCGCCGATTTGCGCGGTGGTCAGGCCAGCAACCTGGTTCGACGACAGCGCGACGATCTGGTTCGTGGTCAGGCCGTTGGCGATATTCGCCGTCGACAAGGCTGCCAGCGAGGCATTGGCCAGGGACTTGATCTGGTCGGTGGTAATCGCTGCCACCTGGTTCGACGTCAGCGCGGCAATCGACGACGTTTTCAGTGCGCCCAGGTCAGCCGTTTCCAGCGCCGCAATGGCGTTGGTGGACAGCGCCGCCACTTGTTGCGTGGTGAGCGCATTGGCGCCAGCGGTGGTCAAGGCCACGACCTGGTTGGTGGTCAGGGCCGTCACCTGGCCGGTGGTCAGGGCAGCGACAGCAGCGGTTTTCAGCGCGGCGAAGTCGGCCGTTTCCAGCGCGGCAATCGCGTTGGTACCCAGTGCAGCAACCTGCTGGCTACCCAGGGCATTGGCCTGGCTCGTGGTCAATGCGACGACCTGGTTGGTGGTCAGCGCCGCGACACCGGCGGTGGTAAAGGCGCCGATCTGATTCGAGCTCAGCGCGACGACCTGGTTGGTGGTCAGCGCGGCAATTTGCGCGGCCTTCAGCGATGCGACACCGGCGGTGCTCAGGCCGCCGATGTCGGCAGTCTCGATGGCGGCGATGCCATTGGTGGACAGCGCACCGATTTGCGCGGTGGTCAGGCCGGCAACCTGGTTCGACGACAGCGCGACGATCTGGTTGGTGGTCAGGCCGTTGGCAATATTGGCGGTGGACAAGGCCGCCAGCGATGCCGTGCCCAGGGTCTTGATCTGGTCGGTGGTAATGGCTGCGACCTGGTTCGACGACAGGGCGGCAATCGACGCGGTTTTCAGCGCGCCGAGGTCAGCCGTTTCCAGTGCGGCAATCGCGTTGGTGGCCAGGGCCGCCACTTGCGCCGTGCTCAAGGCGTTGGCGCCGGCCGTGGTCAGCGCGACGACCTGGTTGGTGGTCAGGGCCTTGACCTGGTTGGTGGTCAGCGCGGCAACCGCAGCGGTTTTCAGTGCGGCAAAGTCAGCCGTTTCCAGCGCGGCAATCGCGTTGGTGGACAAGGCAGCTACTTGCTGGCTGCCCAGCGCGTTGGCCTGGCTGGTGGTCAGCGCCACGACCTGGTTGGTGGTGAGCGAACCCACGCCGGCCGTGGTGAACGCGCCGATCTGGTTGCTCGACAACGCCACGACCTGGTTGGTGGTCAGGGCCGCGATTTGCGCCGCTTTCAGCGAGGCTACGCCAGCGGTGGACAGGCCGGCAATGTCGGCGGTTTCAATGGCGGCAATGCTGTTGGTCGACAGCGAGCTTACCTGCGCGGTGGTCAATGCGGCAACCTGGTTCGACGACAGTGCGACGATCTGGTTCGTGGTCAGGCCGTTGGCCACTGCCGTGGTGGACAGCGCTGCCAGCGCGGCGTTACCGAGCGATTTCACCTGGTCGGTGGTCAAGGCGCCCACCTGGTTCGACGACAGCGCGGCGATCGACGAGGTTTTCAGTGCGCCCAGGTCGGCCGTTTCCAGCGCGGCAATCGCGT
>Ga0308157_10006124_pt1 | contig 14585 bp, 4 predicted proteins | sample PhyBR1_FD_201035 | JGI IMG/M metagenome (GOLD analysis project Ga0308157, IMG submission 201035) | Phyllosphere microbial communities from UC Gill Tract Community Farm, Albany, California, United States - DLSLB.R1 | ecosystem: Host-associated > Plants > Phyllosphere > Unclassified | place: USA...
AAGAAGGATGAGTTTATTGAAGAGAGATTTAAATATTTGAAGAACATTCAGCTCTGTAATTTTTCTTTAACTTTTACCTTGATGTAAAAGTTACAAAAGATCAAGACTTTATTTTTTCAACGGTCAAATGAAGTCTTATTTCCTAAAAGAAATAAATTATTCATTCTTTATTATTTAATGATAATGTATTCATGAATCTGCGATTTCGCTACGCTCAAACAGCATTTCTTTTCACGGAAATTTTGCCTATTTGACACTTCCCGCTAGTGAGCGGGACAGGCTGCTCAAAAATAATGTCGGTTTTAAATCTGGAATTGTTCAGCATTAGGATTTTGATTTAAAAGAGAATAGGACTATAAACCAAATGGTATGAGGTTTTAATCGAGCGTCGAAACACTGCATGGAGCGTAAGCAGATAGGGGAGCGGAGCGACGTTTCGATCTGGTAGCTTCAAAAGTGAATTTCGACCGATTAAAAGATCGCCGCAATAAAAGCACTTTTGGTACTTTTCGTGCGTGAAAAGTACAAAGGAAGTAATCATTGAAGACAGATTTAAGGATGTTTTTTCTTTTGGACGTAAAAGGTACTGTGTTAATTTCCAAATTAATTTTTAAATTTGTACAAACTATTTAAGGAGAATTATATGTTCATCCTGTTCAGACAGGCGCAACCCTGTTTGCTTTTTATTTTGTTCATAATTTGAATCAAATTCTTCGTTGTTTTTCCAGAGTTGATAAATAAGTATTAATAGTTTTCTTGCTACAGCTGTCACCGCAATTTTTTTCGCAGGTTTTCTATCCTTCAGTTTATCATAAAATTCTTTCATTGGAGGATTATATCGACTTGCACATAATGCAGGCATATATAAACTCTGGCGTATAAAACTGTTACCTTTTTTGGATATCTTACTTTTACCCTGTTTCTGGCCTGACTGATTCTGTTGGATGTCTAATCCTGTATAACTTACCAATTGTTTTGAATTGGTTATTAATGAAAAGGCATTAGTTTCTGCAACAATACATACTACCGTCATAAAACTAACTCCGGGTATGGTAATTATTTTTTTTATTCTTTCATTAAACATACTATCCGCTTGAACTAACAATCTTATTTCGCTTTCTATTTCTAATGATTGCTCATTTAGTAATTCAATCTGGATCTTTAGTCTTTTTTCAATATTTTCAGGGCATCTATAACTATGACTTCTAGCATGAAGCTGATTTTTTGCCTGAGTTAGTTTGTATTTAATTTCCCGATATTCCCTACATAAAAATTTTAGGTCGCGGATAATACTTGATGGAACATGCCATAATCTTAATTTTCGTTCAAGACCTAAACTACACAAAACTTCCGAGTCTTTACCATCTGTTTTTGTTTTAACATTTATACTCTTTGCATAATATTTTACCATATTAGGAAGTAGAACACATGCCTTGCAATCATTGTCATTGAGGAAGTAAATTAAATTTTCATAATAAACCCCAGTGGCCTCCATTACAAAAAAAATTTCATTCGTAATGTTTAAACTCCCTACCCATTTTAATAGTTCTTCAAACCCTGATTCATTATTGGTAAATCTTTTATTCTTTCCAATTATATGATTCTGTTCAGAATCTGTACTACCTAAACAACAGTCTAAGTAATCCTTTGACACATCAATGCCGACACTATGCTTTTCCATAATAAAGTATTTTAAACAAGCTACAGTTCCTATCAATCTTTTCTCGCATTTATCCGGAATATATTTTTGTATTTCCTAAGTACTGTTCAGATTTTTGGAGAAACATAGAGATAGAGAATCTTTCTTTTATCGGTATATTATTTCAAATTACCTGAAGCAAAATATTTCTTCTATCTCATAGCTTTTATTCTCCAATGTAACTGTTATTTATATTTTATCAAACATACGAGAAACAAAACTCCTGAGCGCCACTACTCGTGGTCGATTAACGATTTAATAGCGAAATCAAATAAACTCGCTTTTTCAAAGCTTCAAACAACATTTGATTTTGCGCTATTTTCATCGAATCAACGCTCACTGCGTTGTGAATGCTCAGTTTAGGATTGTAGTAAATTGTAGGATTGGATTTGTGATTGAGAATAAAATAGAGATCTTTCAATTAATTTCATTATCAAGATGATTAACTGTGCGGAAAACTAGATGCGATGCTGCATCAGGTGCAGCATGACAACTTAAATAGATGTATTGGGTTTTGATTGAAAAAATGAAATAGACTAGTGAGTAGGATTAAAGCGCCATTAGTGAAAAAGCGATAGTTTAACCGACGAAGAGACGTAAGATGATCGTGGAGCAGAGCGACGTTTCGATCAGATAGTGAACGAGGAAAAGTTCAACCGTTTTTGAACTGAGGCAAGACAGAAAAGAAAGATTTTTGGTGCTTTTTATCTTTAAAAAGTACAGAGAAACCGAATATATCAATTACGAATTATATAGAATGAAAATCGAAAGAGACTGAAGCCTACTTCGATTAAAAAAAGAGTATAATTAAAAAATCACCCCATTATGCCGGAAAGAAATTTTGAATTATTAAAAAAAAGCGACCCTGCTGCTTTAGAAAAAATTCATGCCCAATACAGCAGAAGGATCTTTTGGTTAGGCAGAAAGATAATTGATGACGAATTTATTGTAGAGAATTTGGTGCAGGATACTTTTTTAAAGTTATGGGATTATCGTGATAAGATTGAAAACGCTCTTCATATCCTTTTTTTCTTGCAATATGCTATGAAAATATCCTGTTATGCGCACTATTCAAAACCAAGAAACAAGTTTTTTAGAACAGTGAGTTCTTTACAGAGCTATGAAAATTTTCATGATTATCTGGGAGGCTACGATCCTGCCGATGTAATTGAAAATCTAAAGGATCAGGAATCGCAACAAAAGTTGTTTGAACTGGTAACCAATGTACTGCCACTCATTAAGCCGGAAAGAAGACAACTGATCGATCTATGTCTAAAATACGGGTTTCGGTACAAAGCTATTGCACAGGTGATGGGTAAGAGTACTAAACAAACTGTAGACGATGTAAATCGAGCAATTGATGATATTAAAAAGATCGTTGGCGGACGCACGGCGTTTGAACGAAAACTGAAAAAGGTTGAACCTGAAACTGCGCGAAACACATTGAGTGAGATACAAGAGCAGGTATTACTGCTTCGTTGCGAAATGAACCGTTCATTCGCAGCAATTGCAAGTGAGTTAAACCTATCACAACAGGAAGTACATGAAGAATTTATGGCAGCCTATAAATTTACACAGCAAAGTAAAATACATTCACTGTAAAACATTTAGTAATGGAAAAAGCTACAATAAAACTCAGCCGGAAGATACAGCTTAACATTGACCTGCCAACAACAGAAGAAAGAAAAGAAGTTTGGGAAAAACTTTACAGATGGCAGAACAGGTGTATGCGTGCCGGAAACCTTATCATAAGCCACCTGTATGTGTTGGCGATGATGAAAGATTTTTTCTACCTTTCGGAAAGCGTAAAGTACAAACTGGCAGATGAAAAGAAAGATCCTAGCGGTATCCTACAGTTCTCGCACTCTACTTGTACCTACAGGCTGGTAAGCAAGCGTTTTAAAGGCGAAATACCCACGAATGTACTCAGTTGCCTTAATTATGAGCTGATTGAAAGGTTTAATAGGAACTTCACAGAATATGTTACAGGTAACCGCTCCTTAGATAATTTTAAACCCAATACGGGTTTTCTTTTCGGTGTGCAAAGCTTAAGACGTCTGCAGTATAATGAGGAAAAAAAGACATTTTGTTTCCGTTTGTTTAAAATTCCTTTCAGAGCTTATTTGGGAAGAGATTTTACGGACAAACGCGCGCTGTTACAACAGGTTATAGATGGTAAAGTGAAACTTTGTTCGTCGCGCGTAAAACTTGACAAAGGAAAAATATTCTGGATACCTGTTTTTGAAATACCCAAAGAAGTACATAGCTTAAATCCCGCTACAGTAGCAGAAGCCTCACTGTCGTTAGAGCACCCTATTTCTGTAAAGATTGGTAAGAACAGTCTGCAGATTGGTAACAAAGAGGAGTTTTTACACCGGAGGCTGGCGATACAGGCAGCACATAGCCGAACCAAGGCAGCGGTAACCTATAGCAGGGGTGGTAACGGAAAGAAACGAAAATTGAAGGCGCTGGACAGGTTTAAAGATATGGAGAGTAATTATATAGCCAACCGACTGCACGAGTACAGCCGAAGGTTGATTGATTTTTGCGTAAAACACCAGTCTGGAACGCTGGTTCTGCTGGATATGCAGGAAAATACGGAAATAGCGAGGGAAGAACAGTTCATATTGCGTAATTGGAGTTATTATGAACTGATGACTAAAATAAAATATAAAGCCGAAAAGGCAGGTATTGAAGTTATTACTACCTAATGAAATATTTTTAAGAGGGTGCTTATACACCCGTAAGGTGAGGTTATTGGCTGACACTCACTGAATGCGTAAGCATATATAAACGGTTTGCAACAGCATTTTTGCTATAATGTACAAAAATGGTTTGGGACAAAAAATAGTTCCATATGATATAGTGTAAAATTATTTAAGAAGTTCATTTTTAAAATTAAAGTAAAATTTACTCAAGAATTACTCAAATGCAATGGCTGTATAAGATATTCGATAGTGCTTATACAACCATAAGGTGAGGCTGGTGTTTGGCACTCACTGAAAGCATAAGCATATATAACCTAACTATTAACGGTTTTTTTGCCAAAGCGTATAGAAATGCTTTGTTTTGCAATATGCTAACATGTGATTTAGCGTAGATTATTTAAGAAGTTTGTTTTTAAAAATTAAAGTGCCAAAATTCACTGAGCGATAATTGAAGTGTGACTTTTTGGAAAAGATATTCGAGGGTGCTTATACACCCATAGGGTGAGGTTGTTGGTACACACTCACTGAATGCGTAAGCATATATAAACGGTATTGCAACAGCATTTTTGCTATAATGTACAAAAATGGTTTGGGACAAAAAATAGTTCCATATGATCTAGTATAAAATTATTTAAGAATTGAGTTCTTTAGAAAAGAAAACCTAATTTTTAATTAACATTTTTTTATGTTAATAGTGTGTTCTTGTTTAAAATATTATTATTTTTGGCAAAACCTAAATATTAACACTTATGAAATTGAAGCTTTTTTTAAGCTTTTCGTTGCTATTTATGATAAACAGTGGCGTTTTAAATGCACAAAATTCAAAATTTAACCCTGAATTTTGGTTATACAATCCACAGCCGGTAAGGGATACTGTTAAAGAGTTCAATAAGCTTAACTTTCAGTCCAGATTATTCTTGGGCAAGAACAATGTTTGGACCTCTGCAAAAAAAATCAACAATTCCAATCATTTGTTTTTGGTTTATAAGTCTAATAAAGACGAAAACCTTATGGCTTTAATAGGATCGGGTAAAAGTCTTTTCATAGACAGTAAAAAACTGAAAATTAATGATTCGATCGACTTGGACGGTTACAACGAAGCTTACGGCGAATTGCTAGAAGTGCAGTTTTCCGGTATAGACAACGGTAAGTTCTGGCTTAACCCTAGCTTTAAAGAATCCAATCTTTTTGAAATTATACTCATAGAAAAAAATGGTCAGCCGATAAAGGTAAACGATATCAGAACCTATTTGAGCATTAAATACGGTATCGATCTTATAGATTCTAAACAGTATGGCTATTCCGGCAAAGAATGGTGGGATGGTAAAAGTAAATTATATAACCACAATGTTTTTGGTATTGCCAGAATGGATCAATTTAATCTGAATAATTTCAAGAGTATACATTCCAAAGATCAGGATCTTATAGTGTTCAAGTCACAGACAGTGGGCGGCATGCTTAATGAAGGAGAATACGTGCTTGTAGGTAACAATAAAAAAGAACTTAGTTTTGATAAAAAATCAAAATTAAGCCGTAAGGAATGGTTGGTGCAGACAAATAAAACAGAAACTTTGGTAGATCTTGCATTCCCGCTTAAAAAATTAAATCAGTCTCCCGATTCTTTTACCAATTACGAACTTATAGTGGGTGAGGGAAGTACAAAAACGGTTTATTCTTCAGAAGTAGCAGACAGCCTCCTGATTTTTAGAAAAGTTGCTTTTTCAAGTGCCGAAAATAGCATTGTAAGATTAAAGGAACATAAAAGCGATTTGAAATTTGAAGTGGTTAATACCTGCAATCAATTTCAATTAAAAGTTAAAGCACCATCGAATATTTCTAACTACTCTGTAAAGATATTTGACGATAAAAACAATAATGTATTATCTTCTGTAGATGTGAAGGAAGTATATACCGTTAACAATTCCTCGTCTGCATACTTTGATATAAACCTAACATACAACAATAAAAAATTAACGAAACGTATCAGTACAGATAGGGCTGTATTAACACCAGTAGGGCTAAACAAGCACTATGTTCTGAACGACGAAAGCGTAAACATAAAAATACAGAATGCGGAGGGGGTTAATTACCAATGGTTTAAAAACGATCAGCAAATAGGTAGTGGAAACCAAATTACTTTGAATGAGGAAGGTAATTACAGCTTAAAGGTATCTACCGGAGAAGATTGTTCTCAAACGCAGACTTTTACTGTACGTAACAACATTAACGATGGCGGATGGCGACTATATCCTAATCCTGCTGCTTCAGATGAACAGGTAAACGTTTCCTTCCAGCTTCCTAAAGCATCAGACGTACATGTTGCGATTTATTCAAACGAAGGAAAGCTGTTAAAAACCATGGAAATAGGTACTGTACAGAACCAAACCTATAGTTTGGGTGCATTGAAACTGTCTTCGGGTGTGTATATAGTTGTAGCATATATCAACCAGATACCTCAAATTAAAAAAATCATTATAAAATAACCTAAAAACACACTATGAGTACATCAATGAATCCTTTAAAATTCGGTTACAGAGTTTTATACTATATCATAATGTTCGGTATTTTCTTTCAGTTTTTTGCTTATCCGGTTTATGCAATGGTAGAACATTTCCCATACGGCGCAAAAACGAAATACTACATTCATTATGAGTGTCCTGATGATTATCTGAATTCTGAAGCATTTGAAGGAACAGATCCTCAGGAAGCCTCTGTTACCAACCCTGCTGTAAAATCAAAGAATGGTACTAAAAGTTACAGACTAGCAGCACCATCTGTTCCTACAAGTTCAGAAGAAGCAGCGATAGAAATATTCTCGCAAGATAAATCGGGAACGATAGGTTATGACAACAACAGCAACAGTGATGATCCTTCTGATAATATTTTCTCTTTCAATATAGAAAAAACGATCCTTACGGGAAAAGAAATACGTTTGAGTTATGAGGTTTATGGTATTGAAAATGCATCGGGTATTTCACGCAGCATCAACGAAAACAACGCAACAGGCGGTTACCTTGTAAAAAAGAATTCACAATGGAACCATTTGGAAGAAACCATATCGATAGATCAGCTTAAAAACGGAGTTAATCATCTGCTTTTTACAGCTTTTGAAAATAAAAATTCGGGTTACAAGGTAAAAAATGTAACTGTTAAAGCCGTACCTTCTAATAACCAAAAATTTATCGCATTAGCTGACGGCACTTCGGCTTACACAAAGAACAATAAAGCCTACTTTAAAGGAAGTGTATTACTTCGAGATTCGGAATTGTATATAAACAACGAAAAAGTGAAGGTTAAGAACAACGAATTCGAAACCCTTATTTCGCATGATTCTGGTACTACACAGCTGGATGTGCAACTTAAAAGGCAGGGTGTGCTTGTATATACTGAAACAGTTCAATTAACTGAAGCTGCAGAAGCTGCAGTGCATACTTTTAAGAAAGCAGAAGGCTACAGCCTTATTAAAGCATTGGATACGGATAGTTATGGGTTTTTAATGGATGAAGTTGGCTTCAACATAAAAAAGGAAAGCTATGCAAAAGCAGACCAGATCAGCGTTCAAAAATTACGAGCTATTGATTTGGCACCTCTAGGTACGAACATCATCAATGTAACACAAAATAAAACGGGTTACCGTTTTTTACCAGAAGGTGCAAAGTTTAAAGGAAATGCACAGATCACTGTGAAGTTCGATAAAACCTTATTACCGAGTGGCTATAATGCTAACGATGTTAAAATTCTGTATTTTGATATGGATCAGCGCCGTTGGTTGTCGGTACCAACCGACACCATAATGACAGATCAGAACAAAGTCGTTGGATTAACAGATCATTTCACCGACTACATCGCAGGGATTATACAGTCGCCGGAATCACCCGAGACTAGTTCGTTTACCCCTACGTCTATTTCAGACATACAGGTAGCTAATCCTACAGCTAATATTATGCAGGTTCAACCCCCTACCGCAAACCAGAAAGGTGACGGAACTTTAGACTTTCCTATCACTATACCCCCGGGGCGTAATGGCTTACAGCCAAATTTATCGGTTTCTTATAACAACAACGGCAGCAGTAGTATTGTAGGTTACGGCTGGGATATTGCCATTCCTTTTATTAGTGTTGATACCAAGTTCGGGATACCACAGTATATTGGAAATCAGGAAACTGAAAGTTATCTTTTTAATGGTGAAGAACTTGTAATGCAGAACGGCAACGCTCTTTACATTCCCCACCGCCAGTCAACTACTGTTTCCAGAAATACTGCAGGTGTAAGGGTGTTCTTTCCAAAAGTAGAAGGTTCTTTCTCTAAGATAGAGCGCCATGGAACTACCCCTTCAACCTATTATTGGATCGTGTGGGACAAATCTGGAGCGAAATACTTTTACGGGCAAGGTGCCAACAGCAGGTTAAGTAGTGCAAGCGGGAACAGAGCGAAGTGGATGCTTGAAAAAGTCCAGGATAAAAATGGTAATTATATACAGTACAACTATATTATAAAAAATTATACAACTGGTAATCTGGTAGATGGAAAAGAGTTGTTGATAAGTCAGATTATATACACACGCAGTGAAACAACTGGGGGGCTGCTTGACAAGACAGTTAATTTTAGCTATGATTCTGATTTAAGGGCAGATGCAAATTTTAATTTTCGTTACGGATTTAAAGAAGTGAATGCAGCAAAGTTGTTGAAGATTTCGACGGATGGTCGTGGAGATCATATGGTTTCTTATGATTTTGCTTATAAGCAGGGTAGGTTTGGCAAAACACTTCTAGATTTTATCCAGACTAATAATAGTGCGATAAATACTTCATCAGGTACGGAGTCCTATAAACATACTTTTGATTATTATGATGATGTTGCTGACGGACTTTTTCATCCCTCAAAAAATATGAACCTTTACGATGATTTTAGTTCCGAAAAGCATTCTGCATTGAGTTCTACTGTAGAAAGCTACAGATCAAACGAGATTAATGTTGGTGGTGGTATTTCACCAATAGCTAATCCACCGGCATGGTGGCCATTTAGCTACGGGGGTACAATAAATTTTGCTTTTCCCTCAAGTACTTCTATAAAAAGTGCTCCTACTATGCTGCTTATTGATATTGATGGTGACGGGCTGGATGATAAGGTGATGAAAATTGGTCAGGATATCAAGTACAGAAAAAACCTGGGTGGGGCATTCTTTAGCCAGGAACTGTATAAAGTACATAATATAAATGATCTTGGTTTATTTGAAAATTATACGCAGAACGGTACTGAAAAATCACTGTCAATTATTGCAGGAAATTTAAATTGGTCAAAATCAGAAACAAATGCACGTGTTCGTAATTATTTCTCAGATGTGAATGCTGATGGATTAGTTGATTATGTGAAAGACCGTATTGTTTATTTCAATAGAATAGACCCTAACTCTGGTTTACCTACTTTTACCGATGACAGTAATATTACTCCTAATAGAATTTTTAAGGAAGGAGATGTCGATCCGGGAATCTCTGACCCGCTTCCTGATTTAACTTTGGGTAATGATCTTATGGAAGTAGTTAAGATATGGATTGCACCAAAGTCAGGAACAATAAATATAAACGGAACAATCAGTAAACAGTTAGTTTCATCTAATCATGGAGTAAGGTACGCGGTTCAAAAGTCAGGTAGTAGAATACGTTTTGCTCATGAAAGTATCTATTTTGACCCTAATATAGCACCTGTGCCATGGAATCCCAGTACTCCGATATCTGGAACACTTGCAGACAGCAACCCGTCTTCTTATATTATAGAGCCAACACTTTTAATAACAAACTCGATCAATACTAATAAAACCGGTATAAGTGTAAATAAAGGCGATTATATTTATTTTAGGGTTAACAGTAGTCAGTTACCTGTAGGACTTGTGAATGTTACCTGGGATCCTGAAATTACCTACACTACCGAGAATTTTGATTCGCCAAATCAGTACAAGCAATATTCATCTAAATATAGTGATGCTTATATTTACGGATCTATAGATAGAATACCTCTTATGGTAACTGAACCTGGAAATTATCGTTTGCAATGGAATTCTTTTACTGTAAATAATTCAAGTGCGTATCCTGAACTTACGGATGAGGTTGAAATAGTTGTTCATGGATATAAACTTGTTACGAACTCCAATAACACGGTTAGCAGGCTGCCTTTAACCGGTAACAGCACCGAGGTTATCAGACGAAAAATAAAGGTAAATACCAACAATTCCATAGCGGCATTAAACCAGTTGTTTAATTTTTCAGATGTTAATGGGGATGACCCTGAAACTTATAAATATTTTGAGATTGAAGTTTTGACGACTTCTCAGATAGATTGGAAAAAGTTCGATAACAAGTTTATACCAAAGTTTTTAAAAGTAGAGGATAATTCTACACGATATGTTATTCCTCAATACAGAGTATATAACAGCCAGCTTACCAATTATTACAAATCTACTTTTACATCTTCCGCTACAGTAACAATTAATCATAATTTTAATTTGTTAGCATGTAGCAGTAACGTATGTTCCGACAAAGTTGTTTATATGCTGGTTAAAAATCAGTTTGGTAAAATAGTTACAACGCTAAACGGTTTACCTGCAAAATTTAAATATGTAGTTAATGGTAATGGGGCTATAATAGTAAAACAACAGTATAATGGAACATCTTTCAGTAGTCTTACTGGAAATAATTCACAGATAACAGCAAATAATGTAAGTCTCTATTTTGAATATTATGCCGATGATGCAGAAATAGCTAGCAGGTTAAAAAACTATCAGGACAATACTAATCTGTTAACATCTAATTTGGGTAATACACAGCATCAGGGTATTGTAAACGGTTTGTATCGGGCAAATATATTTTACATTAACTCACTTAGCGGTTTCGGTACAGTATTCCGAAATTGGGGGCAGTTCGCCTATAAAGGTGTGCAACCAAATGAAAATTTTAAACTAATAAATAAAGGTCATCTTAGTAAGCTTGCCATTGCAGGAATATCATCTACTACCACACCTTCACAAGAAGAAATTGATATGTTTGATGATTTGATGAATCAGGATATAGATGATCTTGATTACGATTTTGATACGGATACCTTTACTTCAGGCGGTGCAAATGTAGGTCTTAACCAAAATCAAATGGATGCGATACTGCATTTCACCATGCTGCAGCCAGACCGTTTAAATCAGGCATGGAGTTCTCATAGACGGTTGTATGTAAAAAGTGCTGAAATGAGTCCTTACCTTCGCTATGATGACGAAGAAGCTGTACAGATGCTTCCTATTCCTGCACCAACTTCCGTAGGCACTTATGGGGCAGTTTCTGTTATTAAAGAATCTTTCTCTAAATCAAGATCAGAAGGTAAAAGTATTTCGTTTTTTGGTTTTTCTTTCGGTGATAGCGAAAGCGAGAGTAAATCAACACCATTAAACGATTTTATGGACATAAATGGTGACGGATACCCCGATGTCGTTGGAAATCAGGTTCAGTTGACATCCTACAGAGGTGGACTATCAAGTAATATTCTTAATAAGAATTTGTTAGCTAGTACCAACAGTTCAGGAAAAGGAAAAGCTGCTGGTGGCTCTACCGCACATATCACATCTATAATGGATAATAACGGACGTGTAAGCGGTTTCAGAGTTGGAAATAATGCATCATTTAAAGGGAATTCTATCGGAGGAAACAGTAGTAAATTTGAAACTGTATCAAAAGCAGAAAGTATATTGGTAGATATTAACGGCGACGGATTGGTTGACTTAATAAGAAATGGTAGTATAGAGCTTAATAGAGGAAATGGTTTTATTGCGTCTAGTTGGGCAGGATACGGGGGTATACAGGAACAGCTTACAACGTCAAAATCAATGAGCGCTAATTTCGGTGTAGGATTTACAGATTTCATTGAACCTATAACTGTTGGAGCAGGAAGTTCAGGGAGGGCTTCCTCAAACCTAGATCTTTCATTCGGTTTTAGTGGATCCCGCAGTGTAACACAGAGTAAGAAAGATTTTGTTGATGTTAACGGCGATGGTCTTCCGGACTATATTGTCGACGGAACTGTATACTTCAACACCGGTACGAATCATATAAATAGCGGGTTAAGTCTACCTCGCTTGGCTGAATCTTCATCTTTAGCACATGGAGAAATGATTAACGCATCTATACTTATTCCGGTTACGATACCGTTTTTAGGAATAATTGCAAAAGGCGGAGGCGGAGGCGGAAAAAACTGGACAAAGAACTATAATGAAGAAAACGTAAGTTATAGGGATTTTGACGGTGATGGCTATTTAGATATCGTTGAATCATCATCAGAAACAAACCTTAAAGTCCAACTGTCAAAAATAGCACGTACCAATATGCTTAAAATGGTGCATAACCCAACCGGTTCAAAAATAGAGTTGGATTATGCTGCGCATAACGCTATTTCCGGAACTTCTTTCGGCTCAACATATAAAATGCCTTTTAAAAAATGGGTTTTATCTGGTGTTAAAGTTCATGATGGTTTTGAAGGTGACGGTGAAGATATACAGCAGTTTGCATTCGAGTATCAAAATGGTTTAAAAGACCGTAGGGAAAGAAAGTTTTTAGGTTTTGGTGAAGTTAAAACACACCAGCTGCGCAGTAATGGTAGTGTATTTAGAACTTCTGTTCAGGAATACCTGTTAAACGACATGCCTAATAGCGAAATATATTTACCTGGAAATTATTCAGACAGTAGAAAATATCAGTATATAGGTTCACTTTTGAAATCAGAAACGGTTTTTGATGCTACACAGCGATTATTGAGTAAAAACTCGTATACATATTCTATACATTCCTTGCCGGGAGTTAATGGTACTGCACCATATAGCACATCAGGACAAAGTACAATAACTTATGCAGATGTTTCCAGAATCTTACCGCTGGTGAAAGAGAACGAAACGGTTGTAAGGAATTACACAGATCTAAATGGTACCAATTATATCGATGATGTAAATAGAAGCATTTTCCGAACATACGACCAATACGGCAATGTAGTTTCTTATCGAGATGATATTGACAATATTGATGTTACAGTTGGGTACTATTATACCAACAATGCCTCTAAATATATAGTTAGTATTCCTAGCCAGCACAGGGTTATGTTAGGTGGAACGTTGTTAAGAAGGTCTACTACTCAAATTGACGCTAACGGAAATATAACACAAATTTCCAGATATAATACTAACGGTATTTCTGTAACTGATTACCAATACGATAATTTAGGTAATCTGCGCAAAGTTACACTGCCTAAACCAAACGGTTATTCAGCAGAAAGTGAAAGGATGTTTTATACGTACCAGTATGATAATACCTACCGGCAGTTTGTTAGGTTTGTCACAGACGCTTATGGTTTGACTAGTGAAAGTAATTATACAAATTATGGGTTGCTGCTTTCTCAAACGGATGCTAACGGTGTTGTTTTTACGTATAAATATGATCCATCAAGAAGGTTGAAAGAATTTAAGGGACCTTATCACAACAACTGGACAATTAAAAATGAATACGCGCAGGACCAGACCAGCAGTTTGTATTATGCCGTTACCCAGCATAATTTGATCGATGAAGTTACAGGAAATAATAATACTGTTTTACACACTTCATCTTTTGCCGATGGTCTTGGAAGGATCATACAAACCAAGAAACAGTTAGATACAGTAGAAGACTGCGGAGGTTCAGGATACAGCTTTGCTGTGTCAGGACCTCAAAAGTATGATGAGTTTGGCAGGGTAGTCGAAAGTTATCTTGGTCAGCAGCAACTAGATTGCGGGGGTAACTTCATGCTAGCACTGAAAAAGTACGAACATTTACAGCACGACGTACTTGAAAAAACAGATAATTGGTACGACAATCAAGACAGACCGCTTCAAACCCATGTGTATGGATTAAACGCAACCACCAGATACGAGTACGGAGTTGCCTCTGATGGTTTTGGAACACCCCGCAGTTTTGAAAAGGTGGTATTACCGGAAGGAAATACAAGCTTTTCTTTTAAAGATCATAAAGGTAGGGTAACATCTACAAAACAGGTAAGTCAGAATACGTCAGAAGAACTGGTTACAAAATACCAATATAATCAACTAGGTGAAGTAACAGATGTTATAGATGCAGAAAATAAGGTAACATCATACCAGTACGATATGTTTGGGCAGAAGA
>Ga0308157_10006125_pt1 | contig 14576 bp, 18 predicted proteins | sample PhyBR1_FD_201035 | JGI IMG/M metagenome (GOLD analysis project Ga0308157, IMG submission 201035) | Phyllosphere microbial communities from UC Gill Tract Community Farm, Albany, California, United States - DLSLB.R1 | ecosystem: Host-associated > Plants > Phyllosphere > Unclassified | place: USA...
CAGGGAAGTCCATCTCGACCAGTTGGGCCAGCGATTCGTCGCGCAGGTGCTCGAACATGCCGCCCTGGACGATGCCGAACAGCGCGTTGCGGTTCTCCAGCCGTGCGAATTCGGCCTGGCAGCGCTTGGCCCAGCGCAGGCTCAGTTCCATCGACGTGCGCGCCTCGGCCTCGGTGGTGATGTGGCCGGCCGTGTCGTAGGGCGTGCATTCGTCGAACTGCATGACGATGTCGCTGTCGAGGATGGTCTGGATCTGCATCGAGACCTCGGGCGTCAGGAACAGCTTGTCGCCATTGACGGGCGAGGCGAACTTCACCCCTTCCTCGCTGATCTTGCGCATGGCGCCCAGCGACCAGACCTGGAACCCGCCCGAGTCGGTGAGGATGGGCTTGTTCCACTTCTCGAACGCGTGCAGGCCGCCGAAGCCGGCCATGACGTCGAGGCCGGGACGCATCCAGAGATGGAAGGTGTTGCCCAGGATGATCTGGGCGCCCATCTCCTCGAGCGACCGCGGCATCACGCCCTTGACGGTGCCATAGGTGCCCACGGGCATGAAGATCGGCGTCTGCACCACGCCGTGGTTGAGCGTGAGGGTGCCGCGCCGGGCATGGCTGGTGGGGTCGGTGGCGAGAAGGTCGAAATGCAGCATGGTCGTCTCAGGAGGTGCGTTCCAGCAGCATGGCATCGCCATAGCTGAAGAACCGGTAGCGATGGGCGATCGCGTGGGCATAGAGCGCCATCACGCGCTCGTAACCGGCCAGGGCGCTCACCAGCATCATCAGCGTGCTCTTGGGCAGGTGGAAGTTGGTCAGCAGCAGGTCGACATGGCAAAACGCGAAGCCCGGCGTGATGAAGATGCGGGTGTCGCCCGTGGCCTGGCCGCTCGCCGCCCACGACTCCAGCGTGCGCACGGTGGTGGTGCCGACGGCGACGACGCGGCCGCCACGGGCGCGACATTCGGCGATGGCGTCCTGCGTGGCGGGCGGCACGTCGTAGCGCTCGGCATGCATCGTGTGCTCGGCGATGTTCTCGGTCTTCACCGGCTGGAAGGTGCCCGCGCCCACGTGCAGCGTGACGTTGGCGCGTTGCACGCCGCGTGCCTCCAGCCGCGCCAGCAGGGCCTCGTCGAAATGCAGTGCGGCGGTGGGGGCGGCCACGGCGCCGGGCACGCGCGCGAACACGGTCTGGTAGCGGCGCTCGTCGTCGGCCGAGTCGGTGTGTTCGATGTAGGGTGGCAGCGGCACGTGGCCGCAGCGCGCCATCAGCGCGTAGGCGTCCTCGCCCGCGCCACTGGCGAAGGCGAACCGGAACAGGGCGCCGTCCGGTGTCGGCCAGCGGCCCAGCAGCGTCGCCGTGAAGTCCCCGGCCATGCGCAGCACGGTGCCCACCGGCGGCTTCTTGCTGACCTTCATGTGGGCGACGACCTCGCCGTCGACGAGCACGCGCTCGACCAGCAGCTCGAGCTTGCCACCGGTGGGCTTCTCGCCGAAGAGGCGCGCCTTGACGACGCGGGTGTCGTTGAAGACCAGCAGGTCGCCCGCGCGCAGCAGGTCCGGGAGGTCGCGGAAGATGCGGTCGACCGGCGCGTCGTGGGTGCCGTCGAGCAGTCGCGAGGACGTGCGTTCGGCGGCGGGATGCTGCGCCACCAGTTCGGGCGGCAGGACGAAGTCGAAATCGGAAAGGGTGAAGTCGCGCATGGTGCTTGAGGGCCGGACGGGCCCGTGCCAAGAAGGCGGGGAAAACGATGAAAGACGAAACCTGCGATCCGGCTGGTTCGGGAGAGACGGAAAAAGCGCTCGGGATTCTCCCATGGCGGCAGAATCGGTCCATGCGCCCGCCCTCCGATTCCCCTCCGGCTTCCGCGCCGGCCCTCCCGCCGCAGGATCCGGATGCGCCGCCGCGCTTCGGCACCCGGCCGCAGCAGGTGCTGGTCACCGGCGGGACCGGTTTCATCGGGCGCCGGCTCATCGCCGCCCTGCGTGCCGACGGCCACATGGTGAGCGTGTGGACGCGCGATCCGCGCGCCGCCGCCGCGCGCTTCGAGCCGGCCGTGCGCTGCGTGGCGCGGCTGGAGGACCTGCCGGCGGCGCCGGGCATCGACGTCGTCGTCAACCTGGCGGGCGCGCCCATCGTGGGGGCGCGCTGGAGCGAGCGTCGCAAGGCCGAGCTGCTGCGCAGCCGCGAAGGCCTGACGAACACGCTGGTGGCCTGGATGGGCTCGCTGCCGAAGCCGCCGTGGCTGCTGATCTCGGGCTCGGCGATCGGCTACTACGGTGTCCAGCGGCAGGGCGATCCGACGGTACTGACCGAGTCGAGTCCGCCCCAGGCGATCTTCATGTCGCGCCTGTGCCAGCGCTGGGAAGCCGCCGCCGGCGAAGCGAGCCGGCTCGGTGTGCAGGTGGCCCTCACGCGGCTGGGTTTCGTGCTCGGCCACGGGGGCTCGCTGCCCCGGCTGCTGCTGCCGGTGCGCCTGGGCCTGGGCGGACCCCTGGGCGGCGGCCGCCAGACCTTGTCCTGGGTGCACGTGGAGGACGTGGTGCGCGGCATGGCGCACGTGTGGAGCCTGGCCGCCGCTCAGACCGGTCCCGCGGCACCGCAGGCCTACAACTTCACGGCGCCCGGGGCCGTGTCGCAGGGCGAGTTCATGCGCACCGCCACGGTCGTGTTGCGGCGGCCGTTCTGGCTGCCGACGCCGGCCCTGCCGGTGCGGCTCGCCCTCGGCGAGCAGGCCGACGTCCTGCTGGAAGGCCAGCGCGTCGCGCCGGCCCGGCTGCTGCAGACCGGCTTCCGCTTCCGCTTCCCGGACGTGCGTGGCGCCTTGCGGGATCTCTGCTGAACGTGCCGCGTACCTCCGCTCTGTCCCGCGCGCCGGCCCCGACCGAAGCTCCGGTCGCTTCCGCCCCGGGGGTCGTGGCTCCTGCCGCGCGACCGACCCCGCCCGGCACCGGTCTGAGCCCGGCGCAGCGCGCGCTGCGCAAGCTCGGCCTGGTGCGCGACATCGACTTCGCGCTCTACCTGCCGATGCGCTACGAGGACGAGACGCGCATCGTCCGCCTGGCCGACGTGCACGACGGCGACATGGCGCAGATCGAGGCCGTGGTCACGCACAGCGAGGTCAGCTGGCGGCCGCGCCGGCAGCTGATCGTCATGGTGGACGACGGCAGCGACACCTGCCAGCTGCGCTTCTTCAACTTCTATCCGTCGATGCAGGCCCAGCTCGCCGTCGGCGCCCGGGTGCGGGTGCGCGGCGAGGTGCGTGGCGGTTTCCTGGGGCGGCAGATGATGCATCCGGCCGTGAAGGCGGCCGGCACCGAACTGCCCCTGGCGCTCACGCCGGTCTATCCGACGGTGGCCGGCCTGGCGCAACCGATGCTGCGGCGCGAAGTGCGCGCCGGCCTGGCACGCGCCCGGCTCGACGAGACGGTGCCGGCCGAGGCGGCGCTGGAGGGGGCGTGGGACCTGCGCCAGGCCCTGCACTTCCTGCACTATCCGACACCCGACGTCTCCATTGCGGCGCTGGAGGACCGCAGCCATCCGGCCTGGCAGCGCCTGAAGGCCGAGGAGCTGTTGGCCCAGCAGCTTTCGCAGATGCAGGCCCGGCGCGAGCGGGCGGCGCAGCGCGCGCCGGTGCTGGCACCTTCGACGGCTCCGGAGTCCCTGCATGCGCGATTGCTGGACGTGCTGCCGTTCGGCCTGACCGGAGCGCAGCGCCGCGTCGGCGCCGAGATCACGACCGACCTGGCGCGCGAGGTGCCGATGCACCGGCTGCTGCAAGGCGATGTCGGCTCCGGCAAGACGGTGGTGGCGGCGTTGGCGGCGGCGCGCGCCATCGACGCGGGCTTCCAGTGCGCATTGATGGCGCCGACCGAGATCCTGGCCGCCCAGCATTTCGGCAAGCTGGTCGGTTGGCTGGATCCGCTGCTGGCCGCGCGCGGCCAGCGCGTCGCCTGGCTCACCGGCAGCCAGAAGAAGAAGGAGCGCGACCACATGTCGGCCGCCGTCGAGTGCGGCGAGGCGGCCCTGGTGATCGGCACCCACGCGGTGATCTCCGAGAAGACGCGCTTCCACCGCCTGGGACTGGCGATCATCGACGAGCAGCACCGCTTCGGTGTCGCCCAGCGTCTGGCCCTGCGCGGCAAGGCGGCGCTCGAACCCGCGCCGGGCCGGGCTGCGGGCGATGCCGTCACCGCGCTGGAGCCGCATCTGCTGATGATGAGCGCGACCCCGATCCCGCGCACGCTGGCGATGAGCTACTACGCCGATCTCGATGTCTCCACGCTCGACGAACTGCCGCCCGGGCGCACGCCCATCGTCACCAAGCTGGTGGCCGAGCACCGCCGCGACGAGGTCATCGGCCGCATCCGCTCGCAGCTCGCCCAGGGCCGGCAGGTCTACTGGGTGTGTCCGCTGATCGAGGAGAGCGAGGCCGTCGATCTGCGCAACGCCACCGAGACGCGCGACGAACTCGCCGAGATGCTCGGCGCCGGCGTCGAGGTGGGCCTGCTGCACTCGCGCATGCCCACGGTCGATAAGCAGGAGGTCATGGCGCGCTTCACCGTCAACACCATCCAGGTGCTGGTGAGCACCACCGTGATCGAGGTCGGCGTGGATGTGCCCAATGCCTCCCTGATGGTGATCGAGCATGCGGAGCGCTTCGGGCTGTCGCAGCTCCATCAGCTGCGTGGGCGCGTCGGGCGTGGCGCGGCGGCATCGGCCTGCGTGCTGCTCTATGCGCCCAACGAGGCCGGCCGCGTCGGCGAGACGGCACGCGCGCGTCTCAAGGCGATGGCCGAGACCGGCGACGGCTTCGAGATCGCCCGGCGCGACCTGGAGATCCGCGGACCCGGCGAATTCCTGGGTGCCAAGCAGTCCGGGGCACCGCTGCTGCGCTTCGCCGACCTCGACGAGGACGCGCTGCTGCTCGACTGGGCACGCGAACTGGCGCCCCGGATGCTCGATCGCCATCCCGACCTGGCCCGACGCCACGTCGAGCGCTGGCTCGGCGGCAAATCGCAGTACCTCAAGGCCTGAGGCGACGGATCGCCGGGCTCAGCCGGGCCTGCGCGCCGCGGCCAGCAGCAGTCCGAAGCCGATCATCATGGTGCCGCTGGCACGGTTGAACCAGCGCATCGCCCGGCCGCCCCGGGCCAGCTTGCGCATCCGCGCGCCGAGCAGCGCATACAGCGCGATCGCGATCGTCTCCAGCGCCAGGAAGGTCGCGCCCAGCAGCAGGTAGCTCAAGGCATAGGCGTCGGGCGCGACGAACTGGGGCAGGAAGGCGGTGAAGATCAGGATCGCCTTCGGATTGCCGATGGCGACGGTGAACTCCTGCCGGGCCAGGGCCATGCGTGATGGCGCCGCCGCCAGGTCCGCGAGGTCGTCGTCGCCCAGGGCCGCCGCCGGTGCCCGCAGCAGACGAACGCCGATCCACACCAGGTAGGCCGCGCCCAGCCACTTGATGGCATTGAAGGCGATCTCGGAGGCCGCCAGCACGGCGCCCATGCCGATCCCGGCGATGGCGATCATGAGCGCGAAGGCGACCAGCCGACCACTCGCCGCCAGCACCGCGACCCGCACGCCATGCCGGGCGCCGTGGGTGACCGACAGCAGATTGTTGGGACCGAAGGCCATGTTCAGTGCGAAACAGGCCGGCAGGAAGAGCAGATAGGCGGACGATGTCATGGCGGGTCGACGAGGATGGAGGGAGGCGGGCGGCGCCGATAGGCGGACGCCATGAGGGCCGATCCGGGCGGCGCGAAGTGCAAAGATCCGGACTGCGCATAATTCTGCCGAGACATGACCCTCACCGAACTCAAATACATCGTCGCGGTCGCCCGGGAGCGGCATTTCGGCAAGGCGGCGGAAGCCTGCCACGTCTCCCAGCCGACGCTGTCGGTGGCCATCAAGAAGCTCGAGGACGAGTTGGAGGTGAAGCTCTTCGAACGCAGCGCGACCGAAGTCACGGTCACCCCGCTGGGCGACCAGATCGTGCAGCAGGCCCAGAGCGTGCTCGAACAGGCCGCCAGCATCAAGGAGATCGCCAAGCGCGGCAAGGATCCGCTCTCCGGCGCATTGAACCTGGGGATCATCTACACCATCGGTCCCTACCTGCTGCCGGACCTGGTGCGGCGCAACATCGAGCGCACGCCGCAGATGCCGCTGATGCTGCAGGAGAACTTCACCGCCAAGCTGCTGGAGATGCTGCGTGGCGGCGAGATCGATTGCGCCATCATGGCGGAACCCTTTCCCGACACCAACCTGGCGCTGGCCCCGCTCTACGACGAACCCTTCATCGCCGTGGTGCCCGCGAGCCACCCGCTGGCGACGCGCGAGTCCATCACGTCCGACGAACTCAAGAGCGAGACCATGCTCCTGCTGGGCACCGGGCACTGCTTCCGCGACCACGTGCTGGACGTGTGCCCGGAATTCGCGCGCTTCTCCAGCAATGCCGAAGGGATCCGCAAGAGCTTCGAGGGCTCGTCGCTGGAGACCATCAAGCACATGGTCGCCTCCGGCATGGGTGTGACGCTGGTGCCCCGGCTGTCCGTGCCACCCGAGGCCCTGAAGCCGAAGGCCCGGAGCCGCGACGACGCCGAGCCGGCGATGGTGCGCTACCTCGCCGTCGACGATGGCCATGGTCGCCCGCCGCCGACGCGCCGCGTCGTGCTGGCCTGGCGCCGCAGCTTCACCCGCTACGAAGCCATCGCCGCCCTGCGCAATGCGATCTACGCGTGCGAACTGCCGGGCGTGGTGCGGCTTTCGTGATTGACCGACACGCAGCGCGCCGCGAAGCTGCCACCATGCATCGCAGGGTATCGAAAACCGCCGGCCTGCCCGCCGAAGGCATCCGTTTCGATTCCACCTGATTCAACACCAACCACCCTCATCGGAAGGATCTCTCGTCATGGCCAAAGAACCCGGCAAATCCACCAAGAAAATCAAGTCCACCTTCGAGGCACCCACTGCCGGTGAAGGTACCGTGCCGACCCGGGGGGAGGTCTCGGTCTCCCAGGAATCGGGCGGACGCAACTCGCCGATCATCAACATCGGCATCGAGCGCCAGGATCGCGCCGCCATCGCCGAGGGCCTGAGCCGCGTGCTGGCCGACACCTACACGCTCTACCTCACGACCCACAACTTCCACTGGAACGTCACCGGTCCGCACTTCAACTCGCTCCACGCGATGTTCATGGATCAGTACACCGAACTCTGGAACTCGACCGACGTCATCGCCGAGCGCATCCGAGCGCTGGGTCACTACGCACCCGGCTCGTATGCCGAGTTCAGCAAGATCGCCACCGTGCCGGACGTGCCGCAGAACCCGCCCAGGGCCATGGAAATGGTGCGCATCCTGGTCAAGGGTCACGAGACCGTGTCGCGCATCGCGCGCGAGTTCATTCCCGTGGCGGAGGAGGCCGGCGACGATCCGACGGCCGACATGCTGACCGCGCGCTGCACGGTGCACGACCAGACGGCCTGGATGCTGCGCTCGCTCCTCGAGGAGTGAGGAGGCGTCGTCCGGGGCGGGGCGGCTGCTGGCGATCATTCGCCTGCCGTCGAAGAGTCACTGGAACCTTGCCTGGCCGGCCCAGTGACATGAACACTGCGGCCGGCTTGCCGGCGACCTGACTCCCAACGACCAAGATTCGGTACCGGCATCGACGCTTCGGCACCGATTCGAGGTTGCCGCGCTCCATCCCTGGGGAACGCTTCGTGCCGATGGTCCAGGGAGGGGCGGGCGTGGCGGGGCGGGCTGCAGCGGCACAATGCCGCTTTTTCACCTGGAGCTTCGACCATGGCTGGCGGTCGCGTCGCGCTGTATCTCGACCTCATCCGCTGGAATCGGCCGGCTGGATGGCTGCTGCTGTTGTGGCCGACGTTGGGGGCCCTGTGGTTCGCCGCCGGCGGCTGGCCGGGCTGGCACCTGCTGGTGGTGTTCGTGCTGGGAACGATCCTGATGCGCAGTGCCGGCTGCTGCGTCAACGATGTCGCCGATCGCGATTTCGACCGGCACGTCAAGCGCACCGCGCAACGTCCGGTCACCAGCGGCGCCATCTCGACGCGCCAGGCATTGGGGCTGGGTGCCGCGCTGGCGCTGCTGGCTTTCGGGCTGGCGCTGACGACCAATGCGGCGGTGATCGCCTGGTCCTTCGTCGGCCTGCTGGTGACGCTGGCCTATCCCTTCGCCAAACGCTTCGTGTCGCTGCCCCAGGCGGTGCTGGGCGTGGCATTCTCGATCGGCATCCCGATGGCGTTCTGCGCCTCCGGTGGCCCGGACGTTCCGATGGGCGAGGCCCTTGCACGGGTGCCGGCCTACGGCTGGACCCTCCTGGCCGGCAACCTGGCCTGGGTACTGGCCTACGACACCGAATACGCGATGGTCGACCGCGACGACGACCTGAGGATCGGCATGAAGACCTCGGCCATCACCTTCGGCCGCTTCGATGTCGCAGCCGTGATGCTGTGCTACATCGTCTTCCTGCTGCTCTGGGGCCTGTGCGGCCTGCGCGTCGGCCTGAGCTGGCCGTTCCTGCTCGGACTCGTCGGCGCGGCGGCCCAGGCGCTCTGGCACTGGCAATTGATCCGTGACCGCACCCGGGAGGGCTGCTTCAAGGCCTTCCGCCTGAACCACTGGCTGGGCTGCACGGTCTTCGTGGGTGTCGTGGCCGGCTTCGCTCTGCGCTGACGCTGGAGCGCCCGGCGCGAGCACGAGAGTACGCCGGGTTCGAGTGGGCCTGGCGAAGTTGCGGCCGCGACCTCAGCCGCGACCGAATTCGGCCGCGAGTTCCATCGCCCGCTGTTCGGCCGCCCGGATCGCCGTCTTGAAGCGGACCTTGACCTCGGCCGCCTCCATCGACTGCAGGGCCGCGTAGGTGGTACCGCCCTTGGACGTGACGCGGGCACGCAGTAGCGCCGGTGCTTCGTCGGACGACCGCGCCAGGGCCGAGGCGCCCGCGAAGGTGCCGACGGCCAGGCGCTGCGCCTGTTCCGGCGGCAATCCCATCTCGATGCCCGCCTCGGTCATGGCTTCGATGAAGTAGAAGACATAGGCTGGCCCCGACCCCGACAGCGCCGTCACGGCATCGAGGGCCTTCTCGGCATCGATCCACAGCAACTCGCCGGTCGGCCGCAACACGCGCTCGACCAGGTCCCGTCCCGCGGCCGGTACGCCGGCACGGGCGAAGAGCCCGGTCATGCCCTGGCCGACCAGTGCCGGGGTGTTGGGCATGGCGCGCACGACGGCCTCGGTGCCGAGCCAACGGGCGATGCTCGCCGAGGGAATGCCTGCGGCCACGCTCAGATGAAGCGAGTCGCGTGCCTGCGCTCCCACGGCAGCGGCGGCCTCGGCGAAGCTCTGCGGCTTGACCGCCCAGACGACCAGCGCGCAACGTGAGAGTGCCGGGCCCGCCGCCGACTGCGCCGCAACGCCGAACTCCCGAGCGAGGCGGGCCCGGGCTTCCTCGAACGGCTCCACGACCTCGACGGCCGCGGGCGGCAATCCCTGGCGGATCAGGCCACCCAGGATGGCGCTGGCCATGTTGCCGCCGCCGATGAAGGCGATCGGCGGCAGCGCGGCAGCGGAGGAGGGCGACGTGGGCAGGGACGACATGGAAGGGCTCCTTGGAAAATCTGGACGGAAGCGAGATTCGATTGTCGCTTCGACCCCCATCCTGCTCGACAGCCCGGGGAAGATCGGTTGACAACCACGACGCGAGCTGCCACAATCGCGGGCTTCGCTTCAAAAAGGCGAAACTTCTGCCCAGCGGAAGCGCCCCAAGTGGTTTGGAGCGCGGACGACGGGCCCAAGACTGATCGGGTGATGCCAGCAGGCGCCAACCGGTACAAGTTGGGAACCAATCGAAATGATCCAAACTGAATCCAGGCTCGAAGTGGCCGACAACACAGGCGCGAAATCCGTCCTGTGCATCAAGGTGCTCGGCGGTTCCAAGCGGCGCTATGCCAGCGTGGGCGACGTCATCAAGGTGAGCATCAAGGAAGCCGCTCCGCGGGGTCGCGTCAAGAAGGGCGAGATCTACAGCGCCGTGGTGGTCCGCACCGCCAAGGGCATCCGTCGCGCAGATGGTTCGCTCGTCAAGTTCGATGGCAATGCCGCCGTCCTGCTCAACGCCAAGCTGGAGCCGATCGGCACCCGCATCTTCGGCCCGGTCACGCGCGAACTGCGTACCGAGAAGTTCATGAAGATCGTTTCGCTGGCTCCTGAAGTTCTGTAAGGACACCCCCGTCATGAACAAGATTCGCAAAGGCGACCAGGTCATCGTATTGACCGGCCGCGACAAGGGCAAGCGCGGCACTGTGTCGCTGCGCAAGGACGATTCGCACCTGATCGTCGACGGCATCAACACCGTCAAGAAGCACACCAAGCCGAACCCTCTCAAGGGCACGACCGGTGGCATCGTCGAGAAGACGATGCCGATCCATCAATCGAACGTGGCCATCTTCAATGCCGCGACCGGCAAGGCCGATCGCGTGGGCATCAAGATCGCGGATGGCAAGCGCGTGCGCGTCTTCAAGTCCAGCGGCGACGAAATCAAGACCGCCTAAGGAAAGACTCATATGGCACGTCTCCAACAAATCTACCGCGAGAAAATCGCGAAAGACCTGACCGAAAAGTTCGGCTACACCTCGCCGATGCAGGTTCCGCGTCTGACCAAGATCACGCTCAACATGGGTGTGGGCGAAGCAGTCGCCGACAAGAAGGTCCTCGACAACGCCGTCGCCGACCTCACCAAGATCGCCGGCCAGAAGCCCGTGGTCACCAAGTCGAAGAAGGCCATCGCCGGTTTCAAGATCCGCGAGAACCAGCCGATCGGCTGCATGGTCACGCTTCGTGGCGTTCAGATGTATGAATTCCTGGATCGTTTCGTGACGGTGGCCCTGCCGCGCGTGCGTGACTTCCGTGGTATCTCCGGCCGTGCTTTCGACGGTCGTGGCAACTACAACATCGGCGTCAAAGAGCAGATCATTTTCCCTGAGATCGAATACGACAAGGTCGATGCCCTGCGCGGTCTCAACATCAGCATCACGACGACGGCCAAGAACGACGAAGAAGCCAAGGCGCTTCTCGCCGGCTTCCGTTTCCCGTTCAAGAACTGAGGCGAACCGTGGCTAAACAATCCCTGATCCAGCGCGAACTCAAGCGCGACAAGCTCGTCGCCAAGTACGCTGCCAAGCATGCCGAACTCAAGGCCATCGCCAACGATGCCGGCAAGAGCGATGAAGAGCGCGCCCAGGCACGCCTCGGTCTGCAAAAGCTGCCCCGCAACGCGAACCCGACTCGCCAGCGCAATCGCTGCGAGATCACGGGCCGCCCGCGCGGTACGTTCCGTCAGTTCGGTCTGGCCCGCGCCAAGATCCGCGAACTGGCTTTCAATGGCGACATCCCCGGTGTCACCAAGGCCAGCTGGTAAGCCAGGCAGGAGCAGAAAACATGAGCATGAGTGATCCCATTGCCGACCTGCTGACGCGCATCCGTAATGCGCAGATGGTGGCGAAGCCCACGGTGTCGATTCCTTCTTCCAAGGTGAAGGTCGCGATCGCACAGGTGTTGAAGGACGAAGGCTACATCGACGGATTCCAGGTCAAGACCGAAGCAGGCAAGTCCGAGCTAGTCATCGATCTGAAGTACTACGCCGGTCGTCCCGTCATCGAACGCATCGAGCGCGTGAGCCGTCCCGGTCTGCGTGTCTACAAGTCCAGCACGACCATTCCGCAAGTTCAGAACGGACTTGGCGTGGCCATCGTCACCACGCCCCAGGGCGTGATGACGGATCGCAAAGCTCGCGCCAATGGCGTCGGCGGCGAAGTGCTGTGCTACGTCGCCTAACCGAGACATCGAGGAGTAACTGAAATGTCCCGAGTAGGAAAAATGCCGGTCGCCATCCCCGCAGGTGTGGATGTGGCGGTCAAGGATGACCAGATCAGCGTCAAGGGAACGGGCGGTACGCTCAACCTGGCACGCAATGGCTTGGTCAAGGTCGTCAACAGCGACGGCAAGCTGAGCTTCGAGCCCGCCAACGATTCGCGCGAAGCGAATGCCATGAGCGGCACGCTGCGTCAGCTTGTCAACAACATGGTGGTCGGTGTCACGAAGGGCTTCGAGAAGAAGCTCAACCTCGTGGGCGTCGGCTACAAGGCCGCAGCGCAAGGCACCAAGCTGAACCTGCAAGTGGGATATTCCCATCCGGTCAACATCGAGATGCCCCAAGGCATCACGGTGACCACGCCGACTGCGACCGAAGTCGTGATCAAGGGTGCGGATCGTCAACGCGTCGGGCAGATTGCTGCCGAGATTCGCGCGGTTCGTCCTCCCGAGCCCTACAAGGGCAAGGGAATCCGGTACTCGGACGAGAAGATCGTGATCAAAGAGACCAAGAAGAAATAAGGGCAGCCATGACAACGTTGACCAAAAAAGCACAGCGTCTGCGCCGCTCGCGTCAGACCCGCATTCGTATCGCGACGCAGGGCGTGGCGCGCCTGACGGTGAACCGCACCAATCTGCACATCTATGCCACCGTCATCTCCGACGACGGCACCAAGGTGATCGCGACGGCTTCGACCGCCGAGGCCGAACTGCGTACCTCTCTGGGCGGCTCGGGCAAGGGTGGCAACGCCGCCGCCGCGACTGCAGTGGGCAAGCGTATCGCCGAGAAGGCGAAGGCTGCCGGCATTGAGAAGGTCGCCTTCGATCGCGCAGGTTTCGCCTATCACGGCCGCGTCAAGGCGCTGGCGGATGCGGCTCGCGAAGCTGGCCTGCAGTTCTAACCGGACACGAGATACAAAATGGCAAAGATTCAGGCAAGAACGCAGAACGAAGGCCCCGAAGACGGTCTGCGCGAGAAGATGATCGCGATCAACCGGGTCACCAAGGTGGTCAAGGGTGGCCGTATCCTCGGTTTCGCGGCACTGACGGTGGTGGGCGATGGTGATGGCCGTGTCGGCATGGGCAAGGGCAAGTCGAAGGAAGTGCCAGCAGCCGTGCAGAAGGCCATGGAAGAAGCACGCCGCAATCTGGCGAAGATCTCCATCAAGAACGGCACGCTGCATCATCGCGTCACGGGCCATCACGGCGCCGCCTCGGTGGTCATGATTCCGGCACCCAAGGGTACCGGCATCATCGCGGGTGGTCCGATGCGTGCCGTCTTCGAAGTGATGGGCATCACCGACATCGTGGCCAAGAGCCATGGTTCGTCGAATCCCTACAACATGGTCCGCGCCACGCTCGACGGACTGAAGAACTCGACGACGGCTTCCGAAGTCGCTGCCAAGCGCGGCCTCACCGTCGAAGAGATCTTCGCCTGATTGGCGATCAAGTACACGGAAGCATCGAAATGACGACGCAAGAACAAACGCTCAAGGTGCAGCTCGTGAAGAGCCCGATCGGCACCAAGGAGTCGCATCGCGCGACAGTGCGCGGCCTGGGCCTGCGCAAGCTCAACAGCGTGAGCGAGCTGCAGGACACTCCCGCCGTGCGCGGCATGATCAACAAGATCAGTTATCTGGTCAAAGTGCTCTGACTAGAGTCACCTGAAAGACGCATATGGAACTCAATGGCATCAAGCCGGCAGACGGCGCGAAGCACGCAAAGCGCCGTGTCGGTCGTGGTATCGGCTCGGGTCTGGGAAAGACCGCAGGTCGTGGTCACAAGGGTCAGAAGTCGCGTTCGGGCGGCTTCCACAAGGTCGGTTTCGAAGGCGGTCAGATGCCCTTGCAGCGGCGCCTGCCCAAGCGCGGTTTCAAGTCGCAGACGCTGAAGTACAACGCTGAGGTCACGCTGACATCGCTGGAAAACCTCGGCTTGGCCGAAGTCGACATGCTGGCATTGAAGCAAGCGGGTCTGGTGGGTCAGATGGCCAAGGTCGTGAAGATCATCAAGACCGGCGAACTGACGAAAGCGGTCAAGCTCACGGGTATCGGTGCCACTGCAGGTGCCAAGGCCGTGATCGAAGCCGCTGGCGGCAGCGTCGCCTGACGTCGTACTGAAAGACGCTTTCGTGGCAACCAACGCAGCAACGCTCGCGAAGACAGGCAAGTTCGGCGATCTCCGTCGTCGGCTCGTTTTCCTGCTGCTCGCGCTCGTGGTCTATCGGATCGGCGCGCACATTCCTGTGCCTGGAATCAATCCTGACCAGCTTGCGCAGTTGTTCCAGGGACAGCAGGGTGGCATTCTGAGCCTGTTCAACATGTTCTCGGGTGGTGCGTTGTCGCGCTTCACCGTGTTCGCGTTGGGCATCATGCCGTACATCTCCGCATCGATCATCATGCAATTGATGACCTATGTGCTTCCCACCTTCGAGCAACTGAAGAAGGAAGGCGAGTCGGGCCGGCGTAAGATCACGCAATACACCCGCTATGGCGCGTTGGGTCTGGCGCTCTTCCAGTCGTTCAGCATCGCGGTGGCTCTCGAGTCTTCGGCAGGTCTGGTGATCACCCCGGGTTTCGGCTTCCGGATCACTGCCATGATCAGCTTGACGGCTGGCTCGATCTTCCTGATGTGGCTGGGTGAACAGATCACCGAGCGTGGTCTGGGCAACGGCATCTCGATCCTGATCTTCTCG
>Ga0308157_10006128_pt1 | contig 14569 bp, 12 predicted proteins | sample PhyBR1_FD_201035 | JGI IMG/M metagenome (GOLD analysis project Ga0308157, IMG submission 201035) | Phyllosphere microbial communities from UC Gill Tract Community Farm, Albany, California, United States - DLSLB.R1 | ecosystem: Host-associated > Plants > Phyllosphere > Unclassified | place: USA...
CGGCGCTGACCAAGTTCGTTGCGCCCGCCATCATTGCGGCCTGGGGCTGGCAAGCACTGCCTACCGTGTACGCGGTCGCCATGCTGGTGACAGCGCTGCTGTTCTGGGTGTTCTCGGCCACCGACCCATCACACCAGACCAGTTCCGCCGTGTCGTTCAGCGAGCAGCTGAAGGTGCTGAAGGACCGCCGCGTATGGCGCTACTGCCAGTATTACTCGGTGGTGTTCGGCGGCTATGTCGGCCTGGCGCTGTGGATGACCAAATACTATGTCGGCGAATACGGCTTTGACCTCCGCCTGGCCGCCTTGCTGGCTGCCTGCTTCTCGCTGCCGGGCGGCGTGCTGCGCGCGGTCGGTGGCTGGATCTCCGACCGCCACGGCGCCTACAAGGTCACATGGTGGGTGATGTGGGTGTGCTGGGTGTGCTTCTTCCTGCTGTCGTATCCACAGACCTCGATGATTATCCAGACCACCAACGGCCCGCTGCACCTGGACCTGGCGCTGTCGCCGTGGATGTTCACCGGCTTGCTGTTCGTCGTCGGCACCGCCATGGCGGTCGGCAAGGCATCGGTCTTCAAATTCATCGCCGACGATTTCAGCGACAACATCGGTGCCGTATCGGGTGTGGTTGGCCTGGCGGGCGGCCTGGGTGGCTTCGTGCTGCCGATCATGTTCGGCGCCTTGCTCGACCTGACCGGCATCCGCGCCAGCGCCTTCATGCTGTTGTACGGCACCGTATGCGTATCGCTGGTGTGGATGCACTACTCGTTCCGCCCACAATCGACCAAATAAGGAGAATCCTATGAGCAGCAAGTACATGATTAACACGTGGGAGCCAGAAAGCTCCGCGTTCTGGGGCAGCGGCGGCAAGTCCACCGCCAACCGCAACCTGTGGATCTCGATTCCCGCGCTGGCGCTGGCCTTCGCGATCTGGATGGTGTGGAGCGTGGTGGTGGTCAACCTGCCGGCCATCGGCTTTAAATACAGCACCAACCAGCTGTTCTGGCTGACCGCGTTGCCCGGCCTGTCCGGCGCCACGCTGCGCATCTTCTACTCGTTCATGGTGCCAATCTTCGGCGGCCGCAAATGGACGACGATTTCGACCGCTTCGCTGCTGATTCCTGCAATCGGCATCGGCTTCGCGGTACAGGACATCAACACCGGCTATCCGACCATGCTGGTCCTGGCGCTGCTGTGCGGCTTTGGTGGCGGTAACTTCGCTTCATCAATGGCCAATATCAGCTTTTTCTTCCCGAAAGCGCAGAAGGGTTACGCGCTCGGCATGAATGCTGGACTGGGCAACCTGGGTGTGTCGGTGGTGCAGTTCGTGGTGCCGCTGGTGATTACCGCCGGCGTGTTCGGCGCTGTCGGTGGCGAACCACAAATCGCTGTCAAGGCGGGCGCCAGCAGCACGCTGTGGCTGCAGAATGCCGGTTTTATCTGGGTGCCGTTCATTGTGGTCAGCAGCCTGCTGGCATGGTTTGGCATGAACGACCTGGCCTCGGCCAAGGCTTCCTTTGCCGATCAGGCAGTGATCTTCAAGCGCAAGCACAATTGGCTGATGTGCTGGCTGTACACCGGCACTTTCGGTTCCTTCATCGGTTATTCGGCCGCGTTCCCGCTGCTGATCAAGACCCAGTTCCCTGATGTGAACGCGCTGAAGTTTGCCTTCCTCGGCCCGCTGGTAGGCGCCTTGTTCCGCGTTGCGGGCGGCGTCATCGCCGACAAGCTGGGTGGCGCGCGCGTGACCTTGTGGACCTTTTTCGGCATGATCGCTGCCGTGTACGGCGTCATCATGTTCCTGCCGCATGGCGAAGCTGCCGGCAATTTCAACGGCTTTTTCTGGATGTTCATGGCGCTGTTTGCCGGTACCGGCATCGGTAACGCTTCGACCTTCCGCATGATTCCGATCATCTTCATGACCGAGCGCCAACGCGCGGCGGCCGGTCAGCCGGAAGCGGTGAAACAACAGGCGGTCGTCGATGCCAACAAGGAAAGCGCCGCAGTCCTCGGCTTCACTTCGGCGGTGGCGGCGTACGGCGCCTTCTTCATCCCGAAAAGCTATGGCACCTCGATTGCCCTGACCGGCAGCGTGGACGCCGCACTGTGGGCCTTCATCGCCTTCTACGCCAGCTGCATCGCCATTACCTGGTGGTGCTACGCCCGCAAAAACGCGGCCATGCCGTGCTAACTGGAGAAATATCATGATACCGCTGATCCCATCCGTCGAATTTGACGCCGCGCTGGTGCGCAAACTGAACCAGATGGGGCCACGTTATACGTCTTACCCGACAGCCGACCGTTTCAGCGGCGACTTTGGCGCGGAACAGTACCGCGCCGCCGTCGCGCGGCTGGACGGGCTGGGCGAGCGTGCACCGTTTTCGCTGTACGTGCACATTCCGTTTTGCGAATCGCTGTGCTACTACTGCGGCTGCAACAAGATCATCACGCAGGACAAGACCAAGTCCGCCGAATACCTGAGCTACCTGTCGCGCGAGATGGCGCTGCAGGCGGAGGTGCTGGGAGAACGCCGCAAGGTCGATCAGCTGCACTTTGGCGGCGGCACGCCAACCTATTTGAGCGACGCGCAGATGGACGGGCTGCTTGGCCAGTTGCGCGCCTACTTCGATTTCGCGCCGGACGAGGTTGGCGAGTTCTCGATCGAAGTCGATCCGCGCACGGTCACGCCGGAGCGCATCGCCATCTTGCGCCGCCAGGGTTTCAACCGCATCAGCCTGGGCATCCAGGATTTCGACCCGGCGGTGCAGAAGGCCGTCAATCGCATCCAGTCATATGAACAGACGATGGACGTACTGAAGGCCGCCCGCACCAGCGGCTTCCGTTCGATCAGCGTGGACCTGATCTATGGTCTGCCGCTGCAAAGCGTGGAGAGCTTCGGCCCGACGCTGGACAAGGTGGTGGCCGCGCGTCCCGACCGCATCGCCGTCTACAACTATGCCCACATGCCGCAACTGTTCAAGGCGCAGCGCCTGATCAAGTCGGACGAGCTGCCGGACCCGGAAGCCAAGCTGGCCATGCTCGGCCTGTGTATCGAGCGCCTGACGGCGGCGGGCTACGTCTATATCGGCATGGACCATTTCGCCCTGCCGGAGGACGACCTGGCGCGCAGCCAGCGCGAAGGCAAGCTGCAACGTAACTTCCAGGGTTATTCCACCCACGCGGATGCGCCGATGGTGGCGCTGGGCGTGTCGGCCATCAGCGCTGTCGGTAACAGCTACAGCCAGAACGAGAAGGTGCTGAGCGCCTACTACGAACGGCTGGACGCCGGCGAACTGCCGATCGTGCGCGGCATCACATTGAATGAAGACGATGTGTTGCGCCGCACGGTGATCGGCCGCCTGATGTGCGATTTCGTGCTTGATTACGACGGGCTGCCGCTGCCGCAAGGCGTCACGCCGCAGGAATACTTCGCCGAGGACCTGGCCCGCCTGCGGCCGCTGGAGGATGAGGGCCTGCTGTGCGAGGACAGCAGCGGTATCAAAGTGAAGATGCGCGGACGCCTGATGATACGGAACATCTGCATGGCGTTTGATAACTACCTTAACGCGCCCAAGCAGGAAGGACCGCAGCCAGCGCGTTATTCGAAAACCATCTGAGGCAGTTATGGACAAGAACAAGATCAAGGTGCAAGACTTCCTGGCCCGGGTGCCGCTGTTTAACTCGATGGGACCGGAGGAGTTGAACCGCATCGCGCTCGGCACCACCGAGGTGCGGGCGGAGCGTGGCGAGCAGATTTTCCAGCGCGGCGATCCGTGCGTCGGCTTCCATCAGGTGCTGTATGGCCAGGTCAAGCTGTCGTTCACTTCGGTCAGCGGCGTGGAAAAGGTGATTGAACTGATCGGTCCGGGCCAAAGCTTCGGCGAGGCGCTGATGTTCATGGGCAGCCCCTACATCGTCTCGGCGACAGCGACCGAGGACACGCTGCTGCTACACGTTTCCAAGCCGGTAATCTACCGCGAAATCCATCATGATGCCGAATTCGCCTGCAAGATGCTGGCGGGCCTGAGCCAGCGCATGCACTCGCTGATGTGCGATATGGAGTCCTACGCACTGCGCACCGGCACCCAGCGTGTGGTCGGCTACCTGCTCAAGGAACTGCCGGAACCCGGTGCCACGGAGGTGACGCTGCCGGTTACCAAGGCGGTGCTGGCGTCGCGCCTGAATCTGACACCGGAGCACTTTTCGCGCATCCTGGCGGAGCTGACCACGCAGAACCTCATCACGTTCAAAGGCCGCAAGATCAATATCATCAATCCAGAGGCTTTACGCAATCATGCAGGATATTGAAAAATTCATCAGCGGTTTCAACCGCTTTCAGCAGCAGTACTTCAATGAGAATCCGGACCTGTACGGCAGCCTGCGCACAGGCCAGCATCCCCACACACTGCTGATCGGCTGCTGCGACTCGCGCGTCGATCCCTTGCTGCTCACGGGCAGTAATCCTGGCGATATGTTCATTGTGCGGAATATCGCCAACCTGGTGCCACCTTGCACGCCCAGCGCGCCGCCCGGCGTCAGCTCGGCCATCGAGTTTGCCGTGTGCGACCTGGAAGTGGACCGCATCATCGTGCTGGGACATGCGCGCTGCGGCGGCATTCGTGCGCTGATGTCGCCTACGCCGCGCGTGGTGCAGCGCGAGACCGACTTTGTCGGCCAGTGGATGCGCATTGCGGAGCCGGTGGCCGCGCGCGTCAGGCGCGAACTGGCGCACCGCGACAGCGCCGAGCAGCACCATGCCTGCGAACTGGCCAGCATCCTGCAATCGCTGGATAACCTGCTGACCTATCCGTGGCTAAAGCGCCGTGTCGATGACGGAAAGCTCAAGATTCATGGCTGGTATTTCGACCTGGAGAGTGGGGCGCTGATGGCGTATTCGGCACGTCAGCAGCAGTTCCTGCCGCTGGTGTGTCCTCTGACTTCGGTGCGTTAAGCCCGAACGTTTCCCAGCCCTCGCCGAAGGTTTCGATCGGGTGCTGGGTACGATCCGACCCATTGCCGCAGACCATGGCGTCGTGCGCGCAGTATTTGTCGCATCCCCAGCAGATCAACTCCGGCCGTGCGGGCCGGATTGGAAAGGTCTTGGCCATGGCGTCACGCGTACTGTAACAGGTCGCCGCTGCGGTCGAAGGCCAGCAGGCGCTCCATCTGGCCGTGGCGGATCGCCTTGATCATCTTGCGCAGCGCGGCGTCGGTCTGTTCGTTGTCCGGTAGCTGGCTGGTGGTGCCGGACAGCGTGGTCACCAGCAGCACATCCCAATCCTGCCCCATGCGCTTTGCCTCTTCGGCCAGGTTGGCAAACGTATCCAGCTCCGCCACCTGTTTGTCGACGCACATCACCGGCACCAGCGTGCTGCGTGCGCGCAGGCCCGGCTTGGCGTCAGGTTCCGGTTCGGCGACGGCAAACGTCAGCAGCAGGCGTTGTTGCTCCGGCTGCACGGCGGCGGCGATCAGCAGTTCTTCAAAAGTGGCGATGTTCATTTCTGGCTCCTTGCACATTGGCCACGCGACGCGGCGGCCCAAGCGTATGTATACCGCGCCGGCCGGCGGCTGCCCATGCTCATGAATGACTAGGCGGCCTAGTTCTTTTGCCGTGATCTGCTTTCGCAAAATCTGACCTGCATCAAGGATTGTTTGCGCCTCGGCCGTGGACAATGGCCTCGCTATGAAAGGATCTTCATGATGTGGAATCAAATTCACCGTATTGGCATGCGGCGCCTGGCCTGGGGACTGGCCGCTGCCACGCTGTGGGTGCTGCTCTACGAGGGCTACACCCCGGCGCGCGCTGTGCCGCCGCAGGAAATACGCTGCGGCGAGGAGGGCGTGCGCGCCCAAATTCGTTATGACAATGGCCGCACGCTGGTGTATTGCAGCGTCAACGCCATGTTCGCGCAACTGGCGGCGCAGGAGCAACCGGGCCTGGTGCGCGCCGTGCTGGTGCTGGATGCGGACGGCCGCTGGTCGGATGCTCGCAAACTGCCGGATTACCAGCAAACCCTGAAAACATGCGCCCGCGCGGGGTGCAACTAGTCATAAAGGACTAGACCGACTACTCCTTCTCACTACGCCGCGCGGCCTTCTTGCCGATTCACACAGGGGCCGGCGCTCCGTAGACTGGAATCATCGTAGAGTGAGGAGGTAGCATGAGTCATTTTCTGGATCGCCTGAAGTTCTTCAACAAAACCACGTCGACTTTCTCCGACGGCCATGGCGCCGTCGTCAATGAAGACCGTACCTGGGAAAACGCCTACCGCCAACGCTGGCAGCATGACAAGATCGTGCGTTCGACGCACGGCGTCAACTGCACCGGCTCCTGCAGCTGGAAGGTGTATGTGAAGAACGGCCTGATTACCTGGGAAACCCAGCAAACGGATTATCCGCGTACCCGCCCGGACCTGCCTAACCACGAGCCGCGCGGCTGCCCTCGTGGCGCCAGCTACTCCTGGTATGTGTACTCGGCGCAGCGCGTGAAATATCCGATGATACGTGGCCGCCTGATGGACATGTGGCGTGACGCGCGTAAAACCATGGACCCGGTCACCGCCTGGGATTATGTGAGCCAGGACCCTGAGCGCGCCGCCAGATACAAGTCGGTGCGTGGCCTGGGCGGCTTCGTGCGCGCCACCTGGGACGAGGCCAACGAGATGATCGCCGCAGCCAATGCGCTGACCATCAAGAAGTATGGCCCTGACCGTATTGTCGGCTTCTCGCCGATCCCCGCCATGTCGATGGTCAGCTATGCCTCCGGCACGCGTTACCTGTCGCTGATCGGCGGCGTGGCGCTGAGCTTCTACGACTGGTACTGCGACTTGCCGCCAGCCAGCCCGCAAGTGTGGGGCGAGCAGACCGACGTGCCGGAATCGGCCGACTGGTACAACTCCACCTATCTGATGGTGTGGGGCTCGAACGTGCCGATGACCCGTACCCCGGACGCCCACTTCTACACCGAAGTGCGCTACAAGGGCACCAAGACCGTCGCCGTGTCGTCCGACTTCGGCGAGATGGCCAAGTTCGGCGATATCTGGCTGGCGCCGAAACAAGGCACCGATGCCGCATTGGCGATGGCCATGGGCCACGTCATCCTGAAGGAATTCCACAGCGCGCAGCAGTCGCAGTATTTCAAGGAATACGCCAAGCAGTACACCGACTTCCCGATGCTGGTGCTGCTGAAAGAGCAGAACGGCGTGCTGGCGCCGGAATACTTCCTGCGCGCTTCGCACCTGGCCAACAACCTGGACGAAACCAACAACCCTGACTGGAAAACCCTGGTCATCGACGAAGCCAGCGGCCGCATCGTCGCGCCGGCCGGCTCGATCGGTTTCCGCTGGGGCGAGTCGGGCAAGTGGAATCTGGAGATGAAAGAGGGCGGCAATGGCGCCCCGGTCGATCCGCAACTGTCCCTGCTGGGCAGCAGCGACGACGTGCTGCCGGTCGGCTTCCCATACTTCGGCGGCAAGGACGCCAGCGATCTGCTGATGCGTAACGTGCCGGTCAAGCGCCTGACGCTGGCCGATGGTACTACCGCGCTGGTCGCCACCGTGTTCGACCTGACCATGGCCAACTACGGCGTGGACCGTGGCCTTGGCGGCGGCAATGTCGCCACCAGCTATGCAGACGACGTGCCCTACACCCCGGCATGGCAGGAGAAACACACCGGCGTCAAGGCGGCCGACGTCATCACCGTGGCCCGCCAGTTCGCGGAAAATGCCGACAAGACCCGTGGCAAAAGCATGGTCATCGTCGGTGCCGCGCTGAACCACTGGTATCACATGGACATGACCTATCGCGGCATCATCAATATGCTGATGATGTGCGGCTGTATCGGTCAATCCGGTGGCGGCTGGGCGCACTATGTGGGCCAGGAGAAGCTGCGTCCACAAACCGGCTGGACGCCGCTGGCTTTCGCACAGGACTGGAACCGTCCGATGCGCCAGATGAACGGTACCTCGTTCTTCTACAACCACACCAGCCAATGGCGTCACGAAAAGCTGCACACCGAGGAAATCGCTTCGCCACTGGCCGGTGACGATGTCGCGCCAATGACGCTGCTGGACTATAACGCCAAGGCAGAACGCCTGGGCTGGCTGCCATCCGCGCCGCAATTGCAAACCAATCCGCTGGAAGTGACGCGTGCCGCTGCCGCCGCCGGCGTCAAGCCAGTCGATTACGCGGTCGATCAGATCAAACAGGGCAAGCTGGAATTCTCCTGCGATGATCCGGACAATCCAGCCAACTTCCCGCGCAATATGTTTGTGTGGCGCTCCAACATCCTGGGCAGCTCGGGCAAGGGCCATGAGTACTTCCTGAAATACCTGCTGGGCACCCAGAACGCGCTGATGAGCGATGAGTCCAACTGCATCAAGCCACGCGATGTGAAAGTGCGTCCCGCTGCCGAAGGCAAGCTGGATCTGCTGGTGGTGCTGGACTTCCGCATGTCGACCACCTGCCTGTATGGCGACATCGTGCTGCCGACCGCCACCTGGTACGAGAAGGATGATCTGAATACCTCGGACATGCACCCGTTCATCCATCCGCTGTCGGAAGCAGTGCAGCCACTGTGGCAATCGCGTTCGGACTGGGAAATCTACAAGGGCCTGGCCAAGAAATTCGAAGAGATTGGCGGCGCCTACCTCGGCACGCAGCAGGATATCGTCCTGACGCCGCTGATGCACGACACACCAGGAGAACTGGGCCAGCCGTTCGATCCGAAAGACTGGCGCGCCGGCGAGTGCGAACCGATTCCAGGCAAGACCATGCCTAACTTCACGGTGATCGAGCGTGACTACACCAAGATTCACCAGAAGTTCACCTCGATCGGCCCGCTGCTAGAGTCGATCGGCAACGGCGGCAAAGGCATCAGCTGGAAGACCGGCCATGAAGTCGAAGTCCTGCGCGGCATCAACCGCACCGTGATCGCGGAAGGCATCGCCAAAGGCCAGCCACGCCTGGACACCGCGATTGACGCGGCAGAGATGATCCTGTCGCTGGCGCCGGAAACCAATGGCCACGTGGCGGTGAAAGCATGGGATGCGCTGTCCAAGATCACGGGCCGCGACCACACCCACCTGGCGCTGCCGCGTGAACATGACAGCATCCGCTTCCGCGACGTGCAGGCGCAGCCACGCAAGATTATCTCGTCGCCTACCTGGTCTGGCCTTGAATCGGAAGAAGTCAGCTACAACGCCTGCTACACCAATGTGCATGAACTGATCCCATGGCGCACCATCACCGGCCGCCAGCAGTTCTACCAGGATCACCGCTGGATGCGCGATTTCGGTGAAGGCTTGTGCGTGTACAAACCAGCGATCAACACCAAGACCACGACGGCGATGCTGGGCGCGAAACCGAACGGTAACAAGGAAATCGCGCTGAACTTCATCACGCCGCACCAGAAGTGGGGTATCCACTCCACCTACTCGGACAACCTGCGCATGCTGACCTTGTCGCGTGGCGGTCCTCACGTGTGGCTGTCGGAGATCGATGCGAAGGAAGCCGGCATTGTGGATAACGACTGGATCGAAGTCTTCAACGTCAACGGCACGCTGACTGCCCGCGCGATTGTCAGCCAGCGCGTACCGGAAGGAATGACGCTGATGTACCACGCACAGGAAAAGATCATCAACGTGCCTGGTTCGGAGCAGTCTGGCAAGCGTGGCGGCATCCACAACTCGGTGACACGCGCCGTCACCAAGCCGACCCACATGATCGGTGGTTATGCGCAGCTGTCGTGGGGTTTCAACTACTACGGCACGGTAGGCTCTAACCGCGATGAGTTTGTGCTGGTGCGGAAAATGAACAAGATCGACTGGCTGGAAGGCCCACTGCAAGGAGCAAAAGAATGAAGATCAGAGCGCAAATCGGCATGGTGCTGAACCTGGACAAATGTATCGGTTGCCACACCTGCTCGGTCACCTGCAAGAACGTGTGGACCAGCCGTGACGGCGTCGAATACGCCTGGTTCAACAACGTCGAAACCAAGCCTGGCATCGGTTACCCGAAACACTGGGAAGACCAGTCCAAGTGGAACGGCGGCTGGCGCCGCACCGACAGCGGCAAGATCGAGCCGCGTCAGGGCAGCCGCCTGAAGATCCTGTCGCAGATCTTCGCCAATCCGAACCTGCCAAACATCGACGAATACTACGAACCATTCACCTACGACTACGAGCGCCTGCAAAACGCGCCGCTGGTGCAAACACCGCCAACCGCGCGCCCGATCTCGGTCATCACCGGCAAGAAGATGGAGAAGATCGAGTGGGGTCCGAATTGGGAGGATGACCTGGGTGGCGAGTTCGCACAGCGCAGCAAGGACACGCTGTTCGAGAACGTGCAGAAGGAAATGTACGGTACTTTCGAGAACACCTTCATGATGTATCTGCCGCGACTTTGCGAGCATTGCCTGAATCCTGCTTGTGTGGCGTCTTGCCCATCCGGCTCGGTGTACAAGCGTGAGGACGACGGTATCGTGCTGATCGACCAGGACAAGTGCCGTGGCTGGCGCATGTGCATCTCCGGCTGCCCGTACAAAAAGATTTACTACAATTGGTCGTCGGGCAAGGCAGAGAAGTGCACCTTCTGCTACCCGCGTATCGAAGCCGGCCAGCCTACCGTTTGCTCGGAAACTTGCGTGGGCCGCATCCGTTATCTCGGCGTGCTGCTGTATGACGCCGACAAGATCGAAGCCGCTGCATCGGTGGCCGATCCGCGCGACCTGTATCCGTCGCAGCTGGACCTGTTCCTTGATCCGCATGATCCGAAAGTGATCGAGGAAGCGCGCCGCCAGGGTATCCCTGACAGCTGGCTGGAGTCGGCCAAGCGTTCGCCGGTGTACAAGATGGCGGTCGAGTGGAAGGTCGCCTTCCCGCTGCATCCTGAATATCGCACGCTGCCGATGGTGTGGTACATCCCGCCGCTGTCGCCGATCCAGGCTGCGGCCGAATCCGGCCTGATGGGCAAGAACGGCATCCTGCCGGACACGCAAAGCCTGCGCATTCCGGTGCAGTACCTGGCCAATTTGCTGACTGCCGGCGATCAGCCGCCTGTCATCAAGGCGCTGGACCGCATGCTGGCGATGCGCGCCTACATGCGCAGCAAGAGTGTGGAGGGCGTGCCGGATCTGGAAGTGCTCAAGCAGGTCGGCCTGGATGCCGAGACGGTCGAGGACATGTATCACATCATGGCCATCGCCAACTACGAAGACCGCTTCGTCATCCCAAGCAGCCACAAAGAGATGGCCGAGGACAGCTTCAACGAGAAAGGCAGTTGCGGCTTTAGCTTCGGTAACGGTTGCTCGGACGGCGTCAGTGACGCCAGCCTGTTCGGCAAGCGCAAACACGGTTCGGAAATCTTCATGATGATGCCGAAGTCGCGGAAGAAGAAAGCGAACAACGAGGAGAACGCAGATGTCTAATCCAGGCTATTTGGTGTTGTCGGCCCTGCTGCAATATCCGGAAGCGGATCTGGTGGCCGACTTGGCGGAAATGAATGAATTGCTGGAGGCGTCGCAATGGCAGGCGCCGTTGCAGGGACTGCTGGACCACATCGGCGGCACGCCGTTGATCGACCTTCAGCAAGAGTATGTGCTGACCTTCGACCGCAATCCATCGCACTCGCTGCACCTGTTCGAGCATATCCACGGCGAATCGCGTGATCGGGGCCAGGCCATGGTCGACCTGATGGCCGAATACGGCCGCCACGGCCTGCAAATGGTCGGCGACGACCTGCCGGACTACGTGCCGCTATTCCTGGAGTTCCTGTCGCAACAGGACGAAGAGAAAGCCGAACGCCTGCTGGGCGACGCCATCCATGTGCTGGCCCATATCGGCCGCAAGCTGCGCGCCAACGGCAGCCCTTACGCCTGCGTGTTCGACCTGCTGCAAACGCAGACCGCCGTGCAGGCCGAGGAACTGAGCGGCCCGCCGGTGCGCGACATGGACGAAGCGCTGGAAACCTTCGGCCCCGGCGCCGATGGCATCGAACCGCTGCTCAAGCCGGGCGCTGGTCCGCTGGCCGGCGGTGCGCATCCGATCAATTTCTACCCGAAGGCGTCCGCGCCACAGCATCACTGAAGGAGGAGCCATGAACTATCTGAATCAATTCCTGTTCGGGATCTACCCGTACCTCGCACTGGCGATCTTCTTCCTGGGTAGCCTGATACGCTTCGACCGCGAGCAGTACACCTGGAAGTCGGAATCCAGCCAGATGCTTAACACCGGCATGCTGCGCCTTGGCAGCCCGCTGTTCCACGTCGGTATCCTGGGCCTGTTCTTCGGCCACGCTGCCGGCCTGCTGACGCCTGTGTGGGTGTGGGATGCGCTGGGTGTCAGCCACACTGTCAAGCAGCTGGTGGCGATGACTGCCGGTGGCATCATGGGTTCCATATGCCTGCTGGGCCTCCTGATGTTGCTGGCGCGCCGCTTCAGCAATGACCGCGTTCGCGCCCAGACCACGTTCAAGGACAAGATCGTGCTGCTGTGGATTCTGGCGACGCTGCTGCTTGGCCTGTCGTCGATCTTCGTCTCGGCCGGTCACATGGACGGTCACATGATGGTGCTGCTGATGACCTGGGCCCAGCACATCGTTACCTTCCGTGGCGATGCCGCCGGCTTCATCGAAGGTGCGCCGCTGATCTTCAAGCTGCACCTGTTCATGGGCATGTCGCTGTTTGTCATCTTCCCGTTCACCCGCCTGGTGCACATCTGGAGCGGCTTTGGTGCGGTCACCTACCTGGCCCGCGCTTATCAACTGGTGCGTTCGCGCTAAGGAGAACATCATGGGCATCGCAGTCAACGGCGTGGATATCAACGATAGCGCCATCGAGGCGGAAATCGCACATCACCAGCAGGCGAAGAATCCGCTGCGCGAGGCGGTGCATGAAGTGGTGCTGCGCCGCGTGCTGTTGGACGAGGCGGCGCGGCTGGACATCTCCGGCAACAGCGACGATGACCGCATCGAAGCACTGTTTGCCCGTGAGGTGACAGTGCCCGAGGCGGACGAGGAGGCCTGCCTGCGCTACTACCTGTCCCAGGCCGACCGCTTCCGCAGCGGCGATCTGGTGGAAGCGCGCCATATCCTGTTCCAGGTGACACCAGCGGCGCCGCTGGACTTGTTGCGGCAGACGGCGGAATCCATCCTGGCCGAGCTGCAGGCGCAGCCAGAGCGCTTCGCCGAACTGGCCGGCCAGTATTCCAACTGTCCATCCGGGGCTGTCGGCGGCAGCCTGGGACAACTGGCGCGTGGCCAGTGCGTACCGGAATTCGACGAACTGCTGTTCCGCTTGCATCCGGGCGAATTGTCCGGACGCCTGCTGGAAACGCGCTTCGGCTTGCACATCGTCCAGGCGCAGCGGCGCGTGGCGGGGGAGGTGATCCCGTTTGCCACCGTCCGCGCGCAGATTGCGGACGAGCTGCAACGCCAGTCGTGGCAGCGTGCGCTGCACCAGTACCTGCACATCCTGGTCGGCCGCGCCGACATCGAAGGCGTTGAACTGGAAGGGGCGGATACGCCACTGGTGCAATAATGTTAAGCGACCGTTTTGGTCGATCAATCGACTATCTGCGGGTGTCGGTGACGGATCGCTGCGATCTGCGCTGCACCTACTGCATGCCCAAGGACTTCAAGGGCTACGAAGACCCGCCGGACTGGCTGACCTTCGCTGAAATCGAGCGCGTGGTCGGCGCCTTCGCACGGCTGGGCACATCGCGCGTGCGGCTGACCGGCGGCGAGCCACTGACCCGCCGCAATATCCCGCAACTGGCCTCGCGGCTGTCGTCGCTGCCCGGCATCCGCGACTTGTCGCTGTCGACCAACGGCACCCGGCTGGCGCGCCATGCCGAAGCACTGAAGGCGGCCGGCGTCAGCCGCGTCAACGTCAGCCTTGATACGCTGGACCGCGACTGCATGGCCAACATTACGGGGCGCGACTGCCTACCTGTCGTGCTGCAAGGCCTGCAAGCTGCCAGGGAGGCTGGCCTGGCGCCGGTCAAGATCAATATGGTGGCGATGCGCGGTGTGAACGACGCTGAAATCGACGCCATGGCCGCCTTCTGCATCGAGCAGGAATTCATGCTGCGCCTGATCGAAGTCATGCCGATGGGCGAGACGGGGCAGAATACTTCCTACCTCAATCTGGCGCCGGTGCAGCGGCGCCTGGCCGAGAAGTTCAACCTGAAACCGCAGGCACTGGAACTGGGTGGCGGGCCTGCGCGCTACTGGACCACGGCGGATGGCAAGGCCAGTATCGGCTACATTACGCCAATGTCGCAGCACTTCTGCGCTACCTGCAACCGCGTGCGGCTGTCGGTGGACGGCACGTTGTACCTGTGTCTCGGCCAGGAGCAGCAATACCCGCTGCGTCCCTTGCTGCGCGGCGGCGCCAGCGACGCCGAGCTGGAACAGGCGATCAGGGCAGCGATAGAACTCAAGCCGCAGGAACACGACTTTAACCGCCAACCGGAGAAGATTATCCGCTTCATGTCGCAAACTGGCGGCTGAGCAGCGGTGTATACTAGCGCTGTACAAACACGGAGAGATCCCTTGAAACAGACCCTGTTCGC
>Ga0308157_10006129_pt1 | contig 14567 bp, 14 predicted proteins | sample PhyBR1_FD_201035 | JGI IMG/M metagenome (GOLD analysis project Ga0308157, IMG submission 201035) | Phyllosphere microbial communities from UC Gill Tract Community Farm, Albany, California, United States - DLSLB.R1 | ecosystem: Host-associated > Plants > Phyllosphere > Unclassified | place: USA...
CTTGCGAATTGATCGACTTTTTACGTTACAACGTAGAATTTATGACTCAAATTTATGCAGATCAGCCAAAATCTACTTCAGATATGTGGAATCGTTTAGAATACAGACCGCTTGAAGGTTTTGTTTATGCGATTACTCCTTTCAACTTTACGGCGATTGCTGCCAATTTACCGGCAAGTGCTGCGATGATGGGGAATGTTGTAATTTGGAAACCAAGTGACAGCCAAGTATATTCTGCAAAAGTTATTATTGATGTATTCAAAGAAGCAGGAATTCCAGACGGTGTTATCAACGTGGTTTTTGGAGATGCTTTAATGATTACCGATACTGTTTTGGCAAGCCGTGATTTTGCAGGTATTCACTTTACCGGTTCGACTCACGTATTTAAAGATATTTGGGCAAAAATTGGAACGAATATTCATAACTACAAAACATATCCAAGAATCGTTGGAGAAACTGGTGGTAAAGATTTCATTATTGCTCACCCAAGTGCAAATCCAAAACAAGTTACTACTGGAATTACTCGTGGTGCATTTGAATTTCAAGGACAAAAATGTTCTGCAGCTTCAAGAGCTTATATTCCGCAAAGTTTATGGCCAGCTGTAAAAGAACAATTAATTACCGATGTAAAATCAATGAAAATGGGTTCTCCGGAAGATTTCGGAAACTTTATTACAGCTGTGATTCACGAAGGTTCTTTTGACAAATTAGCTAGTTATATCGACCAAGCTAAAAAAGATGCCGATGCTGAAATTATTATTGGAGGAAATTATGATAAATCTGTTGGATACTTTATTGAACCAACCGTTATTGTAACTACAAATCCAAAATACACTACAATGGAAACCGAATTATTCGGACCAGTAATTACTATTTACGTTTACGAAGACGCTAAATGGGCTGAAACTTTAAAATTAGTAGATACCACTTCTGAATATGCTTTAACTGGAGCTGTTTTCAGCCAAAACCGTTATGCGATTGAAGAAGCAACTACTGCTTTACAAAACGCAGCCGGAAACTTCTATATCAATGACAAACCAACCGGTGCTGTTGTAGGAATGCAGCCATTTGGTGGAGCGAGAGCTTCGGGAACAAATGACAAAGCAGGTTCAGCATTGAACTTATTGCGTTGGGCTTCTCCAAGAACTATCAAAGAAACTTTTGTTACTCCAACAGATTATAGATATCCGTTTTTAGGAGAATAAATTTTAAAGTACAAAGTTAGAAATACGAAGTACGATATTTTTAAAAACCCCACAAAATCAAGTTTTTGTGGGGTTTATTATTTTCTAAATCAACTAATTATTTAATGATAATCAAAGAATTTAAACAACAAACTTCAAAGGCAAATGAACTACTTTTTTAGTTTCAAAGAATTCATCTTCAAAGAAATCGGAAATATTATATTCAGTTGCTTTCGGGAAATCTTTTAACTCTTCAGTAAGGTCTCCACCTTTTAGATAAAGAATTCCATTTTTTAATTCATGTTTGTGTTGTTTCTTGATTTTGGTCTTTACCCAAGAAACAAAATCTGGCATATTGGTTACCGCACGACTCACGATAAAATCGAAATCGCCTTTTACATTTTCGGCACGAATTTGTTCTGCTTTTACATTTTTTAATTCTAAAGCTTCTGCAACAGCTTGAACAACCTTTATTTTTTTAGCAATAACATCAATTAGATAAAAGCGAGTTTCCGGGAAAAGAATTGCTAGAGGAATCCCGGGAAAACCTCCACCAGTTCCAACATCTAAGACATAAGTTCCGGGTTCGAACTTATTTACTTTGGCAATAGCCAACGAATGCAATATGTGCTTAGTATACAAAGAATCAATATCTTTTCGGGAAATAACGTTGATTTTTTCATTCCAATCGTGGTACAAAAAATCCAATTTTCTAAACTGTTCTATCTGAATATCAGTAAGTTTAGGAAAATACTTTAGAATCTCATCCATCTTATAAATTTTTAACAAAAGTAGTGCTTTTAGATTACAAATATTTAACTCAATATTGTAACTTCAAAATTTATAATACATACCTTTGCAGATATTTAAAATTACACATGATCAAAACCTCTCCTACATTTGCTAAGCAAGACAATTTAAAGTTTTTCAGAACTCTTAATTCCCGCGTTAACAGCTATTTCAAAGAAAACAATATCGAAAAAACAGGAAACTGGAAAATTCATTTAAAGACAGTAATTCTGTTTACAGTTTTTCTTGTGCCTTATTTTTTGATTCTTACACTAGGAATGCCTTTCTGGGTTCATTTACTATTAGCAATTGTCATGGGATTTGGAATGGCAGGAATTGGAATGAATGTAATGCACGACGCCAACCACGGTTCCTATTCGACTAAAAGTTGGGTAAATAAATTCATGGGAGGAACTATTTATGTTTTGGCTGGAAATGTTCATAACTGGCAAGTACAACACAACGTTTTGCACCACACTTATACCAACATTATTGGACATGACGAAGACTTAGAAGCTGGTAGAATCTTGCGTTTCTCTAAAGAAGCAGAATGGCATAAATTTCATAGATTCCAACAATATTATGCAGTGTTTTTATACGGTTTATTGACTTTTAACTGGGCGATTACTACCGATTTCATGCAAATGAGTCGTTACCTGAAAAGAAAATTATCTTATGGTGAACCTAAAAGCCCTAAAATACTTTGGACAACATTAATTATTACCAAAATCATTTACATGGCCATTTGGATTGTTTTACCAATGGTTATCGGAATCACCTGGTGGAAAGTTTTGGTTGGCTTTTTTGTAATGCATTATACAGCTGGATTAATCTTAAGTATTGTATTTCAATTGGCACACGTTGTTGACGAAGCTGCAAATCCTCAACCAAACGAAACAGGCGAAATGGAGAACACTTGGGCCATTCACCAATTGTTTACTACAGTAAATTTTGCTCCAAAAAACAAAATCATAAACTGGTACACAGGTGGGTTAAATCACCAAATTGAGCATCACATTTTTCCTCATATTAGTCACGTACATTATGGGAAAATTGCAAAAATTGTAAAAGAAACGGCAAAAGAATGTCAATTGCCATATTACGAATACAAAACTATGTCAGCAGCTATTGTTGCACATTTTAAACATTTAAAAACGCTGGGATTAAAGCCAGCTCTGTAATAAATTAACTAAAAAACTTAAAATTTACATTTTAATGAGCAATCCACTTTCAGACAGAATTAACAATTTAGCTACATCTCAAACATTAGCGATGGCTGCATTGGCAAGAGAATTAAAAGCACAAGGAAAAGACATCATTAGTTTAAGCTTAGGAGAACCAGATTTCAATACTCCAGATTTTATCAAAGAAGCTGCAAAAAAAGCTATTGATGACAATTATAGCACTTATTCTCCAGTAGATGGATACCAAGATTTAAAGGAAGCTATTTGCAGAAAATTCAAAAGAGACAACGGATTGGAATATAAACCATCACAAATCGTAGTTTCGACAGGTGCTAAACAATCATTGTACAACATTGCACAAGTAATGTTAAACGACGGTGACGAAGTAATTTTACCAGCACCTTACTGGGTTTCGTATTTTGAAATCGTAAAATTATCAGGAGGAGTTCCTGTAGAAGTTCCAACTTCTGTAGAAACTGATTTCAAAATCACTCCAGAGCAATTAGAAGCAGCGATTACACCAAAAACAAAAATGATGTGGTTCTCTTCTCCTTGTAATCCTTCAGGTTCTGTTTACAGCAGAGAAGAATTAACTGCTTTGGCGAAAGTTTTAGAAAAACATCCAAATATTTATGTTGTTGCTGACGAAATCTATGAGCATATCAATTTCTCAGGAACTTTCTGCAGTATCGGCTCTATTCCGGGAATGTTAGAAAAAACTATTACTGTAAACGGTGTTGCAAAAGCTTTTGCAATGACTGGATACAGAATTGGATATATTGGAGCACCAGAATTTATCGCAAAAGCGTGTACAAAAATTCAAGGGCAAGTTACTTCAGGAGCAAACAGTATTGCACAACGCGCTACTATCACTGCTGTAGATGCTGACCCAAGTGTATTAAACCACATGGTTCAGGCTTTCCATTCTCGTAGAGATTTAGTAGTTGGATTAATCAAAGAAATTCCAGGAATGAAAATCAACGTTCCAGAAGGTGCTTTCTATGTTTTCCCAGACGTTTCTTCTTTCTTCGGAAAAACATTAAGAGGAACTGTAATTAAAGATGCAAATGATTTTTCTATGTACCTTTTAGCAGAAGCTAACGTAGCAACTGTAACAGGTGACGCTTTTGGAAACCCAAACTGTATTCGTTTCTCTTACGCAACAAGCGAAGACATCTTAAAAGAAGCATTAAAAAGAATAAAAGAAGCGGTTTCATTCTCTGAAGTTACTGCATAATTTTTTTCAAATAGATTATGAATTGAGCCTCAAGATTTTCTTGGGGCTTTTTTTTATTAATTCAAAAAGCTCAGACATAGGACAGTACAGGATAGTAGAATTATTTTTTAAACTTAATTTTAACAAGTAACAACTAACTAATCTACTACCTATGAAACAAAAAACTACTAGAATCTCTTGTAAACAGAGCAAAAAAATCTCCAAAACATTTACCATTTTATTCCTTTTTTTATTCGGAATATCTACCCAACTATTTGCACAACGAATTGTAGAAAAATTAAATCGTGGTCTTGTTGCAATGCGTTTAAACTCAAGTCAAGTGTATGTTGGCTGGAGAATGTTAGGAACTGAACCAACAGATGTAAGTTATAATTTATATTTTAACGAGACCAAAGTAAATGAAAGTCCATTTACAACAACTACTAACTTTACTCATGATACCTCCAATGATGGAACTTATACTGTTCGAGCTATAATCAACGGTATTGAAGAACCAGCTTCAGAAGCTGCTACTGTGTGGCCAAATCAGTATTTGGATATTCCTATACAGTTTCCTGCAGGTAGCACTACTCCAGACGGACTTGCATATACCTACGGTGTAAATGATTGTAGTGTTGGAGATGTTGATGGTGATGGGCAATACGAAATATTTGTAAAATGGGATCCAACAAATTCAAAAGACAATTCATTGCCAGGTTATACCGGGAATGTATATATTGATTGTTATCGATTAGACGGAACTCGTCTATGGCGAATTGACTTAGGAAAAAATATTCGTGCAGGTGCTCATTACACCCAATTTATGGTTTATGATTTAGATTCTGATGGTAAAGCCGAAATGGCTTGTAGAACAGCCGACGGAACTATCGACGGGACAGGTGTTGTTATTGGAGATGCTAATGCAGATTATAGAATTAGTGATAGCTCCAGTAAATCATTCGGATATGTTTTATCTGGACCTGAATTTTTAACAGTTTTTAATGGCGAAACAGGAAAAGCAATGGCTTCTACTGATTATTTACCAGCCCGAGGAACTGTTTCGTCTTGGGGAGATTCTTATGGAAATCGTGTAGACCGTTTTGTTGCTGCCGTGGCTTACCTTGATGGCCAAAAACCAAGTTTAGTAATGGGCCGTGGGTATTACACAAGACTGGTTCGTGTTGCTTGGGATTGGAGAGATAACGCATTAACACAAAGATGGATTTTTGACAGTAATACCTCTGGGAATTCTACTTATGCCGGAATGGGAAACCATCAAATGACAGTAGGTGATGTTGATGGAGATGGTAAAGACGAAATATTTAACGGTTCAAGCGGTATAAATGATGATGGAACAAAGTTATACGCTAACACTTTAGGACACGGAGATGCCTTACATATGAGCGACATGGATCCAGATCGTCCAGGATTAGAAATATTTCAATGCCTGGAAGAACCCGCTAAATACAAAACCAATGGTCTTGTGTTTTTAGATGCCAAAACAGGAGAAACACTTTGGGGAATACCTTCTACAGGTGACATTGGTCGTTGTAATGCAGCTGATATTGATCCTCGTTACAAAGGTTATGAATGCTTTGGAAGTGCCAACAGTGTAAACTATTTGATGGATTGCAAAGGAAACCTTATCAGCAATAAAAAACCAAGTCAAAACTTCACAATATGGTGGGATGGAGATTTAAATCGTGAGCTATTAGATGGAAAAAAAACTGGTGTAGATCCTAATATTTATTATGTGCCTGTAATTGACAAGTGGAATTATGAGGTGGGAAACACAACTAATTTATTAACAGCAACAGGATACCTTTCAAACAATACAACCAAAGCAAATCCTTGTTTGAGTGCAGATCTTTTTGGAGATTGGAGAGAAGAACTAGTTGTTCGTAAAGATGATAACTCAGCAATAAGAATTTACACAACAAATATCGCTACTACAAACAAACTATACACTTTAATGCATGATACTCAATACAGGGTAGCAATTGCTTGGCAAAACTCGGGCTACAATCAGCCGCCTCATCCAAGTTTTTATTTAGGGACAGATATGGCAGCTCAAACAAAGCCTAACATTCTTATTGCAAGCGGAAAACTCGCTACCAATGAATTTTCTAGCAAAACGTCATCAGCAAATGCAATTGTGTATCCAAACCCTTCAAATCAAAGTTTTACTATTGCTGCCAAAGGTTCGTTTACCTATAGCATTCACAATGTTTTAGGACAAGTAATCAAAACTGGAAAAGGCGAAAATCAGGTAGAGGTCGAAAATATCGCCACTGTACCAGGAGTCTATATTATCACTATAAAAAATGAACAAGGGACATCATCTATAAAATTGATTAAAGATTAATCATTTTTTGTTTGTAATACCAAAAGCCTCAATTGTATTTGGGGCTGAGGTATTAATTTTATTAGTAAATAATTTATCGAAAAGAAAATTGTCTAAAAAATTACCCTTTCTATTATTGAACCGTAATTTAAACCTAAACACTTCAAACGTTATTATGAATAAAAAATCCATCTTAAATTCTTTCCGGAAAATTGCCTTTTTATTCGTCTTTCTTTTAGGATTATCTTTTCAAGTAACCGCTCAACGAACAGTCGAAAACCTCAATCGCGGATTAGTTGCTATGCGTCTAAATCCCAATCAGGTTTATCTTAGCTGGAGAATGTTAGGGACCGAGCCAACAAACGTCAGTTATAATTTGTATTGTAATGGAAAAAAAGTCGAAAACAGCCCAATTAAAACGACAACCAACTACACTCACACCACAACTTTAAACGAGAAATATACAATCCGCGCTATTATTAACGGAAAGGAACAACCGGAATCCGAAACTGCTACAGTCTGGGCAGACCAATATCTTGATATTCCAATGCAAATACCAAACGGAGGAACAACTCCAGACGGTCTTAGTTACACGTATAGTGTGGGCGATTCAAGTGCTGGCGATGTTGATGGAGATGGTCAATACGAAATATTTGTAAAATGGGATCCATCCAATGCCCATGACAACTCGCATACTGGTTACACAGGCAATGTATTTATTGATTGCTATCGTTTAGATGGTACCCAACTTTGGAGAATTGACTTAGGAAAAAATATCCGTGCCGGTGCTCATTATACCCAATTTATGGTCTATGATTTTGACTCTGACGGCAAAGCCGAAATGGCCTGCAAAACTTCCGATGGAACAATTGATGGAACAGGAGAAGTTATTGGATCAGCAACAGCAGATTATAGAGAAACTACTGGCAGAACTACAGGATTTATTTTATCTGGTCCAGAATTTTTAACCATCTTTAATGGAGTAACAGGCAAAGCAATGGCATCTGCCGATTACCTTCCCGCACGTGGAAAAATTACTGATTGGGGCGATGGCAACGGAAACCGGGTAGACAGATTCATTGCTGCTGTAGCTTATCTTAATGGTTCAAAACCAAGTTTGGTAATGGGCCGTGGTTATTACACAAGATTAGTTCGTGTGGCTTGGGATTGGAGAAATAACAAACTTACAAACCGATGGATTTTTGACAGCAATGATTCAAAAAGCGCTGCTGCATTTGGACAAGGAAATCATCAAATGACAGTGGGTGATGTTGATAGAGATGGAAAAGACGAAATCATTAACGGATCTAGCGCAATCGATGATGATGGCAAATTATTATATGCAAACGGATTAGGGCACGGCGATTCTCTACATATGACCGACATGGATCCTGATCGTCCCGGACAAGAAGTATGGCAATGCCATGAAAGTCCCAAACAATATAAAAATTATGGTCTTGAATTCAGAAATGCTAAAACCGGCGAACCTTTGTGGGGTGTCGAAGGAAATGGAATCGACATAGGCCGTGGTAATGCTGCTGATATTGACCCTCGATACAAAGGCTACGAATGTTGGGGCGCTACTGGAAATCTATATGATTGCAAGGGAAATCAAATTGGTACTGCAAAACCTTCAATAAATTTTTCCATCTGGTGGGACGGCGATTTAAGTCGAGAGCTATTAAATTCAAATCAAATTGACAAATGGGATTATACCAATGCTACAAGCGTCAATCTACTAACCGCTACAGATTACAGCTCAAATAATGGAACAAAATCGACTCCATGTATAAGTGCTGACCTTTTTGGTGACTGGCGCGAAGAAGTGATTTTCCGCAAATCAGACAATACGGCTATCCGAATTTACACGACCAATATTCCCACTACGCACAAGCTATACACTCTAATGCATGACACGCAATACAGGGTAGCAATTGCCTGGCAGAATTCAGCTTACAATCAGCCACCTCATCCAAGTTTTTATTTGGGAACAGACATGAAACCACAAACTAAACCTGATATAATCACTACAAAAAATAAATAGTTTTTATAAAAATCATTTAAAATCAGCCTCAAGTTTTTGGGGCTTTTATATGACATTAATGAAGTAATAATAGTGATGTTGGAAAGTTTATTTTTTAAAATTATTCAAAAATATTTGTCATAACTATTTTGATGTTCGAAAAACTGTCGGCGTTATTCCGACATGTTTTTTAAACAACCGCACAAAATAAGAATAATCATCGAAGCCTAATGCTGAAGCAATTTCGTTGACTGTTATTTTTTTGTCCATCAACATTCTCTTTGCTTCCAGAATAATTCGGTCTGTTATGACCTGAGTTGTAGTTTTCTTTAAAATTTCATTACAGATTCTGTTTAAATGTTTTAATGTAATGTGAAGTTGCGATGCATAAAATGAAGGTGTTTTCTCTTTTAAAAACCATTTCTCCAATAGCAAATTGAAATCTCTTATTTTAGTATTATAAGAATGAGTTTCTAAAACGTGACTTTCAGTGTATTTTCGGGTAATTTCGATATGAATGTTATCTAATGTATTGATGATTTTGTCCATTTTCATCATTTTATTTCCTTGATATTCTTCGAGCATATGATAGAAATAGGATACAAAATTCTTGGTTTCTTTTGCATCCAAAAGCATCTCTGGAGAATTACCTAATGAATGGTAAAAAGGATATGTATCGATTGTTTTTTGACGAAAATAAAGATTATACATTTCCTGCGAATAAAAAACCACAAAACCATCAATATCATCAGACAAATCCCAGTGATGAATTTGTCCCGGCTGCATAAAAAACATACTTCCAGGCTGAATATGAAAAGTATCAAAATCCACATCATGTGTTCCTATTCCATTGGTAAAAAGAACTAATACATACGAATTATGCCTATGTGGTTCTTCGACAAAACTATGAGTAATTAAATGATTTTCAAATGTATTGATGTAAAAATTACTATTCACTGCATTGCAATTGAATCGTTGAATAGAATAAACGGGATAGTTTTTCATAATTATCAAATGTCTTTTTTGTGCTATAAGTAGCGAATATATAAAACATTCACAAACTGAATAAAAAATACCTTTGATAAAAAAATAAAAAATGTCACACACACTTATTCATATCTTAAATAATAATTGTCCTCATTGCCATCAAGGAAAAGTTTTTAATGAGAAAAACATCTTTTTAAATATTGGTTTCCCAAAAATGAATCAATATTGCTCCCATTGTCATTACAAATTCGAAAAAGAGCCGGGATTTTTTTTTGGTGCCATGTATGTAAATTACGGATTAACAGTATCGCAGGGAATTGCAACTTATTTAATAGCACATCAATTTTTTACAGAAACCTTTGATTTGAGAATTATTGGCATTATCACCGCAGTCATAGTATTCATGGCATCTTTCAACATTCGGCTATCGAGATTATTATGGATTTATATGTTTAAAAACTATTCTATTTAGAATATGAAGTAAAAGCAAAATCCTTACCTTAGATTTTTCAAATTTATTAAGGATTTTCTTTTCACTTCACTTCAGAATAGCATTTTAAATGGCATTGATACTTCAAAATATTGCACAACATATCTCTCTTACAGCACAAGAGCAAGAACTCTTTCTGTCAAAAACAGAAACAAAACAATACAAAGCCAAAACTGTTTTACTCAATGCTGGTGAAATTTGCAAAGAATCCTATTTTGTGAATTCGGGCGTATTGCGAAGTTTCAATATCAATGATAATATTGTAGAACATGTTTTGAGTTTTGCAACCAGTGGTTGGTGGATAAGCGACATGTACAGTTATCTTTCGCAGAAACCAGGAAATCTTTTTATTCAAGTCATCGAAGATGCGGAAGTAGTTGTGTTGACAAAAGAGAATCAGGAAATACTGTATAAAGAAATACCTCAACTCGAACGCTTTTTTAGAATTCTAATCGAAAATTCTTTGGTTGCCCACCAACAACGTTTAATGGACAACTTAAGCTTAACAGCTGAAGAACGCTTTGATAAATTTTGCAAAAAATACACTAATCTAATTTATAGTGTTCCTCAAAAACAAATTGCCTCTTATCTAGGGGTTACTCCTGAATTTTTTAGCAAAATGAAAAGTAAGATGCTGAGGAAGTAGTTTTTCAGATTTAAGTCGGCAGATCAAAATTTATAGCTTTAAGTTAAGATGACTTAAAAACGGCCAATATTTTACATGACTAAAATCTGAAAATATACGTTCTGCTACCTCGATCTATTTTCTTAATCTAGGTTAAGTGACTTTTAATAAGTTCAGTAGTACATTTGTATAACAAAAATCAATAAAATTATATAATCATGGCAACTACAGTTTTACACAAAGCAGATACAAGAGGACACGCAGATCATGGATGGCTAAACGCTTATCACAGTTTTAGCTTCGCAAGTTGGTATAACCCAGATAGAGTGCAATTTGGTGCATTGCGTGTTTTAAACGACGATACTGTTGCAGCTGGAATGGGGTTTGGTACACATCCACACGATAATATGGAAATTATTACTATCCCATTGGAAGGTGATTTGGCCCACAAAGATAGCATGGGAAATGCCGAAACCATCAAAACAGGCGATGTTCAGGTTATGAGTGCCGGAACTGGAATTCAACACAGTGAATTTAATCCGAATGCGGATCAACGAACTAAACTTTTTCAAATTTGGTTATTTCCAAAAGTAAAAAACGTTGAACCTCGTTACCAACAAATCACTTTGGATACTACCAAACAAAAAAATAATTTTGCTCAAATATTATCTCCAAATCCAGATGATGAAGGAGTTTGGATTTATCAGGATGCTTGGTTTCACTTAGCTGATTTTGAAGCAGGATTTTCTAAACAATACGAATTGAAAAAAGAAGGAAATGGTCTTTATGCATTTGTGATTTCTGGAAATATAACTATTGACGGTCAGGAATTAGAAACACGTGATGGTCTAGGAATCACCGATTTCAAAACATTGGACATCAAAGCATCTACAAATGCTAAGTTTTTATTAATGGAAATTCCGATGAAATAATAATTAAACTGCTAAGTTTCTAAGTTCTGAGTTTTATCTTAGAAACTCAGAAGCTTAGAAGCTTAGAAAATTTTAAAAAATAAATTATGAACGAGGAAGTACAATTAGAATTAACTGATAAAAACGGTTTTTTCCACATAGACATTAATGGCAAAACAGAAGCAAAAATGACTTTTGTATTTGCCGGACCCGATAAAATTATCATTGATCATACCGAAGTAAACGAAGGCAATAACGGAAAAGGTTTTGGCAAAAAAATGGTTGCCAAAGCAGTAGAATTTGCTCGTGAGAAAAACATCAAAATTATTCCGCTTTGTCCTTTTGCTAAAAAAGTTTTTGACAAGACACCCGAATTTAGAGACGTATTATAATTAAAAATATGGAAAATCTATTGGAAAACGACATTAAAGGAACAATCGGAACTCAGAAATATTTGTGTACTATTTCATGGCGCAATGGTAAATTACTAATGGACGAACCGGAAAGCATTGGTGACAATGATTTAGGGCCTGACCCTTTTTCGACTTTGTTGGCATCTTTGGCGGGCTGCACTTTATCTACTCTACGAATGTATATTGATAGAAAAGGATGGGATATTCCCGAAATCAATATCTCTCTAAATCTATCACAAGAAACTGAAGGCGAATTAACAACAACCATTAGCCGCTCTATTACTTTTCCTTCTACAGTTGACGAAGAAACAAAAAACCGATTGCTAATTATTGCTGAGAAATGCCCGGTTTCTAAAATTTTAAAAAACAAAGTATTAATCAACACAACTATCTAATCATGGATCCAAAAGACATCAAAAAAGAATATACTAATGGCGAAGTGACCATCGTGTGGCAATCAGGAAAATGCATACATTCTGCTAATTGCGTAAAAAATAATCCAGATGTTTTCCATCCAAAAGAAAAGCCTTGGATTAAAATTGACGCTTCATCGACAGAAAAAATTATTAATACAATAAATAAGTGTCCATCAGGAGCATTGAGCTTTTATAGGAACAAATAATTCATTCATGATTCAATTTTCGAATGACTTTGGCCGGATTTCCAACTGCTAAAGAATTTTCAGGGATATCTTTGGTCACAACAGAATTTGCACCAATTACGCACCCAGCACCAATTGTAACCCCAGGGCAAATAACTGAATTTCCTCCTATCCAGCAATCATCACCTATAGAAACTGGTTTTGAGCTCTCAACAGTTCTTCGTTCGATTGCATTGAGCGGATGTGTCGCTGTATAAATATGCACACCCGGCGCAAAGAAAACATTATTTCCAATAGTCACTTTCATCGTGTCCAAAACCACACAATTAACATTAAAATAAACATTCTCTCCTGAATGAATATTATATCCATAATCACAATGAAACGGCGGCTCTATATAGAGTCGCTTGTGGGAATTGGGCATTAATTCTCTAAGAATAGCACGCGATCTACCATTCATCAAATATTCGGTAACATTCAATTTATGAAGTAATTTTTTGGCTCTGGCTCTCTCTTCTACTAATTGTTTATCGTTGGCAAAATAGATTTCGCCCAAAAGCATTTTTTCTTTTTCGGTCATTTCAAAAAATTATATTTAGTGCAAATTATAAAACAGATGCAAGGTAACAATTGCCTTTCAAAAGTTCGAACATATTGGATAAACATTCTATTTTTTAAAAGAGAAACAAAACGCAACTTGCTGACTATCAAATATAAATAATAATATAATTTCTTAATCTAGGTTAAGAGCTATATCTTTATTGTCATCGTAAATTTGTCTTATCAAAATGAGATAAAACATTTAAACAATAAAAAAATAAAATTATGTCAACAACAAAATGGTCAATTGACCCAACTCACACGGAAATTGGTTTTAAAGTAAAACACATGATGTTTACTAATGTTTCAGGAAAATTCGTTTCATACGATGCTACTATCACTACTGAAGATGATAATTTCGAAAACGCAAACATTGAATTTTCAGCAGACATCAATTCTATCAACACTAATAATGCTGACAGAGATAATCATTTGAAAAGCGGTGATTTTTTTGATGCCGAAAATTATCCGAAATTAACTTTCAAATCAACTTCTTTAACCAAAAATGGAGATGATTATGAATTAACTGGCGATTTAACGCTAAAAGGAGTAACAAAATCGGTAACACTTCCTGCAGAAATTAGCGGTTTAATGAAAGATCCTTGGGGAAATACAAAAGTCGGAATAAACATTGATGGAAAAATAAACCGTAAAGATTGGGGACTAAACTATAATGCGGCTTTAGAAGCGGGAGGAGTTCTAATTAGCGAAGATGTTCGTTTGAATATCGAATTGCAATTAGTAAAACAATAATCACTTACTATTTCATTATATTTAAAAAGCCCTTACTTTTGACGGTAAGGGCTTCTTTATTCTATTTTTTACTATTCAATAAAGCTTCTAATAATTCGGCCATATCAACTACTGCATAAGTTGAACAATAATCTGACACTGCGTATGGTAATATAAGAGTATTATTGTGAATTATGGATCCACATGAATAAACTACATTTGGCACATATCCCTCACGCTCTTCTTCTAATGGCGCCAATAAAGGTTCCGCAAGTCTTCCAATTTCTTTGGACGGATCATCTAAATCAAATAATGAAGCACCAATACAGTAACGCCTCATCGCTCCTACTCCATGCGTAATAATAAGCCAGCCTTGCTCGGTCCACAAAGGCGAACCACAGTTTCCTATTTGCGTATATTCCCATGCATATTTAGGACGCTGAATAATTTGTGGGTTCTTCCATTCGT
>Ga0308157_10006131_pt1 | contig 14565 bp, 18 predicted proteins | sample PhyBR1_FD_201035 | JGI IMG/M metagenome (GOLD analysis project Ga0308157, IMG submission 201035) | Phyllosphere microbial communities from UC Gill Tract Community Farm, Albany, California, United States - DLSLB.R1 | ecosystem: Host-associated > Plants > Phyllosphere > Unclassified | place: USA...
AATAAAACTGTCGTAGGTGTAGATGGTTAGCTTATCCTTGGCCTGCGCTGAGAAAGCAAAAGCCACAGACAGCGACAGGGTCAACAGAGATAAAAGCCGCATAACGGCATTCCTTTCTTTTGTTCGAAAAGATTATGCGCCGTTATGGTCTTTTGGGCATAATCTTATCCGAAAAGTCTGCAACTTTTCGGGATTATGCCGCCCCGGGCAGCATCTAATCCCTCCGCCGGTACAAACCGGATCAGGTTCAGCGGGTTAGCCGGAGTGCGGCCTCTCAGCCATTCAGTGATTGAATGGCACCCCGTTAGAGCAAGGTCGATAATAGTGCTTCGCGCGTTCGAGAGCAAGCGATGAAGATGCGGGCTTTCGGGGATAATTTCCGCGTGTTATGAGCGACTTATGAGTACATTTGTCATTCTTCTCGGCGGTGATCTTGATGTCACAGAGCGCCTGAAACGTCAGATAGCCGGCGCAAGAGTTTTGGCAGCTGATGGCGGTATGCGCCACGCGCAAGCGCTTGGCATTGAGCCCGAGCTTTGGCTGGGGGATTTTGATTCCACGTCGGAAGACCTGCTGGCTCAATATGCGCATGTGCCGAAAAAAACATTCCCCGCTGCCAAGGATATGACCGACGGAGAGTTGGCGCTGGAAGCAGCTTATGAACGAGGTGCTGAGCGCGTTATTCTTTGCGGCGCTTTTGGTGGTCCGCGTACCGATCACACGCTGCTGCATTTGACGATGGCGACGGCACAGGCAGCCAAAGGCCGTGATATTTTGCTCTCCAGCGGCGTTGAAGAAGCTTGGCCGCTGGTTGCTGGAGACTATGTTTATGACTTCCAGGATGGCACATCATTCAGCGTTATAAATTTCTGCACGGTTGAAGGACTTTCGATCACAAATGCGGAGTGGCCGTTAGACAACGTGACCCTGCCTTTCGGTTCTTCATGGACAGTATCCAATATTGTACGTGGAACTCTTTGCATTTCTGCGCGTTCTGGTCTTGCGATACTTGTAGCGAGCTTAGATGAGCAGGCTCATCCTTAGGATCGCCGCTAACCTTAATAATTGAAACCGCTTGACGCTGAGCGTCGAAACGTATTGTAAATATGTCAAGCGGGACGCCGAATTTGGGGACGCAACGTCGGTGTTAGTGTAACTCTAATAGGAGATTGTTTCATGAAATCACGTCTTTCCATGATCGCAATCGTCGGCGCGCTTGCGTTTTCAACAGCAGCATGCACGACGGGTGAACAGCGTACTGCCGGTTACGGCGTTGGCGGCGCAGCGCTTGGTGCGCTCGCAGGTGGCGCTATCGGCGGTAACGGTCGCGGTGCTTTGACTGGCGCTGCAATTGGTGCCGTTGGTGGTACGTTGCTCGGTGCAGCGACGACTCGTAACAATGTTCAGTATTGCCGTTACCGCGATAATTACGGTCGCGTTTACGAAGCGCCTTGTAACTAAGACGCATAAGCCGCTGGGCGCTATTTAAGTTTGAAAACAGGCCGGAGAAATCCGGCCTGTTTGTTTTTTGGCCATATCATTTGACAGAATGCATTTTGTCCCCGACAAGCAGGGCACAAATTTCAACGGCAGTTTTCAAAGAGAACCATGGCACCTCCGCTTCTTCGCCTCGACCAGATCAAGCTCACCTTTGGCGGCACGCCGCTTCTGGAAGAAGCAGCCCTTTCTGTGAGTGAGGGCGACCGCATTGCGTTGGTCGGCCGCAATGGTTCCGGCAAATCCACATTGCTGAAAATCGCAGCAGGGATGGTCGAAGCAACATCCGGCGAGATTTTCAAACATCCGGGCGCGACTATTCGTTATCTGCCGCAGGTGCCGGATCTTGATGGTTATGCCAATGTGCGCGCTTATGTGGAAGCGGGTCTTGGACCGGCAGATGATCCGCATCGCGTGACTTATCTGCTTGAGCATCTTGGCCTGACCGGTGAAGAAAAGCCTGATCATTTATCGGGTGGTGAAGCGCGCCGTGCAGCACTTGCACGCGTTATTGCTCCGCAACCTGACGTATTGCTGCTTGATGAGCCGACCAACCATCTTGATCTCAACACGATTGAATGGCTGGAAGATGAGTTACGCCAAATCCGGTCGGCAATTGTGTTGATCTCGCATGATCGTCGTTTTCTTGAAAATGTCAGCCGTTCGACTGTCTGGCTTGATCGCGGCATCACCCGTCGTATCGATCAGGGCTTTGGCCATTTTGAAGAATGGCGCGACAAGGTTCTGGAAGAAGAAGAGCGCGATCATCACAAGCTTGGTCGTCAGATTGCGCGCGAAGAGCATTGGCTGCGTTATGGCGTAACCGCGCGCCGTAAGCGCAATATGCGCCGTCTTGGCGAATTGCATTCGATGCGTTCCGATTTCCGCAATCATCGCAAAGCCCAAGGAACTGCCGTGCTGGCAGCAAGTGATTCCAAGGAATCCGGCAAGCTGGTGATTGAAGCCAAAAAGCTTAACAAGGCTTATGGCGAGCGTGTTCTCGTTCATGATTTTTCGACCCGCGTGCAACGCGGTGATCGTATCGGTCTTGTTGGGCCGAACGGAGCGGGGAAAACAACGCTTCTGTCGATACTAACGGGTAAGCTAGCACCTGATTCAGGGACTTTGCGCCTTGGTGTGAATCTCGAAATGGCTGAATTGGACCAGAAACGCGAAAGCCTCAATCTGGATGACACACTGGCGCATTATCTGACCGATGGGCGTGGCGAAAGCCTCGTGGTTAATGGTGAGCAGCGCCATGTTGTCTCCTACATGAAGGACTTTCTTTTCCAGCCGGAACAGATTCGCACACCGATCCGTGAGCTTTCGGGTGGTGAACGCGCGCGCCTTATGCTTGCGCGTGTTTTGGCGCGGCCTGCCAATTTGCTGATCCTCGATGAGCCTACCAACGATCTCGATATGGAAACGCTCGATCTGTTGCAGGAACTGGTTTCGGGCTTTCCCGGAACGGTTATCCTTGTGAGCCACGATCGCGATTTCCTTGATCGTACGGTGACGTCGGTGATAGCGCCGGAAGGCGATGGCAACTGGCTCGAATATGCTGGTGGTTATGCCGATATGATGGCGCAGCGTAAGGAGCAGGCGTTAGCGAAACGCAACCTCAATACGGTTGCCGCGCGCTCCGGAGACAAGAGCGATGCTGCTGCTCAGCCTAAGCGTGAAGAAAAGCGCAAGCTTTCTTACAAACAGAAATTTGCGCTGGAAACTCTGCCGGGCAAGATGGATGCACTGACAAAGGAAATGTCAGTGCTTGAGGGTAAGCTTGCTGATCCGCAGCTTTATGCAAAAGACCCGACACTGTTTGCCAAGACCGTCGATCTTCTCGACAAAAAGCGTTCAGAGCATTCCGCAATGGAAGAAGAATGGCTGGAGCTGGAGATGCTGCGGGAAGAACTGGAAGGGTAGTTTACCCTTCCGTTTCGTTCTTGGTTAAGCGCTTGCTTTGTCGAGCAGGGCAATCGCTTCATCGTCCAGCTTGATCTGTGCTGCATCAATCAACTCATTGAGCTGGGTGAGACGCGTTGCACTGGCAATCGGTGAGGTGACAGCGGGCCGGGCAATCAGCCAGGCAATTGCGATCTGCGCGGATGTCGCATCATTGGCACGGGCAACCTGATCGAGTGCTGCGATAATTCGCGATCCACGATCTGTTAGATATTTTTCGACCGTTTGACCGCGCGCGCTCTGACCGAGGTCATCTTTCGAGCGGTATTTGCCGGTCAGGAAGCCGGAAGCCAGCGAGTAATAGTTGATGACGCCAAGCTCATTGTCGCGGCAGATCGCTTCAAGTCCGTCTTCAAATCCCGCACGATCATAGAGATTATAAAGTGGCTGCAATGTTTCGTAGCGTGGGAGGTTGTGCTGCTTTGCAACGCTGAGCGATTCTGTCAGGCGTTCTGCGGTGAGATTGGATGCACCGATTGCGCGGACTTTCCCCGCCTTGATCAGGTCCTGATAGATGCCAAGAACATCTTCAAACGGCGTTTCTGGATCATCCCAGTGCGATTGATAAAGATCGATATAGTCTGTTTGCAGCCGCTTCAGGGAGGCATCGACGGCTTTGCGGATATAGGCGGGAGACAGGCCTTTTTCGTCTGGTCCCATTTCTGAGCCGACTTTGGTGGCGATCACAACTTTGTGACGAAGGCCGCGGGATTTCAGCCAATTGCCAATAATGGTTTCGGATTCGCCGCCGAAATTTCCCGGCGCCCATGCGGAGTAAACGTCCGCCGTATCAATAAAATTCAAACCTGCATCGACGAAACGGTCGAGAAGCGAAAACGATGTTGCTTCATCGACCGTCCAGCCAAATACGTTGCCGCCAAAACACAGCGGCGAAACCTCGAGTTCAGTACGTCCGAGTTTTCTAAACTCCATGGACCCTATCCTCTTCCTTTGCCTGCGGCCCATTTCTGAGCCGTAGCGTTATGATTTCAGGAAGAAGGAATTTGGGTCCAAGAATCAACCCATGCCAAGTGCATCCATATAGAGCTGGAGCATGGCTTCTTCTTCCTGACGCTCATGGTCTTCTTTTTTACGCAGACGAATAATGGTCCTTACGACCTTGCTGTCAAACCCCGAACCCTTCAATTCCGCGTAAACTTCCTTGATATCGTCGCCAATGGTCTTTTTTTCTTCTTCAAGGCGCTCAATGCGCTCGATGAAAGCACGCAACTGGCCAACAGCAATGGTCTGGGCTTCGCTGGTAATGTCGTCGCTCACGCGTTTCTCCAATTCAAAGTCGATTATGAATGCGGGTCAAAGGTCATCCGTTACAGGAACAGGACCGTTGCCGAAAGTCGGACTTAGTTTTTCTGCGAGTCGCAGGCAAAATTAAGAGCCATCGGGCTTAGAAATGCGCTTTTTATCGCTGATGGGCTGTGGATAGCGGGCAAAGGATCAGCCAACCGGGCCAGATCGCGAACCGAAATGCCGGATTTCGTGGATATCAGGCATCGCGTTGATCGTTGCCAGCATCGGCGCCAGCAGTTCCGCCCATTGTGCTGCCCCGGCTTTATCAGCAATCAAATCCTGCCGCACTTCAATAAGCACGTTCGCATAACCTCTGGCTGTTGCATGGCGATAAAGCGCATCGTTCTTAAGCGCGCCATCATAAGGTTCGTTATTGCCGACGACCAATCCGGCCTCATTGCGCAGCATGGACAGAAAAGGCGTAACGCCACGCGGGTCAGAATCCCACAAAAGCCCGATATGCCACGGACGGTCTTTGCCACGCCAGTTTGGCGTAAAGGAGTGGATGGCGACGATAAACGGTGCTTTGCCGCTTTCGGCTGCAACCCGCGTGCTCATTGAGGCAACGGCGTCGTGATAGGGGCGATAGAAACGGTCGAGGCGATTTTCGCGTTCTTCCGGTGTCATTGGATAGTTACCGGAAATCACCGCCCCGTCTGACAATTGCATGATGAGCGTCGGGTCGTCTTCGCCACGATTGGGATCAATCAGCAGTCGTGAAAAGCCACCCATGACCGCCGGTGCGTTAAGCTTGGCTGCGAGCTGCCGTGTCAGTTCCTCGACGCCGATATCATAGGCGATATGCCGTTCAAACTCACTCTCCGCGAGACCCAGATTGCCATATTCAGCAGGCACATCTCGTTTGGCATGATCAGCAGTCAGAAGCAGACCAAGGCTAAGGTTGCCATCGACCTGATGGACGGGTGAAAATGACGGATCAAATGACATGGATGCAGCTTCTTGGGTGGGATTTCTGTCATAAATCGCAAGTAGTTTCAGCTCTGTCATGAGAAAGTCGGTATTGCAACGATCATTCTCAAAAGAAAGGTGAAGGAGTTTCCGGATTGAGGCAACGCAGGAATCTAATCGTTTAAATTGAGCGAAAATCGCTATGCAGTTTGATTGGAAATGCTGTAACTGATTTGTTCTCTCCGGGATTGCGTTGACATCAAAGGCGAAACTGCCGAAAAGAGATCGACCGAAAGAGGATTTCCTTGCGTGAGACAAAAGCGATTGCGGACTGAAGGAGTTCGGCGAATGCGACTTCCAGTGTTTTTGAGTTTGTTTTCCAGTGTGCTTGTGGGCGCTCTGGGTCTGACATCCATGGAAGCGCGTGCTGATTTTCGAGTATGTAACTCAACTCAGAATCTGGTTGGTGTTTCCATTGGCTACAGAGCCAAAGCCGGCTGGGTGACTGAGGGCTGGTGGCATATTGATGGCTCCACCTGCAAGACGCTGATCGAGGGGCCGTTGACCTCCCGATATTATTATCTTTTCGCAGAAGATTCTCAAAGCGGCGGTCGCTGGGAAGGCAAAGTGAACATGTGTGTGGCGGAAAAAGAATTCCGTATCACAGGTGTTCAGGACTGTTTTGCCCGTGGTTTCCAGCGCAATGGCTTTCAGGAATACGATACCGGGGAACAATCGAGCTGGATGGTACAGCTCACGGACGAAACGCCGTTAGAAAACTCCACAGTTACAGGAACGAATAACCCATGAAGCGCAACCGCAAGGTCAAGATTCTCGCCACACTCGGCCCGGCGTCTGGCGAGGAATCCGTTATCCGTCAGCTTTTTGAAGCAGGCGCAGACGTTTTCCGTATCAATATGAGTCATGCCGATCATGACATGATGCGTACGCTTGTGAAGCGCATCCGCAATGTAGAAAAAGCACTTGGTCGTCCAATCGGCATTCTGGCCGATCTTCAGGGCCCAAAGCTCCGCGTTGGCAAGTTCAAAGATACCAAAGTCACATTGACCGTTGGTCAAACCTTTACCCTCGATAACAATCAGGAACCGGGCGACGAAACCCGCGTTTATCTTCCGCATCCTGAAATTCTGGAAGCTGTGGAAGCTGGCCATCGTCTTCTGATCGATGACGGCAAGCTAGAGCTAATCGCAGAATCAAGCGACGGTAAGTCGATTGTTTGTAAGGTTGTTGCTGGAACCAGTATTTCTGATCGTAAGGGCGTGAGCCTTCCGGATACCACGCTGGGTGTCGGCGCTCTGACCGAAAAAGATTACAAGGATTTCGACGCGGTTCTGAAGGAAGACATCGACTGGGTTGCCCTCTCGTTCATTCAGCGCCCGGAAGATCTGATCGAAGCGCGTAAGATTTCAGGCGGCAAGGTCGGCCTGATGTCGAAGATCGAAAAGCCGCAGGCTGTAACCCGTCTTGATGAGATCATCGAACTATCCGATGCAATCATGGTTGCTCGTGGTGATCTTGGCGTTGAAATGCCGTTGGAAAGCGTTCCAGGCATTCAGAAGCAGATGATCCGCAAAGCCCGCCGCGCTGGTAAGCCGGTTGTGGTTGCCACACAGATGCTCGAATCAATGATCACGGCACCTGTTCCAACCCGCGCTGAAGTGTCGGACGTTGCAACGGCTGTTTTTGAAGGTGCAGACGCGGTTATGCTTTCGGCAGAATCGGCTTCCGGTCAATATCCGGTTGAAGCTGTTGCCACCATGAACCGCATTGCGGAAAAGGTTGAACGCGAGCCGACCTATCCGGGCATTCTGGATGCGCAGCGCGCAATCCCTGAGCCAACCGGTTCTGATGCAATTGCTTTGGCTGCACGCCAGATCGCTGAAACGCTGAACCTCTCGGCAATCGTCACTTATACGGCTTCGGGCGCAACTGGTCTTCGTGCGGCGCGCGAGCGTCCTCGTACGCCAATCATCGCGCTGTCGCCGATTGTTGAAACAGCACGCCGTCTATCGGTTGTCTGGGGTCTGCATTGCGTTGTCACAGAAGACGCGCATGATCTGGAAGACATGGTCGATCACGCCTGTCAGGTCGTATTCAAGGAAGAGTTTGGCAAAGCTGGTGATCGTCTGATCGTTACCGCTGGCGTGCCATTCGGAACACCGGGCGCAACCAACCTTCTTCGCATCGCTTACATTGGGGCCGACGGACAGTCTTCCACCGACTAATTCTGAGCATCCAGTTTTGGGTGGGCTTCATATAAAAGAAAAAACGCGCTCCTTTCGGGGCGCGTTTTTGTTTGCATCGCTTTGAGAGAATCAGGTGCGGGTGTCGCTCAGCTCTTCCGTGAGATCGAGCAGGTTCTTCTGCGCATCACGCATCATCGGATTAACCTCGAGCGCTTTCTCATAGGCCTTCAGAGCTTGTTCCTTGAGGCCACGAGCGCGCAGAATGTCGGCCATGCCGGTCAGCGCACCATAATGGCGCGGCTCAAGCTCCAGCGTGCGATTGATGTCAAACATGGCATGCGCATAGTCATTGCGCAGGTAATAGACCGTCGCACGACGATTCCATGCTTCTGCGTAATCGGGATTGATCGCGATGGCTTCGTTGAGAAAATCGAGCGCTGACGTATAGCGCTTTTCAAGCATCGCTGAATTGGCCCATTGCACCAGAAGGTCCACCGTGGCGCTGCCAGATTGCTGCCATATCTGATTGATCTGGATCGTCAGGCGACGAGCCTTGGTCGCATCCGATGTGCGTTTGAGATCAGCAAAAAGCTTATCAAGACGCTCTTCAGGCGTCTGGTCTGCTTGTTCTTGGGGTTTGGGAGCAGGCTTTTGTTCGCTGTCGGCACCGGTCTGCACAGGCAGGATAGGGGCGGTCAGCTGAGGCTTCGTATCGGCGAGGGCAGGGCTTGTGATAAGCAAAGCTGCGCTAAAGGCCGATAGGAGCATGATATGTATTGGATAAGCAAAAACGTTCCGCATACGCATAATGTTGATTATACGTAGCGAAACGTCAAATGCAAAATCAGAAATAAGATTAGCCCTGACGTGCCTTGAAGCGCGGAGCAGTCTTATTGATGATGTAAACGCGGCCCTTACGACGAACGAGCTGGCAGTCACGATGACGGCCCTTGAGCGCCTTGAGCGAATTCTTGATCTTCATGTCAATCACCGGTCTTGGTTGGGCCCATCGACAGCACGTGTCGCGGGGCGGCATAAAAACAGGCGCCCAAGGCGCCAATTGGTTACAGGCAGTATTCCTGCCCGAAGGGTTGGCCGAAATACACAATATTTCAGCCGAATGTCAACTCCTGCGCCGCAGATTCACGAAGACTGGTCCCGAAAATCTTGCCGCAGGGCCTATGAACGCAGGAATCTGATGGATTCCTGCGCGATGCTTAGCGTGCGCGGGGGCGAATGCGGGTCACATGACCCATTTTGCGGCCCGGGCGGGCTTCTTTCTTGCCGTAGAGATGCAGCACAGCATTCGATTCTTTGAGAATCGCTGGAACCTGCTCAATATCGTCACCGATCAGGTTTTCCATCACGCAATCGGAATGGCGCATAGTGTCACCAAGCGGCAGGCCTGCAACGGCACGGATATGCTGTTCAAACTGCGAGATCGCGCAGGCAGCCTCCGTCCAGTGGCCGGAATTGTGCACACGTGGCGCAAATTCATTGGCAAGCAATGTGCCGTCAGCAAGAACGAAGAACTCAAGTCCAAGGACGCCGACATAATCAAGCGCATGAAGAAGCTTCTCAGCGGCTTTGCTGGCGGTGTCTGCTGTCTTAGCCGAGATTGCTGCGGGAACTGTCGAAGTCGATAGAATGCCGTCCTTATGGACGTTTTCTGAAATATCGAAAATTGCGACATTGCCTTGGCGGTCGCGTGCTGCAATCACCGAGACTTCACGCTCAAAAGCAATAAAACCTTCAAGAATCGCCGGTGCGTGCCTGATTGCGTGAAGCGCGTTCTTCGCTTCGTTTTCGTCAAGCGATGTGAGGCGAACCTGTCCTTTGCCGTCATAGCCAAGGCGACGGGTTTTCAGAATACCGCGTTCGCCCAGTGCGCCAAGTGCTGCAATGAGCGATTCTTCATCGTCAACGAGACGCCAAGGGGCGGTTTCGATGCCGCTTTCGTTGAGGAATTGCTTTTCGGTAAAGCGATCCTGCGAAATCTCAAGTGCGGCTGGTGGTGGAAACACGAGAGCCGATTCTGCAAGCTTGTCAGCGGCTGCTACCGGTACATTCTCAAATTCATAGGTTATGACGTCAGAGGCTGCTGCAAGCTGTGCAAGCGCTGCTGGATCGTCATAAGCAGCGATGATCTGCCGGTTGGCCACTTGTGCTGCCGGGCAATCTGCCTGCGGCTCGAGAATGATCGTCTCATAACCAAGGCGTGCCGCTGCCATAGCGAGCATACGAGCCAATTGGCCGCCACCAATGATGCCGATTGTGGAGCCGGCCTTCAATGCTTTACCTGTCATATCAGACCTCATCAGATGGGCGTTCTGCAACGCTTTCGGTCTGTGCAGTGCGCCATTCGTCAAGACGTGCGGCCAGCGCGTCGTCATAAAGGGCAAGTACGGCTGCTGACAGAAGTGCTGCGTTCACTGCGCCAGCGCGACCAATAGCGAGTGTGCCGACCGGGATACCGGCTGGCATTTGCACGATGGACAGAAGTGAATCCTGACCGGAAAGCGCTTTCGACTGAACTGGCACACCGAAAACCGGGAGCGGGGTCATCGCTGCTGCCATGCCGGGGAGGTGGGCCGCACCGCCAGCACCGGCAATCACAACTTTGAAGCCTTCGGCCTTTGCGCCTTTGGCAAAAGAAACGAGGCGATCAGGAGTACGATGTGCCGAGATGATGCGCGCATCGAAAGATATACCCAATGCATCAAGCGTATCAGCGGCATGGCGCATTGTTTCCCAATCGGATTGGCTTCCCATGATGATTGCGACATCTGCACTTCTGCTCATTGATCCGTCCTGCTTCTTTAGATCATGGATTGAAAAACAAAGCCGGGCGAACCCCGGCTATGAAACGTCTTTTATGTGATGCTCAGGCGATGATGTCAGGGATGACCTGATCTTCCAGTTCCTGAAGCTTGTCTTTGATTGCGAGTTTTTTCTTTTTCATACGCTGGATGCGCAGCTGATCGCAGCCGACCTGCATCATGGCATTTATGGCTGCATCGAAATCCGCGTGTTCCTGTTTCAGACGTGCGACGACCAATCTAACTTCGGCCTGATCCTGATCGGACATGCGGTTTGCCCCATTTCTTAAAAATAATATTACGGGCCGCTCCAGACTGGTGCAGACCCGTTTCAGGCGAAGCCTTTATCACATTTTTCGTGATTGGAAAATCCTACCAAAACAAATTCGACTTTGCATCAAACTCGTGCCACAGTGTCATTGTTCTGTCATGAATAACGGTTGCTAACGAAACTGTTGAATGGCAGCCGGGACTGCGTAATTGGCCCGGATAGCAGGAGGTGTACTACCGGGCGTTTGCGCAGGTGAGAGCGGATAGAGCCATTTGTTGGCAAAACGCGACATGGCTCTGTCCTTTTGGTTAAATCAATCGAAGGAGAATTGATGATGGCTATCGAGTCCCATCTTGCCACGCTTGAACAGAAGCACGGCGCTTTGGAAGAGGAAATCTCCGAAGCTTTAGCGTCACCGGCAATTGATGACCTGCATGTTACGTCTCTCAAGCGCAAGAAGCTGGCTCTCAAAGAGCAGATTGAAAAACTGAAAATTCAGGTGACGCGTCACTGATCCCCAAGCACGGTGTTCAACGCCCTTAACTGTTGATATTGCATCGTTTTGATCTGATTGAATCAGATCGGCGCGCTGAATATTAGTTTTAATGCGTATCTTGTTTGAAAAACGAAGCCCACTTTCGGGGATACGCTCTAGATAAGCGATGTCGAGCAATCTTTCTTTAGATATTGGCGGCTGGGTTACAGCCGCCGAACATCTTTATTTAACTCGCTTCGCCCTCCGCCCGTGGGTCGAGATTCATCCCCTCCGGCGTTGCACTCTTCACAGACGGCATGCTCTTAAATTGTTCTTTTTCAGATTTCGGTACAGATGCACGTCGGCGTGAACGAAACAATGCATAGCCCGTGATTGAAATATGCGCGAGCGCTGTGATAGCAAACAGGCCTGATGGCCAGAAAATATCCATCGCGGCTGCAGCCAGCAAAGGTCCGAGCATGGTGCCGAAGCCATATAGCAACAGCAACCCGCTCGATACTTTGACAAAACTTTCAGACGTAGCGTGGTCATTCGCATGGGCGACTGCGACCGGATAAAGTGCATAGGCAAGTGCCCCATAGCAGCCGGTCATGACGATGATAACCTTGCCGTTGGATGGACCGATGATAAAGGCCGCCAAGCCAACAAGGGCTGCAAGCGAAGCGACGCCTGCTAATACGTAGCGGCGGTCAATCAGATCGGAAATGCGACCCACGGGTATTTGCATCAATGCACCAGCGGCAATTGTCACACTGACCATGAGCGCGATTTCCGGCGTCGAAATGCCCGATTTTGCACCGAAAACTGCGCCAAGTGTGCCCCATGCACCGTTTGCAATGCCGATCAGAATACAGCCGACGAATGCGGCTGGTGAATTGCGATAAAGTGCTTTCAGGTCTAGCTGCACTTCGGTCAGTGGCTTAGGGCTGACTGCGGTGGACATAGCGGTTGGTATCAGCGCCAAGCAGAACAGAATGCCGGTGATCATAAAAAGGTGATCAGAACGAATATCACCATTCGCCACCATCATCTGACCGCTCATGGTCGCACCGTAGTTGACCATCATATAAAGGCCGAAAATCTTGCCGCGCGATTCATTGGTGGCGCGCTCGTTGAGCCAGCTTTCGATGACCATGAAAGCGCCAGCCATTGAGAAGCCGGTAAATGTGCGCAGAATGATCCAGGACACCGCATCGATATAGATGCCAGATAAAAGTGCGATGATCGCTGCGGAGGCAGCGAAACAGCCAAAAGCACGCACATGGCCGACACGCCGCACAAGACGCGGTGCAAACAGGCAGCCCGCGACGAAACCGCCCGCCCATGTGGTTCCGAGCAAACCAAGCGATGCGACGGAGAATCCTTCTAGCCCACCGCGCAACGGCAGAAGCAGACCATGGAGGCCCGAGGCCATCAACAGAAAGGCTGTGCCGCAGAGCAGCGCCAGAACCTGAATATAAATGCGCAAGATCACGTTCCCGGGATTTTATGAAGTCGCTTAACTGCTACTTCGCTTTATCATTGATGAGGAAACATCACCGTCTCAACGGAAAAGAGCTTCCGCCGCAGCGCGGCTGTCTCCCTTCTTTAGCCTCTCGGCTTTTAGACGTTCTATTTCGGACTGGAGCAAAGCGATGTGCTGGTCGATTTCGATGACCGACAGCAGCGATAATTCTTCATCGCTAAGAACCACACTCTTACGTGGTTTGGTAACATCTTCGTCAAAACCGCTCATGGCCTTCCTCCGGAGTCTATGATGGGCTTATAAAGAGAGAAAAGATTTAACACGTTGAATCTTCGCATATATATTTCCAGAAATCGATGATGATTTCTCTGAATTTATCCAGCATGCCGATATGTGCGGCAAATATGCGACGATACGACGAAACAGGAGCTTTGATCATGACGGCTGAATTGCCTTCCCAAATGACAGCAATCGAAATCGCGCAGCCGGGTGATGCGAATGTGTTGCAACCCGCTGAGCGTGCAGTCCCTCAGCCAAAAGCTGGCGAGATACTCGTGCGGGTGCGCGCTGCGGGCGTGAACCGTCCTGATGTATTGCAGCGACAAGGCAGTTACGCCCCACCACCCGGAGCGTCCGACATTCCGGGATTGGAAATCGCGGGAGATGTTGTAGCTTTAGGAGAAGGCGTTAAGCGTTATCGGATCGGTGATGCGGTTGTCGCGCTTCTCGCTGGTGGCGGTTATGCAGAATATGCGACGGTGCATGAAAGCACTGCTCTGCCATTGCCATCTGGCTATAGCTACAGTGAAGCGGCTGCAATTCCTGAAACCTTTTTCACCGTTTGGCACAATGTGTTTGAGCGCGGTGCGTTGAAGGAAGGCGAAACGCTGCTGATCCATGGCGGATCATCTGGCATTGGCACCACGGCCATTCAGCTTGCGAAGGCTTTTGGTGCGAAGGTGATCATTACAGCTGGCTCCACTGACAAATGCGAAGCCTGTCTGAAGCTTGGTGCTGATCGCGCAGTGAATTATCGTGATGAAGATTTTGTCACTGTGGTGAAGGAGTTCACCAGCGGCAAGGGCGCTGATGTCATTCTCGATATGGTTGGCGGTGATTATGTTGATCGCAACTACAAGGCTGCGGCTGAAGATGGTCGCATTGTGCAGATTGCTTTTTTGAATGGTGCGAAGGCTACGGCGAATTTTGCAATCCTGATGACCAAGCGTCTCACCCATACTGGTTCGACATTGCGATCGCGTTCTGTGGAGTTCAAAGCAGGTATTGCGCGTGAATTGGAAGCAAAGGTTTGGCCGCTTCTGGCTGAGCGCAAGGTTGCTCCGGTGATGGATATGACCTTCCCACTGAAAGACGCGTGCAAAGCGCATGAGCGCATGGAAGGCAGTCAGCATATCGGCAAGATCGTGCTCGAAGTTGCCTGATTTTATTCAATGAAAAGAGAACATGGGATGGGATGGCAGCAGTTTCTTGCTCTGCGCTTAAAAAAAATATATACAGACCGTGATTTCCCGGAATTTGTGGTTTTTCCCACGGCCCGCCCTACCGGAGCGGACGAACAAGAGGATTATATCTAATGGCCACCCAGCTTCTTATGCCGAAGGCAACGG
>Ga0308157_10006133_pt1 | contig 14564 bp, 17 predicted proteins | sample PhyBR1_FD_201035 | JGI IMG/M metagenome (GOLD analysis project Ga0308157, IMG submission 201035) | Phyllosphere microbial communities from UC Gill Tract Community Farm, Albany, California, United States - DLSLB.R1 | ecosystem: Host-associated > Plants > Phyllosphere > Unclassified | place: USA...
GGTGGAACCACGAGCCGAGCGCACTCGTCCCTTTCCGGGAGAGTGTGCTTTTTGCGTTTTCCGGAAGATCGTCTGCGCTCGCCATCCCACTATACTTGGAGGAATGCAGCATGTCCCAATTATCCAATGTTAACGTCAATTCCGGTTCGAACGATCGCGAACGGATTGACATCACTTTCCCTAACGGCGATGTACGCCAAGTCTTGTCCGGCACTTCGATCCTCGAAATCGCCCGGTCCGCAGGAACTTCGCTCGGCAAAAACGCCGTAGCCGCCCGTTTGAACGGTCGCTTGGTCGATCTGTGCGAATGCGTGCAGGAGAACGCTTCGCTGGAAATTCTGCTTCCGGCGGATGAGGACAGTCTCCCGATTTACCGCCGAAGCGCCGCGAATCTGCTCGCCCGGGCCGTGAAACGATTATACGGCGGCAACGCCGCGGTTCGGCTGGGGAATAGTCAGGTTGCCAAAGACGGCTTTTACTACGAATTCGAACTTCCTTCCGCCCTCTCCGCCGACGATCTGCCTGCGATCGAACGCGAAATGCGGAAGATCGCCGAGGAGAATCTGCCCATTCGCGGCCGCAAGGTTAGTCGCGCAGAAGCGTTAGTTCTGTTCCGGGAGCGTAACGAGCCGTACAAGGTCGAAGCGATCGAGAAAGCTCCTGAAGGAGCGGAATTGCGAATCTACGAGCAAGACGAGTGGGCAGATCTTTATAGCGAACCGCTGCTGCCTTCTCCGGGACGGCTCAAAGCGTTCAAGCTGCTGAGCGTCGCCGGCGCTTACTGGAACGGCGACTCGGAGCGTCCGGTGCTTCAGCGGATTCAAGGTTCGGCTTTCCCGCGCAAAGAACAGCTCGACGAGCACCTGCTGCTGTTGGAAGAAGCCAAAAAGCGCGATCACCGCAAACTGGGACGCGAGCTGAAGCTGTTCATGTTTTCGGACGAAGCGCCGGGGATGCCTTTTTACTTACCGAACGGGATGTCGCTTCGTACAGAGCTGGAGAACTTCTCGCGGGGCGTGCAGCTTCGCAGCGGCTACGACGAAGTGCGGTCGCCTTTCATGATGAACCGTCGTCTGTGGGAAGAATCGGGACACTGGGATCATTATAAGGACAATATGTATTTTTCCGAGGTGGACGACGAAGCGTTCGCGCTCAAGCCAATGAACTGTCCGGGGCATATGCTGATGTACAAAAACGAACTGCGTTCCTACCGCGATCTGCCGATCCGCATGATGGAGTTCGGTCAGGTGCATCGTCACGAATACTCCGGCGCGCTGAACGGGCTGATGCGGGTGCGGACTTTTTGCCAGGATGATGCGCATTTGTTCGTGCTGCCGAATCAGATCGAAGACGAGATCGGAAAAGTCATGGATCTGATCGATCGGATGTACCGCGTGTTCGGCTTCGACTATCGGATCGAGCTGTCCACTCGTCCGGAGGATTCCATGGGCTCCGAAGAACTGTGGGACGAGGCGGAAAACGCGCTGCGGCGCGTGCTTGAGGACCGCGGCGTCGACTATGTGCTGAACGAGGGCGACGGTGCCTTTTACGGGCCGAAGATCGATTATCACGTGCTGGACGCGCTCGGACGCAGCTGGCAGTGCGGCACGATCCAGCTCGATTTCCAAATGCCGGAGAAGTTCGATCTGTGGTATATCGGCGAAGACGGCGGCAAGCATCGGCCGGTCGTGATCCATCGCGCGATTTACGGATCGATCGACCGCTTTATCGGCATTCTGATCGAGCATTACGCCGGAGCGTTCCCGCTGTGGCTGGCTCCGGTGCAGGTCCGCGTGCTGCCGGTATCCGCTCATTATGACGACTACGCGTTCGAAGTACGGAAAATGCTGCGGGACGCCGGAATTCGGGTCGAAGCGGAAGTCAGCGGCAATAAGCTCGGCTACAAGATGCGTGCGGCGCAGCAGGAAAAAGTACCTTACGTATTCGTCGTCGGCGAAAAGGAACGGGAATCCGGCAGCGTGAACGTGCGGCGGTATAACGGCGATGAGCAGGTGCTGATGTCGCTGGATGAAGCGCTTGGGTCATTATTGCAAGAAAATTGCGAGCGGCAATGACGATCAGGAGTCTATTTATTACCTTGTGCAACGCTAAAGGTATTATTCGGTAAATCATCGGTAAATAAAAGGAAACGTTCGGGCCGATGCCCGAGCGTTTCCTTTTTCGATGTCCAAGTTATGTTTTTGAACGCCCGGGCAATCCGGCCGTTAAGCACCCGGCTTTCTGCGCATCAGGAAGTCCGTCTGCGCATCCGCCAATTCGGAATTGGCCTGTTTCAATTGCTCCAACGTGGTCGCCGTTTCCAAAACCCGTTCCGCTTTGCGCAGCGCGCGGCGAAGGTCGCCGAATGCCGACTGCGGATACTGGCCAGGCCCGATTCCTTTCGGCGCGTCCATTGTTTTCCATACGATTGCGATGCCGTTCTTCAATTTTAAATATTCTTCGCTATTTTCGATCGGGCTGTCGCGTTTCAATTCGTCGACCAATGTCGCGTATCTGACGTCCAGATTGCCCTGAGCCATCTTCACTTGGTTGGAATCGGCATTGCTGTTGACCAACTGTTCCAATAAGGATGCGGCTTGCTCGAACGCTTGGACGGAATTCGCGTGATTGCCCGGATTTCCGCTGATCGCGTTAAGCCTGGCTTGAATATCCGCACGGTATTTCGACGCGGATTGCAAATAAGGAGCCGGATCGTACACATAAAGTTTTTTCGCTTGAACGACTTTCGGGAGATAAACTTCCTTGAAGGCTCGGATATAACTGCCTTTCTCCTGCCAGCCCAAATCTTCGGCGTATTTTTGCGCGTCCCATACGGCATGCAGCACAGCGCGGTCGGAAACCGACAGCTTGCTTTCATCCTCGCCGATATTGCTATGGTAGTATAATACGTACTCGGATGTTGCAAACATTTTGGAAATTTGACCATCCAAAATGTAGAAATCGATAAAATCGTTCAGTGCTTTTTCGTAATCTTGCCGGATGGCCGATAATTCAGCCTGTGAAGCTGCCGGATCAAGCGCCGCGACATACGCTTTATTTTGAAGGGCGATCAGATCGTTGTAGCGGTAAGAATCGGAATCGAAATTATACGTTTGCGTGATATAGAAGGTCTGTTCTCTTTTCAAATTCAATGCGATCAGCTCGGCACGGATCGAGTCGTTCAAATAATCAAGCGGGACCGCGGCCTGCGAAGAAACAGCCGGTTGGTCTGCTTGCACGGCTGAAGGCTGGATGCCGAACCCTCCCAACCCGACGGCAACCGCGAGCGTTACAGCGGACGTGCGTGCGAAACGTTTGTTGATTTTCATATAAAATATTCTCCTCCTTATTTATGTAATGGAATTACTTGCATATACAAACTTGATACTGGATTTTAGACGCAAAAATTTCTGCTTATTTTTCCGAAACGAAGCAACGGAAGTCAGCCGCGCGAAAAGCCCGTTATTTCGCAATACGAAAGAACGGGCTTGATTTCCTTACAACGGAAACCGATACGGATTACGTGTTACGTTTACTTTTGAACTCGGAGACTGCCGAAGACAGATCCGAGCGGGCTTCTTTGACCTGCTCCGCCGTCGTGGATTTCTCCAGTGCGCGCTCGGCTTTGCCGATTGCCCGTTTTAACGTTCCGACCGCGGAAGCGGCGTATTGGCCTTTTTCTTTGCCGGTCGGCGAGTCGAGCAAAGGTTCAGCCGATTTGATATCCGCTGCCAGCGACAGACCTTCGTTCAACGCGGCGTACGTAGTCTCGACGCCCGACTGCGCGGCGTCCAGCTCGTTTTTACCGGACGTCCGGTCAAGAATCGCTTCGAGAGCGGCTGCGGACGTATCGAAAGAGTCGCGCAGGTCTTCTACCAGATCCTTGTCGACGTTTTCCGTGCGCGCCTTGATGTTTGCTTCGTACTGCTTCAACACCGACGTATAATCGGATGCACGGAACGCCGTAATATCGTTCGCTTCCGATTCGCGCAGCAGGAACTGCTTATACGCGGACAGCGCGCCATCCTTGGTGGAGTCTGCCGACAGCTTGTTTTGCGCTTCGGCTACGCCTTGCAGGACGAGCGCTCCGGCTGCGTTATTGCCGCTTTTGCTTTTAGCGTCGGCCAGCACTTTTTTCACCGCGTTCGCGTTGCTGATCGCTTCGCCGTTGTAACGGTCAAGCGATTCTTCCAGCTTACGTGACGTGGAGTAAATCCGATCTATCGGCGCATTCGGATCGGACAATACTTCGACGGCCCGATTGCGGGTTTCCGTCAAGGTCGCATAGGCTTTTTCCGATGTATCCAACGGGAAATGCTCGACCGCCCGCAGCGTCATGACTTCAAGATCGATTAACGCGGCACGGGTGGCGGTAACCGAAGATTTTTTGGGATCGACAGAGATGACCGGCAGATACACTTCCGCATTGCCGACTTTGGTGACGGATGCCGATGCCGTGCGAACCGCAGTCGATGTGCTCGAAGCACTGACCGACGTGGTTACGGATGCTGCTGCATTGGGTACGGGACTAGCCTTGGTGCTTGCCGTCTTATCGGCCGAAGCCGCGACTTTAGCCTCCGATTCCGGTGAACCGTCTGCAAAAATATGAGGCACTGCATACACGCCGCCCGCCAATACCGCAGTCGCCACGACCGCCGCTGACCATTTTCTTGCGTGACTTGATGGTTTCTTTTCCATGTGAACGCCTCCTATGTACAGCAGTATGGTTCTACCTACTTTAAACCATTGAAGCGTTAACGAATCGAAAAAAAGCCCCTCTTTTAAAAAGAAGATTCGGCGAGATATAGTTAGTTAGGTTCGGAATTTTTCGAAGAATTGAGGCTAATCCGTTTTTTTATGACAGATAAAAAAGTTGAAGCAATAGAGCGTATCTTCGTTATCCATATGTAATCAAGTGACGTGAAGCAAATAAAAAAAGATTCTTTCCCTAAAATCAATGGGAAGAACCTTAGTTTAAAAATTTGAAGTTATATATTACTCATCTTTGCCCTTAGTAGTCACCAAGTTCCAAGTCCGCCGCCACTACCGCCACTCATCATCTTATATTCAATAGCGGTACCAAGGTTACCTTTATCAATACTTTTATCAGTATTGACTTCAAGCGTTAACGTAGTCGTAAAAACAGTAAGCAAAGCAAGGGAAATAAAGAATTTCGAAAACCCTTTTTTCATAAAATCATCTCCTTCATAATTTTTTTATACTTCAAATGTTGATCTTCTGAAGTATCGATCCTGTATTTCTCAAAAAGAGGTACATATTTCATAAACATTTCTTTATTGTTTATTTTAACGACAATCTCTAAACCATTCAATAAATAATCAAAGGCTTCATCAAATATTCTTTTTTTGAAATAATATTGAGCTGCCTCATAGCAAATATCTATGTATCGATTCATTTGATACATTTTATTATAATGAGAATTCTCAAATTTTGAAGACTCCACTTTCCCATAAAAATCTTTTAGAATTTCTGTAATTTCAAAATCATTTCGATTTGCTGCTGTTAACAAAATCGAAATTGTTGCGGATACTTCTTCCGGGTGCTCATCCATAAAAGCTATGCACTTTTCCAAAGACTGCAAGTCTCCAGACAATAAATCGATATAAATACTATTTTGCTTTGAAAAAAATCGAAATTTTTCGACTTCTTTACGCCCCTGTTCATCCAAACCAGCGAAGTAACTTAAATCTTCATAAAGTTTCGTATACGCACGAGCCTCCTTAAAATTTTCTTGGCGAAACATAATAGTTTCCATGCTTAGAAAACCATATCCATAATAAACAACTAGCGGATGATCTGTTTGAATTGGAATATAAGCATTTGGATTATTCATGCTTTGCTTTTCTAAAGCATACACTGTTGAAGAAAACTGAATCAATTCTCTTGAATACTGTTCCGCTTCTTCTAATTTTCCAAGAGTAAAATATACGTCAAACAACCTCATCAACCCATCCAACCGATGATGATCCGGCAGCTTGTCGCAAAACGGTTCGAACTCGATTGCAGCCCGCAAATTCCGTTCATTATCTTCCCCCAGAGCCGCGCGGAACAATCGATAATGGCTAACTGCCAAACGCTCCGACTGGTGGTACTTCTCGTTCTGCACGATACACTGGTAGAACACGGCCGATTCTTTGATCTTTCCGCTCGTATACAGGGCTTCTCCGATCTCGAAAATCATTTCCAACTGCTTAAGGTCTTCCAGCAATCTGGACAATACTTTTTCGATGCAATCGATTCGGTCCAGCTCGGCGGAGCGGATCAGGAAAGGTTCTACGCGACGGCGATTCGGCCTTCCGTCGTAGAAACACTCGTCAATGTACAAGTCGAACATCCAGCCTTCCTCATGTCCAAGCGCTTTTGCGATCCGTTCCAACTGGTTGAGCGAAATGGGTTTGGGAGGATTGCTGTTCAATATTGCGCTGAAAATGCCGCGGTTGATTCCCGACCATTCGCCGAATTCCGAAAAATTCATTCCCATTTCTGCGATCCCTCTTTCAATTTCGGAACGCAGCGTCATCGTCATTTCCATCTCCGCACCTCTTTCGCTTCAAAAACGTTTCCTGTATATACCAGTTGACCATTGTATTTTTCTCAAAATGAAAGATAAACACTAAATCCTTCCCTTACAATTAATTTACAATATACAGAATAAATAAACATCGGTCAATTTCTTTTTGCATCCATTTTTGAACAATACTTGAATGATTCGAACCAAGAAGGAACAAGGATTTTAAAATGGAAATCTACTTTCCGGAATGACCAAGCGGTCATGTATTTAAATTCATAATTTTGATAAGTATATTCGGCTAGTAATAATGAAAAACAAGATGTTTGGTAGTTTTGACGAGGGTTTAACAGCGCTTTTCTCATAACGTAACTTTTCCGGAATAAATTCCGTCAAATAGATAAGGGGAGAGGAGGAGAATGTCTGAATACATCTATTCTTTTTCGAAGCAAAAACTTGTGGATCATTGTGATGCTCGCTTTTTCAATGACGTTAACGGGATGCAAAGAAGTAAATTATTCGCAATCCAACGGCGGAGTTTCGATCTCTTCGACCACAGTTGCCGTACCTAATGATGAACAAAACGAGGACGCGAAAATCCGCCAGATTGCCTGGGACAGCTTAAGCGATCGACAAAAAGACTACGTGCAAGGAAACTGGAAAACGGCTAAAGTTGAACGGCCCAAAGGAAGTTCGATCTGGTATGGAATCGCGATGGATAAGCAAAGCACGCCAATGCCGGATCAAGTTATTCTGGTGACCTTTAATACGCTTCAAGATCAGCTGCTGGGTCCGTTGGTTATTTATATCGATGCCGAGAGCGAGCAGCGTATCGGAGTAGGCATTCGCGAGTAAAACGACGAAAGCCCTCATTCCGCCAAGGAATCGAGGGCTTATCCGGTATTGAACATGTTCAGTTCTTTTTTGAATCGGCATCTTGTTCGTCATGATGAGACTCCGCTTGCGACAGTACCGATCCTGCAAGCGATTTGGTATTTTTTTCGGCCTCTTTATCGTGAAGCACTTTGGAAGCCAGCGCCGTCATTTTTTTCGAGGAATGCTTGCCGTCATGGTCATTGGAATTGGGCATCCGTATCACCTCCATAGTGTGGAAGTAACCGGAATGGCGGGAGAGGAAACAGGCGGACATAAAGTTCGGTTCCGCATGCGCTATCCGATTTTTGTCCGGCTGCGGCTTATCATATAAACGTTCCCTTTCAATGCTTCGCCACGATACTTCTCCCCCAGATCCAGATCCTTGCCTCTCACCAACAGCACGACCTCGCGCCGAAGCTCTCGGTCCTCTGCTTCCTCTTCCCGACTATGCGCAGAAATGGTCCCTTTGAACACCCGATAGCCGGATACGAAAAACAGCGGGCAGGTCGCGATCGTGTCCGTTTTCACGAACACCGCGATAATGAACACGATCATCAGCAGCGAAACGGCAAAATTGGTGATCGACGAGTAATCCAGCGCAAGCCGCGGCAGCAGCAGGGTCATGAGGAAAAAGGTATAGTCGCTGGCGGGCAGCTTTTCGAACCGCCGAACCGCGTAGTTCTGTCCGCCGCTTCCCGAATGCACCTTTTTCCCGATATCGCGCAGCAGCCAGACGATCACCAGACGGTACAAAAGCAGCGAACCTCCGAGCACGGCCAGCAGGAAACCTGATTCCGCAATCCAAAGGCGCCCTCCGAGCATCTGCGACAACCGCTCTTCCCGAATCGCCTGCGGCAGCAGATTGTTGCGATACAAAAAACCGCCGAGCATCAGCATCAACAACGGCGCATAGGCGGTCGTCCAGAGGATGATCGGTTCTTTTTACTCCACATTCCCCAAGCTCCTCCTCTATACGCCCATGTCCGCTCGTTGTTCGGCATTCTCGATCGAGTCGGTCAGGCCGAATTCTTTCGTTAAAAAAGACTGGACGATTTTATTCCCGAAAAAGCGCAGCAGCACCGTGGGACGGCTTCCTTCCGGATAGATCACCAGCTCTTTTTCCAAGTCGAGAAAATCGTACAGTTCCCATAACGGGGCATAAGCTTGACGGTATTGTTGCTCGCGGTCCGCGCTGGCCGGAATGTTGTTTCGGATCATGCGCAGTTCGCTGCACCGGTCTTTGAAGTTCTGCTCCAGCGCGTCCATTTGTTTCTCGCCCATTTGCGCTACTGTTCTTGTATGGAAAAAGGCTGTACAGTCATGCTTAAAGCGCTCTTTATCCGCTTCGCCGATCGCAAAAAAAGGCATATCCGTAAGCGTATCGAGATTGCGATCCCGGGCTTGGACGATATGATCGCGGTAATCGAACACATATTCAAAAGATTGAAGCCTGGAGATGTACAGCTCGTTTTCGATCATGATGAATTCAATCTTCCCGCCCAATTCGATCAATTCCTCGGAAGCCTCCGTCAATTCGTTCGAGCTGCCGACAGCCCACTTTTTACGCGATGCACTCTGCTTGGGTTTACGGTAGAAAAAGAAATGCAATCGATGGCCGTCAAATTCCAGTTGAACGACTTGGAACTCCGTATCGGTCGTTTCCAGCAAACTGTCCGGGTGAGCCAGCGCTTGGAGAAGACGTTTTTTGCATTCATACGGAATTCCGATCGTTTCGTCCAACGTTAATCGGGCCAACCGTTCATGCTTTTGGACTTCCAGATGGTATTCGCCGACCGCGAAGCGCCGTGTTCCGTCCGATTCCTCAACCTGTAACGCACGAATTTCGCGAAGGATCTGCTGCTTAAGCCATGTGCCCAGACTTTCCGATAAAGAGAGCGATTTGGCACGGTAATAACGATCCGCTTCCTTTTGCTTGCGTACAAGGGAAAAAGCCACGTTGATTTCGCGCAGCTCTTCCGGGGTGGCGAGGCGGCTGAGCTTAGTCAGCGGATGATTCGGCTCGTTGATCGCTAGAGTCATGGATTGGCTGGCTCCTTTTGCAAAAAGTTAGGCAAACATCCCGCTGAGCGCAACGCCGATCGCGACGAATATCATACCGGCGCTCACCGGAATAACGGATAGCAGAATGCTTGTCGTCGACTTTAACTTAAAACGCGCCGGATTGTCCCGCAGATAGTACACGTCGACGGGAAGACCGATCTTGTGGCTTCTCCATGAGGTGCCGACCTTGGAGCGTTCTTCCAGCAGACCGTCCGGGGTGTTGAAGCGTACGATCGGAAAATAGTAACGCATCGTGCGATTGGAGCTGCGCCGAACCTCTTCGGCATACTCCACAACTTCGCCTGTCGAAATTTCGGCGTGCCGCATGAAGCTTCGATGTCGCAGCCATACGAACACGCCGATCCCCGCAACGATAACCCCGATCGCGAGAAAAAGCAGTCCCATCCATTGGATCAAGGGAATCCCTCGCTTTCTTTGGCTAATTTATATTTCCGCCTGCTTTCTCTCCTGCTTATTACCCTTTTTCAGGCAGATTGAGTTGGACGAATAAAGACAAAAGCGCGCATCCCAAGCTCCGTATATTCCTAAATAAAAAAAGGCGTTCTCCTATTCGAGAACGCCTTTTTGCTATTCCGATCCCCGTCGGATTCACGAAAAACACCGTATCCGCGATCGACTTCAGCTTGAATTTCTCAGGTCGGTCGCGCAGGTAAAAGACGTCTACAGCGCTGTCCTCCCGATGGCTTTTCCATGAAATGCCGACGTTGGAATGATCTTCGTTCACGCCGTCAGGCGTCGAATGCCGAATCGCCCTCCAGCTTTAAAAATAACTACTTTTCCTCCTGCTCATCCTGCTTGGAATCGCCGAATGCCGCGCCCAACGCTATGCCTACCGCCATTCCGATCGGAAGTCCCAACGCAATATTGTCCATCATCAATCCGAACAAAAGACCGAACGAAGTACCAAGCGCGATCCCGATGCTTATCGACTGCTCCTTCGTTTTCGACTGCTCTTTCGTTTTCATCGCTGCACTCTCCTTTGTCCAATTTCTTCCTACTACGCGCCCCGCTCAATTCCGTTTCGCGAAATATATCCACATCGCATAAAACAAAATGACCATAAACAGCAGCGCACCCAACAAGGCAAAGAACACCGCCGCATTCAAAAACCCCGCAATCACCGTAGCAACGCCGAGCGCCGCAAACATCACCAAGCATGTCATCGAAGCCGTTTTTTGAATAATGAGGCTGAACCGTTCGTCATTTTCTTCGATCTGCATTTTTTTGAGCGCGGCTTCGCTTCTTGAGCCTTTGATATTTTGCGCAAGGAATCCGAGAATTACCAACTCCAATCCGAAAAAGATGCCTTGGTGAAATCCTTTCGTGAAGCTGTTCAGGATCGGCAGTTCCGAGCGGTACAGCATAAAGCCCGTATAGATCAACGCAACGGCCATCGCCAACACCGTCAACACAATAATGCGGGTCCGTACCTTTTGCCGAAATGTGTGCATGGTCTATTCCTCCACTTCGCTGAAATCAAATACTTCTTCGATCGTCAGTCCGAAAAAGCGAGCGATCTTGTAAGCCAACACCAAAGAAGCCGTATACTTGCCGACTTCGAGCGAAGTGATCGTTTGGCGGGTTACGCCGACGGCCAGTCCCAATTCCTCTTGCGACAGCTTGCGCTGCTTCCGCAATTCCGGGATTCGTGTTTTCAATAGGACTCCTCCCTCACCATTTGCAATGTCTGCTTTGCAATTTTAGTATAGTTAACTTTGCATAAAGTGTCAAGTCAGCTTTGCAAAAGCACTCGAGACTTTTAAAAGCTAGAGTAATCTTGCAATTTTGCGTACCCTTGTGTAAGATACGTTTAAATGATCAAACATTTCGACATTAAAGGATGAAGCATAATGAAGGATGAAAAACATTCCAAATCCGGCGAAGAAAACGAACATTCAAATCCGAAATTGCTCGCCAAAAAGCAGACGGTATTGGAGGAATTGCGATCGGCAACGGACATTTTAAAAGCGCTCGCGGAACCTGTAAGACAGGATATTCTGATGATGTTCATGCTGCACAAGCGGCTCAACGTTTCCCAGGTCGTCGAACGTTCGGAGCTGTCCCGCCCCGCTATTTCGCATCATTTGAAAGTTCTTAAACAGGCCGGTATCGTCACTTCGCGCAAAGAAGCTACTGAAGTCTATTACAGCTTGGCGGAGCAGGATTCGGTCGTATCGAAACTCCGACGATTGCTTGCTGCCGTCATGGAATTGGAACAAGATCCGGATAAAACGCACGAGCCCAAAGCTTGAACAACAGATCGCAAAGCTATCCTAAAAAGTATCCCTTCAAAGATGCTTTTTATTTATCCTTTTAGTCCAAATGTTTAAATGTTTAATCATTTAGATTTATCGACTTATATATTCTACCAATCGGGAGGAACAATCATGATTGATCGGTACACCGGAAAAACGGTTTTGATCACAGGAGCTTCGTCGGGAATCGGAGAATGTTTCTCGGAAGAGCTTGCCGCAAAAGGCGCACATCTGATCCTTGTTGCTCGTTCCTCAGAAAAGCTGAATGTTTTGGCCGAGAGATTATCCGGTCGATACGGGATTCAGGCTGTCGCGATTTCTTTGGACCTGTCCGTAAGCGGCGCGGCAGAACGGTTAACGAAGAATATGCAAGATTGCGGTTTGCAACCCGATATGTTGATCAACAACGCCGGCATCGGCACGATGGCCCGGTTTGAAGAAATTGACGCGGCACGAATCGAACGCGAAGTTACGCTTAATATCATGACACTGACCGAATTGACCCGCTATTTGCTGCCAAACATGCTGAAGCGAGGTGCCGGTCTTGTGATCAACGTTGCTTCGATGACCGCGTTTCAACCTTCTCCCTACATGGCTGTGTACGGTGCGACGAAAGCTTACGTGTTGAGTTTTACCGAAGCATTGTGGGCGGAAAATCAAAATCGAGGCGTACAATTTCTGGCTTTATGCCCCGGCGAAACGCAAAGCTCTTTTCACGGCTCTTCCGGCGCAGATTCGCTCAATGGAAAACGCATGCAGCCGATCGAAGTCGTGAACGCGGCTTTTCAAGCGGTCGAGCAGCAAAAAAATTATCGGATCGCCGGACGCGGCAATTACTGGATGGGGCAGCTGCCGCGCTTTTTCTCGCGACGTTCGGTACTCCGGATCGTCGAGCGAATGCTGCGTTCGGGATTGAAGCATACTTGATCCCGATCGAACACAAAAACCGGACGATGCAAGATCGTCCGGTTTTCTTAAGGAATGCTACAACTGGATCAACCCGTTCACCAGCAAAATCAATCCAAAGCCCGCACACAATACGCCGCCGACCGTTTTTGCGCGGCTGCGACGGCGATCATAGTATTTCGGCCAGATCACGTACACGCCGAAAGCGATCAGCAAAATGCCCATGCCCAGGCTAAAATAGTGCATGACTCCGGTCAAGGCTTCGGCACCCTGCCGGACGGCTTGGTCGCGGGGCGATTCTTCCATGAACGATCTCTCCTCTAAGCCAATTTGTCTTTATACTCCGTCGGGCTGCAGCCCGCATACTCCTTGAATACTTTGGAAAAATAATGCGGATCGCCGAAGCCCAGCGCGTCCGAAACGTGTTTGACCTTCATATCCGGCTCCGAGGCCAGCAAACGGCGCGCTTCATCGATCTTCAGCTCCATATGGTGATGCACGAACGTGCTGCCCGTATACCGCTTGATAATCCGACTGATATACGAAGGACTCACGTGGAACTGCTGCGCGGCTTCGGCAATCGAGATCTGAACGTAAAGGTTTTGCCTCAGATACCGGTCGATTTGCTCGAATAATTCTTCTCCCCCGCGCTTGCCCGGTTCTTGCAGCCGATCGAACTTTACCGCGCACCACGCCTGGAGCGATTCCGCAAAAGCTTCAGGACTTGCGGCAGCGAACAAAGCCCGAAGCTCGTGTTCCGAATTCGCGACGTCCGGCACCTTTTCGCCGCTTGCCTCGATCACCGGGTCTTGCCCGCCCGCCCCAAGTTCGTCCGCCAAAAAGCTTACCAAGCGCTCCAGACTCATCATCCGCGCGGAGTCGTGCAGCCAATAAGACAAACTTTGCCGAAGCAGCAGCAGGAAACGTTCCTTTTGGCGCTGAACGATCAACTCCGCAAGCTGAACCTGAATCGCCAGTTTCGCCGCTTCGCCGGCTCCAACCTCCTGCTCTCCCGCCAGCGACGAAGCCAGGCAGCCGGATACCGTCAAACGATCGCGCACGGTACGCTCGAGTTTGCCGTATGCCGCAGACAATGCACGTAATTCAACCGGCTCAGCGGCGGCCAGTGCGACAGCGGATAGTCCGGCATTGTTCAACGCTTCGACGACCGTGACTTCATCGAATCGAAGACGCTTTGCAGAGCTTTCGGTTATGATTTCCGCGGCAGCACTCTCCATGAATACGCCTTCATCTTTCAGTATAACAAACTGGCCCGCTTGCTGCGAAGGCAGCACCCTGAACGCTTCGCTTTTGAAAAAATCTTTTAACGCAGCGTCGATGCTTTCGATGTCCCATGCCTTCGCTTCGGCCGCAAAAGGACGCTGACGCACCAACGCCAACCGTTTCTCTCCCGCCAACAACTCCGCATCCAACGTCATTTTCGCCAAATAGTCCGCTTCTACCACACCTTCCAGCAAACGCCGCTCGTTCTCCTGCTGCTCGCGAAGCTGCTCCAGCAATCGGCCGAGTACGTCCGCCAACTGCCCTTGATCCACAGGCTTGAGCAGATAATCGAACGCCTGCAAATTCAGCGCGCGGCGCGCATATTCGAAGTCGCTGTAGCCGCTGATCAGCACCGTTTGCAGCCGGGGATTCAGCTTTTTCGCCTGCTCGATCAGTCCCAGTCCGTCCAGCTTCGGCATGCGAATATCGGTAAGCAAAATATCGACGGGCCCCGACTTCAACTGCTCCAGCGCTTCCAATCCGTTCGAAGCGGTCGCCGTCACCCGCACGGGCAGGCCGGCCGACCGGATCAGCATTTGAAGGTTGCGCAGGATCGGTTTGCTGTCTTCCGCGATGATCGCGTTATACATCTCTGCCACTCCTTTCTTTAATAAAAATCTTCCGTAAGCGAC
>Ga0308157_10006134_pt1 | contig 14562 bp, 7 predicted proteins | sample PhyBR1_FD_201035 | JGI IMG/M metagenome (GOLD analysis project Ga0308157, IMG submission 201035) | Phyllosphere microbial communities from UC Gill Tract Community Farm, Albany, California, United States - DLSLB.R1 | ecosystem: Host-associated > Plants > Phyllosphere > Unclassified | place: USA...
AACGCATCGACAACCTATTGTCATTAATGACTTTGGAAGAAAAAGTTGCCGTTTTAAGCACCAATCCTTCCGTTCCCAGATTGGGAGTTGTAGGCACAGATCACGTTGAAGGATTACATGGTTTAGCACTTGGTGGTCCTGGTAAGTGGGGAGGAAAAGGGAAAGAGCCTCTTACTACAACCACTTTTCCACAAGCCTATGGTTTGGGAGAAACTTGGGACACCGATTTACTTCAAAAAGTGGCGAATGTCGAAGGCTATGAAGCTCGTTTTGCTTTTCAAAAATACCAGCGCGGAGGCTTGGTCATCCGTGCTCCTAATGCTGATATTGCCCGCGATCCACGTTGGGGACGTACTGAAGAAAGTTATGGAGAAGATGCTTTTTTTAATGGAACTATGACTGTTTACTTTGTGAAAGGACTTCAAGGAAATCACCCAAAATATTGGCAAACGGCGTCATTAATGAAACACTTTTTGGCCAACAGCAACGAAGACGGAAGAACCTATACATCATCCGATTTTGATGAGCGTTTGTGGAGAGAATATTATTCCGTTCCTTTCCGAATGGGAGTTGTCGAGGGAGGCTCGCGTGCTTACATGGCAGCGTACAATAAAGTCAACGGAATTCCAGCGATGGTTCACCCAATGCTGAGAGACATCACTCAAAAAGAGTGGGGTCAAAACGGAATTATTTGTACAGATGGTGGTGCTTTCAAGTTATTGCTTTCAGACCACAAATATTATAAAGACCAATATTTGGGTGCTGCCGCAAGTGTAAAAGCAGGAATTAATCAATTTTTAGATGATTATAAAGAAGGCGTAAACGGCGCACTTGAAAAAGGATACTTAACCGAAAAAGATATAGACGCAGAAATCCGAGGCAATTTTAGAGTAATGATAAAACTCGGAATGCTCGATGCTCCAGATGAAAATCCGTATGCTAAAATCGGCAAAGACAAAGACACTATCGATCCGTGGAAATCGGAAACTCATAAAAAATTAGCTTTAGAGGCAACTCAAAAATCAATTGTATTACTAAAAAATGAATCTAATACATTGCCTTTACAAAAAGAGAAATTAAAAAAAGTAGCCGTAATCGGTCTTCATGCCGACGAAGTTTTATTGGATTGGTACAGCGGAACTCCGCCTTATGTTGTAACTCCTTTGCAAGGCATTAAAAACAAATTAGGATCGAAAGTTGAGGTTTTATACGCCAAAAATAACGCAGACGGCAAAGCGGCAATAATCGCCAAAAGTGCTGATGTCGTTATTGTCATTGTAGGGAATCATCCGGTTTGTAATGCAGGTTGGGCAGATTGTCCAGTGCCAAGCGAAGGCAAAGAATCAGTAGACCGCCAGTCTTTGACATTGGAACAAGAAGATTTAATCAAAATTGCATACCAAGCGAATCCAAATACAGTAGTTGCGCTTATCAGCAGTTTTCCATATGCCATCAATTGGACACAAGAAAATATTCCAGCGATTGTACACATGACGCAAAACAGTCAGGAATTAGGAAATGCTCTTGCCGATGTCTTGTTTGGTGATTACAATCCGGCAGGAAGATTGACGCAAACTTGGGTAAAGGACATTACAGATTTACCAGATTTATTGGATTACAACATTCGCAACGGAAGAACTTATCAATATTTTAAAGGGAAATCTTTGTATGCTTTTGGACATGGTTTGAGTTACACCACTTTTAAATACAATTCAGTTGAAACCAATTCAGAAACCATTTCCAAAAATGGCGAATTAAAAGTGAATGTTTCAGTTACAAATTTAGGAAAAATAGACGGTGACGAAGTTGTTCAATTGTATGTAAAACAGCTAAACTCAAAAGTAGAACGCCCTGAAAAAGAATTAAAAGCTTTTCAAAGAGTGTTTATAAAATCAGGCGAAACCAAAAAGGTTGTGTTAACAGTCAAAGCCAAAGATTTAGAATATTGGAATGTTGCCAATCAACAATTCGAGTTAGAAAATAATGCTATCGAATTGCAGATTGGTTCAGCTTCGGATGCGATTCTTCTAATCAAAAAAATAAATATCAAATAAATATGAAATGAGCATGACTCAAATTGGTCTCAAGCACCAATGAAGATGGCGAATTACATATGACCAATAAAAATCAATAATTATCTACATATGAAAAGATTTTTTGTACAGTTTATTGTTTTATGTTGTTTGAGCAGTGTTACATTGTTTGGACAAGAAAATAGCAGAATTATAAAAGTAAATTATAACAATGTTGCGGGGAAGATGAACCCTATGTTCAAAGAATGTATTGGAGCTGGTCGTGCCAACGAAGGTTTACGCGCCGATTGGCAACAGCAATTGACTATGGTCAAAAAGGAATGTGATTTTAAATACATTCGCATGCATGGTTTGTTTACAGATGATATGGCGGTGTATCGTGAAGATAAAAACGGAAAACCAGAATACAATTTTCAATACATTGATGCTTTGTATGATTTTCTTTTAAGCATCAATGTCAAACCATTTGTTGAGTTGGGTTTTATGCCTAATGCTTTGGCAAGTGGTCCAGAAACTATTTTTTGGTGGAAAGGGAACGTTACTCCTCCAAAAGATTACAATAAATGGGCGGATTTAATCAAAAACCTAACACAACATTTTACAGAGCGTTACGGAGCAGAAGAAGTAAAAACATGGTACTTCGAAGTTTGGAATGAACCGAATTTATCACCAGGTTTCTGGTCAAGTACGCAAGCGGAATATTTCAAACTATATGATTATACTGCAAAAGCCATCAAAAGTGTAAATCCTGCTTATAGAGTAGGAGGTCCTGCAACTGCCGGAGCAGCTTGGGTGCCGGAAACTATTGATTTTTGTACTAAAAATAATGTCCCTTTAGATTTTATTTCAACACATACTTATGGTGTAAACCAAGGTTTTTTGGACGAATACGGTTCGACAGGAACGGTTTTAAGTAAAGAGGATTCCAGCATTAGTGGCGATGTCCTTAATTCGCGCAAGCAAATAACAAATTCAGCGAAACCAAATCTGGAATTGCATTATACAGAATGGAGCGCTTCGTATACACCGGCTGATGCCATTCACGATAGTTACCATTCGGCAGCGTATATTTTGCAAAAATTAAAACAAGTTGGCAATGCTGCAAACTCAATGTCGTATTGGGTTTTTACCGATATTTTTGAAGAACCAGGACCAAGATTTACTCCTTTTCACGGAGGTTTTGGATTGCTGAATACACAAGGAATTAAAAAGCCTGCCTATTTCTCTTATTCGTTAATGAATAAATTAGGCAAAACCGAATTACAAAACACAGATAAATCCTCTTGGGCAACCAAAAATGATAATGGAAATGTGCAGCTTTTATTTTGGGATTTCACCTATACACTTCCTGATAAAATAAACAATCAAGACTATTACATTAAAGATTTGCCTTCAAAATCAAAAGGAGAAGTAAAAATCGAAGTAGATGGTTTGAAGAAAGGAAACTACAAGTTAGAAATCTACAAAGTTGGTTATAAAGTAAATGATGCTTATGCTGATTATTTGGCAATGGGCAGACCAAGTCAGTTAACACGCGAACAAGTAAAATTAATTAAACAAAAAAATAACGGAGCGCCAATTGCAACTGAAAAAGTAACTGTAGACGCTTCTGGAAAGTTTAGTAAAAGCTACAAGATCAATGAGAATGATGTTGTAATGTTCAATTTTATTAAACAATAGATTTTAGAAAGAAATATAAAAAACCACTCATAAAACCAATAAAAATCAACATATGAAAAATAAAATACTACAACTTTCGGTTGTTTTGGCTTTTGCCTTATTTACTTCATGCAAAAGTGATGGACAAAATATTAATTCAGATTCGGCGCAATCTGTAGAATACCAAGGAAAAGAAATAAGCACAGCACATGATGCTGAAATTGATAAGTTAATTTCTCAAATGACACTTGAGGAAAAAATCGGAATGCTACACGGTACAACTATGTTTAGTAATGGTGGTGTTCCGCGGTTAGGTATTCCAGAATTAAAAATGGCTGACGGACCATTGGGAGTTCGCGAAGAAATCTCTCGTGATAATTGGGCGCCAGCAGGATTGACAAATGACTTCGCTACATATTATCCGGCCGGAGGAGCATTATCTGCAACTTGGAATCCTGAAATGTCACATACATTTGGAAATAGTTTGGGTGAAGAATTACGTGCCAGAGACAAAGACATGCTGCTTTCTCCAGCGATTAATATGGTTAGAACGCCACTTGGAGGAAGAACTTATGAGTACATGAGCGAAGATCCATTTTTGAATAAAAAAATTGCTGTGCCGTTGATTGTAGGTTTACAGGAAAAAGATGTGATGGCTTGTGTGAAGCATTTCGCAGCAAACAATCAGGAAACAAATCGTGATTTTGTAGATGTACAAATTGATGAGCGTACACTTCGTGAAATTTATTTGCCAGCTTTTGAAGCTTCTGTAAAAGAGGCAAAAGCATACAGTATAATGGGTGCTTACAATAAATTCAGAGGTGAATATTTATGTGAGAATGATTATATGCTGAATAAAATTCTTCGTGACGAATGGGGATTCAAAGGAATTGTAGTTTCAGATTGGGCTGCAGTACATTCTACAGCTAAATCATTAAAAAGTGGTTTAGATATCGAAATGGGAACTCCAAAACCTTTCAATGAATTTTTCCTGGCAGATAAACTTATTGCCGCTGTCAAAGCCGGAGAAGTTTCAGAAGATGAAATTAATTTGCATGTAAAAAGAATTTTAAGAACATTGTTCCAAGTCAAAGCAATGGGCGGAGGAGAGCGTACTAAAGGGAGTATTGCTACCGAAGCACATTATCAAGATGCATACAAAATCGCTTCTGAAGCCATTGTATTGTTGAAAAATGAAAATAACGCATTGCCATTAAAATTAGATGGTGTGAAATCAATTGCTGTTATCGGAAATAATGCTACCAAAGTAAATGCATTGCGTGGTTTCGGTGCTGGTGTAAAAACCAAAAGAGAAATTACACCATTAGACGGATTGAAAAACAGATTGCCTGCTTCTGTCAAAATCAATTATGCTGAAGGATATTTAGAGCGTTACGATGTTAAAAACAAAGGTAATATAGGTGACATTACCATTAATGGACCAGTTACGATAGATCAATTAGATCCTGCTAAATTGCAAGAAGCAATTGAAGCTGCTAAAAACTCTGATGTTGCGATCGTTTTTGCCGGGTCAAACCGTGATTACGAAACAGAAGCATCGGATAGAAGAGATTTGCATTTACCATTCGGTCAGGAAGAATTGATCAAAAAGGTACTGGCTGTCAATCCAAAAACTATTGTTGTTATGATTGCTGGTGCGCCTTTTGATATTAATGAAGTAAGCCAAAAAACATCAGCTTTAGTTTGGAGCTGGTTCAATGGTTCCGAAGGTGGAAATGCCTTAGCAGATGTTTTGTTAGGAAAAGTAAATCCTTCTGGAAAATTGCCTTGGACAATGCCTAAAGCTATTACAGATTCTCCTGCTCATGCTACCAATAGTTTCCCTGGAACTAAAACAGTGGAGTACAAAGAAGGAATTTTGATCGGTTATAGATGGTTTGATACTAAAAAAGTGGCGCCTTTATACCCTTTTGGATATGGATTGTCATACACCACTTTTGATTTCAGTGATGCAAAAGCAGACAAAGCTTCTTATGCAAATAATGAAACAATTTCAGTTTCTGTTACTGTTAAAAACACTGGAAAAGTAGCTGGAAAAGAAGTAGTACAATTATATGCTTCCAAATCAGATTCAAAAATTGTACGTGCTGCCCAAGAACTAAAAGGTTTCCAAAAAGTTTCGGTTGAAGCAGGAAAATCAGCAACGGTAACGATTAAAGTTCCGGTGAAAGAATTGGCCTATTACAATGTAGCAACCAAAAAATGGACTGTAGAACCAGGAAAATACACTTTGAATGTTGGAAATTCATCTCGCGATATTAAGAGTAAAATCGATGTTACTATAAAATAACATTGCTACTAACTAACCAAATAAATTCCCCCTTATGAAAAATAAGTTCAAAAAATGTAAAACGATTTTCTTTGCATCCTTTGCCTTTTTCGCTCTTTTAGGCTGTAGTTCGGATGAAAGTACTCCTGATGAACCAGCACCAGCGGCAAAAACACTTACAACAGATGTCAGTAAGATAGATTTTGTTGCCAAAGGTAATGCTGCTAGCGTTACTGTCACAACAGAAGCTAAGGCATGGAGTATCACTACGGATGCTGCGTGGATTCAATTAAGTAAATCTTCGGGGACAAAAGGGACTAGTTTGCTTTCGGTAACAGCTTTAGAAAACACAACAACTGCTGTTAGGACAGGTACATTAACTTTAAGTTCTAGTGAAGCAACTTCAGTGCAAATTACAGTTTCACAAGCTGCAGGAACTGGTGCTGTCACAGGTTTATATCCTAATTATAACACAAATCCTATTGCAGCTGATGCTACTGGAATGAGCAGTACTGCTGTACAATTGGCAGCAAAAATGAAACTTGGATGGAATATTGGAAACACATTAGAAGCAACTGGAAGCGAAACCGCTTGGGGAAATCCAAAAGTTACAAAAGCATTGATTGATTTGGTTAAGGCTAATGGATTTAATGCAATTAGAATTCCTTGTTCTTGGAATCAGTATGCCAATGCTACAACGGCACAAATCAACGCAACCTGGTTGGCGAGAGTCAAAGAAGTGGTGCAGTATTGTGTAGATAATGATATGTACGTAATTGTAAACATTCACTGGGATGGTGGATGGTTAGAAAACAATATTACTGCTGATAAAAAAGAGGCTGTAAACGCCAAGCAGAAAGCATTTTGGGAACAAATCGCAACTCAGTTACGTGACTTTGATGAACATTTACTTTTCGCAAGTGCCAATGAACCAGCGGTAGAAGATGCAGCTCAAATGGCTGTTTTGACTTCTTATCATCAGACATTTATTGATGCTGTTCGTTCTACTGGTGGAAAAAATGCCTACCGTAATTTAATTGTTCAAGGGCCATCAACTGATATTGAAAAAACCAACAAATTGATGACTACGTTACCTACTGATAAAGTCGCTAATAGAATGATGGCTGAGGTTCACTTTTATCCTTATCAATTTACTCTTATGGATAAAGATGCTGATTGGGGAAAAATGTTTTACTATTGGGGAGCAGGAAATCATTCTACTACCGATACTGAACGCAATCCAACATGGGGTGAAGAAGCTTTTATAGATACAGTTTTTGGATCTATGAAAACACAATTTGTAGATAAAGGAATTCCAGTAATCTTAGGTGAGTTTGGAGCTATAAGACGTGATTTAACGGGTGATGCATTGACATTACATTTAAAATCAAGAGCAGATTTTTATAAATATGTTGTTAAAAGTGCTAAATTAAATGGCATGATTCCTTTTTATTGGGATGCTGGAAATTTAGGCGTAAATACAATGTCTTTGTTTAATAGAACCAATAATACTGTATATGATCAGCAGGCATTAACTGCTTTGCAAGATGGTTTAAAATAATTTATTTAGAGTAAATTACTTATTGTTTAATCAAGTTAATAAGTCACTAAGTTTCTAAAAGACTAATATCTTAGAAACTTAGTGACTTAGTGGCTTAGAAACTTATAAAATAAAATGAAAAAAACACTTATTCTTCTATTGTTTGTTTGTGGCTTTTATGCTAACGCCAATGTCAAAATGCCGTTGTTGTTTTCTGACGGAATGGTTTTGCAACGCAACAAAACAATCCCAGTTTGGGGCTGGGCAGATCCATACGAAAAAGTGGAGGTTCGTTTCAACAAACAAATTAAAACAATTCAAGCCGATAAAGACGGAAAATGGATGATCGGTTTAAATGCAGAAAAAGCAGGAGGTCCATTTGAGTTAACGATTACAGGGAAAAACAAAATCGTCATAAAAGATGTATTGGTTGGCGAAGTTTGGATTTGCAGTGGACAATCCAATATGGAATTTCAGATGTATAAAACGATGAATGCCGAAAAAGAAATGGCTGATTCTAATTACCCTATGATTCGTCAATTTTTGGTGGCTCAAGATTTAAGCGGAACTCCAAAAGCAGATTTAAAAGCTGGAAAATGGGCAGTTTCTAATAAAGAAAATATCCGTGATTTTACGGCGGCAGGTTTCTTTTTTGCTAAAAAATTATACGCCGAACTAAAAATCCCAATCGGAATTATCAACACTTCATGGGGCGGAACTTGTATAGAAACCTGGACAAGTCGTGAAGCCTTTGAAAAAAGTGATGAATTCAAAGATATGATTGCTAATGTTCCTTCAGTAGACATGGACGCTATTTTTGAAAAGTACAAAAAATCACTTTTAGATAACATCAAAAAAATTCAAGGCTTTGAAGTAACCGTTGCTAATCAAGAGCAATTTAGAAATCCTGATTTTAAAGATGCCAATTGGCCTGAAATCAAAGTGCCATCACTTTGGGAGAATCAACAAATTGGAAATATTGACGGTATAGTTTGGATGCGAAAAACCATTACTTTAACAGCAGATCAAGCCAAAAAAGAAGCTGTTTTATATTTGTCTAAAATAGATGACGAAGACCAAACGTATGTAAACGGAGTGCAAGTTGGAACGAATAACATTTGGGAAGCCAAAAGAATTTACAAAATTCCAGCAGGTGTTTTAAAAGAAGGAACTAACGTAATTGCTGTTAAAATTACCGATTATTCAGGCGGTGGTGGAATCTACGGCGACCCAGCTGATATGAGAATTGATCTGAGCGGTTCAGCAGTTGCGCTTGATGGATTATGGAAATTCAATGTGGTTCAGGTTAAAATGTCAGTTTCACCAAACAGTTACCCGTCGTTGTTGTATAATGCGATGGTAAATCCGTTAATTCCGTATGCTTTCCAAGGCGTTTTATGGTATCAGGGCGAAGCCAATGTTACCCGTGCAACTCAATACAAAAAAGCGTTTCCTTTGATGATCACCGATTGGAGAATCAAGTGGAATCAGGGTAATTTTCCTTTTTATTTTGTACAATTATCAACTTTCGATGAGTTCGGAGGAAACAGCGCCAAAGGAAGCCGTTGGGCAGAACTTCGCGAAGCACAAACCGAAACACTCAAATTGCCAAACACAGGAATGGTAGTGTCAACAGATATCGGAAATGCCAAAGACATTCACCCAACCAACAAACAAGATATCGGAAAACGTTTTGCTTCAATTGCTTTGAATGATATCTACGGAAAGAAACAGGTTTGCAGTGGGCCAATGTACAAAGCAATGGAAATAAAAGGCAACCAAGTTACACTTTCATTTGCATCAATCGGAACTGGATTAACAACATCAGATAAAAGCATAAACGTAAAAGGTTTTGAAATTGCAGGAGCTGATAAAGTTTTTTACCCAGCTCAAGCCACTATCAAAGACAACAAAGTAATCGTTTCCAGCGAAAAAGTAGCAACTCCCGTGGCCGTACATTACGGTTGGGCTGATGATGATACGGAGATTAATCTTTTTAACAAAGAAAACTTTCCTGCATCACCTTTCAGAACTGATAATTGGGAAATGGTGACCGCAAAAGAAAAGTATAATGTCAGTAAATAATCGCTAATAAAAATTTCCGATTAATAGCGAGCACAACTTTCAGATTTTCACAGAAAAAATCTGCTAAAATCTGCCAAATCTGCGTGAAAATAAAATAGCAAACACCAACTCATGAAAAAAATCATTCTAATCGCTTTACTTGTTCTGCCCTTCACAATAATGGCGCAACAACAAAAAAGCAATACTGAGAATTTCAGCAATCCAATATTCGCGGGAGATTATCCAGACCCTTCAATAATCAGAGATGGAGAAGATTATTATATCGTCCATTCATCTTTCAATTATTATCCGGGCTTATTGATTTGGACTTCCAAAGATTTAGTGAATTGGAAACCCGTTACGCATGCCCTTAAAAAAAGTGTTGGCTCAGTTTGGGCTCCGGATTTAGTTAAATACAACAATAAGTTTTACATTTATTTTCCTGCCAATGATACCAATTATGTCGTTTGGGCAGATGCTATAAATGGCCCATGGAGTGACCCAATAGATTTGAAAGTTGGCAATATCGACCCGGGACATTTTGTTGATGAAAAAGGCAATCGATATCTTTATTTCAGCAACGGCGGTTACGTGCCATTATCCAAAGATGGTCTTTCTGTTATTGGCGAGTTAAAACACAGTTATGATGGTTGGAAAATCCCAACAGATTGGTCAATTGAGTGCTTTTGTATGGAAGGACCAAAAGTTTTTAAATACAAAGAATACTATTATCTGACTGTCGCCGAAGGTGGAACGGCTGGCCCAGCTACAAGTCACATGGTCATTTCAGCTCGTTCCAAATCTCCTTTAGGACCTTGGGAAAATTCGCCAAATAACCCAATTATTCGAACCAACGACAGCTCCGAAAAGTGGTGGTCAAAAGGGCATGCCACAATAATTGATGATATTAAAGGCAATTGGTGGATGGTTTTCCATGGTTACGAAAACGGCTATTACAATATGGGGCGCCAAACACTTTTGCAACTGGTAGAATGGACTGCTGACGGTTGGTTTAAAATCAAAGATAATACTAAAACCGAAGGCGTTTTGAAAAAACCAGCTGGCCAATTTGTCAAAAGCAATTTCACGCTGTCCGATACATTTTCGGGTACAGAACTTCAGCCACAATGGCAGTTTTTTAATGAATATGATGCCAACAGAATTCAATTTTCTCAAAACGGATTAACCATCAAAGGAAAAAGGAAGAGCGTTGGTGAAAGCTCTCCATTATTATGCACACCTTCGGATCATTCGTACACCGCACAGGTTGAGGTAGAAATCGAAGGCAATGCATCGGCTGGATTAATTCTTTTTTATGATAGCAAATTGTACACAGGCATTGTTGTTGATAGCGAAAATATATCGGCGATACTAAGATCTTGGCAGTTTCCAACTCAAAAAGGAGTAAATAAAAAGCATGTGTTTCTTCGCCTGGAAAAGAAAGAACAACTTGTAAATATGTTCTATAGTATCGATGGCAAAGATTGGTTAAAAATAGAAAATTCAGCCGAAGTTACGTCATTCAATCATAATGCACTAAGCGGATTTATGAGTTTGAAATTGGGACTTTCTTCCGTTGGTGAAGGTCAGGTAAAATTTAAAAATTTTGTGTATATTCCTCAATAAAAAGGATATATGCAGAAGTTTCAAAGTAAATATCGTATAGAAACTGCTAGAGCCAAATGGTGGGATTATAACAACGAGGGAAGTTATTTTATCACAATTTGTACCAAAAATCGGCAACATTTGTTTGGATATATACAAGATGGAGAAATGATATTGAATGAATTTGGACAAATTGTTTCCGAATGCTGGTTTGATTTACAAAATCATTATTGTAATATTGTTTTAGGCATATTTCAGATAATGCCAAATCATATTCATTGTATTGTAGGTGTAGATAATTCCAAAATAATCGATTCCGCCGATACCGTAGTGGCTGTAGAGACGGGTTTCAAACCCGTCTGTACTTCAGGAGCAAATGAAAAGGCCATCGGGCTAGATTTTGAAGAAAATCCCGAAATAAAAATCCACGGCGTATTTGAATTTATCCGGGCATTAAAATCATTTTCATCCAGAAGAATTAATGAAAAAAGAAATTCGAAAGGAGTTTCAAATTGGCAGGAAAGATTTCATGATCATATAATTAGAAATGAATCTGAATATTATAGAATTGAAGAGTATATTATAAACAATCCAAAAAAATGGAAAGAGGATTGTTTTTTTAAATAGGATATTTGTTGCCTGTAGCCTGTAGAGACGGGTTTGAAACCCTTCTGTACTGTAGGTAATAAAATAATAATTGTTTTTAGAAAATCAAATTATGAAAAAATTATATCTAGTCGTTTTTATTTCCCTTTTTTATGGAAAAATGTCAGCCCAATCCAATCATATTTTGTGGTATAATCAGCCTGCCCAATTCTTCGAAGAAACCCTGGTTTTAGGAAACGGAAAAATGGGAGCCACCGTTTTTGGTGGAGTAGAATCAGATAAAATCTATCTAAATGATATCACCTTGTGGTCGGGTGAGCCGGTAAATGCCAACATGAATCCCGAAGCCTACAAAAATATTCCTGCCATTCGCGAAGCGCTTAAAAACGAAAATTATAAACTGGCTGAAGAATTAAACAAGAAGATTCAAGGTAAAAATGCCGAATCATACGCCCCATTAGGAACATTGGAAATCAATAATTCCAACAAAGGAAAAGCAACTAATTATTACAGAGAATTAGACATTTCAAATGCCATTTCAAAAGTGAGTTACGAAATTGATGGCGTAAAATTCACCCGCGAATATTTTGTTTCCGCACCCGATCAAATTATGATTGTTAAACTGACAAGCAGTAAAAAAGGGGCTTTAAATTTTAATATTAAAGCCAGCAGTTTGTTACAATCTAATGTTGCTGTAAAAAACAATGTTTTGGAACTGAGTGGAGTTGCACCAATTCATGAAAATCCTGGATATATTACATATTCTGAACCTTATATATTAACCTCTCCAAAAGCGGACGTAATAAGAGGTACACGATTCGCATCATTAATTCAAATAAAAAACACAGACGGAACAATAACAACTGAGAATAATATTTTAGGAGTCAAAAATGCAACCGAAGCTGTAATTTATGTTTCGGTAGCGACAAGTTTTAAAGGTTTCGATAAAAATCCTTCGATTGATGGAGTAGCAGAACCTATTGCAAAAAGCAATTTAAATAAAGCTTTTTCAAAATCATTCGATAAATTGAAAGCTGTTCATATAGCCGATTATCAAAAATTCCACAATCGTGTTGCTTTAGATTTAGGAAAAACTACAGCTCCTGAGTTGCCTACTAATGAGCGTTTATTGCGTTATTCAGAAGGGAAAGAAGATAAAAATTTAGAAATTCTTTATTTCCAATACGGCAGATATTTATTGATAAGCAGTTCAAGAATATTGGGTGCTCCTGCGAATTTGCAAGGAATTTGGAATCCGTATGTAAACCCGCCTTGGAGCTGTGATTACACTACCAATATCAATGCGGAAGAGAATTATTGGCTTGCCGAAAACACCAATCTTTCCGAAATGCATTTGCCATTATTGAGCTTTATAAAAAACCTTTCAGTTACAGGAAAAGTGACAGCAAAGACTTTTTATGGTGTTGATAAAGGTTGGGCTGTGGCACACAATTCGGATATTTGGGCAATGAGTAACCCAGTAGGGCAATTTGGGAAAGAAGATCCTATGTGGGCTTGTTGGCCGATGGGTGGCACATGGTTGAGTACTCATATTTGGGAACATTATATTTTCACTCAGGATAAAAATTATTTGAAAAATGAAGGTTATCCTTTAATGAAAGGCGCAGCAGAGTTCTGTCAAGGCTGGTTGGTTGAAGATAAGAATGGAAATTTAATAACATCACCTTCAACATCCCCTGAAAACCAGTATTTAACTCCAGATGGTTTTGTTGGAGCAACTTTATACGGTGGAACAGCTGATTTGGCGATGATCAGAGAATGTTTTGAAAAAACGATCAAAGCGGCTAAGGTTTTAAATATCGATGCCGACTTTGTTAGTAAATTGGAGTCTGATTTGGCAAAATTACATCCATACCAAGTTGGTAAAAAAGGCAATTTGCAAGAGTGGTATTATGATTGGGAAGATAAAGACCCAAAACATCGCCATCAATCACAATTATTTGGGCTTTTCCCCGGTGACCATATTACTCCATTAAAAACTCCCGAATTAGCAAACGCTGCTAAAAAAACATTAGAAATAAAAGGAGACGAAACTACAGGTTGGTCAAAAGGGTGGCGAATTAATCTTTGGGCAAGACTTTGGGATGGTAATCGCGCTTATAAAATGTATCGCGAATTGCTTCGCTACGTTGATCCAGACGGAAAGAAAACTGATAACCCAAGACGTGGAGGAGGGACGTACCCTAATTTATTCGATGCACATCCGCCGTTTCAAATTGATGGGAATTTTGGAGGTGCCGCTGCAGTTGCCGAAATGTTAGTTCAATCTAATGAAAATGAGATCCGATTATTGCCTGCTTTACCAGACGCTTGGGAAACCGGATCTGTAAAAGGAATTTGCGCCAGAGGCGGTTTTGAAATCGCAATGGAATGGAATAATAAGCTTTTGCAAAAAGTCTCTATTTCTTCAAAAATTGGCGGTAAAACAACTGTCATTTGCGGAGACAAAAAGAAAGCCATTACTTTAAAAAAAGGTGAAAAAGTTGATTTGATTTGGTAATGGTTTGATTTCTATTTTCAAAAATCTATCGGAAAAGCCACAGCACAGACAATTTATTGTGTCACCAAAAGTTGGGGATAGGGTTGGGGAGCAGCATCAATAATAACAGTTGGTATTGCTCCTTTTACATCAACAAGAATCTTATTAAAAGTTGGGTTTGATAGCATCTTACTATTTACAATCATTCCAGAAGTCATAGTGCCTATAGTACCTGTTACTATTGAATTTGTTATAAATGATTTTG
>Ga0308157_10006139_pt1 | contig 14552 bp, 16 predicted proteins | sample PhyBR1_FD_201035 | JGI IMG/M metagenome (GOLD analysis project Ga0308157, IMG submission 201035) | Phyllosphere microbial communities from UC Gill Tract Community Farm, Albany, California, United States - DLSLB.R1 | ecosystem: Host-associated > Plants > Phyllosphere > Unclassified | place: USA...
AGTAGCTATAAACAAGGAGATGCAGTAAAAGTTTCTATCAATTTAAGAGGAAGAGAATGGGTTAATCCGCAAGGAGAAACTAGATATTTCAATAGTATTCAAGGTTGGAGAATCGAAAGATTAGCAGCAGAAACTCCAGGACAAGCTCCAGCAATGCCAGCAGCAGAAACTTTTGCTCCAGCAACAAACTTAAACGAAGACGAACCAGACGATTTACCGTTCTAAAAAAAGGTTTAAATTCCAAATTATAAATTCCAAATTCCAATTCATAGCTATGTTTTGGGATTTGGAATTTTAGTTTAGAGCTTTATTTTAAATAAAAGACAATATTCTGAAAGATTGGAATTTGGAATTTTTAGTATTGAGATTTCTATTTGTATTGGAATTTGGAATTTCATAATTGAATATTAAAAAGAGATGTATTATTTATTCAACGATTTGTTTTTTCCGCCAGTTGAAGAAGCTGATGAAGAAGGGGTTTTAGCAATTGGAGGCGATCTAAGTCCAGAGCGCTTACTATTGGCTTATAAAAGCGGTATTTTTCCGTGGTTTAACGAAGGAGAACCAATTCTTTGGTGGGCGCCTGATCCGCGAATGGTATTGTTTTTTGATGAGTTGGTAATATCCAAAAGCATGAGAAAAATTCTCAATAAGAAAATGTTTAAGGTTACTTATAATAAAAGTTTTAGAGAAGTAATTTCAAATTGCCAACAAATAAAAAGAGAGGGGCAAGAGGGTACTTGGATTTCTGATGAAATGATTGAAGCCTATTGCAAATTGCATGAAGAAGGAGTTGCAAAATCAGTTGAGGTTTGGCAGGATGATGCGTTGGTAGGTGGTTTATATGGAATTGATTTGGGAAAAGGAAATATTTTTTGCGGAGAAAGTATGTTTTCTAAAGTTTCGAATGCTTCAAAAACAGCTTTCATTGCTTTAGCCTTATATTTGAAGAAAGAAAATTATAAATTATTGGATTGTCAGGTTTACAATCCGCATTTGGAGAGCTTAGGCTGCCGAGAAATTGATCGTGAAGAGTTTATGTCCATTTTAAAAAGTAAATAGAAAATGAATGCAATTTACAGCGTAAAAGAAATTTATATTTATCCGATAAAGAGTTTGGCAGGAATCAGTCTTGAATCTGCAAAAGCTGAAGAAATGGGATTTGAAAACGATCGCCGTTGGATGCTTATTGATGCAGAAAATCAAATGCTGACACAAAGAGAACATCGAATTATGAGTCAGTTTTATCCGCAAATTTCAAATGGAAAAATTAGCATTACTTTTCAGGATCAAAAGCATGAATTTTCTATTAACGAACATTTAGAAAATGTAATAGAAGTTAATGTTTGGGATGATAAAAGCGAAGTGGTTGAGGTAAATCATGAAACATCAAAATGGTTTAGTCAGCATTTAGGTTTTGATTGTAAATTGGTTAAAATACTTAAAAATGGAGCTCGTAAACACGAAAGTTCTAAATTAAAAGAAACATTCAATGTGAGTCTTGCCGACGGTTATCCATATTTATTGATTGGATCTAAAAGCTTGGATTTTTTGAATGACAAATTGGATGAAAAAATTACCATAAAAAGGTTCCGTCCTAATATTGTAGTAAGTACTGAAAATCCTCATGAAGAAGATGATTTCAAGTCTTTTGCGATAGGAGAGGTTCAATTTAAAAACATAAAACCTTGTGGAAGATGTGTTATGGTAAACAATGATCCAGAAAATGGGCGTTTGAAAAAAGAACCGCTAAAAACGCTGAGCAAATACAGAAATGTTGATAATTCGGTTTTATTCGGAACCAATATTGTGAGTCTGAATTCTGGAATTATTAGCGTTGGCGATGAGGTTATTTTCTAGAAATTCAGTTTTATAAAATTCCAATTTAAAGTATTAAAAATGACCAATTCATTTTTTAAAGTTGGTAATTCTAAGATCAGTTTTAAGGTTTCGTGTGCCATCATATTACCCATAATTCCGGGCAATGTACCTAAAACGCCATTCAAGTTACAATTCGGAACATCTTTTGGGTCAGGCATTTCAGGAAATAAATCTCTAAGATTTTTACTTCCGTTATGATTAAAAACCGCGATCTGACCTTCAAATTTTAAAATACTTCCGTAAATTAAAGGTTTATTAAGCTGAACGCAAGTATCATTGACTAAATAACGAGTAGAAAAATTATCGGAACCATCGACAACAATATCATATTGCTGAATGATTTCTGATGCATTTTCAACCGTTAATTTTTCATTGATTGCAACAGCTTCAATCAGCGAATTTAGTTTTGAAACGACTTCTTTTGCCACGACAGATTTATGTTTGCCAATTTCATTTTCAGTATATAAAATCTGTCTATGAAGATTATGAATTTCGATCGTATCAAAATCCATAATTCCAATAAAACCAACTCCTGCAGTTGCAATATATTGTAAAATTGGACAACCCAAACCACCCGCTCCAATTACTAAAACTCTAGCTTTTTTTAATTTTTCCTGACCTTCATCGCCAATTTCAGGCAGAATAGTTTGTCTGTTGTAACGTAAAAATTCTTGTATAACACTCATTTTTTTAATTGTGAATTGTGAATTGTACAATGTTAAGTTTTCAAACTTGAAACTTGAAACTTGAAACATTTCAACTATAAGCCTTGTTCCAGTCTTTCCAAACAGGTTCATAACCTGCATTTTTTATAATTTTTGAAATTTCTTCTGCAGAACGTTCATCGCTGATTTCAAATTGCTCCAAAGATTGGGGATCAACAACATAACCACCTGGATTGGTTTTAGAACCAGCACTCATGCTCGTAACGCCAATCGGAATAATATGGTTTCTAAATTTCTCATTTTCACGGGTTGAAATGGAAATTTCTAAATCTTCATTCCATAAACGATAAGCGCAAATTAATTGTGTCAAATCTTTATCGTCCATAATAAAATTGGGTTCGATAATACCTTCGGCTGGACGAAGACGCGGAAAGGAAACCGAATATTTTGTCTGCCAATATTTCTTTTGAAGATAATCTAAATGTAGAGCGTTAAAAAAACTATCTGTTCGCCAATCTTCCAAACCTAATAAAACGCCCAAACCAATTTTATGAATTCCAGCTGTTCCAATTCTATCAGGAGTTTCCAATCTATAATCGAAGTTTGATTTTTTACCTTTGGTATGGTACTTTTTATAAACTTCCTGATGATACGTTTCCTGATAAACCAAAACAGAATATACTCCGGCATTGTGTAAACGCTCGTAATCTTCTGTAGAAAGTGGCTGAACTTCAACAGAAATAATGGAAAAATCTTTTCTAATTAAATCAATTGCATTCAGAAAATAATTAATATTTACAGTATAATTTGCTTCTCCCGTAACCAATAGAACATGATCAAAGCCAGTTTTTTTTAAGGCTTCGACTTCTAGTTTTATTTCAGCATCAGAAAGAGTTTTCCGTTTGATTTTATTGTCTAAACTAAATCCGCAATAGGTGCAGATATTTTGGCATTCGTTGCTTAGATATAATGGAGCGTACATTTGGATAGTTTTTCCGAAACGTTTCTTGGTGATTTCATGGCATTTTTGTGCCATTTGCTCTAAATAATTTTGAGCAATAGGAGAAATTAGAATCAAAAAATCGTCAAGATTGTATTTGGTTTTGGCCAAAGTGCGTTCGACATCTTTTGATGTGGTTTTATATATTGTAGATTGGATTTCATCCCAATTATATTGTTCAAAAATAGATTTGAATGTGCTCATTTTGATTTTTTTTATTTCACGCAGATTTTGCAGATTTAAGCAGATTAAAAATGATTTTTAATTTATCAATATGCTGTGCTCTTTATATTTTATTGGCAATTCTTTTAATATCATTTAAAATATTAAGAGTATTAAAATTTACAAGTAAGCCTAATTTTTTATTAGCTAATCGAAGATAAGTTGCAATTTGTTTGTAATGTATTGGTGCTAATTCTTCAACAGATTTTAATTCAATTATTACTTTATCTTCGACTAGTAAATCCAGCCTAAAAGCGGCATCTAATATTATTTCTTCATAATTGATAATAACTTCTACTTGTTTTTTGACTTTTAGGTTTAGTTTTTCTAATTCGTAAAACAAGGCGCTTTCGTATACAGATTCGAATAATCCTGGTCCTAAATTATTATATACTTTAAAAATTGCTCCTCGTACTAGATATGATATTTCATTTTCAGTCATTAATTTTGATTTTAATTAAAATTCAAAATTAAAGAATTTTCTTTCTTTTATTGGTATGTGGTGTCCGCGAAAATTTATAGATTAATCAATAAATAAAAATCAATTTTTAATCTGCTTAAATCTGTAAAATCTGCGTGAAACAAAATTTTTATTCATAAAGAAAAGAAGTTAAAGGACTAGAAGCCGAAGCGTAATTCTGTTGATTGGCAACTTTAGCTTCAAAAGCTTTTCTTCCTGCAATAACAGCTTCTTTAAAAGCTTCAGCCATTAATTTCGGATTTCCAGCAACAGCAATTGCAGTATTCACTAATACCGCATCGGCACCAATTTCCATTGCTTTTGCTGCATCAGAAGACACTCCAATTCCAGCGTCTACGATAACAGGAACAGTGCTTTGTTCAATTATGATTTCTAAAAAATCGATCGTTTTTAAACCTTTATTACTTCCAATTGGTGAGCCTAACGGCATTACAGCCGATGTTCCAACATTCTCTAAATGCTTGCATAAAACAGGATCAGCATGAATGTACGGAAGTACAATAAAACCGAGTTTAGCCAATTCTTCAGTTGCTTTTAAAGTTTCAATTGGATCTGGCATTAAATATTTCGGATCAGGATGAATTTCTAGTTTTATCCAATTGGTTTCTAGAGCTTCACGTGCTAGTTGTGCCGCGAAAACAGCTTCTTTGGCATTTCTTGCTCCCGAAGTGTTGGGTAGTAAATTGATATTTGGATGTTTTAAGTGCGATAAAATAGCATCTGTATCAGTTTCAAGATCAATACGCTTTAGGGCAACAGTAACCAATTCGCTTTCTGAAGCTAAAACAGCATCTTCCATTTCTTCATTCGAACCAAATTTCCCAGTTCCGAGAAACAAACGGGATTTAAAGGTTTTGTCTCCTATATTAAACAATGATGTCTGCATATAATTTTTCTTTTAATTGTTGAATTAATTTTGGTTTTTCATCGCTTTCAGTAATGATTCCAGATGCGGCAATTCCGAAAATTCCTGTTTCCATTAACGGACTTACATCACGCACTGTGATGCCTCCAATGGCATAAACAGGAATGTCAATTTTATTTTTTTTCAGTTTTTGAAGAATTTCATGATAACCCGACAAACCCAAAATCGGACTCAGTTTTTCTTTAGTTGCTGTAAACCTGAAAGGCCCCAAGCCAATATAATCACAGCCATTTTTTACATGATTTTCGATATCTTCAAAAGTATTGGCAGTTCCTCCGATAATTTTTGTAGAACCTAAAAGTGCTCTTGCTTCGTCGATTTTTGTATCTTTTAATCCTAGGTGAACGCCATCTGCTGCAATTTGTTCTGCGAGATGCAAATCGTCATTTACAATAAAATTGGCAAGGTATTCTTCGCATAAAGGTTTTACTGCTTCCGCTAAAGTAAAAACGTCTTTTTGCGTTTGGTTTTTAAATCGCATTTGTACCCAATTGCATCCAGCATCAAGTGCCTGATGAATGTTGCGTAATTGGTCGTCAATTGTTTCGCCTTGCGAAATATATTGCAGTTTGCTATACATAATGGTATCCGATTAATGTTGATGTTGAACTCAAATATTTTTCTATGTAGATTTTTGCATTTTTGCAAGCTACTTCCATAGTTTGATTTAGTGCTAAATTGGAAGCGATTGCTGAGGAAAGGACACAGCCGGAACCATGTTTTTCATGACAATCTTTTTCTGTTGGGAATAAATCAAGAATTTTATTTTTTAAAAACAATTGATCTTTTCCGATTTCATTTAAATTGTGTCCGCCTTTGAGTAGAATTGCAGTTGAAATCTCGTTCTCAATCCAAAGATGATCTTTTATGAAACCAGGAAGTAATTGTTCAATTTCTATATAATTTGGTGTAATCAAATTGATTTTGGAAAGGATTTGGTTTAGATTCGAATGATCTTCAATGTTTAAGAAATCAAATTCTGTTGTCGATTTTAAAACTGGATCCCAGACAATTTTTGTGTCAGGAGAAATTAATTTTATCGTTGAAAGAATCCGATTTAAATAAGAAAGAGAAGGCACAATTCCGATTTTAACAGCACTGATTTTATAGCTTTGAAACAAGACTTCAATAGACCGTATTACAAAATTGATATTGATCCATTCAATCTTATGAAATTCATTTTCAGTCTGAATGGTATTTGCTGTCGAAATAGCAAAGCCAATAACTTTATGCTGTTCAAATGTTTTGATATCAGCCAAAATTCCAGCACCACCAGACGGATCTAAACCTGCGATTGTGAGTACGAATGGACGATTTTCTGACATAATTTAAATTGTTTTAGCGGATTCTCGTGGTTCCAAATACTTCCTAAAAGTGCAACTTCATCAAAACCGTTTTCAAGTGTTTTTTGAATGTTTTCGGCATTAATTCCGCCTAAAGCAACCACTTTTGTTTTACTATTTGTTCTTGATTTTATAGCATCGAAAAGATCAATTTTCGGATGATAATTTTCCTTCGAAATACTTTTAAAAACCGGACTTAAGAATGCATAATCAAATTTGTTTTCTAAGGAATTAAAATCTTCGATAGAATGTGTTGATGTTGAAATTGATTCACATTTATTCCTACAAGGTTTTAAAAACCTTGCAGGAAATCCTGAACTCTGTTTTCTTTCTTTCTCGGAAAAATGAAATCGGCTAATTCCAAAATCTTCGGCTAAATGATGATGATTATGCAAAATCAGTTTATTTCGAAATTCTAATTTTATCTGATCAAGAAACTGTGCCATTTCTAATTCTGAAAAATCAGGTTTGCGAATATGAAACAAAGACAATCCTTCCTCCAATAAAGAATGAAGAATATCTATTTCATCTTCAATAAAAAAAGGATTTGTAATCACAATCATTTTTTGAAAGTATTAAGTATTAAGATGAAAGAATTAAGAGATCGTCTATTTAAATCTTAATACTTAATTCTTCCATCTTAATACTCACGTTATATATAAATCTCTTTTCCCTGCTCAATAAATTCCTCTGACTTCTCTTGCATTCCTTTTTCAGCAGCAGCGACATCTCTAATTTCCTGAGATATTTTCATAGAGCAGAATTTAGGACCGCACATCGAGCAGAAATGGGCTACTTTTGCGCCATCAGCAGGGAGTGTTTCGTCGTGAAATTCTCTTGCAGTATCTGGATCAAGAGCCAAATTAAATTGATCTTCCCAACGGAATTCAAAACGAGCTTTACTCAAAGCATTATCACGATATTGTGCTCCCGGATGGCCTTTTGCTAAATCGGCAGCATGTGCAGAAATTTTATAAGTGATTACACCGTCCTTTACGTCTTTTTTATTTGGTAAACCAAGATGTTCTTTTGGCGTAACATAACACAACATTGCACAGCCATACCAACCAATCATTGCGGCACCAATTGCAGAAGTAATATGGTCGTAACCCGGTGCAATATCTGTTGTTAATGGACCTAAAGTGTAAAAAGGAGCTTCATGACAATGCTCTAATTGCTTGTCCATGTTTTCTTTAATCATGTGCATTGGTACGTGTCCTGGCCCTTCGATAAAAACCTGAACATCATGTTTCCAAGCGATTTTTGTCAATTCTCCTAAAGTTTCTAGTTCGGCAAATTGTGCAGCATCATTCGCGTCAGCAATCGAACCTGGACGTAAACCGTCTCCCAAAGAAAAAGCAACATCATATTGTTTCATGATTTCGCAGATTTCTTCAAAATGTGTGTATAAGAAGTTTTCTTTATGATGAAATAAACACCATTTCGCCATAATTGATCCTCCTCTCGAAACGATTCCTGTAACACGATTGGCTGTTAAATGGATGTAACGAAGTAAGACTCCTGCATGAATTGTAAAATATGAAACACCTTGTTCTGCTTGTTCAATTAAAGTGTCACGGAAAATTTCCCAAGTCAAATCTTCAGCAATTCCTTTTACTTTTTCAAGAGCTTGATAAATAGGAACGGTTCCGATTGGAACAGGTGAATTACGTATAATCCATTCTCTGGTTTCATGAATGTTTTTTCCCGTTGATAAATCCATGATCGTATCGGCTCCCCAACGACAAGCCCAAACGGCTTTTTCAACTTCTTCTTCAATGCTTGAAGTCACAGCGCTATTTCCGATATTGGCATTAATTTTCACTAAGAAATTACGACCAACAATCATCGGTTCACTTTCTGGGTGATTGATATTGTTTGGGATAATAGCTCTTCCGCAGGCAACTTCAGAGCGCACAAATTCGGGTGTGATTTTGTTTTTTGGAGTATTCGCACCAAAGCTGTTTCCGTTGTGTTGGCATTGCATTGCTTTGGTTTGCTCGTTTAAAAGTTCAATACGCTGATTTTCGCGAATAGAGATATATTCCATTTCTGGAGTAATAATGCCTTGTTTAGCGTAATATAACTGTGTTACATTTGCGCCTTTTTTAGCACGTTTTGGCTGATGAAGATATTCAAAGCGAAGATGATTTAAGCTTTCATCCTTCAATCGGCTTTGACCATAATCTGAAGTTATTTCATTTAAAATTTCGACATCATTTCGATCTAAAATCCAACTTTCGCGTAAGCGTGGCAATCCTTTTCTAATATCAATTTCGATATTTGGATCTGTATAAGCTCCAGAAGTGTCATAAACAGTTACAGGAGAATTTTTTTCTATTCCGCCATTTGAAAGTTTAGTGTCACTTAAAGTTATTTCGCGCATGGCTACTTTTATTGGATGAATTTCACCATCGATATAAACTTTTTTAGAATTCGGAAATGGGGTCCTTGATATTTGTTCTTCGTTTGTCATGATATTTTTGTTTCAGGTTTGAAGTTTCAGGTTGACTTGAATTATGGTTATCCTCAACTATAAATAGGAATTTGTAATTTTCTGTTTTGGAATTTTAAAAATTATCCTCCTTGGGTAGCAGAAATAATTAAAATTTCGTCGGTTTCTTGTACGAAGAATTCGTTCCATTTGAGTTTTGGAACAACAGTATTGTTAACAGCAACAGCGATTCCGTTTTGTTTGTGCGGAATTTCGAGATCGAGCAATGATTGAACGCTTAGCGATTCAGCATTGAATTGTTTGGTTTGTTGATTGATTTTTAGTTCCATTCCTTTTGAGTTTAGTATATAGATACACCTTAGGAATGGCTACAATAACGCATAGAAATGCGTTCAAGAAGTCATCTTACTTTTCCCTACGCTAGTATGAACTAGATCAGGTTCAGAGGGTAAAATCTCAGCCTGCGCGATGCAGACACCCCTAAAGTGTGAAGCAAATGTAATAAAATTTTGTTTGAAAGTCCCAAGTTTCAGGTTTCAAGTTCAAAAAAACTGAAAACTGAAGGTAAAAACTGCGGTTATTTTCCTTTTCGAGTAAAGCAATCTTCCACGTGATCATTGACCATTCCGGTTGCTTGCATGTGAGCGTAAATAACGGTTGAGCCAACAAATTTGAAGCCGCGTTTTTTTAAATCTTTGCTGATTGCATCAGAAATTGGAGTAGTTGCCGGGACATCTTTCAGGGTTTTTGGATTGTTATCAATTGGTTTGCCGTTAGTAAATTTCCAGATATAATCAGAGAATGTTCCAAATTCCTCTTGAACTTTCATAAACGCCTGAGCGTTTGTAACGGCAGATTTAATTTTGAGTTGATTACGAATGATTCCTGTATTCTGCATTAATTCTTCGATTTTATCTTCAGAATAATTAGCAATTTTTTTATAATCAAAATTGTCAAAAGCTGTTTTAAAGTTTTCTCTTTTGTTTAAAATAGTAATCCAGCTTAATCCAGCTTGAAAAGTTTCTAGAATTAAAAATTCAAAAATTGTTGGGTCGTCGTAAATAGGAGTTCCCCATTCTTCATCATGATATTTTTTATATAAATCGCTGGCAGAACACCAGCCACATCTTATTGGCTCCATTTTTTTATTAAAGGTATAAAAAAAGCCTCATTTCAAGATGAAGAGAGGCTTAATTAAATTAAATTAATAATTTTACTTTTTTGTAAATTCAGTTAGAGCGTAAACGGCATTGTCGTTTCCTTTAGTGATTTTTAATCTCAAGGTTGTTTCATTTAATCTCAATATTTCATAAGTAAATTCATTGTTTAATATGTCTTTAGTTTTTAAGATATTATCTGATTTTGACCATGTCCCATCATTATTATACTCCTTACATTTTGAATTAGTATATTCATATTCTAATTCCTTGTAATTTCCATTTTCGAAAAATTCAATTTGGTTGTTATTACATCCTCCTTCTGGAGTGATAGTCAAGAGAAGTTCACTGCCATTTAAAATATTTCCTCTTTTAGTAAGTTCCCACTTACCTACAATTGATGTTTTTACTTCAGAGTTATTTTCATCATTATCATTATCATTACTACTACATGATGATAGAAATAATCCAACTGAAACAAATAAAAGAGCTAATTTTTTCATTTTACTTAAAATTTATTGTTAAACATGGCGCAAAAATACAAAGTATTTTCGTGTTAAAACAAATAAATTGTAAGTTTATATTTACTTTTTTTCGTATGATGTTAATAATCAGTTGTTAAGTTTTTTTGCAAGAAGGCCTTTTAAAACTTTTTATCTTCCAATTTGCCAGCTATATCCTTTTACAGTCGGAATGTAAGCTGAGCGTCCAATTATAATTAAATTAGTGTAGATTTTTTTGTTGTATTTAATGCCAATAGCATTGCCCGACATGTACATTTTATTTGCTTTGAATTTTACTTTCATTTTGCCATCTTCAAGTTCAGCATCTGATACTTTTTCGACAAGCCAAGTTGACTTCCATTTAACTGATAGTTCATTTTCGGCCGTTTTAGTGACGCTTTTAACTAGTTTAACAGCTTCTTCAGGAATTTCAAAGTTTTGTGTCAGCTCTTTTTGTGTCATTGTTTGACCCATTTTACAATTATCAAGGATCTTTCGAATATTAATAAAGTTTAGCAATTTGTCATTTGCTTCTTTTTTAATATCAATATTTGCATTTTGAGTTTTGTTTTCAAGATCAGGAGTTGGAGTTATCGCAATGGCATTTTTTACAGCAAAAGCTTTTTGATTTACAGCAGTTTTTTCTACTCCAAATTCTTTAGAGGACTTAATGTTTTTTGATGAAATTTTTACACCTTTTTTGACGGGAGCTGGTGTTAACTTATTAACAGGTTGAATGACTTCTTTAGACTGTTTTTTCTCGTCATTGCCACAGCTTAAAAAGAAATAGGTAACAGAGAATAAAATAAGCAAGTAATTTTTTTTCATGACCTAAATATGTTTTTTTTTATCCTTTATGAGCAGGATCTTCGTCCAAATATTTCTTAATCAGATGATGCCCCAGATAAATTGCTGGAGTTAATAAAATAGCAATTGCTAACTTAAAAGTATATCCTATCATTCCTGAAGATATAAAAGTGTCAAAATCAATTTTTCCAGGAAGCCAAAATGCAATTCCTAAAACAATGAATGAATCAAATAATTGCGAAATTACAGTAGAACCAGTAGTTCTTAACCATATTTTTTTCTCGCCAGTTCTGTTTTTGAAGAACCAAAATATCCATACGTCAATAAGCTGAGATGCCATGAAAGCGATTAAGCTTCCAATAATAATCCACATGCTTTGTCCAAAAACAGCTTCAAACTGACTGTCATTTACTGGGCTAATTCCTTTTGCGGCGGGAATGACAATTGCCATAAAAAGTATCAAAAAAGCATAAGCAATCAAACATGCAGTTATAAAAGAAAGTTTTTTTACACCTTTTTCACCAAAATATTCATTAATCAAATCGGTAGTTAGAAATACAACTGGCCAAGGCAAAATTCCTATACTCATTACAAAGGGGCCAATTTGAATTAGCTTTCCTCCAATTAACTCAGCCACAACAGCATTGGTAATAAATATTCCTGCTAAAATTACAAAAACAATTTCTTTTCTGGTTTTAAACATGTTATTTTTAAATTGGTATTTCAAAAATAAACTATTTCTTTTTAAATCTTAGAAGCAGATTAATTTTTATAATCTGTTGGCGTATGAAGTTTGCTTCCGATTGGTTAATTTTGAGATTCTGTTGCTCTTTTTTCTGATAGAAATTTTGCACAGAATTAATTAATGTATTTGTTATGAAAACACCGATAGAGTTAGATAATTCATTGCTAAAAGATTGGTCTGGTCCTTATGGAGGTATTCCAGATTTTACAGCATATAAAATTTCAGATTTTAAGCCCGCAATAGAATTTGCGATTAAAGAAAAATTAGAAGAGATTGATGCAATTGCGAATAATCCACAAAAGCCTACATTTGAAAACACCATTGAAGCTTTAGAGCTTTCGGGTACAAAATTAGATCGAATTCATGCAGTTTATGGCATTTATAGATCTAATCTAAGTACTCCAGAATTTAATGTTATTGATACAGAAATGTCGCCAAAATTGGCAGAGATCAATGACAAACTGTATCAAAATAACAAACTGTTCTCTAGAATTGAAGCTTTGTATAAATCGGATGAAAATAAGGATTTAACTAAGGAACGGCAACGCGTGCTTTGGCTTTATTACACTGACTTTGTTAGAGAAGGAGCGGAGCTAGAAGAAAAGGATAAAGATAAAGTTGCTAAAATCAATCAGGAATTGGCGACACTTTTTACCGCTTTTAGTCAAAAGTTATTGGCAGAAGAAAATGATCAGTATATAGAGTTAGAGACAGAAGCTGATTTTGACGGTTTGCCTGAGGAATTTAAGAATGCAGCAATTGCAGAAGCGAAAGAAAGAAATCTAAAAGCTTTAGGATGCATTGGAAACACAAGATCTTCAATTGAGCCATTTTTGACTTTTTCAAACAGGAGAAATTTAAGAGAAAAAGCTTTTGATGTTTTTGTAAAACGTGGCGATAATAAGAACGAAAATGATACCAATGAAACTCTTGTGTCTATTTTAAGATTAAGAGCTGAAAAAGCAAAGATTTTAGGTTTTAAAAACTTTGCTGAGTGGAGTTTGTCTAACAAAATGGCTAAAGATCCGCAGAAAACGCTCGATTTGATGCATTCTGTGTGGAAACCTGCGGTAGAAAAAGTAAAGAACGATGTTTCGGCTATGCAGGAAATGGTCGACAGAGAAGGTGGCAGCTTTAAAATTCAGCCTTGGGATTATCGTTATTATGCAGAAAAAGTGCGTAAAGCAAAATACGACTTAGATCAGAATGAAATCAAGCAATATTTACAGCTGGAAAATTTACGCGAAGGAATGTTCTGGACAGCAGGAGAATTGTTTGATTTAGGCTTTAAGCAATTATTTGATGTTCCGGTTTATCATCCAGATGTTCGTGTTTGGGAAGTGAATAATAAAAATACGGGAAAACCAATTGGGCTTTGGTATTTTGATCCTTATGCTCGTACAGGAAAACGTTCGGGAGCGTGGATGAATTCGCATAGAGATCAGCAGAAAATAAAAGGTAACGTGCTTCCTATTGTGTCAAATAATTGCAATTTTATTAAAGGAAATAGCGATGAACCGGTTTTAATTTCATGGGATGATGCAACGACTCTATTTCACGAATTTGGCCATGCACTTCATGGATTATGTTCAAATGTTATTTATCCAAGTCTTTCTGGGACTTCTGTAGCGAGAGATTATGTGGAATTTCCTTCGCAATTATTAGAACATTGGCTGGCGACTCCAGAAGTGTTGAATAAGTTTGCGCTTCATTATAAAACAAATGAAGCTCTCTCTCAATCATTGGTGGAAAGAATTGGAAAAGCCGCTAATTTTAATGAAGGTTTTGCAACAGTTGAGACAATTTCAAGTTCGTTTGTAGATATGGAACTGCATTTAACAACCGAAACAATCAATCCGCATGCGTTTGAGAAGAAGATCTTGAGCGAAATTAATATGCCTTCTGAAATTGTAATGCGACACAGGATTCCGCAATTTGCTCATATATTTTCAAGCGATGGATATGCGGCAGGGTATTACAGCTACTTATGGGCAGATGTGATTAATGCAGACGCTTACGAAGCTTTTTTAGAAGGAGATGGGCCTTTTGATAAGAATGTTTCAGAACGTCTTTATAAAACCGTTTTAAGCGTTGGAAACACTATTGATAACGAGGAAATGTATGAGAGTTTTAGAGGTCATGCCCCAAAATCTGATGCATTGATGAGAGCGAGAAATTTCCCAGTTGAAAGCTAAAAATAAAAAAGCCCGAATAAATAAATATTCGGGCTTTTTAATATTGAAAATAATATATTAACCTAAAGTAACTCTTTTGAAACCTGTAATTTCAACATTGAATCCTTTTACGTAATCACCAACTTTTTTACTGTCATCTTTGATGAAGTTTTGATCTAAAAGAGCTTTCTCTT
>Ga0308157_10006140_pt1 | contig 14552 bp, 8 predicted proteins | sample PhyBR1_FD_201035 | JGI IMG/M metagenome (GOLD analysis project Ga0308157, IMG submission 201035) | Phyllosphere microbial communities from UC Gill Tract Community Farm, Albany, California, United States - DLSLB.R1 | ecosystem: Host-associated > Plants > Phyllosphere > Unclassified | place: USA...
TGGCAGCTTCGAGATCGCCGCATCCGGCTCTCTCACTAATGCCGGTCTGCTGCTTGGACGGTCTGACCTTGCAGTTACAGCCTCGGCACTGACCAATCTCGAAGCCGGCAAGATCCATGCGGGACGGATAGACATCAAGCTCAATGCAGGCGATCTGAGCAATCTTGGTCAGATGGTCAGTGGAGACAAGTTCGGTATTGTCACTGCGGGAAGTATCCTCAACGACGGTGTCGTCCAGGCGAGATCATCCACGCTGCGCCTGGAAGCCGTTTCCTACGTTTCCAATTCTCCTGCGGCGGAATTGGTAGCGGCGAACGCAAACATCATCCTTTCGGATTCTTTACGCAATGCTGGTCTGATCGCCACGCCTGGGGCGCTGACTCTGCAGGCGGCGCAGGGTGCGCGAAATGAGGCAAGCGGCGAAATCGTCGCCAAGGTGATCGAGGCGAAGGTCGTTGGCGATCTCGTCAATCTCGGCAAACTCGTTTCCGAAACCACGCTGAGTGCCACCGTTTCCGGCCTCCTTGCCAATAGCGGTTCTATCCATGCCGCCGGCGATCTGGAACTGACTGTAGCCGATCTGATCAACAGTGGTTCCGGGTCAAGTATCGCCAGCAACGGCGACATAACCGTTCTCGCCTCGCGCGGTATCGCCAACAATGCAGGCTCAATCGCTTCCAATCGCGCGCTAACGCTTTCGGCAGACACGACCTTGTCGAACTCTGGCCTTCTGCAAGGTCGCGAGGGACTTTCAGTTTCGGCTGAGAAGCTCGATAACCAGCAGACGGGGCGTATCTATGCCGGTTCGACACGCCAGACAGAAAATGGCCCCGTACCCGTTGGCGAACTGGCGATAAACCTCTCCGGAACTCTCTCCAATCTCGGCCAGATCGTTTCGGCCAACGGTGCCCTGCTTTCAGCGACCGCGAGCCTTGGTAACAGCGGATCAATCGAGGCCGGTGGAAACCTGCGTCTGCAGACTTACAGCTATATTCCCGGTTCTTCGTCTGCCCGTCTGGTGGCCCGCAATCTCGATCTCATCCTTGGATCGTCCTTCACGAATGCAGGGCTGCTTAGCGTCGCCGGCAAGCTGGGTCTCGATATCAAGGGCAATCTTGTCAACGGTGCCACAGGTAAAATCGATGCCGGCGCGATAGAGACCAGTGTCAGTGGAAACCTGCACAATCTTGGTTCGATCCTGACACCGGGAACACTGAACGTCGTGGTTGGCGGCCTGCTGACAAACGAAGCGCTGATCCATGCCGGAGCGGGATTGAAAGCCCAGACCGCGTCGCTCGCCAATGTCGGGACCAATGCCGCAATCAAGTCCAGCGGTAACATGATCCTCGAGGTTCGTGGCAATCTCGATAACAGCCTCGGCCGTATATTCGCAGGCGGCAATCTTGCAATCGAGGTCCTGGCAACGCTGACCAACGCATCGGCCCGTATCGAAAGCGGCGCCGAAATGCAGATCAAGGCGACGGCACTGATCAATACCGCGCTGGACGGAACGGACAGCGCGCAGGACTATTACCAACTCGGTGATCTTAGCATTCTCTATGCGACCGAGCGCACCAGCAGCCCTGCGCGGTACTGGGGGACAATGACCGCCGCGCGCGACGAGTTCTCCGGGATTGTTCGAGTTCGATTGCCCGGCACGATCCGCGCCGGCGCAAACATGGCGATTTCAGGCGACGCCCTTGAAAACCGCGAAGGCCGTATTCTCGCGGTCAAGGACCTTTCCATCGACGTGAACCGTATCCTCAACGATATGGTCACCAGCAATGTCGATCACTATCGCGTGCAATGGGGCGGTGTCCGCAGCTTCATGGATAGCGGGTCGGGCAAGTTTCATGCGCCGGTCGGTGCCGATCCGCGATGGCTCGTGGCACAATTCAACCCCGCCGTTTTCAAGGACCCGGCGCTTGCCGAACGCGCTGAAGGCGGCAACCGGATGATTGTCATTTCCAAGGGCAAGTCTCCGGTGACGATCACCTATTCGGGTAAACAGAAATACAGGGATGGTGTCATCAACGGAGGCGCCGTCCAGGTCATCGAATACGCGGACGCGGCAAGTCTGCTTGATCTGGCTGCACTCGGTATCGATCCGAACAACATTCCCGATGTGATCATGATCGGCAGCCGTATGGCCGAGGTGGGGACTGGACCTTACGGCAACGCCACGAAAACATATGTCGGAACCGCCACGGTCGGTGTCGGCTCCATGATAAAGTCCGGCGGCTCTCTGATGATAGATGGCGGCGCCGCGATCACCAATCGCGGTACGCTTTCGGGAAGCCTCGTGTCCATCGAGGCGGGAGAATTGCAAAACGGCCTCGGCACGCCCGGCGGTATCGATGGTTCCGGTTTCGGCAATTACAGCGGCACGACGCCTGTCGGCATCAGTGGCAATGTCGGTTCGGCTATTGGCGGTGCTGCAGGCCAGTTGGGCATTGTCAACTTTGTGCTCGATGATGTCTCGGTTCCGCCTCTTGACCTCGGGGCTTTCGAAGCGCGCAATCTCCACAGCGTCAACGCCTCCGATTTCGGCAACCTCGTGCGCGTTACGGGCTCGACCGAAGCTGCTCGCCTGCTCGGCTCGGCGCGCATAGACGGTGCGGCGCTCACCTTCTATGCGGATCCGGTCGCGGAAGCGAAGGCGCTGGCCGAGGCTGCCCGCCAGCAGGCTGGTACGCATCTGGTCGTAGATCCGTCCCTCTCTGTGGAAGAGCAACGGGAGCAGCTTTACCGCAATGCGGCGGAATTCGCGGCGAGCACCGGCGCGCAATACGGCGTGGCCTTGACCGAGGCGCAGCGCGCTGCTCTCGAAAAGCCGATCGTGTGGCATGAAACCCGCATCATCGATGGCAAGCCCGTACTCGTCCCGCGGCTTTACCTGCCCTCGCAGGATGAACTGCTGCGTGGCGGACGAGGCGCCGGCCTGATCGCTGCCGACGATCTCCTGATCGATATTGACGGCAAGCTCAACAATAGCGGTGCGATTGTGGCTTCCGGGCTCGCTTCGATTTCCGCCTCCTCCATCCTCAACCAGCGCCTGATCGACCTCGATGAGCGTGACCGTGCACTTGCCGGAGGACGCGGGGACAGCGGCCTGATTTCGGCGGGCACTCTGTTCATGGCAACCGATGGCGATCTCCTGAACCGGGGCGGCACACTTGCCTCGGCTGGCAACATCGACCTCAGGGTCGGCGGCTCGCTGATCAACGAAACAGAGCGTTATACCCGTACCGTCGATTCACAGGATGGTTGTGTCGGCAAGGCCTGCGGCACCCTGCGTACCGACTACAATGTTGCATCCATCACGGCCGGACGGGATCTGACCGTCATCGCCGACCTGGATATCGTCAATAGCGGCGGTACACTCGGCTCCGTCACCGACATGCTGCTCGCAGCCGGTCGCGATGTGACCTTCGAGACGCTGAAGGACAGTTTCGTCGCTGAAGATTACAAGAAGCGCGGCTTCCTGTCGGGTGTCACGGTGCTGCGCAACGAGATCACCACCGCCGAGGCCAGCGCCCAGTCGCTGGTTGGCGATGTCTCGATCCTTGCCGGCTACGGCGTATGCGACGGCGGTAGCCTGTGCGCGAAGGGAACCGCTCCTGGCGATGTTCTTCTGAACGGTGCGCTGGTCAGCGCGTTCGACAAGCTCTCGATCGACGCCACCGGCAAAATCGACATGGGTGTCGTCAGTGAGGAAGTCCATAACCGCTACAAGGAATGGGGTTTCAAGGGGCTGGGCTGGGGCTCGGTCAAGCAGAGCTGGAACGATGTCGATACGACTGTTACCCGGCTTTCGGGCAATGATGTCTCGCTCAATGCCAAGGGTCCGATCACCGGAACCGGCGTGAAGATCGCCGCCGTCAACGACCTCCTGATGAAGACCGATGACACGATCCGGCTGGAAGCGGCGCAGGATGCGCTTTATTTCACGGAGAAGGGTTTTTACGTCGGTCTGAGTTTCCCGGGATCGGCCGGCATAGACGCCGCATTGAAGGGCGGCTCCGGCGGACAGATCCTGTCCGGCCTTGCCGGCATCAATCCGCTGACCGCCAAACTCGCAACACTTGCCAATGCCGACAATGGACTTGCGGCTGGGCTGGCTGCCGTCAATCTGGCGACCGGAGGCCTAGGGGTTTTTTACAGCGCGGGCCAGTCAACGAAGGGGCCTTCGCTCAGCAATCCTGTCGAGAAAATGCTGGACCCGTTGGGGCAATTTAGAGACCCCGCAACCGGTCAGATTACGGCAGGCTCGGTAGCGAAGACTGTCGGCATCAACCTGTCGGTCTGGAAGAGCGAGCAGCGCTGGAGCGAGAGCCAGATTTCCGAGCTGACGGCTGGCGGCGATATTGTCATGAAGGCCGGGCTGGACGTCATTCTGGATCAGGGCACGAAGATGGTCTCCGGCGGCGATGTCTCCATCGATGCCGGCCGCGATATCCTCATGGCGGCGCTTGTCGATTATGCGAAGGACAAATCATCTTCCTTCGGGCTGCAGCTCTCCCTGTCCTCGATCGGCTTCGATATCGGCAAGTCGAAGGGCTATGACGAGACGCTGACGAATGCCTCCATCACCGCCGCCGGAAACGTCTCGCTGACATCGGGCCGCGATACGTCGCTTCTCGGCGGCAACATCATCGGCAGGACGGTCGATCTCGATGTCGGGCGCGATCTCACTATCCTCTCGCCGCAGGCTCAGGGCTGGCGGGACGGCTTCTCCTTCGGCCTGACGGTTGGCGTCAACCCCGCCGACTGGAGCGTTCGCGGCTCGAAGGAGGACGGTTTCAAGGCATGGTCCTCCGGCTCGGGGATTGTCGCGGCACAGGGCATCGACATCAAGGTTGCCGAAGACACCACACTGGTCGGTGCGCTGCTTCAGGCGACCGATGGCGACATCAGCCTCGATACTGGCACACTGACCGTGGCCGACCTGAAGGACACCGACCAGTACAAGAACGTTGGCGGGTCTATCGGCATCAGCGGCGGTGGGCTGAACTCCGTCGGTTTCTCTTATGAGAAGAAGGACAAGCAGGGCGAGACCCGCACGACGCTTGATGCCTCCGGTGAATTAAACGTCACGATTCGTGATGCCGACAAGGATGGTGTCGCCGGAACGGAAGCGGACAAGGCTGCCGCCGAGGAACTTCTAGCCTCCATCAACAAGGATGCTTCGAAGTATCAGGAAATCACCAAGGACAGCTACACCAAGCTGTCGGGCGAACTCGATGTCGAGGCTCTACGTAATCTGAAACGCAATCTCGATTTTGCCCTCCGATATAGCCAGGCGCATGATGCCGCCGTCCCGGGCTGGATTGCGGCAGAAGGTCCGCAGGCCATCGATCAGTATCGTGAGGCAATCCTCTATGGCGGAGCAACACCTGCCGAAGCCGAAGAGTTGATGAAGACGCCGCGCTTCCAGGCCATGCTGCAGGAGCGCAAATCCTTCGAGGCTTTGAAGCAGAGCGCACTCAACGGCGAGGACCTGCTGAAATCGATCATGCTGATCCAGCAGGGCGAGGAACTGTATCGCGATCAGACAAGCGGTAACCTTATGGTTCGCACCGCCTGCGGTACAAACGGACCCTGTGGCGTCGAGATTTCCAAAGTGCGGCCGCTGGCAACAGAGGACGTGGCAAACTTTATTGAGCAGAAGCTGGCGCAAGGTGGCGATAAGGCCCTGCAGGAGGCGCTGGAATGCGCTCTGGCTTATGCGCTCGTTCGCGGGGACCTCAACCACTTCGAAACCCTGAAATCATCAGGCAAATTTGATGCCGCAGCGATCCAGAAATATGCCGACGCAGCGAAAAGCATCGTCGGTAGCAATCTCCAGAACGAGGCTCCGGCTCTTGCCGCCGATGGCATCGACATCACCATGACGTTGACGAAGATCGTCATGGCCAGCCAGAACGGCCAGATCGATGCCGCACAGTTCAATCAGTTGATCGACATCCTGAAAACCGGCGGACCAAGCGGTCAGGCGGCAAGCTTCCGGATTGCGGTTGCTCTAGGTGCGCTCAGTGATGCAGGCTCAGATTATCTGAAAGCTCTCTCTCAGAGAATGCTGGACGATTATGTGGCGGATGCCGCCGCTGAACGGCAAATCCGCGAATTCATAACTGCAAATCCGGGTTCACCCGAGGCAAAGGAAGTTAAGCAGCTTCTCGCGCAGGGCATTGCAATGTCCATGGCTATGGCTGCCGTTGGCATAAGCTTCTATAAACCTAACTCTGGTGGAATTATAAAATATCAGGACGGTTCTTTCAGCGTTTCGGACTGGACCGGATATCCATCGGGCTTGCCAAAACCTCCAGAAGGCACAGTATATCGGTTACTTTCAGGATCTGAATATGTAGAAGCACGAAAGCTCGCAAATTCTGCAAACGCAAAATTAAGGCGCGAAGGTGTCGTTCCTGACGGATATGAAATTCATGAAATCGTTCCAGTGAAGTATGGCGGTAGCCCAACTGATCCAAATAACAAGGTATATCTACCACGTGGGGATCACAGATCGGCCGTAACACCTTGGTGGAACAAACTTCAACGAGACTTAGCAAGATGACGATCTTCGACGCAATACCTAACAAGAAACCCATTGATAGCGATCATGACATCGGCGACGTTTGGCCTGAATACGGCAATCGTTGTGAGCTCAACCAGTTTTTCAGACAGTTTGTTTCGGCTGAAGGCTGGCTTGGAGAAGGATACCTTGCCATTTGGAGTAAAGAAGAAATTTCGAAGTTTCGTAGGGGAACTGTCGAGGCTTATGGGGATAAATTTCGATTTTTCGCGTCTGATGGCGGGGGCACCCAGTTCGGTTTTTACGAGCAAAACGGAGAAATATTGTACGTTTCCGCCCCGGACATTGGCTCGATCTCCGACATGAGGATTTTAGGAAATTGGACTGATTTCTTGAACGCAGTATCAAATGCAGACTACATTTAATAGAAACTTCGTATTCAGCTATCGGTACCTTTCGCTGTTATCGTCTACAAATCTCGGGGCCATTCACCAATCAACACCGATGGCCTAAGGCAATACCGTCCGCCTTCAAGCAAGCCCAACAGCCCACATGCATCCACTGGGACGTAGGCAAATTTTGAACGCCGTGAGTTTCCAAATGGGCGTTGGACACATAATGCCCATCTGGACGTGGCGGACTAGCCATGCGTGCGCAACTGCCGCCACCAAGCTGCGAACGCGGTGAGGTCGGGGCTCGTGAAATGAAAATGCGCGAGATAACAGGTGAAAATATGAATAAGGAACATATAGGGCCGTCTGAGTATTTGGGGTTCTTGTCTCAGGTATCGCAATTCATTGATCCTCAAATTGTGCGCGATGCCGCCGACTTCGATTATGGGCAATGGGAATTGCCATTCGAAGCTGTCCTGATTGAGCTTATGAGGATGCCTAGAAATGAAATAGAAATTGACTTTAATGCAGTTGAGTTATTAGCAAGGGAAGCGGACATTACTGAGGAGGGCGTAATAGATCCGGAAAGTTGGCGCAAATTTTTAGATTGGTATCACAGCAATACCACATAAGGTTAGCGCATAAAAATTGGCCTAGGCGTGATGCTGTCGTGCACGGGTTATGAAAGACCTGACAAATCCAGAGTTGCTGACATGAGGGCCGAAAGGCCACTACGTTCTTGAATATGATATATTGAAATAATTCTGAAGAGCGCAGGTAAGTCATGGCAGATGATTCAACGCAATCCAGACTACCCACCACCTTCCTTTGGCGTGGAAACGATATCCATCACTTCCTTTCCAAAAACCATGCTGCGGTTTGCGACGGCCATTGCAAGCTTTTCGACTTCCAGCCTCCGGGTTTCGATGATCCTCGTCGCTCGAAGTAGCTCCGCCTCCAGCAGCCGTTCCACACGCAGTCGCAGAACAGGATCATCACGGCGCAGTTCGTCCAGTTCCCTGGAACTCGAGACATCGCAGTATTGGAGTGACTCCAGCCCCAGACTTGCAAGCATGATCGTTGCAATATCCGAAGCTCGCTGAAGATCGGATCCCGCGACGCCGCCGGAGCCATCGAAAACATCACCGAGGATGACCTCTTCGGCCGCCATTCCACCCAGCAGCATCGCAATCTCGTCCAGATAGGACTGCCTGCTTCGATTTGGTGTATATCTCCGCCGCCACTGCACATGCCCGACACTCGCGTCTCGGTGGTTCGCCTCCCTCGCCACGACAATCATCTCGATCTCAGCCACAGACAGAATGGCGCCGACGATCGCGTGACCGGCTTCATGTACAGATGCTGACCAGAGCTCGTCGTCGCCAATGGGTGCAATTGCTGGCACGACTGCAAGCACATCCGACATTCGGACTTCCCTGCCCTGGCGACGGGCCAACCGGCGAGCATCCTTCGCGACCTGCGCAATGTCTGCCCCGGAATACCCACTTGTTGCCAGCGCAGCTTTGGTAAGGTCCTCCGGAGCGTTGGCAGTACCCAGATGCATCGCAAGCATCTGCTCGCGAGCCGCTTGATCGGGAAGATTGATCGCGATGTGGCGGTCAAGGCGGCCAGGTCGACGCAATGCCGGATCAATATTGTTCGGGAAATTCGATGCAGCGATGACGATCACCCCTTCCCTGCCTGCGGATCCATCGAGCAACTCAAGCAGGGCGTTTACGACTTGCAGGCTATAGCCCGCATTGTCACCTCTGAACGTTCGCCTGTCGCCGATGCTGTCGAACTCATCAATGAGCAGCACCGATGGAGCTGCGGTGGCTGCCTCGCGGAAACTCTTCCGCATTGCGCCCAGCATGTCGCCGAGATGCCCCTTGGACTGCCATTGAGCGCTCGACGTGCCGATAAACGTCGCCCCGCAGGAACGAGCAAGCGCCGATGCGAAGAGCGTTTTGCCGGTCCCGGGAGGACCGCTGAGAAGAAGCCCTGCATCCACATCACGCCATGCAATCTTGCCCGCTTTCCAGTCAGAGAGATCAGCGACCAGGTTCGCGGCCCAATCACGCGCCTCGCCATACCCTTCCAGGTCCTCCACCAAAGGCTCCCAGGCCGTGGTTGCAGGAGCCTTCAACGCATCAGTAAGCTTTTCCAAGACGATTTCGATCGGACGTCCTTTTCGCAACGCGCGGAACAACAGGCTCGAAGTATGTTGGCAGAGACGGCTGGCCGCCTCGCTCGCGATATCGATCTGCCATACATTTTTCGCAGCAGAAATCAGGTGGTTCGGCTTGATGAGTCCGACGTCAACGATGCGGTCCAAGGTGATTGCGATCTCAGGCACAAGCTTGGCTCCTTTCTCGATCAGGACGACGACGGCCGATTTTTGCGCCAGGACTTTCCCAGCGTCTTCGCAATATGTTTCCCCCCGCCTGCCCAACTCAATTGTTGTAACTGCGTAGCGGCTCAAAACGCTGGTCTCTCGCAGGACCAATTTAACCGCCTCCCGATAGCCTTCCATGTTGGCCTCGGGTGGCAGTACGAGACCGACTGCATGATCGATCTGTCCTTCGCTCAGATAGACACCACACAACCTCAAAGCATTTTTGAGCGCGACGGCATAGGTGGCCGCTTCGAGCGAGGATTCTCGCTCGGCAGATCTGTTTGACATCTTCGGCCCCCTACTTCGCCACGCGCCTGACGACCGTTTCCGGTCCCAGCAGAGCTTCGTCGAGGTCGACTTCAAGGATGTTCCTGAGGATCATCGTTGCGATTGTTGGCATGGGCTTGCTTTCGCGGACGACAGAGAGGCATTCCGCAAGCGTTAACGTCCCCATTTCTTCCAGCACCGCGAGAATTCGGATACGGTCGCCCAGCGGTGCATCATATCCCGCGTAGCGAATGAGATCTTTGGCATTCTGAATCCGGGGTGTGTCGATGATTTCTGAGAAGGACACTGCCAGATAACGGTAGCCCTGTTTTTCGGCTAACCTGGCGATCCAACCGACGGTGCCGGCATCTCGTTGCCGGATATCCACGAGCAAGGCTTCGTTCTCCGTCTCGACAGCGAAATCAACATAATGGTGTCGGGGATTCCGCGCGCCGGAGTCATTGATGATCGGCTGCGGCATGCAGCGCCAGACGGACACCTTTGGATCAAGATCCAGCAAGCAGGCATAATCACGCGCCTCTCGCGAACGATAGAGAGGGCGACCGACACACTTGAGCGTCGCAAACGGAAAGAATGGGCGGTATTTCGCAAAAACGCAGGCTTCATCACCCGCGACATGAGTGGACTCGGTCTTCATGACCTCACCTCCGACGAATAGCAATCTGGGCGGCACCGGGAACGGTCCCGGGCTCCGTCAGCGTATTCGGAAGGTGTGCGTATACGTCTTGCTCATGCAAGAACATTTAGTGAACACGATTCTCGACGTCAACTAGAATTCGGCTCCAAGGTGAGAGCGAGTTTTACAAGCCGGGAACCACCAAGGCCCTTATGCCGTGAGAAACAAAGACTTTCGCGGATTTCGGGCCTGATGGCCTCGATGATTAAGCTATATCAATCAGTGCAGTAGTCGGAAGTAACCGAAATTCGACACGTCATATCTTGTTGGTTTTGCCATCGCCGGTTACGGTTTCTCACCGTAGCTGCAGAAATCTCGATCAGGGATTGGGATCGTCATCGTCGGGGATGGGACCAGGGTGGGAGAACAACTCTTCCAGTGTCTTCTTTCCGGGTACGAACGTCACGTCAAATCTGCCGTCGGTGTCGATCAGTCTCTGAGTGCCGCGCGCTTTAGCTGCGTCCAGAACTTCCTGGATGCGGGCCTCGGCCTCGTGTCTCTGCCAATCGGAATCACGCGTCATCTGGGCCTCTCTCGGACGACATCATACTAGCCTGCGCAGTATAGCGATACGAATTGGATCGCACCTCGAATTTTTCAAGAAGAAAGTTTCCGACCACAGAAAGATGTTAAAGTGCGGACAGACCCTATTCTTTTACTGGATACGGACATCGTCAGCCTAATGGGCCGCGTGAAGCCGCCGCCCGGACTGCGTCCATGGCTTTTGCGTGTCGGCATACATCGTCTCGCACTCTGCTACCCGATCATAGCAGAACTGCTGCGTGGAGCCCATCTCCGGGTGAAGGATGATCCACAGAAAGCACTTTTTATCACCAACTGGGTCGATGAGCTTATCTCTATGGCCTTTCCGTTTCCGGAAATGACAGCCGAAGTGGCAACTGTCTATGCCGGAATGACATCTGTCCCCGCCTTGCGGCACATGTGGACCGTGCAGCACGGACAAAAAAGCAACCGGCTCGGACACGATTTGATGATATCTGCGGTCGCCATCGTGCACAGGATGCCGATACTTACTGCAAACGTCGATGATTTTGTTGAGATCAACAAGCATTTCCCGCTGCCCGGCATATACCATCCGATGGAAGCGCAATGGTACCTTGAGCCCGGCTTCGATATCCCGCTTCCCTATTTCGATCCAAGCGAGCCCAACCCGCACGACAAAGCGCTGCCCAAGCTTGACACGCTCAGCGCCCACAGTTCGTTGGAACCCGGAAACGATTTGCAATAGAGCCCCTAGGCGCTATTTGTCGGAGTCCTTGGCATTCCGCTTATTCAGATCTCTTTGCATTTCCACATGCTTGCCGTCGAAGCGGTTGTTCTCAAAAAAAGCCTAGATCGGCGGCGCGGGGCTGTAGAGCCAGATGGGCGAGCCGATCCAGATTGTGAAGAAGGGTGTTAGGTCGATGTTACGCGGCCGGATTTCGGGCAGCGTGTCAGGCCTGCCCTTCAGCGCGTGATATCGCCGAACAAGCGCTTACCGATACCGCCTTGTTGAGCTGCCATGTGCAGGCTCCTTTCATATTCGAGATGGAGGCGCGGTAGCGGTAGCCGCAGCGACCGATCAGGCCAGATGCTGTTTGAAGAACGGCACTAGCTTTTCGAGCGCGAGGCCGACCGGCTCCGGCTTGTCGTAGAGATCGTAATGCGACCAATCTTCCAGCGAGACGAGCTGGCGATCCTTCGAGGCGACGGCGCGGCCATAGGCTTCCATGCCGTCGCGGAAGGCGCCGAACGCGCCGACCTTCTGGCCGATCACAACCATCATCGGCTGGGTCAACAGCGTCTCGGCAAAGGCGAAGGCGTCCCATGCCAGCGTCTTCTGGGCATGGCTGAACAGCATCCGGGTCCAGCCGCCTTCCTGCTGACCGCGCGGCGTCTTGTAATAGTCGGTCGCCTCGAACACGTCGCGTTCGGTAAGGCCGGCCTGCGTGGCCACGTCCGGACTTGCGGGCAGCAGTTCGTTGACCTGCAATTCGCCAACGCGTGCTTCCTTGGTGCGTTGCTCGGCCATCGCATTCAGAGCGCCAAGCGGGTTGTAACCGCTGAAGCCTTCCCGGAATAGACGGCCGATATTGACCGGCGTGATACCGACCACGGCCTTGATGCGCTTTTCGGTCAGGGTGGCGTTGAGGACATAGCCACCGCCGCCGCAAACGCCGATCACGCCGATGCGGTCGGCATCGACATAGGGCAGCGTCACCGCGTAATCGATGACATGGCTGATGTCCTCGACCCGCTGCGAGGGGCTTTCGATCCAGCGCGGGCTGCCGCCGGATGCGCCCTGGAAGCTGGCGTCATAGGCGATGACGACGAAGCCCTGCTCGGCCAGCGCCTTGCCATAGACATTGCCCGAGGTCTGCTCCTTGCAGCTTCCGAACGGGTGGACGCTGACGATTGAGGGATAGGTCTTCGCTTCGTCAAACCCCGGCGGGAACAGGATGTTGGCGGCGATATGCCAAGCCATGTCAGGGTTCTGGATTTGAACGGATTTCATGTTGTTCTCCTTGTGAGGGGCGCGCAATCTGTGTGGACCGACGATGCCGGCCCGCAAGGCGTTCACCACGCCGCTATGATTCAGACCGAGAGCTTCGCCGTGAAGAACGGCGCGAGCACCGAGACGGCCTCGTCGACATATTTCTGGCCGTCATAGAGCTCCATGTGATTGGCACCCTCAACGATGTGGACGGACTTGTCGGTGCTGGCGGCGCGATCAAAGAGATCGTCGCTCATCCACTTGCTGCCCGCCACGCTGCCCGCGACGATCTGGATCGGCTGGGTCAGATAAACATCGGCCATGTGATAAGCATCGTAGGTGATGATCTGGTTCAGGCTGCGCAAGGTCGCGACACCGGGTGAGGTTGGGCACTGCGCGCGGGCGGTGTGGTAATATTCCCATGCCTGACGAAGCTCTTCGTTCGGCGCGTCCGCTTCGTTCACCGGAGCCAGCGGCATCGTGGCGGAGCCCGCCTTCGCATCCTCGGTGCGGGCGTTGGAGCCAGCCTCGATATAGGGCAGCGCATCGATGGACTTGACGGTGTTCTCCCAGCCATTGCGGAACATCGAGCCGATATTGACGGCGCTGACTGTACCGATCGCCTTGATGCGGCGATCTTGGATCGCGGCGTTGGCGGTGTAGCCAGCTCCGGCGCAGATGCCCATGGCGCCGACGCGGTTGTTGTCCACGTAGGGAAGCGTCGTCAGGTGGTCGATGACGGCGCTGACGTCCTCGGTGCGGATGTAGGGATTTTCGAGCTGGCGCGGCTCACCGCCGCTTTCGCCCTGATAGGAGGCATCATAGGCGATGGTCACGAAGCCGAACTTGGCGAGCTTGGCTGCATAGGTGCCGGCCGTCTGTTCCTTCACGCCACCGCCGGGATGCGAGACGACAATCGCCGGATAGGTTTTGCTCTCGTCAAAGCCTTCGGGAAAGTTGATCACCGCTGACATGGTGATGGTCGGGTTGTTTGAGTTCTTGAAGCTGATCTTGCCCATGTTTTCGGTTCCTTTTCGATGTGGGATCGCATGTCCCTTGCCGATGGAGAAAATCTAGGACAAAACAATTGTCTCGATTAGAGGGATAATTACGCTTGGCCTTATCACTGAGGTGATGAATGAGACGGGATGAGATCGCCGATCTGGCGGCGTTCGTGGTGGTCGCCGAGGAGCGCAGCTTCACCAAGGCCGCCGCCCGTCTCGGCATGGCGCAATCCGCGCTCAGCCAGATCGTGCGGCGCAGCGAGGAAAGGCTCGGCCTGCGGCTGCTGTCGCGCACGACGCGCAGCGTCGCGCCGACCGATGCCGGCGAGCGTCTGCTCGCAACCCTCGGCCCGATGCTGCACGATCTCGACACGGCCATCGCGTCCCTGGGTGAGCTGCGCGACCGGCCCTCCGGCACAATCCGCATCACCACGGTCGAGCACGCGGCCAAGACGTTGCTACTTCCCACCATGAAGCGGCTGCTGCCCGACAACCCGGACATATCCGTCGAATTGACCATCGACTACGGCCTGTCAGATGTCGTCGCAGATCGTTTCGACGCCGGCGTGCGGCTGGGTGGTGAGATGTCGAAGGACATGATCGCGGTGCGGATCGGCCCCGACATTCCGATGGCCATCGTCGGCTCGCCGGACTATTTCCGCACGCACCCCATTCCCACTGCGCCCGCGCAACTCATCGATCATCGCGCGATCAATCTGCGGCTCCCGACCTCCGGAACGCTGAACAAGTGGCGTCTGATGCGCGGTG
>Ga0308157_10006141_pt1 | contig 14545 bp, 19 predicted proteins | sample PhyBR1_FD_201035 | JGI IMG/M metagenome (GOLD analysis project Ga0308157, IMG submission 201035) | Phyllosphere microbial communities from UC Gill Tract Community Farm, Albany, California, United States - DLSLB.R1 | ecosystem: Host-associated > Plants > Phyllosphere > Unclassified | place: USA...
AACCGGCACCGGTGGCACGGACGGCGTGGGGTATCTGCGCAAGATGCTCGATGTCGTGCTGTTCCCGGAGTTGTTCGAGTTGCGCACCGAGTTGTAATCATCTTCATTCAAGGACCGCCTGCCATGATTTCCCATCTCGACCATTTGGTGCTGACCTGCACCGATCTGGATGCGACGAAGCATTTTTATACGAAGGTCATGGGCATGCGTCTTGAAACCTTCGGCGCCGGGCGGATTGCCTTCACCTTCGGCAACCAGAAGATCAACCTGCACCAGCGCGGCGCCGAGTTCGAGCCGAAGGCGCATCTGCCGGTGCCGGGGGCGCTGGATCTGTGTTTCATTGCCTCTAGGCCGCTTGATCAGGTCATTGCGCATCTGGGCAACTGCGACTGGCCCATTGTCGAAGGGCCGGTGGAGCGGACTGGGGCCACCGGCAAGATTCGCTCGGTGTATGTGCGTGATCCAGATCTGAATCTGATCGAGATTTCAGAAATGATGGGCTGACGGCGTCGCTGCATGACCAGCCGTAAAGGCCGGCTATACGCGGCGTCATGAGCGTACGGTAGAGCAGTTTGAATTACGTTTATAACGTCCAACAGTTAAACACTCGGCAGTCTCTGGGCGCTTCAAGTACACGTGTAGACCAGGTCGCATTCGGTTAGAAGTAATCACTTCCGTCGACATCTGGTCTAGCTCTCTTGTCCCAGTGATCCATCTGCCACAACGTTGACGAAGACGAACTGCGTGCTATCAAAGATGGCTCGTTCGACTTCAGTGATCTCCACGACCGTCTGCTTGGAGACGACGATGACAAAGACGATGACGACTAAACTGAGCGCATAACACACTTGCATTATCACGCTACGCCTGCCTTCTGCGGCTAGTCGGGCCACGAAGGCTTGGTCGAGCAGCCCGCGCAAGGGTGCCGGAAGATCTATGATGCCGATGAGTACGCAATCGAGCGCGGGATGGCGTCTGCGGCCACCATCTCGTTGCGGAGTGCCAAAGGCCCGTGCGCGACCTTGGCATGCTTGACAATCCCTTGATGTCGAAAGCCAACTACCTCGCCCGCGCAGCGGTTCAAACACTTCGCGCTCATCTTGGTGGCTGTGCTGCCGGCCGTTAAATCCACACACCGCTTGCGCCCTCCCAAGGCACACACGTGCGCTGCCCAGACTGCCGCGAGTTCGTCTACAAGGATGCGCGCACGTGCAAACACTGCCGCATCGCGCTTATTTCCTAGACCCCGTAAGGCGCAACGGCCTGCCTAGATACTTGGTAGCGCTCAACGGTAGCAACAGGTTACAATAATGGTAAGCAGCAACTCCCCCCATCTCGTGTACGGACTACACCGTAGCGTGCCTAGTTCTGACGTAACGCAAGCGAAAAATTAACCTATAGGTTAAACTATGTCGTATCATGTATTGATCCCAGGCGCACACCGCATCTGCGCCCTCACGAAGGTTGGGGATACTTGGGAGGTAACCTGTCCAGCTGTCGAGTTCTTGCAGAAGCAGGCCGCCGTCAAAGCATACAGTTCTATGTGTAGAGGTTTTGCAGTAGTTTTGGGACGATATGCTACTGGCGGAAGACAAGCTGTTACTTCTGAGATGTTCCATGAGGCCGATAAACCAAATGGTATCTGGCAATTCATCAAAGGCGACCTAAGGCTCCTGTGTTTCATCGACAAGACCGATGTCTTTATTACGGACGGCTACGTCAAAAAATCGCAAAAGGCCGATCGTGTAGAAGTCGGCCGGGCTGTTATCGCTAAGAACAATTATTTTAAAACGTAGGAGAGATCATGAATACGTCCATTCAAGAGTGGTTTCGCACAATGGAGGTCGACCAGGCAGAGATCGCTAAGGTTGATTTCGCGACGACGATCGACAAAGCGATTCGTGAAAAACACTGGACTCGTAAGGATTTCGCGGCATCAATAAATGCATCGCCAGCATGGGTAACAAAGGTACTCCGAGGAGACGTAAATCTCACGATCGAAACAATGGCGAAATTGGCGGCAGCTGTAGGTTGGGAGCTGCGTATCGCTGTGTCGAAACCCCTTGAAAAGAGTGCTACCAACAGAGGGACCTTTTCAACGCTGTGCCTAGAAGGAAAACTTAAACAGGAATCGTATGAGTTCAAGCTCAACCGTTCCGAGTTTTATCTGTCCAACGATGAAGAGTATTTGAATGCAGCCTAGTCCCCTTCAGTTGTCAGATCTATTTTTCGTACACTCTGATGTTAGGCCAAGGATTGCACCGGTCATCACTACTCATCCGGGTGTTAGGGAGCGTTTTAAGTTTTCCGACACGGTCATGACGACCACGGTAGAACACGCCGTTGCTCCAGACGATGAAGAAAGCCCGGTCACTAGCGTTTTGGTAACACTCCAGCTGATCCTTTCGGATGAAGGATCGGCACCGTCTCCTTATATCGTCGATGTTAAATGCGTCGGGTACTTCACGATTAGTAAGAAGGCTTTTCCTGACGAGATAAAGCGCATTGATGTCGCGGTCGTAAATGCGGCTTCTTTGCTCTATGGAACGATTCGGGAGCACCTAACTGTATTAACTGCGAGGATGTGGTATGGGGAGCTGCTACTGCCGGCAGTGAACTTCCTTCAAAACGCCCCTAGCCTAACCGCAAATGCAAACGGCACAGCAGGAACAACTGCAGAGGTCGCCGTCCCGGCAAAAGGTCGCAAGCGCGCGGGGACGAACCGGACAAAGTAGCTGGGCGTTGTGACGAAAGAGCTTCTCCTCGCCCAACCTCCAGCCACGAGAGCCTCATCGCCGGCGAAGTAAAACACCGAGACCCTCGTCACCACTAGCCCGCCACTGAGCGGGCTTTTTAACGGCCAGCCCTAACGCTACTGACTGACGAGCAGCTCGACGTTATGTTGGTAATTCTGTTGGTACTTTTCACTAAGATCTAGCTCATCCCCGCGTGCGCTCTACGTCTGCGCCGGATATACGATTCCGGTTCCGACTATGGTTTTCGATGCCGGTTTCAGCTGTTCAGCTGCCCCAGAAGCTTTTCCGCAAATCTTAAAGGGTGTAGACGCTGCGGATACTTGCGTGCAGCCTTGATTTTCCTTCTGTAGTGGTTGATGTAGTCCCAGACGGCACGCATGATGGCCGGCCGCAGTTCCACCTCACGGTCGTTAGTCTTGGTACTTGGCTGGACGTCACGGGGATCCTCAATTGCGTCCGCCCGTCGGAGGATGCGCAGCTTCGCGATGCGTTGGCCAAGGTCTCGAATCTGCAGGCCGAGCAGTTCGCCGCGCCGCATACCGGTCGCGAGCAAAAGGACAACAATCAGCCAGTTTCGCTGACGGACGAAGCGTCGCTTCCATGGGTTGTCGGGGGAATCCGGGTGAATCACTTTGAGAAGTCGGTCCTGGGCCTCCTTCGAAAGCCCCTCTCGAGCCCCGAGCTTGGCCCGCCTGGGGACTTGGGGCACCTCGGCACGAAACGCCTTGAGCGACCTCTCAGTTTCCTGCGCTAGTGCCTCTCCCAAGGCCGCTGGCAGCGTCGCGCCCACATACGTCGCCAAAAACTCAAGGTAGTCGCCGATGTAGCGTAGCCGCGTAGCCTGTCTCCCCACACCGACCGCCTTGGCCTCCTTCCCAACCGCTACCGTGCAACACATCCGGATTCGTTTGATATCGATGACGTTCGACGCGCGTGGTTAGCCGCGTCTTCGTTGGAGAGGTCGGCCGCCCAATATTGCGCAGCATCAGCTATCCGGTTGAGCTCGGGAACCGTCAAGAACTGCCCCTGCCGCAGCCGCTGGAGCAAGTCGATGCCCGCTTTGACTAGCTCCCGATACAGCAACGCCAGAACTCTGCACACGCCATGAATCGTGTTGGCGGCTCGGCCACGCCTGCGGTACCTCGCCAAATACAGCGTAGCCTCATGGACCGGTAGGCCTCCCGGCCGGCTTAGATCAGAGTGACGCTCCCCGTTCCGAAACTTGACGCGCTTTGCAACAAATGTAGTCATCTACCCACCTTTTTGTTAAGTAGTAGTTGAACATCAAGCTCTACGAAAACACAAATGGAGTGTGGGTAAATAATAAAGCCCGCGTCCTAGGAGGACGCGGGCTTTATCAACAAAAACGCAACTAGGTAGGTCTCAGAACGGTTATACCCAACAAAAACCGTAAACAGCCGAGCGAGTGAGTGAGTGACTGACGTTTTAATGAAGCCTCTCAAAAAAAAGTAAACAAAGTGCCGTTCTTGGTGCTGTTGTTTACACTTTTCCCATGACTCCCTGTCCACTAAGCTTACCCACGATGTAGGGTCACAGTCGGCTGGCTATGGCATTCAGCTAGTGAAGGTACCTTACCCTACGCAGTACTGGATGCTCCAGCTCCTCGGCGGCCACCGCTGGGGCGACATACGGACCAGCAGTCAAACAATCCTTTTGAGACCGCTCGTGACCCTGGTTCGGTGCCGGGCAGGTCCCAAAGGCTTGAACGAGATACCTATCCTTCTCCTTGGTCGGTTGTATTTGTTCAATGCAAGGACCGTCCTCTTGCATCGATTCCACCTCAACCTTAGGTTGTCCAGAGTTGCACTTCGTTGTTTCAGTCATCAGGCCTCCTGTTTGTTACTGCACATGCACGAATCTAGCACGTTCTCATCTAATTCTACAGTTGGCTACAATGCTGGTCACACACCTGTTAGCTGGCTTGAAGGGTCGCAAAAGCTCCTGTGAGCAGGGCTCTACGTAGGGTTCGCTTGCTGTGTACACCCCATTTGAACTGACATATCGCGTTCAGTAACGTACTTGGCGCTCTCCAGGTTACAAAGAATCAACATTTAGACCACGAGATACATTTCTTCCTTTACAATTCCTGCAGAACTGTTTGTAACGGGCTGACATATCTTTAGCGCATGAACGACAGTGATACGGCATCACAAGAACACTAAGCTACTAGGGAGAGCACGGTGCAAAAGTCACTGACTGCATTGCTTGCAGACACCGCCAACGACGACAATGCAGGGCAAGTTGCGTCGCAAGGTTTCACATTTCAGGAATGGTATGCTGTTCTGCTTATTACCGAGCTCCTCGAAAAAAAAGAAGATTTTGCAATAGGCATCGAAGTAAAAGAAGATATATCAGTTCTCGACTCCCCAACTGACCCAACGAAAATCGAATTCTGCCAAGTAAAGACTAACGAACAGGTCGTTGCCTGGACGCTTTCCGAGCTTCACAAGAAAGGTAAGAAACTCAAGGATGGGACTTATCCGCCATCAATACTGGGAAAGCTCTACAAACGCCGGCATGAGTTCAGCGGATATCCCTCAAAGCTGCGATTTGTCTCCAATACCAGTTTTAAAATCAAAGACGGCGTGGATGACGCAGTTAACTCTCATGACTACCATCTCAACAGTTTGAGTGATGGCGGTAAAAAGCTAATCGCTAAAGCGCTAGCAAGCCAGCTCGCTCTAGCTGAAACCGATATCGACTTGACAGACGTAAGACTACACCGGTCGGACCTTTCACTTGGTCAACAACAATTGTTTATTAGTGGAAAGCTCAGTGACCTCGCATATAAACAGCTAATCCCGTTCCAAGTTCCACAGCCAGTTGTCGCGGCTTTAATGCTTGCTTCAGAAGTACGAATCAAAGGCTCAAATACTAGCTATGCTGCGACGTTTGAGGAACTGCGAGCCAAACGACTCATTGCCCGCAGCGATGCCTTGGCAACGCTTTCTCTTCTTTCAAATCCTTCAAAGTCGACGGCTGACATCTTTGACGAAGGAGTAGAGCTTCTGCGTAAAGAGCCTGGCCACGATTATGGTGAAGTAGAAGAAATTCAGGACGAACGGGCTGCAGTGATGCTGGCACTTGCAGACAGGACAAATACTCAGGTCAAAAGACAGTTAGTGACCCTCGTCGAATGCTATAAAATTATCAAAATTTCTAGCAGTCCAGAGAAGAAAAAACTTAGCAGTTACATGAAACGAGTAGCTAGTGACGCGCTCATCATAAACCCTGAAGCATTTTCGATGGCTACCCCACCTTTCCTCCACGCACTTGTCCTCATGGTTATCCGCAATGGTATCGACATCAACGTATTCACTTCTACGGCTAATCCGCAATCTGAGGTTACAAAATGAGCCGCAACGTGACCTTCAAGACGCTCTGGCTCGTATCGGAGAGCGAACAAAAAGCGAAAAAACAAACTTTCTCGAAAGCAAAGACGATTCTGTACGGGACGAACGGAACAGGTAAGTCTCGCATTACAAAAAATCTTTTCTGGACACTCGGTTGTTCGCCAGAGAAGCATATCGCGCCACGATGGGACCCAGATACCATCGGCGCCTTGGAGCTAGAGTTCGCCGGAAAGAATTACTTGGTCGTCCGTCAAAGGAAGGACTTGGGTTTGTTTTCATCTGAAGGCGAACTCATCGCCGCTGCCGACACATTAGGCGAGTGGGACAAAATCATGGCCAACTTATTTGGCTATAGGCTGATGCTCCGCCGGAGTGCGAACACGACCCCATCACGGGTTGGAATTGACTACCTTACCCTGCCGTTCTACATTGACCAAGACGGCGGCTGGGGTGCAACGTGGAGTTCGTATTCTACCTTGAGCCAGTTCCGGAAGTGGCAGAAGCCTGTATTTGAAGCGTTCATTGGCCTGCGGCCTAACGGCTATTTTACCGAGTATCAACGCTGGGAAGTCGCGAACGACCAGTTAAAAGTGATGCAAGATAAGTTTGAGACCCAGCGAACTGCGTTCTCCCGTGTACGCCAAATCCTTCCGAAAACTGTACCAGTGCTTAACACTGAAAGGTTTGAAAACGAGCTGGTTGACCTGGGTGAGAAGGCGCGTGACTTGCAAAGGCGGCAGAGCGAACTTCGTGAAAAGCTTGTCATAGCTATCAACTTAAAAGAAAAAATTGATGCTGAGTTGAGGCTCGCCGTAGAGGCTCACCGTGGACTTACAGATGACCTTGGGTTCATCAGCGAGTTCGACCAAGCAACAATTGAATGTCCGACATGTGGGACTCAACACACAAATTCTTTCCACGCCCGACTACAGTTGACACAGGATGCTCATTCGATGTCCCTCCTTGTTGGCGAGCTTCGAGATGAACGAAACACTGCGAGCAAAAGACATCAGACCATTTTCAAGTTATTGCAGGAGACTGAGGGTGAGAGCAGAAAAATAAAGACTGCTCTTGAAGAGGAGCCTGAACACATTGAGTCGAAAGACCTGCTACTGGCTGCGCACAGTGCCCAAACGCTGGATAACGCTTTTGACAAGGTCACCTTGGAGTTGACAAAGGAAATTCAAACGTTAGCTGAAGAGGTTGATAAATATCGTCTCGCTTACAAGAAATATGAAGACTTACATCGATTGAAGACTGTAAAGGGATATTACAACGGAAGCATTTCCTACTATTCCGACAGACTCAACATACCTCCTGAAGAGCAAATTATTAAAGCTAAACCAGGAGAGCGTGGCAAGGTCGGAGGAAGCTCCGCGCCTCGCTCATTATTAGCCGTTCACATGGCAATGTTGAAAACTAATACGGAACATGGCGATATGCCTCATTTCCCCTTCGTTGTAGATACGCTGCAGCAGTCTGGTCAAGACCTGGACAACTTGTCATCGATGATTGAAATTTTGAATGGTTCTATAAGCCCAGCACATCAAACTATCCTCGCTTTGGAGATGTTGCCACCGTCAGTTAACATTTCGGGTTTTGACGTCGTTCATTTGACAGAGAAAAGGCAGCTGCTCAACGAAAAGGACTTTAAGGAAGTGGAATTCCTCTCAGCTCACCTCCAGTCAATGCATAAGGCGATTGCAACGAAAAAATCGGAACGGAAATCGGAACGAAATTCCGATTCAAAATAATTGATAGCGCAACACGTGGCCACAGTGCCAGTATAGAATTATTGAGTTTAACTCTAACTATATGAAAGAAATACCCACATGCTTGACGGCAAACTTCTTGAGCTTCTAACTGTAGCGAAATACTTGATTGCGCAGATTGCAGTAAATGGCAACAATGCCGAAGCGACTCCAGAGGATTTAATCAATACTAGACTTCCGTTCACTCTGCCTGTGACCCTCGGCGAACTTATTGGATACGTTGAGAAAGAAATTGAGGATATTCATTTCGAAATCAAACGGCTGATTGGAAAGGAATATTGGGATTCTATCATCAAGGCTTACGATGACACGCTTACAGACTATATGAGCCGGAAGTACGATAGAACTCCAAGGCCAAGATAAATTTGCAGTCTCACTGTTCGCACTTCAAGTTTTAAAAAGTTTTTCAGGGCTCGGTATTCAAAAAACTAGACTTTTGTGAGTGTTCGAACAAAGGCCGCGTAAGCGGCCGATTCACGCTAGCTGTGGTATTCCTATCGAGTATCAATGGTGAGCCCGCCTTTTACGATAGATAAAATGCTAGCGCGAGACACGGAATAGCTGCGAGCTAATGAACTAACGCTATCCCCTTCGTTGTACTTCCTAAGAATGTCTGTACGCTGGACGTTATTTGTTTTCAAAGGGCGCCCCAGAGTTTTTCCTTCACTCTTCGCGCGGGCTAGCCCGGCCTGAGTGCGTTCGACTAGCAGGTCTCGCTCTAGCTCTGCCACCGCAGCAAGCATGCTCAACATCAGTTTGCCGGCCGGTGAGCCAAGGTCCAGGTTGCCCAGCTGCAGAACGACGACGGCAATCTCGCTTCTAGCAAGCATCCGAATTGTCGCCATGATGTCTTGCGCATCGCGTCCCAACCTATCCAGCTTGGAGACAACTAGGGTCTCGCCTCTACGTATCTTGCCTAGCATCACCCCGAACTGCGGGCGCTGAGTAGCACACGTTTTGCCAGTGATGGTATCTGCGTACCAGTAATCGACACTGTATCCAGCGCGCTCAATTTCAAGGCGTTGATTTTCTGCTGTCTGCTCCTTAGTGCTGATGCGTGCGTAACCGAAGGTTGCCATGGAAGTCCTGTCAAAGTGTTAGAAATGGGTGACAGAATGTAGCGACCTGTTATTAAACGCAGAGGCTATTTTTCTAACGGTTCGTTCCAGTTGGTCCCTCGACTGTTAGAAAACGGACGTTTTCTAACACCGCTCATGCTTCACCTCCGCGATGTTTACAAGTTACATGGCAAGAGCGACTTGATTTTACCGTCGCTTTGTACGTTCTTTTAGAGATGGCCTAGAACGTTCGCGACTCACCGCTACTGCTGCCTTGACATAAAGCTCTAAGGCTCCTCTGTCGTGCTCCGGCGCCGCTGCTTGGCTAAAACCCTCATGACGGCCAATACCTTTGATGATTCCAATGATTACCAACGGGTCACCAGCTTCCAGTCGCTGAAGCGTGGGGACTGAGACACCCATGCGGCTTGCCAAGTTTGTAGCGATTCCCTGCATCGCAGACGGGCAACGACTAGGTCGGCGCCGAGCCTGTTGAGAGCTGCCGCAGTTTCGGGTGAAAGCTGCGTAATAGCATCGGAACACATTAAATACATATCACGCGATATGGCTCTCAAGCAAACATAAGTGTAATCTCAGGATTACATCGAAAGATAACGCATAAGGAAAGCGGCCGCCATCACAACAAAAAAAACCGGCGTTGCAATATATATTACTATCTCAAGTATGCGCACAAGTTTTTTGCGGCCAGCTGAGGTGAAAAAGTAAGTTTCGAGGAATTTTTCCATGTCTCAATCTACCTTTGCCTTATCTCGTTAGGTCAGGCCTTCGCAAACCTAGTCTTCAAAGCCGGCGTCAGCTAATGTAAGCTACTCACTGCTAGATTGTGCTCCAATCCGGACGCGCACAATTGCGGAAATCCCATCAGCCGTTAATGGGGAAATAGGCGCCGCATGATTTGTAAGCTCGCTTCTTGCACAGGAATTCTTGGTTTATAGAGAACTTTATCTAGCGTCCAATTGTCTTTGAAGTATTTTTCGCGCCGTACGTAACTTAGGATGCGTGAAGCCAACCCACGCATCACAAAAAACGGTTTTATCTTCTAGCCAAGAGTCCAATAATGCCCACCCTGATACGTGGTCATCGATGATGACATAGGTAGCGCGACCTTCCGACGCATGCTGTTCGAGCCAGGCCTCAATCTCACTCAACCTGCCGGACACCGAATCACGAGGTGTACACCAGTGCTCACTTAGGTTTTCTACTACAAATTTCAGACCCGTGCGGCTGAGCACCTCGCAAATTTGGTCGCGATTCAGGTGCGATGCCCAAGACGAAGAAACCACATAGTTGGGTTCAAACTCCTCATGCAACGCGAACAGATTTTTTCGAGCGCCGGCGTCAAAAACGCTAGCCCATAGCTCGGGCATCACCTCTATCCCGTCACCAGCAAATGCATCCAAAACCCGGTGGCCGTTGTGTACCTGGTGGACTGCAAGAACATCGTCGAAGTCTAGAAAGACAGTTGGCTTCACGCTTGCTCCATTGTGCTGGCTGGTTACTGCATCCGCAGCTGAACTAGTTCGCGAACTCAGTATTCTAGTTCGCGAACTCAGTATTGAAGGGACGTGCGAGCCCCCGGGTATTGATAATCGCAAGGTCAAGCCTCCATTGAGGCTATACATACTCAGTTACAGCCATATGAGATTTTCAGTATAAACTCAAATCACGTGACCGTAAAGTGCGTAACCTCAAAAGCTGTGACCTCATAGGTTGCGGACTTCCGTGCAGCAAAAGCACGTAGGGAGAGTCGGCCGGCAACGCTATCCGTGCGCCTTAAGCGTTGTCACGCGTGACATGACCCTCACTGCAGACAAAGTGCGCGAGCCGCTTCGATACACGAGGAGATAGTTCACTCGACAATTGAGCTGAACTATCGTGCATACGTCCTCACAGGCAGCAGGTATCAGTAGCCAGTTGAAATCGAACGCCCACTCATCAACGCCGAGCGCGGTGACGGTCACTAAACTTCGCTGACCGGAAGAGCCCCGGTTAGCGAGTACACCCGTGTGTTAACTCGACTCAAACGTTGGCGTGGTAAATTGCTCACTTTTACATCTCACCAAAGGTCAACCATGCCAACTTATCAGGAATACCAAGAGCAAATTGCGAAGCTGCAGACGCTAGCCGAGCAAGCGCGCCAAGATGAGCTCGTTGAAGCCCGCCGCAAAGTTCGCGAACTCATGGATGCGCACAATCTGTCACCATCTGACCTTGACGAATCAAATAAGAAGACAACGCAGGTGAAGAAGAAGGGAACGGTTCAGGCTAAGTATCGAGACCCGGACACTGGAGCAACCTGGACGGGACGCGGCCTGACACCACTTTGGCTCGACGGCCGAAACAAAGAGGACTTCCTCATAAAGTGATGGCCCTAGCTCTTGTATGTGAGTGGGCCCTCTAATAGGGCGCCGTTCCCGCAAAGACTAGCGGGTGAAGCTCGCGTATCACTTCCTAGATGCGAAGGGCGGCGGGTCGTCTACAGCTAGGAAGCGCAGCAAAGTCATTTGCATTTATTCGCGCAGCAGCCCGTCCCATCTACCGCTGCACTAATCGCGGCCACCTTCGTAGCCACTTCTTCATCGCCCAGACTGTAGAACGGTGCGAACCCGCCGCCCGGGTCCTGAAGTTCGTAGTTTGGCCTTGGCATACGCGGGCCGCAGTCCACTGAACCCGGCTGTTGTACACGTAGCAGCGCAAGTCGATAGCCGCCTCCTGACAAAGCTAAGACGTGATATACCGGGACCTCAGCACTATTTTCGATTAGCTCTTCATTAGCATTCATGCTAAAACTCTCCCGAAATTCATTGCTTAAAAACAACGTTTATCTAGTGAATACACAACATATAGTATCGAGCTGAAGAAATTTACTATATGTAGTGTAGCACAGCCGTGTTTTCAGAAGACAAGCTGTATATAAAAACAGTTGAGAGTTCAGCTACTAACGGTTGGACAGGTCTTGTCAGAGCTTAACGATTACAAGAAATGCAAGAAGTCCAAAGACTTGAGTAACTGTTCAAGCGAACTTGACTAAGTACGGTAGGGAAGAAAGAAGAAGGTTCTACTAGAGGAGGAAGCCACGTAGTAGACAGCAAAACACGATGCCGACGAGAGACGTCGACCTAACTGACCAGTGGTAAGGAGAGTCGAAGTAGCTAGTACTACTAGAAGTGAGAGGCTCGCAAACTACATGCAGCTACTAACGAACAAGCGAGCCGTAGCTCGCTTGTTGTGAGATGTTAGCTTGCTAAGACGATTCCTAGCACTACCAATGTGAATCCGATGACACTTGCCGTGACACCCAGGCCAGACAGGGTCGCCAAAGCGCTCTCTTTGCTATCGAAACGACTCTTTATCCATGTTGACATAAATCCTCCTAGCTGCTAACAGGCTTCAGTAGCCAGTAGTGTACTACTGTGTAGGCACCACCTGCAAACACTGTTACGACTATGGAGGAAGCTAGCGTTTTATAGTGTTGGTACCAACGCATCCCTCCAAGGAAGGGCCCCACGGGGAAGACCGTCCCAACAGCCGCCATGAGCGCAGAAGCGCTGATGAGGATGACGAATCCTCCATCTAATGCGTTTGTAGCGCTTTGACTCAGGATAAGCCCTTGGGTAGCAATCTCGTACTTCGCTGAGACGCAAAATCCAAGTGCAGCCCAGCCAAGCTGCCCATCTTTGACCAGGCTCAGTACGCTGGTCAACGCAGGTAAGTTCAGGCACTTCAGGAACAGCATTGCCAAGATAGGGGCAAAAATCGGCACAAAGAGGTTGACGAAAAACCAGCCCATCTTTTTCTCGGGAAATATAAGAGGACTGAATATATAAGCAACATCGCACTCATGTCAATGTACTAATTTTTATTTTATGCTTAAAACGGATTTATCAAGGGGTGCTAGCTCACTTGCATGGAAGCCCTACTCTCTCCGCATGAAATTAAACACTCAGCCTAAGCTGACACTCTGGACCGTCCCTTGTTAGTAAGTAGAACTATTGTTCTCCTGGCTAGTCAGTGTCAAACTAGTTCTGTTGTATGTAAGTGGGTCCTCTAGTGGGACACCGTTCCCGCGCGGACTAGCGGGTGAAGCTCGTGTATCACTTCATAGATGCGAAGGGCGGCGGTTTATCCCCAGCTAGGAAGCGCTGCCGAGTCATTTGCATTCACTCGCGCAGCAGCCCGTCCCATCTACCGCTGCACTAATCGCGGCCAACTTCGTAGCCACGTCTGTATCGCCCAGACTGTAGACCGGTGCGAACCCGCCGCCTGGGGTCCTGAAATTCGTAGTTTGGCCTTGGTAAACACGGGCCGCAGTCCATTGGACTTGGCCGTTGTACACATAGCTGCGCAAGTCAAACTTCAAAGTTTCAGGATTGTCTGCAGTACCGGCGACTCGAACCCCAGGAGTGACTACTCGCTGAGCGATGTACTCGCCCGACAAGATTTCCTGCCAAACCCGCTTCGTTACCTTGTCGCCCCGGTAGGCGGCTCTCCCTCCGTATCCAGCGATAGGCTTGAAAAACAGATTGCGTCGCTCGTTCCACAATCGTTCAGCGTTATCGCTCGTGACGCTCTCGGTAAAAGGCACGTTGGCAATCAATATGTCGATAGTCGCCTGGGGTACTCCGAGTGCTTCGAGTGCGGTGGCATCACTCAATATCGTGAGGTTTCGCTTGTTTGCATAGACGGCATGAGCGTGCGGGTGCGGAGTGAGTACAACCGCGTCCTGGCAGTACGCGTCATGCAGAGCGCGCGACTCAGGCGCCTCGAGCATGAAGTCGGTAAGCCGGTTGTAGACCAGGTCAATCTTCATCTCACCAAACCACAGCACGCTGTCTTTGAAAGTAAGTTCGCCCGGGTCTGCGATGACGGCGTTGATGTCGTTCTTGGCGAACAGCCGCTGAAACAGGAGGAATTCAGGGTAGAGGAACTGTTGCTGAGGTTGCGTGTCGACTATTGCTATCGTTCGCAGAGGCGCAGTTTGTCCCGCTGCTGCCCATTCTGCCCGGAACATCTGCACTATCTTGTCCTCGAACATAGCGCTGGAAAGGATAGCTTGTGCTAGCTGCTTATCGTCCAGACAGCAGGTTCGATGTGCCCTTGCCATAGCAGCGTTGAGCATCGCGCCCCCAGCGTTTGTGTTTATTTCGATAAGGCCGAGATTCGCGCCGTCCGGGTGAAAGTCATATCCGAAAAACACTCCTCGCGCACCGCCGGCCCCTCTCTTGGCAATATCGGGCGCATCGGCCAGTACAAGCTCTCGGTATGCGGGCAGCTCAATGACAGACTCAAGGGCACGTACTACTTCCTCGATTCTGTCCGCCTGCGTGCGCGAAATGAATACTGGCCGTGCGGAGAACAGGAACGGACATCGCTCCTCTATCAGTTCAAATAGCATATCGTCATGCACTTCACCGGACAGCGCCGACTTCAAGGCAGACTTGTCCAAGCTGCTGCAAAAGCAGGAACTGTTGAGCTGTTCTGCTGGCAACCTGGTCGAGTCATAGTTGCTTGCCGGGTTGTCAGTAACGATGTCGGAATTTCGCATACGGTTCCTATCCTTGGTG
>Ga0308157_10006143_pt1 | contig 14544 bp, 15 predicted proteins | sample PhyBR1_FD_201035 | JGI IMG/M metagenome (GOLD analysis project Ga0308157, IMG submission 201035) | Phyllosphere microbial communities from UC Gill Tract Community Farm, Albany, California, United States - DLSLB.R1 | ecosystem: Host-associated > Plants > Phyllosphere > Unclassified | place: USA...
CTGTGGCGGCGCTGCCAGGGCGGCCCGATGGGCGAACCGGACGTGGCCGAGGTGCTGCAAACGCTGGGCCTGCGCGACTTTGCGCCCGAGCTGGCCGCCTGGGTGCACGGGCGCGGCGAGCTGCCGCTCAAGGCGCTGCTGGAGCAGCACGGCGTGGCGGTGCTCGAAGAGCCGGCGCAGCTGGCCCAGCGCCTGGGCCTGCGGGTGAGCGAGGCCCAGGGCGTGCAGATCAAGACGGTGCTGCGCGGCGGCGCGGCCGAGCAGGCCGGCTTTTCGGCCGGCGACGAGTGGCTGGGGCTGGAGCTGGCGGGCAAGGGGGCGGCGAAGGCCGCCGGCTGGCGCATGGCCCGGCTCGACGACCTGACGCTGTACGCGGGCGCGGCCAAGAAAGTGACCGCGCTGGTGGCGCGCGACAAGCGGCTGCTGCGCCTGGCCCTCACGTTGCCGCCGGCCCAGACCACCTGGCGCCTGGCGGTGGGGAACGAGGCGCGGCTGAACGACTGGCTGGCGCCCAGGCCCTGAAGCCGGCACGCTGCGCGACGGGCCCGTGCGGGTGAAAACGCCGCAGCGGCCATGGCATGATGCAATTCTCTACAAGGACAGACCCATGACGTATGAAACGATTGTGATCTCCACGCAAGGCCCGGACACGCGCCGAGTCGGCATCGTGACGCTCAACCGCCCCAAGCAGCTCAACGCGCTGAACAACCAGCTCATGGACGAGCTGGGCGCGGCGCTCAAGGCGTTCGACGCCGACGACAGCATCGGCTGCATCGTCCTGACCGGCAGCGAAAAGGCCTTTGCCGCCGGCGCCGACATCGGCGCCATGGCCACCTACAGCTTTGCCGACGTCTATGGCAGCGACTACATCACGCGCAACTGGGAGCAGATCCGCTCGATCCGCAAGCCGGTGATCGCCGCCGTCAGCGGCTTTGCGCTGGGCGGGGGCTGCGAGCTGGCGATGATGTGCGACTTCATCATCGCCGCCGACAACGCCAAGTTCGGCCAGCCCGAGATCAAGCTGGGCATCATTCCAGGGGCCGGCGGCACGCAGCGCCTGCCGCGCGCCGTGGGCAAGGCCAAGGCCATGGACCTGGCGCTCACCGGCCGCATGATGGACGCCGTGGAGGCCGAGCGCGCCGGACTCGTCAGCCGGGTCGTGCCGCTGGACAAGCTGATGGACGAGGCGCTGGGCGCGGCGCTCATGGTCTGCAGCTACGGCCAGCCCAGCGTGTTCGCCGCCAAGGAAGCCATCAACCGCGCCTTTGAAAGCGGCCTGAGCGACGGCGTGATGTTCGAGCGGCGCCTCTTTCACGCGCTGTTTGCCACCGAGGACCAGAAGGAAGGCATGGATGCGTTTGTGAACAAACGCAAGCCCACGTTCAAAAACCGCTAAAAAGTCGCTACAATACGCGTCGCTATGGTGATATAGCTCAGTTGGTTAGAGCGCAGCATTCATAATGCTGATGTCGGTGGTTCAAATCCACCTATCACCACCAAATCTGAAAAGCCCCGAAAACTTCATGTTTTCGGGGCTTTTTTCTTTTCCGGCCCGCACTCGCAAGGCGGCCTTGGCCGGTTTACTGCACGCGGTGCGCCAGCCCGTGCTTGTCCATCAGCCGGTAGAGCGTCATGCGCGAGATGCCCAGCTCGCGCGCGGCATGGGTGATGTTGCGGTCCACGCGCCCAAGTGTCAGCGAGATCGCGTTGCGCTCGGCCAGCGTGCGCGCCTCGTCCAGGCCCTGGCAGGCAGCGCCGTGTGGCATTGCGAACCCGAGGTCCTGCGGCGCGATCAAGCGCCGCTCGGTCATGACGACGGCACGCTGCACCCGGTTGGACAGCTCGCGCACATTGCCCGGCCAGTCGTGCGACATCATGGTCGCCAGGGCCTGGCGGCTGAAGCCCTCCACCGGCCGGCGGTGGCGCTCCAGCCTGCAGCACTGCAGGAAATACTCGGCCAGCATGGGCACGTCGCCCAGGCGCTCGCGCAGGGCGGGCACGGTGATCGGCAGGACATTGAGCCGGTAGAACAGGTCCTCGCGAAACCGCCCTGCCGCCACGGCCTGCGCCAGGTCCACGTGCGAGGCGGCCACCACGCGCGCATCGACCTGCAGGCTGCGGGTCGAGCCGACGCGGTGGATGGTGCGCTCCTGCAGGAAGCGCAGCAGGTTGGTCTGCAGCTCCAGCGGCAGGTCGGTGATCTCGTCCAGGAACAGCGTGCCGCCGTTGGCCGACTCGATCAGGCCCTGCTTGCCGGCGGTCGCGCCGGTGAAGGAGCCGCGCTCGTGGCCGAAGAGCTCGGTGTGGATCAGTGCGGGCGCGATGGCGCCGCAGTTGACCGCGACAAACGGCCCGCCGGCGCGCGCCGAGGCCTGGTGGATGGCGCGCGCGGCCAGCTCCTTGCCCGAGCCGCTTTCCCCGCCCAGCAACACCGGCGCCTCGCTGCGGCCCACCTTGCCGATCTGCTGGCGCAGCGCGGCAATGGCCGGGCTGCTGCCGACCATGCCCATGGCGTTGACGAGGGCCGGCGCCGGCCGCTCGCGCTCGCGCAGCTGGGCGCGGCGAAAGGCATGGCCCAGCGTGAGGTCCAGCACCTGCCAGTCCACCGGGCGCGTGTGGTAGTCAAAGAGGCAATTGAGCACCAGCTCGCGCAGCGCCGCCCGCTCCAGCGCCTGCGGCGTGCACACGCCCACCCATTCGAGCGCGCTGGGCAGCGTCAGCAGCGTCTCCATGGCCACCAGCTGCTCGGCCGACAGCGGCTCCAGGCAGACCAGCCCGGCCTGCGCCGGCGCCTGCGCCGCCAGGCGCTGCGCCTCCGCCAAGTCGGTGGCCAGCGCCACGTCCCAGCCCTGCAGGCGCAGGTGCTCGACCAGCGGGCCGTGCGGCGCCTGGAGGCTGACGCAAAGCAGTTTCCTCACAGTGCCGCACTCCCTCACAGCCAGGAAATCGGAATGCGCAGGTTCACGCTCAGGTCGGGCGTGTCGCGCGTGAGGCCGGCACCCACCGTCAGGCTGAGCGACGTCTTGTCGCTGTAGCGGTAGGAGTAGCCCAGCAGCAGGCTGGCCAGCTGCGTGCGCACCGAGGCGGCCACCGGCTGGCCGTTCTGGCGCGTGCGGCCCACCGAATTGAGGTCCACGCCCATGCTGAACGAGGACTTCTCGTTGAGCGCCAGCCCCATGCCGAAGTTCAGGCCAAAGATGCCGCCGGGCTTGATGGTGCCGATGAACTCGCGCTCGCCGTTGCGCACTTGGCGGCTCACGTTGCTGCGCTCGAAGTTGTGCGTGTAGCTCACGCCGCCGAAGAACACCACCGGGTCGGAGGGAAACAGCCAGGTGATGCCCGGCTGCAGCGAGTAAAAGCCCGAGCCGGTGGGCAGCTCCAGCGGCAGCCCGGTGCCGGTGGTGTTGCCGACGCAGCGCGTCACGCAGTCGGTGACGACCTCGAACGGGTCCTTGCCGGTGCGCGCCTTGAAGCGCAGCGAGCCGATGAAGTACGGCATGCTGGCGCTGCCCTGGTTGAGCTGGTAGCGCGCGGCCAGCTCGATGTCGCCCATCGACTTGCCGCTGCTGCTGAAAGCGTTCTCGGACGCCGAGCCGGTGAAGATCTCGCGGCTGATGGTGGAGTCCGAGCGGTACACGTAGGGCAGCCGGGCCTCGACCTCCAGCCGGTTGGTCAGGCCGTAGCGCGCCGTCAGGGCGGCGGTCACGCTGTTGCGCTTGACCTCGCGCACGTCCACCAGGCCGATCAGCAGCGCCGGGATGATGGTGTAGCCCACCAGCGCCACGCGGTTGCTGGACGAGTAGACGTACTGCATCGACGGCTCCAGCACGACCTGGCCCTTGGGGGTGAGAATGCCGGGCTGGTCGAACAGCGGCGCGACGGCCGGCCGCTGCGCGTCCTGCGACGGCGCCACCCCGACCTGCACCGCGCGCGGCGCACCTTCGGCGGGGCTTGGCGCCGCGGGCGGCGAGGCGGCCACAGCAGCGCTGCCGGGGCGGACCTCCTGGTTCAGCGCGCGCTGCAGTTCCTGCTGGCGCGCCTCCTGCTCGGCCACCGAGCGCTTGAGCGCCTCGATCTGGCGCGCCTGCTCGCCAAGCTGGCGCTGCAGCGCCTCGATGCGCGTGTTGTCCGGCGCTGCCGGTGAAACGCCCGGCACGCGCTGCGCGTGCACGGCGCAAGCGGCCATGCCCAGCGCGGAGCAGGCCCACAGCGCTGCCCCCCTCCCGTCATGAAATGCTTTCATGGCACTCCCTTTTTATGCGGCGGGCCCGGTCTTTTCTCAGCCGTTGCCGTCCCTGGTTTTTCGCCAAGCGTAGAACATTGCCCGGACGCCCGCCAAGCAACAAGATGCAAAAAAAAGTAACCCGGGTGGTGTGCGTGGCAGAAAAAACAACCGCTGTCCCAGAAGCGATACAGGCCCGGCCCCCTGGGGCGCAGCGCCAGAAACGCCACGGCGTCCCATAGGCCAGGCGGCTTCGTCCGAGCCCGTGTCACAAAACTGGGACAGCGTCTGGCGCCCGCGCCGCCGGCCCCGCCAGCGCCAAAATCCCATGGAGCGCCATGGTTTTTCAGCGCCAGACGGCCGCGCCGGCGGTTTTTCAAGCCGCGCCCACTGTCAAGAAAACGTGACAGTCCGGCCTTGGCACACCGGCCAATGCAGAGCTTGCAACCGCCCGAGCTTTTGGCGGTTTGTGCAATTTCTCCGGCAAAAACAACGCTTTCATCAGCCATCAAACAGTTTTGGCACCGAAGTTGCTGTTTTCGGCGCCGTTGACCTGCGGTGACGCGTTTCAACCACGACTGTTTGTACAACCACGCTATCGATTTTTCATGGAGGTTTCATGATTCAAAAGACCCTTGTGGCTTCGGCCATGGCCGTGACGTTTGGCTTCAGCGGCGCCGCTTTCGCGGTGAACGACCAATCCACGCTGCTGGGTGACAACACCAGCACCGCGACCACCAACACCAGCAATTACACCAACACCAACACCAGCAACTACACCAGTACGAGCAACTACACCAGCACGCCGGACAACAGTACCAACCAGAATTCCGGCGATGCACTGGCCTCGGCCGCCCGCTCCGCCGCGATCAACAACGGCTCGACCGGCCTGTTCACCAACGCCTTCAACCAGTCGACGGCCACGGCCACCAGCAACCTGACCGGCACCGTTTCGGGCAACGCCGTGCTCGGCCTGGGCAACACGGCCTACAACACCGGCAGCGCGGCCGGCGGCACGGCTGGCGGCGGCCTGGGCGGCAACGGTGCCTCGGGCGCGGCCGCCGGCATCGGCCTGGGCGGTGCGGGCGCGGGCAGCACCGGCGGGGCGGGCGCGGCGGGCGGCACGGCCTCCAACGGCGCCATCAACCACGGCAGCGCCTACAACGGCAGTGCCAGCGCGGGCAATGGCGCGGCCGGCACGGGCGGCGCCGCCGGCGGTGCCAACAGCGGCGGCCTGGCCTCGTCCAGCAGCGGCAGCGGCGGCAGCAGCGGCAGCGCCAATGGCGGCCTGGGCCTGGGCCTGGGTGCCGGCCTGGGGCTGGGCCTTGCAAGCACCGGCCCTGGCGGCGGTGGCAACAGCAGCGGCGCCGGCGGCACGGGCTCCGGCCTGGGCGGTGCCTCGGCCGACGCCGGCGGGTCCGGCGCGGGCGGCGCCGGTGGCGCGGGCGGCACGCCAAGCAGTGACGGCGGCGCCAGCACGCGCACGGCCGGCACGGGCACGGGCGGCAGCGGCGGTGACGCCACCAACGGCAGCGCCACCAACGGCAACGCCAGCAACGGCAGCAACACCGCCGGCAACGGCGGCACGGGCGGCAACGGCACCGGCGGTGTCGGCGGCGCCGGCAACGGCGGCACCAACACCGCCCAGGGCGGCAACGGCGCCAGCGGCCAGGGCGGTACGGGCGGGGCCGGCGGCACCAACAACGTCAGCGCCGGCTCCTTCAGCATGGCCAACACCATGAGCAGCGTGGGCCAGTCGGCCGCCGGCATCATGGTGGCCAGCCAGAACAGCGGCATTTCCTCGCTGGTCCAGCAAAGCGTGAACGTGCAGGCCAACCTGGGCGTTGGCAAGTAAGCCCCTGACGGGCCCCCGCGCCGGCCCGGCCGCCATGCCGGGCCGGCGCCCCAGTACACGCACACGCACACCGAAGAGGGAGGAGAGCCATGAAACCATCCAACGCCGTCCGGCTGGCCTGCGCCGCCCTGGCCCTTGCGCTGCCGGCGCCGTGGTCGTGGGCCCAGACGGCAGCGGCCGAGCCGGTCGCGGGCAGCGCCATCGCCACCGCCCCCCATGCCGGGTTCGCGGCGCCGGTGGACGCGGCCGCGCTGGACGCCCACCGCGGCGGCACGCAGGTCGTCCTCAACGACATGACACTGGCCGGCACCACCGCCGGCAACACCGCCAGCCAGCTGGTGACGGGCAGCAACGCCATCAGCGCCGGGGCCTTTTCCAACATGAGCGGCCTGCCGCTGGTGATCCAGAATTCGGGCGCCAACGTGCTGATCCAGAACGCCGTCATCGTGCACCTACAGATGGAGTGACACGCCGCCATGCCCAAGCGCACCCTGATGCCCGCCGCGCTCGCCGCCCTGGCCGCGCTGGCCTTGGCCGCCCCATCCGGCACTGCGGCCGAGCCGGCCTACCTGCCCGCCATGGGCGGCGGCGATGTCCGCATGCCCGTGACCAGCCTGCGCCAGAGCCGCTTGGCCGCCGTGGTGCTGCAGCAGTACGACTTCAGCTGCGGCTCGGCGGCCGTGGCCACCTTGCTCACCCACCACTACGGCCTGCCCACGTCGGAGGCCGCGGTGTTCGAGGCCATGTACCGCCAGGGCGACCAGGCCAAGATCCAGCGCGAGGGCTTTTCGCTGCTGGACATGAAGCGCTTCCTGCGCAGCCACGGGTTTGAGGCCGACGGCTTCGAGCAGCCGCTGGACAAGCTGCTGGAGGCGGGTGTGCCCGCCATCGTCCTCATCAACCAGAAGGGCTACCAGCATTTCGTCGTCGTCAAGGGCCTGCGCGGCGACCGCGTGCTGGTCGGCGACCCGGCCAACGGCACGCGCGCCGTGCCGCGCGCGCAGTTCGAGGCCAGCTGGCCCAGCCGGCTGCTGTTCGTCATTCACAACCGCATGGCGTCGGCGCGCTTCAACCTGGCCGCCGACTGGCGCGTTGCCCCGCAGGCGCCGCTGGCCCTGAGCCTCAACCGCGACGCGCTGTCCGGCGTGACGCTGCCGGCGCGCGGCCCGGGGGACTTCTGATGCAGCGGCGCGCGGCCCTTTCCATCCTGGCGGCCCGCACCCGTTGCGGGCGCGGCCTGCTGCTGGCCCTGGGCGGCCTGGCGCTGGCCGGCGCCAGCGCGGCCCAGCCTGTTCCGGCCCAGCCGATGGACCCGATCGAACCGGCCCAGGCCGCCCCGCTGCCTGCAGGCTCGACCTGGCTGGCCGCCAGCGATGGCACGCTGGCCTCGCTGCGCGGCGGCTTCGACCTGGGCGCGGGCGTGCTGGTGTCCTTTGGCATCAGCCGCGCCGTGCGCATCAACGGCGAGCTCGTCACCACCGCTTCGTTCCAGCTGGGCGACCTGGGCCGGCTGAGCGCCGCGCAGGCGCAACTGCTGGGCCAGCAGCTCGGCGTGCAGGCCCAGCTGGTGCAAAACGGGCCGGGCAACCACGTGGACGCGCAGGCCGCGGCGGCCGCGCCGCTGGCCACCTACATCCAGAACACGCTGAGCGACCAGCGCATCAGCAGCCAGACGGTGATCCAGGCCACCAGCAGCGGGCTGAGCATGGTGCGCGGGCTGAACCTGCAATCGACGCTGAGCGAGTCGCTCAGCCAAGCCATCGGCCACCGCTAACGCGCCCGCCCGCCCGCATTTTTGCAAAAAACAAGCCCGCAGCCCAGGCACGGCCTGGGCAGGCAGCTATCAATTCAATAGCAGCTTCGACTCGGCCGAAGGCACGGACCGGCGCCCAGGCGCGGCCGCTTTCGCCTCAAGCCCGTGCGGCCGGCCGTTTCGTCCCTTGACCAGGATCAAGCCGCGGCACCAAGTCGGGGCGTATTCTGCGGCCCGGGCGATGCGCCCGCCTCGGGCGGCACGCCAGAAACTGGACCTGCATGACCTCATTGACTTCTTTTTCGCAAGGCAGCGTGCCCGGGGCAATACCTGCGTCTGCCGCGCCCGCCGCGTCCCCGCTCGAACTGGTCTGCCCGGCGGGCAGCCTGCCGGCGCTCAAGGCGTCGGTGGACAACGGCGCCAACTGCGTCTACCTGGGCCTGCGCGACGCGACCAACGCGCGCAACTTCGCCGGCCTGAACTTTGACGAGGCTGCCATCGCCGAAGGCATCCGCTACGCCCGCGCGCGCGGCTGCAAGGTGTTCATGGCGCTCAACACCTACCCGCAGGCGGCCAACCCCGCGCCCTGGCGCAGCGCGCTGGACAAGGCGGCCGACCTGGGCCTGGACGCGGTGATCCTGGCCGACCCGGGGCTGATGCAGCACGCCGCCACGCACCACCCCACGCTGCGGCTGCACCTGTCGGTGCAGGGCTCGGCGACCAACTATGACGCCATCAACTTCTACCGCGAGCAGTTCGGCGTGGTGCGCGCCGTGCTGCCGCGCGTGCTCTCGCTCACGCAGGTCGAGCAGGTCATCGAGAAAACCCCGGTGGAGATCGAGGTGTTCGGCTTTGGCAGCCTGTGCGTGATGGTCGAGGGGCGCTGCGCCCTGTCCTCTTATGTCACGGGCGAGTCGCCCAACACGCACGGCGTGTGCTCGCCGGCCAAGGCGGTGCGCTGGCAGCAGACGCCCGCCGGCCTGGAGTCGCGCCTGAACGGCGTGCTGATCGACCGCTACGCCGACGGCGAGCACGCCGGCTACCCCACGCTGTGCAAGGGGCGATTCGATGTCGGCGATGATGAAAACTATTACGCCATCGAGGAGCCCACCAGCCTGAACACGCTCGAACTCCTGCCCCAACTGATGAAGATGGGCGTGCGCGCCATCAAGATCGAGGGCCGCCAGCGCAGCCCGGCCTACGCCGCGCAGGTGGCCAAGACCTGGCGCGAGGCCATCGACCACTGCATGGCCAACCCGCACCGCTACGCGCCCCGGCCGGCCTGGATGGCCAGCCTGGACAAGGTGGCCGAAGGCCAGCAGCACACCCTGGGCGCCTACCACAGGCCCTGGAAATGACCCCGACGACCTTGACGACCCGGACGCACCCGATGAAACTTTCCCTTGGACCCCTGCAGTACTACTGGCCGCGCCCGGCGGTGTTTGACTTCTACGAGGCCATGGCCGGCACCGCGCTGGACGTGGTCTACCTGGGTGAGACCGTCTGCTCGCGCCGCCACGAGCTGCGCCTGGCCGACTGGCTGGACATTGCCGCCCACCTGCAGGACGCCGGCAAGGAAGTGGTGCTGTCCACGCAGGTGCTGCTGGAGTCCAGCGCCGAGGTCGGCACCATGCACAAGGTCGCGGCCAACGGCCGCTTTCGGGTCGAGGCCAACGACATGGGTGCCGTGCAGCAGCTGGCGGGCAAGCAGCCCTTCGTTGCCGGGCCGCAGCTCAACCTGTACAACCTGCCTTCGCTGCAGTGGATGGCCTCGCTGGGCGCGAGCCGCTGGGTGATGCCGCTGGAGATGAAGCAGACCGACCTGGCGGTGCTGCAGGCCGGCCGGCCCGCCGGCCTGCAGACCGAGGTGTTCGCCTACGGCCGCATGCCGCTGGCGTTTTCGGCGCGCTGCTTCACCGCGCGCCACCGCAACCTGCCCAAGGACGACTGCCGCTTCAGCTGCCTGGCCCATCCCGACGGGCTGGCGCTCAAGACGCGCGAGCACGAAGACTTCCTGGTGCTCAACGGCACGCAGACCCAGTCGTCCAAGGTGTACAACCTGCTCGGCGCGCTGGGCCAGATGCGGGCCCTGGGCGTGGACGTGGTGCGCCTGAGCCCGCAGGCGCAGGACATGGCCGGCGTCGTCGCGCTCTTTGACGCGGTGCGCCGACAAGCCCTGGCGGCGCCCGAGGCGCTGGCGCGGCTGGCCCCGCTCATGCCCGCGCCCGGCTGCAACGGCTACTGGCACGGCCGCCCCGGCCTGGAGCAGACGGGCGAGGCGCTCGCGCCGGCTTGAATCGGCCCGATCGGCCTGGTTTCCGCCATGTACCCCGGCGAGCGCTTCAACAGCATCAGCCACCTGGTCGGGGCGGTCCTGGCGGCGGCGGGCACGGTGGTGCTGGTGGTGCTGGCCGCGCGCCTGGGCGACCCGTGGAAGGTCGTCAGCTTCAGCGTCTACGGCGCGATGCTGGTGGCGCTGTATGTGGCCTCCACGCTCTACCACAGCGTGCGTGGCCCGGCCAAGAACGTGCTGCGCAAGTTCGACCACTGCGCCATCTACCTCCTGATTGCCGGCACCTACACGCCCTTTGCGCTGGTCTCGCTGCGCGGCGCCTGGGGCTGGTGGCTGTTCGGCGTGATCTGGAGCCTGGCGCTGGCGGGCATCGCGCAGGAGATCTGGCTGGCCAGGGGCGCGCGCGTGCTCTCCTTGATCATTTATATACTCATGGGCTGGCTTGCCATGGTGGCGGTGCGGCCGCTGTGGCATGCTCTGACACCTGCAGGCTTTGCCTGGCTGGCGGCGGGCGGCGCGTGTTACACGCTGGGCATTGTGTTTTATGCCCTGGACCATCGAATCCGCCACGGCCATGGCCTGTGGCACCTGTTTGTACTTGGCGGCAGCACCTGCCACTTCTTCACCGTGCTGCTTTATGTGGCTTGACTACCCGGACCGACATGACTGCATCATCTTCTTTCGAACTGCCCCAACCGGTGGGCGCGCTGCTGTCCAGCCTGCCCGCCTACCCCGGCTCGCTGCTGCTGGTCGGTGCGCTCAACCTGGTGCTGGCCAGGCAGTTGCCCGACGACGTGTGCCAGCGCCTGCTGGACAAGAAACTGCGCATCCACGTGCGCGACGCACGCCTGACCTTCGACTTCGCCTGGAACGGCCGGCGCTTTGCCGCCTGCGCGCCCCAGCAGGGCGCCGACCTGACGCTCAGCGCCAGCGCCCACGATTTCCTGCGCCTGGCCCAGCGCCAGGAAGACCCCGACACCCTGTTCTTCAGCCGGCGCCTGTCCATCGAGGGCGACACCGAGCTGGGCCTGGTGGTCAAGAACGCGCTGGACGCGCTGGAGCTGCCGGCCTTTGACCTGCAGCAGTGGGCGCCGCATCAGGTGCTGGCGCGCCTGGCGCTGTGGCGCCGCCAGCGCGCCGCGCCGCAGCCCGGGAAGGCGCACCCATGAGCGCCGCCAAGCCCCCCCTGGTCTATTCCTGCTCGGGCTGCTCCAGCGCCGCGCAGCTGGCCAACCACGTCGCCGTGCGGCTGGACCGCAGCGGCGTGGCCGAGATGTCGTGCATTGCCGGCGTCGGCGGCGACGTGCCCAGCCTGGTCAAGACCGCGCGCTCGGGCCGCCCCATCGTCGCGCTGGACGGCTGCCCGCTGGTCTGCGTCAAGAGCAGCCTGGCGCGCCACGGCATCACGCCCACGCGCCACTACCAGCTGCACGACTACGGCGTGAAAAAGCGCCAGCACGATGACTTCGACCCGCAGCAGGCCCAGGACGTGCTCGAACGCGTCAAGGCCGACCTGCTGGCCGCCAACCTCTGCCCCGACACCGCCGCAGGCAGCGCCCTGCCCCTCCCCTCCCAACCAGCGACGCGTGCTTCGGCCGTGACAGCCGCATGAGCACCGCATTTTCCCCCCTCGCCCCCCGCCGCATCATCGTCGCCATCTCGGGCGCCAGCGGCGCCGTCTATGGCGCGCGCCTCCTGCAGGTGCTGCAGGGCACGCCCGGCGTCGAGTCCCACCTGGTGGTCTCCGAGACCGGCTGGCGCAACGTCGAGCAGGAGCTGGGCATGGAGCGCGACTTCGTCGAGAGCCTGGCCGACCAGGTGCACGACGTGCGCAACGTCGGCGCCTGCATCGCCAGCGGCTCGTTCGCCTGCAGCGGCATGGTGATCGCGCCGTGCTCGATGCGCACGCTGGCCGCCGTGGCCCACGGCCTGGGCGACAACCTGCTCACGCGCGCGGCCGACGTCATGCTCAAGGAGCGCCGCCGCCTGGTGCTGATGGTGCGCGAGTCGCCGCTGCACCTGACGCACCTGCGCAACATGGTCAGCGTCACCGAGATGGGCGCCGTCGTCTGCCCGCCGGTGCCCGCGTTCTACCTGCACCCGCAGACCATCGGCGACATCGTCAACGACAGCGTGGCCCGCGCGCTGGACCTCTTGGACGTGCCGCACAAGCTGTCGCAGCGCTGGGAAGGGCTGGCGCTGGCCCAGGCGGCCTGACGCGGCCCGGCGGCCCGCGTGCCCTGGCGGGCAGCTGGCCAGGCGCCGGCGCGCCGGCCCGCGCCGCCTTGCGCGCCTGTCCCCCGGCACGCGTCCTTGCTACAAAAACAATAGCTGCCTGCCCAGGCGCCGCAAGGGCGGGGGCCATTTTTCGCTTCAATTCCCACCCCCACCATGCCCTACCACGACCTGCGCGACTTCATCGGCCAACTGGAGCAGTCCGGCGAGCTGCGCCGCGTCCGGCAGCCGGTCTCGCCGCACCTGGAGATGACCGCGCTGTGCGACCGCGTGCTGCGCGCCGGCGGCCCGGCGCTGCTCTTTGAGCAGCCCACCGGCCACACGATGCCGGTGCTGGCCAACCTGTTCGGCACGCCGGCCCGCGTGGCGCGCGCCATGGGCGTGGCCGACCTGCAGGGCCTGCGCCCGTTCGGCGAGCTGCTGGCCACGCTCAAGGAGCCCGAGGCACCCAGGGGCTTCAAAGACATGCTGGGCATGGGCGGCCTGCTCAAGACCCTGTGGAACATGGCGCCCAAGGAGCGCAGTTCGGCGCCGTGCCAGGACGTGGTCTGGGAAGGCAACGACGTGGACCTGGCGCGCCTGCCGGTGCAGCACTGCTGGCCGGGCGACGTGGCCCCGCTTGTGACCTGGGGCCTGGTCATCACGCAGGGGCCGCACAAGGCGCGGCAGAACCTGGGCATCTACCGCCAGCAGGTGCTCTCGCGCAACCGGCTCATCATGCGCTGGCTGGCGCACCGGGGCGGCGCGCAGGACTTCCGCGACCACGGCTTGGCCCACCCCGGGCAGCCCTACCCGGTGGCGGTGGCGCTGGGGGCCGACCCGGCGACCATCCTGGGCGCGGTCACGCCGGTGCCCGACAGCCTCTCGGAATACCAGTTCGCCGGCCTGCTGCGCGGCGCGCGCACCGAGGTGGTGAAGGCGCTGGGCGTGCCGCTGCGCGTGCCGGCCTCGGCCGAGATCGTGCTCGAAGGCCACATCCGGCCCGACCCCACGCACGCCAGCGGCTACGAGCACGCACTCGAAGGGCCGTACGGCGACCACACCGGCTACTACAACGAGCAGGCCGAGTTCCCGGTGTTCACGGTGGATCGCATCACGCTGCGCCGCGACCCCATCTACCACTCGACCTACACCGGCAAGCCGCCCGACGAGCCGGCGGTGCTCGGGCTGGCGCTCAACGAGCTGTTCATTCCGCTCCTGCAGCGCCAGTTTCCCGAGATCCTGGACTTCTACCTGCCGCCCGAGGGCTGCAGCTACCGGATGGCGCTGGTGAAGATCAAGAAGGCCTACCCCGGCCACGCCCGGCGCGTGATGATGGGCGTGTGGAGCCACCTGCGCCAGTTCATGTACACCAAGTTCATCGTCGTGGTCGATGACGACGTGGACGTGCGCGACTGGAAGGAGGTCGTCTGGGCCATCACCACGCGCATGGACCCGGCGCGCGACACGCTGCTGGCCGAGCACACGCCCATCGACTACCTGGACTTTGCCTCGCCCGTGAGCGGCCTGGGCAGCAAGATGGGCCTGGACGCGACGAACAAGTGGCCCGGCGAGACCCAGCGCGAATGGGGCCGCACCATCACCATGGACGCGGCGGTGACGGCGCGCATGGACGCGCTGTACGAGGCGCTCGGGCTCTGAGGCGCCGCCCGGCGCCGCGTTGCAGCCCCCGCAGGCGGCCTGAGATAATGGGCGGCTTTTTCACCCTTTCCTTCACAGCCTCTGGACAGACACCATGAACCGCTGCACACCACAACCCCGTCGCGTCCGACGCCGACTCCTTGCCGGCCTTCTGGCGGGCGCCAGCGCCCTCGCCGCGCTGCCTGCTGCCGCGCAGACCGCTGCGGCCACGCCCGCCGTGCGCAACTTTCCCGCCGCCGCGCTGCGCGGCGAGCTGGCGGTGACGCAGCCGCCGGCCATCCTGCTCGACGGCAAGGCCGAGCGGCTCACGCCTGGCGCGCGCATCCACGGCCTGGACAACCTGCTGGTGCGCCCGGCCGCGCTCGTCAGCCAGACGCTGGTCGTGAATTACCTGCGCGACGGCGCCGGCCAGGTGCACGAGGTCTGGCTGCTCAACAGCGAAGAGGCCAAGCTCAAGCGGCCCAACAGCCCATCCTCCTGGTTCAGCTGGGGCACGGCCGCGCCAGCGTCCACCGCCGCCGCCACGACGAACTGAAGCGCGGCGG
>Ga0308157_10006146_pt1 | contig 14541 bp, 11 predicted proteins | sample PhyBR1_FD_201035 | JGI IMG/M metagenome (GOLD analysis project Ga0308157, IMG submission 201035) | Phyllosphere microbial communities from UC Gill Tract Community Farm, Albany, California, United States - DLSLB.R1 | ecosystem: Host-associated > Plants > Phyllosphere > Unclassified | place: USA...
ATAAAACAGCAGAAGATTTACAAAAGCGTTTAGAGAATGCTGACAAGGATTTAGAGAAGAATCAGAAATTATTAGACGAACTAAAGAACCTAAATGATAAATTAAACAGCGAAGAGTTGTTTGATAAAATGGAAAAGTTTAAACAAATCAGTAAAAATCAATCTAGAAATTTAGAACAATTAGTTGAATTAACCAAAAGATTTTACGTAGAAAAGAAAGCAGAACAAGTTGCAGAAAAGTTAGATAAGCTTGCAGATAAACAAGAACAGCTTTCTAATAAAGATAAAGAAAACACATCTGAGAAGCAGGAAGAAATCAATAAAGCTTTTGATAAAATTCAGGAAGATTTAAAAGACTTAAAAGAAGAAAATAAAACATTAAAATCTCCTTTGGATATTCCTTCTGATGCTTCTAGAGAAAAAGATTTGAAAGATGATTTGCAAAAAGCATCTGATGAATTGAAAAAAAAGAATACTTCTTCAGCAAAGCAAAAACAGAAAAGTGCTTCTAAGAAAATGAAGAGTATGGCTCAACAAATGGATTCGAGTATGGAAGGCGGAGAGCAAGAACAATTAGAAGAAGATGTTGCCATGCTTCGTCAGATTCTGGATAATCTTCTGGCTTATTCATTATCTCAGGAAAATGTAATGAAACAATTTAAATCCATGAAACTAGGTTCTTCTATATATACGAAGAACATTAAAGTACAACAGAATTTAAAACAACAGTTCAAACATGTCGACGATAGTTTGTTTGCTTTGTCTTTACGTAACCCAAAAGTAGCAGAAGATGTAACTAAGGAAATTGGAAATGTACAATATAATGTAGACAAGGCAATTGAATCTTTGACAGACGTTCAGGTTCCAAAAGGAGTTTCGCACCAACAATATGCAGTTTCCTCTGCCAATAAGTTAGCTGACTTTTTGAGTGATTTATTAAATAACATGCAGATGTCTATGTCTAAACCGGGCGCAGGAAAACCAAAACCAGGACAAGGTCAAGGAATGCAATTGCCGGATATTATTCAAAAGCAAAAAGGTCTTGCCGATAAAATGAAAGACGGAATGAAACCGGGTGATAAACCAGGAGATAAACCGGGACAAGGTCAGGGTCAAAAACCAGGACAAGGAAAAAGTGGTCAGGGAAAAGATGGAAAAGAAGGTCAGGGAAATAGTGGTAATAATGGCTCTTCTGGAAAAGAGGGTAAAAGTGGTAAAGGAGAAAAAGAAGGAAAAGAGGGTGATGATGGAGAAGGGGACGCTGAAAAGATAATGGAGATTTACAAAGAGCAGGTAAAACTTCGTGAAGAGTTGCAAAAAGAGTTAGCTAAAAAAGGATTAGATTCTCAGGGAAGATCTGTTATTGAACAAATGAAACAATCTGAAAAGCAACTTTTGAATAAAGGATTTAAGAATGAGAACCTGCAAAGAATCTTAAATATCCAACAAGAATTATTAAAATTAAATAATGCAGTTCAGCAACAAGGTCAGGATACGAAGCGTCAATCAGAAACAAACAAGGCTGAATTTACTAATAGAAGTAATGCGTTGCCAAGCTCATTATTGGATTATTTAAATAGTGTAGAGATTTTAAATAGACAATCGCTACCTTTGCGCTCAAATTTCAACCAAAAGGTTCAAGAATATTTTAATACAAAATGATCAATTTTAATTACGAAACAGATTTTAATTTAGAAAACGAAGAAGCCCTTACTGATTGGCTGAGCGCTGTAATTGTTTCTGAAAAGAAAAACGAAGGAGAGATAAATTACATTTTTTGTAATGATGAATATCTTCATAAGATCAATGTTGAATATCTGGATCACGATACATTAACAGATATCATCAGTTTTGATTATACAGTTGGAAACGAATTAAACGGAGATATTTTTGTTTCTGTTGAAAGAGTAGAAGACAATGCAAAGGATTTCAATGTTTCTTTTGATGAAGAATTAAAACGAGTTTTAGCTCACGGTATATTACATTATTGTGGATATAAAGATAAAACAGACAAGGATGCAGAGTTAATGCGTTCCAAAGAAGATGAAAAAATAGCGATGTTCCACGTGAAATTTTAACTTAAACATCTCTTTTTAAAGTTTAGAATTTATGTTCCACGTGAAACACTGTTCTAAATTTTACATCAACAATTAAACGTTCCACGTGGAACGTTTTTAAGTTTTAGGTTTTTATTGAAATTCGTTCCACGTGGAACATGTAAATCTTTGTCTCAAATTTAATGCTTAATTAGTTCGTTGTTCCACGTGAAACAGTTTGAATAAAAAAGTTTAAATTCGAAATTAGTAAATGAGAAAGTGACAAAAATGTTTCACGTGGAACATGTTTTAAGTTAACTGGAATTATGTTATATTAATGATGGAAATAAAATATATGTTTCACGTGGAACATAGTTCAGGGGGTAAATTTGAAACCTGAAACAAGATAAAGAATGTTAATTCTGAGAACCGCCTTAAACGGTTTGCAGAGAATAATAAAACAAAATGTTTTTAGAAGAATACGATGTTATTGTAGTTGGTGCTGGACATGCAGGATCTGAAGCAGCGGCAGCGGCTGCAAATTTGGGATCAAAAACTTTATTGGTTACAATGAGTTTGCAGAATATTGCACAGATGTCTTGCAACCCAGCGATGGGAGGAATTGCAAAAGGACAGATCGTTCGTGAGATTGATGCGCTTGGAGGTTACTCCGGAATTGTTTCAGACAGAACGGCAATTCAGTTTAAGATGTTGAATAAATCGAAAGGACCTGCAATGTGGTCGCCGAGAGTTCAAAGTGATCGAATGCGTTTTGCTGAAGAATGGAGAATGATGTTGGAGGGAACTCCAAATTTGGATTTTTATCAGGAAATGGTGAAAGGTTTGATTATCGAGAACGGAAAGATAAAAGGAATCAGAACTTCGCTTGGAGTTGAGATCAAATCGAAATCTGTTGTGTTGACAAATGGAACTTTTTTGAACGGATTGATTCATATTGGAGACAAACAATTCGGTGGAGGAAGAGCGGGTGAAAGTGCCGCTTTCGGAATTACCGAAGATTTGGTTGCAGTAGGTTTTGAATCTGGAAGAATGAAAACAGGAACGCCGCCGAGAGTCGATGGACGTTCTTTGGATTATTCTAAAATGAACGAAGAAAAAGGAGATGCGAAACCGGATAAGTTTTCGTATTCTGATTTGACCGTTCCATTGACCGAACAAAGATCTTGTCATATGACGTATACATCTTTGGATGTTCACGATATTTTGAGATCAGGTTTTGATCGCTCGCCAATGTTCAACGGAAGAATAAAAAGTATCGGTCCGAGATATTGTCCTTCGATTGAGGATAAGATAAATCGTTTTGCAGATAAAGAAAGACATCAATTATTTGTTGAACCGGAAGGATGGAAAACTTGTGAGGTTTACGTTAATGGATTTTCAACTTCGCTTCCCGAAGATATTCAATTTAAAGCATTGCGTTCGGTTGCCGGTTTTGAGAATGTAAAATTTCTTCGCCCGGGTTACGCAATCGAATATGATTATTTCCCGCCAACACAATTAAAACATACTTTGGAAACGAAGTTAGTTGAAGGATTATACTTTGCCGGACAAATAAATGGAACAACAGGATATGAAGAAGCAGCTTCGCAAGGTTTGATGGCCGGAATAAATGCGCATTTAAAAGTGCATGAAAAAGCGCCTTTAATTTTAAAACGTGATGAAGCCTATATCGGAGTTTTGATAGATGACTTAATTACGAAAGGAACAGAAGAACCCTATCGTATGTTTACATCAAGAGCAGAATATAGAACTTTGTTGCGACAAGATAATGCCGATTTTAGATTGACACCAATGTCATATGAAATTGGTTTAGCTTCTGAAGCTCGTTTGCGCAGAATGGAACGTAAATTAAATGAATCAGAAAAGATGGTTCAGTTCTTTAAAGAAACTAGCGTTTCGGTTGCAGAAACAAATCCAATTTTAGAAGCTAAAGAAAGCGCTCCTATTTCGCAGGGTGATAAAATGTTTAAAGTTTTTTCACGCCCGCAATTGGATTTGGAGGATATGATGAAGTTTGAAAAAGTAAAAGCTTATGCTGAAGAAAACGAGTTGGATCAGGAAATTTTAGAGCAAGCAGAAATTCAGGTTAAATATTCTGGCTACATTGAAAAGGAAAAAAACAATGCGGATAAATTAACAAGACTCGAGGAAGTAAAAATTCCCGAGAATTTTGATTATCATAAAATCAAATCTATGTCTATTGAAGCAAAACAAAAGTTGTCAAAAATTCGTCCTGTTACAATTTCACAAGCATCAAGAATTAGCGGTGTTTCTCCGAGTGATATTTCTGTGCTTTTGATTTATATGGGAAGATAAAAAATGTTTCAATTTTAAGGTTTCACGTTTTTGTTGGAACCTGGAATTTTGTTTTTTTGTTCCACGTGAAACCACAATCTAAAACAAAGCAAAATTGAAAATTGAAACAAAATTTTTAAATTGTTCCACGTGAAACTATTTTTGTAATTCTATGGAAATAATTAAAAAGGAATTTTTATCATTACAGAACAAAGAAGTGTTATTGCAACTTTGGAATAAAGAATATCCGGAAAAATTGAATTATCAAACTATTGATGAATTTGATGTTTATCTGGATGCTTTGACTGAAAAACAACATTACTTTTTAATTGATGATGAAAACAAAATTAGAGGTTGGGCGTTTACTTTTTTAAGAGACAACGAAGATTGGTTTGCGATAATTTTGGATAAAGAAATTCAGGGAACAGGAAAAGGTTCTTTAGTGATAAATGAATTAAAAAAGAATAAAGACAATTTGAACGGCTGGTTTATTGATCATGAAAATGATGTGAAACAAAACAAAGAGTTTTATAAATCTCCGATACAGTTTTATATCAAAAACGGATTTACGATCTGCGAAGAAATAAGAATTGAAAATCAGAAAATGTCTGGTGTCAAAATAAATTGGAATAGTAAAAACAGATAAAAAATAAGCAGACCCTAAAAATGGAAATTTCGTTTTTAGGGTTTGCTATGAAATTAAATCAAAAAACATAAAATTATAAATGGACGTTTTAAACAAAAAGCATTTTCTTACTGTAAAAGATCATTCAGTTTCTAAAGAAATTTTTGAATTGTATTATGATGAAGATATGGATATGCTGATTACATCCCCGCAACCAGATTTGGAAAATTTAGGAAGATATTACGAAAGCGAAGATTATATTTCTCATACAGACAATAAACGTTCTGTTTTTGAAAAAGCGTATCATTTTGTAAAGAACATCGCTTTAAAAAACAAATTGAATTTGATTAATTCGGAGCAATCTCAAAAAGGAAAAATTTTAGACATTGGTGCCGGAACCGGAGATTTTTTATTGACTGCAAAAAATGACGGTTGGAAAACTGTTGGAGTTGAACCAAGCGATCGCGCAAAAGAAATTGCAAAGAAAAAAGGAATTGAGTTTATAGAAGAAATCAGCGAACTCGAAAATAATTCTTTTGACGTAATTACGATGTGGCACGTTTTGGAACACGTTCCAAACTTAGAATTTCAAATTCACGAATTGAAGCGATTATTGAAGCCAACTGGAACATTAATTGTTGCGGTTCCAAATTTCAAATCGTACGATGCAAAATATTACGGAGAATTTTGGGCAGCTTTTGATGTGCCAATTCATTTTTGGCATTTCTCAAAAAAAGCGATAAAATCGCTGTTCGAAAAAGTAGACATGAAATTAGAAAAAGTGCTTCCAATGAAATTTGATTCTTTTTATGTGAGTTTACTTTCTGAAAAATACAAAACCGGAAAAATGAATTTTGTTAAAGCATTTTATGTTGGTATGCGGTCAAATTTAAAAGCATCAAGTACAAAAGAGTATTCATCTCATATTTACGTCCTAAAAAACGACTAAAAAGCATTTTAAGCTTATTTAAGCCTATATTTTGGCTTAATCGAGGAGAAATATCGGCTTTTTTTTAAAATCGCCTGTAAACCGAGCTATTAAAGTCGGTTTTAATAATGTTTCTTTATCGTTGTTTTTTCTCTGATAAATAAAATTAATATCATAAAAATTGTCCAATTTTTAAACTTTATGTCGATGCTATTTATTTTTTTATATTTTTGTCATCCATACATTAAAAAATAGAAATTCATAAAATGAAAAAAGCATTAGTAATTATCGCACTTTCGGTTTTCGTTGTTTCATGTAACAAAACAGCTGAAGTAAAGGAAGTAAAAACAGCTTACGTAGATACTTCGGTTTTGATGAAAGAGTATACTGAAGCAAAAGACCTTGAAGCAAAATACAAAGCCCAATCAGAAGAAAAAGGAAGACAACTGCAAGCTGAGATAAATCGTTTCAAACAAGATGCTGCTAATTTTCAAAGTCAGGCACAGGCAAACGGTCAGGCCTGGGCACAACAAAGAGGTGCTGAATTGCAAAAAAGAGAACAACAATTGGGTTATGCTCAACAACAGTTAGCTCAGCAATTACAGCAAGAAAGCGGAGTTGAAATGGATTCTCTTGTAAGTGGTGTGAAAAAATTTATTAAAGATTACGGTAAGAAAAACGGATATTCATATATCTATGGTACAGGTGATGCTGCAACTGTATTATATGCAGAAGATAAATACGACATTACAAAAGAAATTATTAAGGCTTTGAACGATAAGTATAAAGCTGAGCCAAAAGCAGATGATAAAGCTGCAACGAAAGAAGAAGCTAAGAAATAATAACCAAAATAACTAACTATTCTAAAACCTAAATCTAGCAACAGATTTAGGTTTTTTATTTTATAAAAATGCGATACTTTTAGTGTTCAATATACGCCAAATGCAAAACGTCCCAGAAGCAGCTGCTTACACTTTACAATTCATCAATCAAACGCAGAAATCTATATTCCTGACAGGCAAAGCGGGAACAGGCAAGACCACGCTTTTACGCGAAATTATTGCCACTACGCATAAAAATACAGTGGTTGTTGCACCTACAGGAATCGCCGCCTTAAATGCTGGTGGAGTAACGATTCACTCAATGTTTCAACTCCCTTTTTCTGCTTTTATTCCGTCATATGAAGACAATTCCCAGTTTACAGAAACGGTTAAATTTGAAAATAAGGAAACTTTACGCAGGCATTTCAAAATGAATAATGTAAAACGTAATGTGATCCGTAATATGGAATTGCTGATTATTGATGAAGTAAGTATGTTACGTTCTGATTTACTGGATGCTATAGATTTTATGATGCAGACAGTACGGAAAAATACAAAGGCTTTTGGAGGTGTTCAGGTGCTTTTTATTGGAGATTTATTGCAATTACCGCCAGTCATTCGGGATGAAGAATGGAGAACTTTACGGAATTATTACAAAGGAAAATTCTTTTTTCATTCACATGTAATTCAGCAAAATCCACCGCTTTATATAGAATTATCTAAGATTTATAGACAGACTGATGATTCTTTTATCTCCGTTTTAAATAATCTTCGAAACAATCAGATTACGACTGAGGATATTCAGATTTTAAACGAGTATGTCAAACCAGATTTTGATTTGAAAAATAATCCCGGTTATATTACGCTCACAACTCACAATGCAAAGGCTGATTCGATCAACGAACAGGCAATTGGTGATTTGGCAGGGAATGAGTTTACTTATCAGCCTTTTATTGTTGGCGATTTTCCCGAAAAAATATTTCCTGTTGAAGAAAATCTGAAACTTAAGGTCGGTGCACAGGTAATGTTTGTCAAAAACGATTTATCTTTTGATAAAAGATATTTTAACGGAAAAATGGGTGTTGTAAAATCACTTTCGGCAGAAGAAATCTTTGTGCATTTTCCGGAAGAGAATAAAACAATTGAGGTCGAAAAATACGAATGGAAAAACATTCGCTACAAAATAAATGAGCTTACAAAAGAAATAGAAGAGGAGGTTTTAGGGACTTTTGCGCATTACCCGCTCAAATTAGCCTGGGCGATTACAGTACACAAAAGTCAGGGACTAACTTTTGAGAAAGCTGCGCTTGATGTATCGCAAGTTTTTTTGCCCGGACAGGCATATGTTGCATTGTCTCGTTTAACGTCCTTAAAAGGGCTTATTTTACTTTCTCCGCTTCAAATGAATGGTATTTCAAACGATCAGGATGTAATGGATTATGCTTTGAATAAAGCAACTGAAGATATTTTAGAAAAACAGTTGCACTTCGAAACCAAGAATTTTATTCATAACTATTTGATTAACAGTTTTAACTGGTCTGACTTAGCTCAGGAATGGCGTAATCACAGATTTAGTTATAACGAAAATGCTGCTAATTCCGAAAAATCAAAACATTCCGTTTGGGCTCATAAGCGTCTTGAAACTATTGAATTGCTAATAAATCCTTCGCAAAAGTTTGTGCATCAGCTCAATAAAATTTTTAGTAAAGAAACCGTTGATTTATTTTTCGTCCAGGAAAGGGTAGTGGCGGCCTATGAGTATTTTTTTAAACCGATGGATAAACTGGTTACAGATCTTCTTCAGAAAATGGCTGAAATTCAGAAATTCAAAAAAGTAAAAGAATTTTATGAAGAATTAGCCTTATTGGATGATCTTCAGACAAAGGCTGTTTTACGCTTAATGAAGGCCAAATTACTGATCGAAATAGTTGTTTCGGGAGAAACCATCTGCAGGGAAAAATTAACGTCTACAGCGATTAAAAATTACAAATCAGATAAGATTTCGAAAATACGTGACGAGTTTAAAATGAACAATACCGATATTTTCAAGTTAGATGAGCCAATTGTACGCTATACCTCGAAAAAATTAGATAAGAACGAGCCAAAAACAATTAAGAAAACCACCGTAGAAGAAACATATGATTTGTGGATAGAGAAAAATTCGGTTCAGGATATTGCCCGAATGCGTAAGCTTACTGTACAAACTATTGAAATGCATTTGGTTAAATTGATTCAGGCAAAAAAAATAGAAATCTCGGATGTTCTACCGTACGATAAGATACTGGCACTGCGTGATGCTTTCGAATTTTATCAGGAGGAATCCCTAAACGGATTAAAAGAAAAACACGGTGATGAATTTACCTGGGATGAGTTAAAAATGTTCAAAGCAAGTATAAATTAAGTATCTTTAAGTTAAATGTTTCACGTAAAACACAGATTAATTTAATTTATAAAAAATGAAATTTAAAATCATAATTCTACTTTTCCTTGGCGTATTCTCAAATTTAGCTTTAGGCCAGGATTTAAAAACTGAAAATCAGAAGTTTATAATTACGTTTATTAATAATGTAAAAAATGATAAAAAAGAGGCTGTCGCGGATATAATTTCGTATCCTTTCAAAAGGGAATATCCAATACCAACAATCAAAAACAAAAGTGAATTCATAAAGCGATACAATGAGATTTTTGATGTTGCTCTGAAGAATGAAATCGTAAAATCTAATCCTGCGAAAGACTGGTCAGAAATGGGCTGGAGAGGTATCATGCTCAATCAGGGTACATTATGGTTTGATACAGACGGACGCCTGATTTCGATAAATTACCAGTCTAATTTCGAAAAGGATTTGAAAAGCAAAATAATTGCTAAAGAGAAAACAAAATTGCATTCTTCAATAGCAAAGTTTAAAGCACCTGAATGTGTATTAGAAACCAGCAAATTCCGGATCAGAATAGATGATTTAGCAAGTGGAAATTACCGTTATGCATCCTGGTCGATAAAAAAAGGAATGAATGAAGTACCTGATTTGGTAATTACTAAAGGAAAGTTGATTTTAGACGGAAATGGAGGAAATCATCGTTTCGAATTTAAAAAAGGGCAATATACATATGAATGTTCTATAACTCCCTTGAGGGAAAAAGGGGTATCTCCGGCAAACTTAACCATTTATCAAAATAAAAAAGTAATTCTTTCCCAGGAAGCTAAAATAGTTCCACGTTAAACAAAAAATCCTATTTCTGAACGAATAGGATTTTTTTGTATTAAAAAGACGTTCTAATTTGGTCTAATTCTTTTTTCTGTTGTAATAATTTGAGCTCCAGTTTATCTATTTCAAGCTTTTGTTTGGTAGATTTTATTTTTAGTTTCTGAATTTCTTCTTCAGAATTTTTGCTGGTTCCAATTTGACTTTCGGTTTTTTGATTCGCAGTTTTTTGTTTTTCTATTTTCTTTTGTGTTTTCTTAATAGATTTTTCTGCACTTTTGACATCCCGCTGATGCTTGTCAATTTTTTTCTGCTCTTTATCTACTTTATTTTGATATTCTTTAGCTTTTTTAGCCTCCTGAATGGCTTTTTCTGATTGAACAGCTGTTTCCTGTGCATAAAAGCCTTGTGAGGTTAAAAAAAGGCATACAATTAAAAATACTTGAATGGTAAATTTCATAATCTTTTTATTTCTAAAGTAAATAACAAAATAAATGTACTTTTATGTCTGGCTTTATAAATTTTCGATTAAAATCCATGCATCCGGATTTTCAGCCTTTTGTATTTCTTTTTGTGCTTTTTCAGCTTCAGCCATAGTCGCGTAACTTCCGTATAAAACAGGAAATAATCCGTGTTTGTTTTCACCAAGCATCCTGGCATCATAGCCATTTTTTATTAGTTGATTATATGCTTTTTTAGCATTTTGCTCACTCCTAAAAGCACCCGCAATAATATGATATGGCATTGTCTTTTCAACAGTTTCTGTTTTTGAAGTATCTACAGAAAGCGTTACTGCCGGTAAAGGATTCTGAATCATGAAGGTAGCTTCCTGAATTTTGTTCTGTACCTTTTTTTGTACAGTGCTTTCAACAACAAGCGTTTGTGTTGCAATTTCTTGCTGATACAGTGGATATCCTATGCTTCCGGTAATTCCAAGACCCAAAACAAATATTGCAGCATATTTTAAATACGAATTTGAAGATTTTCTTTCTTCGTCATATGCAGGTTCTTTCTCCTCAATTCTTTGAATTTCTTTCTCAAAATTTTCTCTTTTTATCAAAGGCGACACAAAAGGACTCAATCCAAATGAAGTTGTCAAGTAATTATTTTGCTGGTTTGGACTGAAAACTAAATTGTTATCACTATTCAAACGAATTTCACCAATATTTTTTAAATATAAAATTCCATCCTCTTCTAAAGCCTTTTTCCAATTTAAAATTTCAAAAGCAATCGCACTTACAGCAAAACCATACGATGTTTTTTCTGTATTAGCTATATGATTAGCCAACAAGCCATCATTGTTTTTAATTTGACTGTTGAAAGAGACCATTTTCTTAGGTGGAAAAAACGAATTTGTGCTTTCATTGAGCTGTGCCGGCTGCATTTCGGTTAAGAATGCACCAAATCCTGGAACCGTTACACACTGATAACGATATAATAACTGCGAGATGTAAGTTTCGATTTTCATAGTAACAAAGTTATGCATCCAATATAGTTATCAAAAATTTATTCACAATTTTTATTAACAATCTGCATATTTTGATATGTACTTATTTTTTAGCAAGTTACATTATTTTTCATTTTGTGATTAATTATTTTTGACTTTCAAAAGTTTATTTTTTGAAAGAATTTACTTCTAATTATTATATTTGCCAAAACGAAAACAAATCTTGTTTTTAAAAATTTCATCCTTTAAAAAATTATACAAGCCATGTCAGAACAAGATTTATTTTATGTATTAGCCTTACTTCGGGTAGAGGGCGTTGGAGATATTATGGCTAAAAAATTATTAGCAAATTTTGGAAGTGCCGAAGATATTTTCAAGGCAAAAACGAATCAAATTGCTGCTATAGATGGAGTTGGTTCAGTATTACTAAAGAATCTAAAAGACAAAACTGTTTTCGAAAAGGCGAATAAGGAACTAGATTTCATCACTAAAAACAATATTCAAGTCTCTTTTTTTAAAGATGAAAATTATCCAGATCGTTTAAAACATTGTATTGATTGCCCCGTTTTAATTTTTTCTGCCGGAAATATTAATTTAAAAAATAAGAGAATAATCAGTATAGTAGGTACAAGGCAAATTACTTCATACGGAATTGAATTTTGCAGAACCTTGATTGAAGATCTGGCTCCTTTAGATCCCATAATTGTTAGTGGTTTTGCATATGGAGTTGATATCGTGGCGCATCAGTTGGCAATAGAAAATAAACTACAGACTATTGGTGTTTTAGCTCATGGATTAAACCAAATTTATCCTAAAGTACACAAAAAATACATGTCAAAAATGGAGGAGAATGGGGGTTTTATAACTGAGTTTTGGAGCACAACCAATCCTGACAAAGAAAACTTCGTGAAACGAAACCGGATCGTTGCCGGCATGACTGAAGCTACAATCGTAATAGAATCTGCTGATAGGGGAGGTTCGCTTATTACTGCCAATATTGCAAACGATTATAACCGTGATGTTTTTGCCGTTCCCGGCCGTGTGACTGACAAATATAGTCAGGGATGCAATCAACTCATTAAAACTCAAAAAGCGAATGTACTGACCAGTGCTGCTGATTTAGTTTATATGCTCAATTGGGATATCAAAAGCGATGTAAAACCCGTTCAGAAACAATTGTTTATTGAGCTGGAATCTGAAGAACAAAAAATCTATGATTACCTGATTAAAAACGGAAAAGAACTGCTCGATATAATTGCACTCCAATGCGAATTTCCGATTTATAAAATATCAGGGATTCTTTTAAATATGGAACTTAAAGGTGTAATCAGACCTTTGCCTGGAAAGCTGTTTGAGGCTATTTAAGTTTTTTTTAACACTGAAACTTGGATTAAATGATATAAAGAATATATTTGTTCAACCAAAAATCATACTTTAATGAATATAATTGAACTATTTGAAAATACTGGCATTTACAAGGAGAACCTTAGAGAATTCAGTTCTGAAGACATTCAAAAAGCAAAAAAGCAGTTTGAAATTGAGCGATCAGGTAATACAAACGTGAAGCCTGATCTTGGAGATAATTTAATTTTAGCGATGAATAACTTTGCTGGACAGCTTTTATTTATTTGTAATAATCGGATTTTATATAATTTTTTCTCTAAAAAGAATTATTCACGAAACAGATTTAATTCTGATTATACAGTTTCTTCAAGTAAATCTGATGTTCAGGCGTTTATTGATAAATTTTTATCCAAAGATCTAGATTTGATTTTAGATGAATTAATAGCACAGAACCGATTCGATAATATTGATGATTTTTTGGCAGTAAAAGAATATCTTCCTGAAAATTCTATGGAAAATCTAAGCAAAAAAATATCTGCAAAGCTTGATTTTGCAATAGATTCAATTAATGGAAATTTGCAATTGAGTGATATAAACAGAACAGTTGAGTTTCTTAAATATCGCAGTTTTTATGTTTTAGTTTCTCATTTTAGATCAACTGAAAAAGATGAGAAAATTAAAGCGGTTTACAACAAGGTTTATAATTTGCATAGTAATTCTGCAATTAGATATGAACTAATGAGTCCAATGATTTCATCTTTGGTAAACTATAATGCCATTAATTATGATCTGAATGCTTTGTTCCGAAAAAATAAAGACGCTCTTGATGCAACAATAGAAAGAGTAAACCATTCAGGAGGTTCTTCTGGTGTTTCGGGCTGGACAATCTTTGCGGTCATAGTTATTATAATTCGCTTAATTATCGTGTTGTCAAGATCTTAAACTATTAAAATAGAATTTAAACAACATAAAAAAGCCTGAGAGAGTAATTTCTTTCAGGCTTATCTATTTAATTTTCTATTTTCCAAATCCAAGAACTTCCCGAACTCTTGCTAGTACACCATCAGCAACAATAGATGCTTTTGCGGCACCTTTTTTTAACAGTGTATCTACTTCTTCAAGGTTGTTTATGTAGTAATTGTATTTTTCTCTTTCTGTTTTGAATTTCTCCGTAATTAATTCAAATAAAGCCTGTTTGGCATGGCCATAACCATAATTTCCTCCTAAGTAATTGGCTCTCATTTGCGTGATCTGAATTTCATCTGCTAAAAGAGAGTAAATAGCAAACGCATTGCAGGTATCCGGATTTTTAGGATCTTCAAGCGGAGTACTGTCAGTTTCAATGCTCATTACTTGTTTCCGTAACGCCTTATCATCCAGGAAAATATTAATGATATTATTAGCAGATTTACTCATTTTTCCCCCGTTCGTTCCTGGAATAAGCATGATGTTTTCCTGAATTTTAGCTTCCGGAAGCACAAAGGTTTCACCCATTTGGTGATTGAAACGAGATGCTACATCACGCGTAATTTCAAGATGCTGCAATTGGTCTTTTCCGACCGGAACAAATTCGGCATCATACAATAAAATATCAGCCGCCATTAGCATCGGATAAGTAAACAATCCAGCATTAACATCATCTAAACGATCCGATTTATCTTTGAAAGAATGCGCTAAAGTCAAACGTTGATAAGGAAAGAAACAACTTAAATACCATGTCAGTTCGGCTGTTTTTACTACATCAGATTGTCTGTAAAATGTAACTTTATCAGGGTTCAAGCCACATGCAAGCCATGCGGCAGCAGTACTATACGTATTTTCTCTT